>Ga0209702_10006735_pt1 | contig 14543 bp, 10 predicted proteins | sample FRY01_FD_187210 | JGI IMG/M metagenome (GOLD analysis project Ga0209702, IMG submission 187210) | Freshwater microbial communities from Lake Fryxell liftoff mats and glacier meltwater in Antarctica - FRY-01 (SPAdes) (version 2) | ecosystem: Environmental > Aquatic > Freshwater > Ice > Glacier... | reverse complement strand
GCTTGGGGCCCCTTTAGCACTCACGGGGCGGATGGAAAAATCGCGGCCATCCCAAGAGAGGGTATTGCCCATGGGAGAAAGTCCCTTGGCGAAATCTTCCGGCACCTGAACAAAAGACTCGTTGTCAGAAAGTTCGATCGTTCCGACCCGATTGGCTGGCAATCCGGCCCCACCGGCGACGGCATCCACGATTTGACGTGGCCCGTAGCCATCGGCTTTGCCCACATTTAAGGACACCCAAAGCGCGCCCCGGGCCGGCTTGCGCAAGTTCGGTCCCGAATCGCCACGGTCGCGATTGCGGTCCCGCTCACGATGGGGCGAATCCCGGCGGGTGAATTCCCGATCCGCTTCGTCTTCGGGACGCTCCTCACGCTGGGGACGATCCGGACGATCCGGACGATCCGCGCGATCCGCGCGATCCGCGCGATCCGCGCGATCCGCGCGATCCGCGCGATCCGCGCGATCCGGACGATCCGGACGATCCGGCCGTTCGGAACGATCCGCGCGAGCTGGCGACGCCGATTCCGTCCGCGGTGGGGCTTTGGTTTCGCCTCCAGTGAGAAGGTGCAACAAGGCCGCCGACAAGTCAGTGGAATTAAATCCTTCCTCGAGCAAACGCTCCACTAAGCCCGCTTGGTTCTTAAATTCTTCCGCATCCAACACCCCCCGGATCCGATCCAAAAGTGCATCGGTGCGTTTCTCCACCACTTCGCCCACCGAAGGAATCTTGCCCCGTTGGATCTTCGCTTTGGTATAGCGTTCGATGAACTGCAGTTTGTAGATGTCGCGGCCCGACACAAAGGTCACCGCCATACCCCGACGACCAGCTCGACCGGTGCGGCCAATCCGATGGACATAATCCTCAGCATCGTAAGGCAGGTCGTAGTTGACCACCAATTCGAGATCCTCCACGTCAATCCCGCGGGCGGCCACATCGGTGGCAACCAAAAACTCGAACTCCGCTTTTTTGAATTTATTCATCACCCGCGTCCGCTGCGCCTGGGGAATGCCGCCATGCAGTCGGTCGGCGGAGAACCCTTGGGCAATCAAGGCATCGGCCAATTCATCGACCATCCGTTGGGTGTTACAAAAAACAATCCCAAGTTTGAAACCATGATAATCGACCAGGCGAATCAAGGTCTCCAATTTATTGCGGGAATGCGCTTCGTAATACCATTGCTCAATGGCGGGAACTTCGAGCGTCTTTTGCTCGATTTTGATCATCTCCGGATTACGGGAGTGGCGCTTGATCATCTCTTTGATCTCTTTCGACATCGTGGCGGAGAAAAACACCGTCTGACGTTCTCTCGGCATGGCGTCGAGCAGACTTTGAATATCGTCACGGAATCCCATGTCCAACATCCGGTCGGCCTCGTCGAGGATGACCATTTTCAAAGAATCCAAAATCAAGGTGCCACGCTCCAAGTGATCAATCAGGCGTCCCGGCGTTCCGATGACAATCTGAACCCCCTTCTTCAACTCATAAAGTTGTCGGTCGTAGGAAGCTCCCCCGTAGATCGGCACCGAATGGACGTCCCGCTTGAAGGCGGTCAGTTTGTGAACTTCATCGGCCACCTGGGTGGCCAACTCGCGCGTGGGGCACAAAATCATGACTTGCACCGCAGCCAATTTGGGATCCACCCCTTCAATGGCAGGAATGGCAAACGCAGCCGTTTTGCCCGATCCGGTCTGGGATTGACCGACCACATCCTTGCCGCTCATCAAAATTGGGATCGTGGCCGCCTGAATCGGCGCCGCCTCCTCAAATCCTAACGCGGAAACAGCTTTGAGAATTTCCGGGGAGAGTCCGAGAGATGCAAAAGTGGGTTTGTCCATAGTCCCAGAGTCGTCTATCGGAAATCAGTCTCAACGTCACGAAGTACTGGTCAGCGGTCATTTTCGCCTTTCTCCGCCAGCCTTTCGCTTTGCTCTTTCCCCCGTTCTGCGTACGATTGGTCGGATGAAGATTTCCTCCCGAGCGCCCCGCCCTGGCCGGACCCAGAGGCGTCTGGAGGAACTCATGCTCCAGGCCTCGCGGGCCTGGGCGTTGGGGCGACGGATGTTCCGACGTCTCACCCGCAAGCCGCGAACGGTCTCCGAGAGCCCCAATTTGCTCCCCACCCTGATCAAAGTCTTTGCAGGCTTTGCCCGAGTGGATGGCGAACTTCTCGAGGAGGAAATCGATTCCAGCCTCAGCTTTCTGCGCTACGATTATCCGGATGCGGTTTATTCCGAGCTCCGAAAACTTTACCGCGACGCCCTCCACGAGCAGCAGGATCTCGATGCCATCGCGCTAAAACTCTCGGGGCAGCTTTCCGACGAACGCAAGATTCTTCTCGGGGTCCAGCTCTACGATCTCATTTCCAAGGCCGGCCTCCCGCAGGAGCAAATCATCGCCTACTATTCCTTCATGGACCAGCTGGGGATGGCAGCGCAGGCCATTGATATTGTTTACCAGCTCAATGCCGACGATCAGAGCGAGGCTGGCATTTACCACGAAGGAACCTCCCCGCTCGAAGCCGTCAGTTTCGGTGCCTCCCAACAAAATGACGTCTCGGTGGTCGGCCTGCAAAATGAGGAACGCATCGTCGCCTATCGGTATCGCGACCTCCTCATCGTCAAAAATCTCACCGGCCGGAATCTCATCGTCCAAGGCCGGATCCTCCGCACCGGGGAACTTTGCCGGATCTTCGCCGGCCAGCGCATCCTGATCGACGATCAGGTCCTCACCCATCAGGACCTTGTCTTTTATTTCAACGCCAAAAAGAATGTCACGGTCCCGCAAATTTTTATCGCCGTCAATTCGGAGGATGAGGTCCGTCTGGAAAAAAGCCGGTCCCGAGATTCCTGTTTGGAAGTCACCTTTGGCCTTCGGGTCCAAGTTCTCGCTCTCGCCGATGTGGACGCGGTCCTCCATGGCATCCGCCTGAGCAAAGGCACCCAAGTCGAGGCCACCCTCGACGAGAAAATCATCTTCCACGACGACAGCGAACTCGCCCTCGGCGATCTCCGCCGCCGCGCGCACCAATACGGCGGTCGCTTTCAACTGAAAACCTCGAAGAGCGAATACCTCGTCTCCAACAATCCCGGTCTCCTCCACGAGGGCGACATCCTGCTTTCTCCAGGTTCTGGCGGCGATGTTCTCCTGAAGATCGACTGCGATTACGAGCGCAAGGAAGGACGCCTGCAAGTCCTCCAGGCTGACCGGCCAATTTTGGTCCGCGGCATCCCGGTCCGCAATATGGCGGATCTCGCGGACGGAGACACCATCCGCATCGACACCGGCCAGCTCCTCCGCTGCAACTTCTCCGAACGCCTCATTGAGGAAGAACGCAACATTATCCGCTCGCTCGAAGTGCGCGATCTCATGTGCCGGTTTCGCAACCGCCAGGTTGCCTTGGAAGGGATTTCGTTTTCCATCCATCGCGGCGAAATGGTCTGCGTCATGGGCGCTAGCGGATGCGGCAAGAGCACCCTCATGCGAGCCTTAGCCGGCCAGTTCCCGCCCAACCAGGGCGATGTCCTCTTTAATGGGCGCTCGCTCTACGGCAGCTACGACAGCCTCCGCCGTTACGTGACCTATATCCCCCAGCACGACGCGTTCGATGAACACCTCACCATTGAGGAAAACATCAACTTCGCCGCTGGCCTCCGGGCCCCCCATCTCTCCGGCCGCGAACGCCTCCGGCGCGTCGACGGCAAACTGGCCGAACTCGGCCTCAACGAACGCCGCGGCTCGGTCGTCGGAGCCGCCCACAAAAAGACCCTCTCCGGCGGCGAACGCAAACGCCTCAATATCGGCCTCGACATGATCAGTTCCGCCGACGTGTACCTCTTCGACGAGCCCACCAGCGGTCTCTCGTCCAAGGATTCCGAGCACGTCATTGAGATCATCCGCGGCATGTCGCACAACAAGGTCGTCCTCGTCACGATTCACCAGCCGACTTCGAAAATCTTCCAGATGTTTCACAAGGCGATCCTTCTGGATCGCGGCGGCAAGCTCGTCTTCTTCGGCACCCCGCAGGAAATGCTCAAATACTTCGCCGAGGCCGAACACCAACAAAACTTCGGGACCGAACTCGGCGGCTGCGAAGCCTGCGGCACCACCCGTCCCGAATTTATCTTCGATGTCCTTGAGACCCCGCTACGCGATCTTTCCGGCGATCTCATCTTTGAGGAAAACAATCGCGGCCAACTCGTCCCGGCCCGACGCTATTCCCCCGACTACTGGCGGGATAAATTCGAGGCTCACCGCCTCATGCAGGATTTTCGTCAGGTCACTCCGCCCCGCGAATCCACACCCGCCCTGCCCATCTCCGCACGCCGGAAGGAACCGCTTCGCTGGCGCGAGGAATGCCGCCAATTTTCCATTCTCTTCAAGCGCGCCTTCATCAGCAAATTGCGCAATCGGGCCAACCTCCTCATCACCCTCCTCGCCGCGCCGATGCTCGCTCTCCTCATCGGCTTTGTCCTCCGGCACTCCGAGAGCGACCACTACGACTTCGCCTCCGCCTTTCACATCCCGGTCTATCTCTTTCTTTCCCTCGTCGTGGCCATGTTTCTCGGACTGACCAATAGCGTCGATGACATCACCCGCGATCGACCCGTCCTCCTCCGAGAGCGCAATCTCAACGTCCGCCTCAGCTACTACGTCACCGCCAAGGCCCTCACCCTGGCGATATTTGCCGTCATCCAGTGCATCCTGTTTACGATCGTGGGCGACGCCCTTCTCGCGGTCCGGGGTATGTTTGCCATCATCTTCACCGCCATGTTTCTCACCACCATGAGCGGAGTTGCCATTGGGCTGGTGGTGTCTGCCCTCGTCAATGAGGCGAAAACCGCCGTCCTCGTCATTCCCGTCGTCCTCATTCCCCAGCTCATCCTCGCCGGAGCCTTCGTCAAATATGAAGACATGAACCGCAACCTCGATTTCGTCTATACGATCAAACAATGGGCGCGCGAGAACCCCGGCACCTCCATGGAACCCCGCAGCAACCTCCAGGTCCCGCTCATTTGCCAGTTCATGCCCATGCGATGGTCCTACGAAGGTATTATCTACGCCCAGGCGAAACTCAATCCCCTCACCCGCCGCCAAACCCAGATCCAGAATCAAATCCTGCGACTCGCGACAGTGGAAAATCCTTCCGACGCCGAGGGCAATCGCCTCGAGGATCTCAAGGACCTCCTTGCCACCCTCTCCGGGCTTCGGGCCGAAACTCCGGGTGAACTCGACGACCGCCTCGCCCTCATTGATGGCGTCATCGGAGGAGCCCCCTTCGACCGCGGAAAATTCCGCAGCCCGGCCAATGGCGTCACCGCGGAGCAACTCTACGTCAACCAAAAGGTCACCGACCTTGTCTCCAAAGCCGAGATGGAACAAAGCGACTATCGCAACGACATCGCCGGCCGCCAGCATCTGAACGTCTTCTTCGGTCCCGTCAAAGAATACCTCGGACTCCGCGTCGGCATCCTTTGGTTCGATTCCGGCGTCCTCATCGTCACCACCCTCGGGCTCTTCTTTGTCCTCTACCGCATCCTCAATCACCAGATCCGCACCCGGCGGGCCTAAGAGGGAAAGAAGAGCCTCACGCAAAGGCCGCAACGGTCGCAAAGGAAGAAGGGTGAAAAATGCCCGGCGCCTCGCTAGCGGAGGGGCAAGTTCCGCCTTGCCCGCGTGCGTTCGCCTCCGGCCCATCCGCCACAGCGCCTTTCCGAACCAACCTGCATTTGTAAATACAGTGTAAACGCCTTGCGCAGGGCAGAGCAAGCGGATACATTGCTGAGGATGTTGTAATAATTTTGTAACAAAAGCCTTCTTTATTCCGAGTGAAACCTCGGACACCGTTCTCCCCTTGAACACTATGAAAGCGAAGCCTCCAAAAGCCTTCAGCCTCATCGAGCTGCTCGTGGTCATTGCCGTGATCGCGATCATGGTCGCGATGATGCTGCCAGCCATTTCAGGCTTCTCCGGGTCGGCTGGGCGCAGGGGCGCAGTGAATACCGTCATGAACACTTTCGAACAGGCGAGAGTGGCCGCGTTAGAGTCGGGGCGAACGGTTTACGTCGTTTTTTGGCGACGTGTTTTTCCTGAAGCGGATGCCCTCATGGTTCTGCGGGAAACGGAGGACACCTCCTCTCCCGACTGGACCTACGAACAGATGTCCAAATGGATCAAGCTTCCCAACAAGATCCTTCTTCATCAGCCAGCTGCGGGCCCAAGCCTGCTTTCGGTTGATATTTCCGCCTCGCTCTTCGAACAGCCACACATGATCAACCCGCCCGCCTTGGTGCCCGGCGAATTCCTCAATGTGCTCGCATTCAATGAAACCGGTGGGGTGGAGTTCCCCATCGGAAAATCGAATCGCAAACTGATCATCAGCGAAGGGGTTCGCGATGCCAACGGTGCCGAAGCTTTGATTGGGACCAAGGGCGTCGGCGGGTTCGAAATTATTTCCCTCTCCCGTTACACCGGGCGCAGCCAACTCGACATCACCACCCTCCAATGAAAAAAAAGAGGAGAATACCTGTCGAACACTTCGGTTCCAATGTTCCCACCGGTCATTCCGTCTATTCTGTCAGGACCGCCTTTTCCCTTATTGAAATCGTCCTTGCTCTCGGGATCATATCCTTCGCCTTGGTCGGAATCATGGGTCTCTTCCCGGTGGCCCTGAAGTCGGCCTTGGAAAGTCAACGCGAAACACGGGCTGCTTACATCGCCAGACAACTTTTCAGCGATTTGTCCACAAATCCCGCGTTTGTTGCCAGTGGCACCAACATCTCCCTATCGGGACAACGCATCCCGGTGGATTTGACTACCTCCGGAACCTACACCATTTACCTTGATCGTGACGGGTTCCCGACTGGCACAGCTCCAGGTACTGATGACATCTATCGCGCGGTCATTACTGTCTCCGCCGATTCCCCCTCTCCGGGAATCACTCATATCCGGGCCGCGATTTTCACCCCCGCCGCCACCACGGTAGCAAATCCCTCGGAATACACCTTTGTCACACTGAAGAAGGAGCCGTCATGAATGGTCTGAACACAACTTTTGGCGCTTCCGCCCTTTCTCAGGGCGTTCATGGGATTGTCAGCGCAAACAGGAAAAATCGGATACACGCCTTCACGATCCTTGAGTTGTTGGTCGCCATGGCGGTGTTTTCTCTCCTCATCGTCATGCTGATGGGCATGGTGGACAGCGGGACCAAACTCTGGCGGGAAAGTGAGAATCGGGTTGATTCCTATCGAGAGTCCCGGGCGGCCATCAGCATCATCGCCCGCGATCTGCGAAACACCATCGTCTCGACCAACACGAACTTTTTCCAGATCAATTCCGCCGCCTTCGACCTCCTCGCCACCCAGGAAAAAAATACCAATACCGCCGGAGCCGTATTTTTTCTCAGCGCCCAGCCGAGCGCGGCCCAGGATTCCGTCGGCAACACAAGCGACATCTGCCAAGTCGGGTACTTTCTCGCCTTTGGCAATACGTCGATGATCCCGGGTCCTTCGGCAAGATCTTCAATGAATCTCTATCGGTACTTCCTCAGCAGTGACGCGACATTCAGTCGTCTGACAAATTCCGCTCAGCCAATTTTTCCCAACAGCCTTCAGCCTTCAGCGACCGATGAGAGAATCGAACTCCTGGCCCGCAATATCCGCAGCTTCCGCATCACCGCCCTCCAGGCCGATGGCCAGCCCTTTACCGCAACACCCTCGGCGCCCCTCCCGCCTTTGATCGAAGTTGAAATGGAAGCATTGAATGACGACTCCGCCAAGCGACTGACGGGCCGGACCGATTGGGTTTCCGCCGGGGGAGTGATGAGCAATACCATCAATCGGTCGAAACAAACTTTTTCCACTCGGATCAACCTCACCAAGGACAACTAAGTACCCTGCGATTCTCGAAATGAAAGCTTCCTTCCATACGGCTGAATCGGCCGCCAAGTCAGGGTCTTTTTGTCGGCAAGGCTCATCCCTCGTGGTCACCCTTCTCGTCATTGTTGTCTTAAGCACCATCGTCGTCGCCTTCATGCAGAGCATGTCGCTAGAGCGCAAGACCGCCCAAAGCTACAAAAACTCCTACGTCGCTTCGTTGGCGACCGAAGCAGCCCAAGCCGAAGCTCTTGGCCGCATTTCAACCTTGATGGCAAGCAATTCCTACCATGCCATCGGATACACCAATATCGGAGGCCAAATTCTTCCCCTCTTCCAAGGATTGAGTCAATACACGAACAACTCAATCTCCGTCTCAGAAGTTTTAATCTCTTCAAATTCTTCGGCATCTCTCACCGCCTTGAACGCAACGAACTCTGTGGTCGTCAATCGTTCCACAGTCGACAACGCTGGCTGGATGGGCTCGCCGCTCACCAACGGAAGTATCGCCTACAGGGAATGCCGAGCCCCCTGGGCCTACCTCCTGAAAAATCCCCAGACACCACACCAACCGGATCCAGCGGTCGCCGGTTACAACCCCTACGTATCCCGCTACGCCTATTGGGTGGAAGATGAAACCAGCAAAATTGATTTTTCAGTCGCTGGAAACAACAAGGCAACCGGTGGTGGTTTTCAGCGCACCAACAGCGCCGTCGCTCCTAAAGATATCGACTTGGGCATTCTTCCTCTTCTCAATACCGCTTCGATTCCCGAAACCAATTCCACCATCAACAATACGCTGATCACATTCAGGGATTCCGTTTCGGATCTGCCTCGTGACTCCCGGGTGATTGGACGCGCAAGCGGCCTCTCTTCAAATGCCGAAGCTGCTTCCCGCTTCTACCGCACTCTTGGAGGGTATGCCAATAACCTCTCCGGGATGGGACGTCGAAGGGTCAATCTAAACGCCATCATCACCGAGTCTCTCAATCCCAATATGATTAAGGCCGATCTCGATGACATCATCTATGTCATCACCGGCGTCCATCAATTTTCCGGAATCAACAACGCCGCCCATAACGGCAATTTTCTCGATTTGACTTCCGGAAATGCCCCTCTGCCCAATTTCGGCGATCGCTTTTATAGCGGAGCCTCCACCGCCCACAAAAACATCTACCTGGAAAAAGCTGCCGCAAATATCCGTGACTATATCGACGCGGACAGCCAACCCACGATTGTGGATTTCAATGGCGACATTCCGGCCGCAGGAAGACCAGCCGAGGTTTGGGGGTATCAAGGCGACGACATTGATCCAGCAGTTGATGAACAACCTCAGGCCATTGGCAAAGAAGCGATCCCGTATTTTCAAGAGTTCGCGTGGGCTGGCTTCGAAGAAGCCTGGTCTGGAACCGGCACCATTCGTACAGGCACCCTCACCATCGATTACTATCTCGAGTTTTTTAATCCCGCGACCAAAGACTTCGTGGCCCCAGTTGGATCTTTCATCAAATTGCACGATCTTCCCGAATGGGATGCGGGAAGCTTTCCTTACATCGAACCTGAAGATTTCGAACTTGATGTTTCCGGCCTCACCTTTCCGGCCGGTCAGGCCATCGTGATCACCACCCAGCCGAGCGCGGCTAATGACCCGCCGGGACTGATCTTGAGCCCAGGCCGCGTCTTCCGGATCGCTCCCAGCACCGGTGATGCTTCCCGACGCTTTGTCAACCGCACCACCGACGAGCAGATATCGGCGACAAGAGGCTTTCAATTTCTTCCCCGCAGCAATTCGATCAGCGACTACCGCACGAAAATGCTTTTCGGAAATAGTAATGGCTATTTCGATTCTCATCCGTTCGTTGCCGTCGCCGCGCCCTCAGCAACTCGATTTAATTTTAAGGGCGAAAATGTCGGAGACCGCCAACGCTTCGTCTATAGTTCCAGCCTGCGCGGAAATGACGAGGCCAGCCGGAGCGGCGATCCTCGAAGTCTGACCGAACAACTTCGCATGGCTCCCTTCGGCGTCGGCGATTTTGACACCTCCCGCTTTTATGGCAACATTCAAGGAACCGGAGTTATACCCGGCTCCGCGACTTTCACCGAGGCCGCATTACCTGCTTACATCACTCCCACAGCCTGGCCGGACTACACCCCGCCTCTCGCTGACACGGCTGCCACAGCCTATGCCGTCATCCGCGACGGAAGCATGCAATCTATTGGAGAACTAGGAAACATCTACGATCCCCAGAGGACAAGTGGCTCGGGCGGCATTCTTTATGCCCGAGGTGGCGGTCGCACTTTGAAAGTCGGACAACCCGACGATGTCATCGGCTCGGCGGCACGATTTTCTTTAGGTTGGCAAAACGCAGCCTGGCGTCTGACTGACATCTTCTCCGCCGATCCGAACACATCCCAGATCCTATCAAACCCAACGGTTCAAGGAAAACTCAACATCAACTCTGTGGTTCGGGACGGGGGCGTCGCCCTGCGAGCATTGCTTCGAAAAATCACGATGCGACCTTCGCCGGAAAGCGATCAAGCTATGGCCGGCAACGCCCTGACAGACAGCGAAATCGACGATCTGATTGCGTCCCTCCAGAGCTACATCGCCACCAACGGACCATTGATGGAGCGCGGCGAGCTTTCTCAAATCGATTTCTTCTCTGCCGCAGGATCCAACTCCTCCACGGCCGGAGGCGGACAAATCCGCACCGCCGCTGATCGAGGCCGTGAAGAATTATTTGATCGATTGGTGGAAATGATCACAACCCGCAGCAATTCCTTCTCCATTTTTGCCATTGGACAAGCCCTCCGCGAAAAAGCCGACGGCACAATCATTCCTCTGGCCACATCCCGCGATGCGGCGGTTTTCCGAATGGAACCCGAAATGTCCGGAGCGACTTTGATCGACACCCCTTCTAAATTTAATGCCAGCTTTCTTTATGACATTCCCTAAACCTTTATCCGCCCTTGGACTGTTCACCCTTCTCGCTCTGATTGCCCCTGTCCACGCCCAGAAGCAGAAACAAAATCCCCCACCCAGTCGACCGACAGCCGTTCCCTCCGAGGATGAAATTTCCCCCGACGCCACCGACACCCAAGAAAAATCTCAAAAAGTGGCCGCCGTTCGTGCGTGGTATATCGGCTCCGACACGTCTCCCCGTATAACCTTGGCATGCGCACCAGAATCAGGGGATCCGGTGGCACTCGGTAGCTATATGCCTTCGGGTCGATTCCTCAGCTACCGACCAATCCGACCCGGCACGTATACCATCAATGTTCTTGACGGCAGTATCACTCCGTCTCCATCGACGGGAAAGATTTCCGTAAAAGAAAGGAGCCTCGCCAAACTCCCCTCCGTGAATATCAAAGCGGATTCCTTCACTACCCTCCTCATTCGGGAAACGGATGGAAAATTTTCCTTGGAAGAGATCTTTGACAAAAAACCAAAAACGGGAACCGGCCCCTCCGTACGGATCTTTGATTTTTCAGGCGATAAAGGGCTTAGTCTCTGGCTAACCCACTCCCTGACCACGGACAAAGACAGCCAGGAAATTTGGAAAACTCCTGCCAGCAATCCCAGCACTTTAAATCCGCTCTCCGGTGGAAATCCGTTCGTATTTATCCTCAAACGGATGGAAAACGATGCTCCCAAACGAATGTCCAGCTATGCAGCTTCCTTCACGTCTTCCTCTGCCTTTTCACTTGTCATTTATGCCACAAAACCAGGCCGTATCGCCATGCGCGGGGTGCAGGATGCGACCGCCGATTTTGACCCAGCAGAAATTAAAGAACTTTCCGCCGAGTAACGCAACGGACCCGAAAGACGGGGGCCAGAACCTGTTCAAGGTAATGTCACCGCGCCGCCAGGACGGCGTCTTCGACCACGGGCGAAAGCGTTATCTTCCGGCGGATCTCCGGCTTCACAAGGATCTGCATCCGCACATGATCGGTGGGCTTGCGTCAGGCGCCTAGCGGCCTGTCGGACTGAGAAAGCAGCTCAAAATCCTCTACATCGCGCCCGGCAGTCCAGGGGAAAACGGGTATATCGAGAGCTTCCATGACAAGCTGCGCGACGAATGCCTGAATCAGGAACTCTTCGTGACCTTGGCGGAAGGAATACAAAGAATGTCGCCCCCATAGCTCGCTGGGATACCAGACGCCAGGGGAGTTCGCGCGCGCCAGCAACTCTGGGCTCCAGTCGCCTTACGGGCTCCTTGCGCCCAGAGTTGCCATCAACCCGCAATCCAATCTCAACCTAAAACGAAACCAACCTGCGGAATTTCAGTTTTGATGTGTCCCACTTCCGGGGTCAGGCCGGTCAGACTGAACTCGGAGAAAGGATTCTCCCCATTAATCTTTCGACTCCGGTCCCACTGGAACAAGTCGGACAATGCGCCCGGGTTGTTCGCAGAGCAAGTAGAGAAAGCCGTCGTCGAAGCAGCGGACATCCCGGATCCGGCCGAGATTTTTCAGGAGAATTTCCTCTTCGGTCAAGGTGTTGCCCTCCAAGGCGAGCCGGACCAGCTTGCGATGGGCGAGGGCCCCGGAGAACAGGTTGCCCTGCCAGTGGGGGAATTTTTCTCCCTGATAAATCGCCAGTCCGCAGGGAGCAATCGAGGGAGTCCAATGGTGAACCGGCTGTTCCATACCTTCTTGGGCGGTGTGGTCGGTGATGGGGGTGCCTTTGTAATTGATCCCGAAGGTGATGACCGGCCAACCGTAGTTTTTGCCTTTCTCGATCAGGTTGAGTTCATCTCCACCTTTGGGTCCATGTTCGGTTTCCCAGAGTTTTTTGGTTTGCGGGTCGAAGACGAGCCCTTGGGAATTGCGGTTCCCATAGCTCCAGATGGATGGTCGGGCACCGGGGGTTTGAACAAAGGGATTGTCGGCGGGAATGCGCCCGTCGTCCATGAGGCGATGGATTTTTCCCTTCACGTTGTCGAGACGCTGGGCGTTGTTGGCCGGGGTGGTGACGTCCCCGCGGTCGCCAATGGAAAAGAAGAGGTGTCCTTCACCGTCAAAAGCCATTCGGCTTCCGAAGTGGGCCCCGGCCTCGGTGGCTTCTTCGGCAGGCGGCTCAAAAATGGTTTCGAGATTTTCGGCTCGGTTTCCTTTGAGTTGAAACCGGACAATCGAGGTGAGGGCGCCCTTAGGGAGAGGTTTGGAAAATGCGAGGTAGATCCAACCGTTCTCCGCATAGTCAGGGTGCAGCCGAATGTCGAGGAGACCGCCCTGGCCCTTGGCCCACACCTCGGGAATGCCTTCCACCGGGTCGGGCAGTAGCTGCCCGCCCTCGACGACGCGGAGGTCGCCCTTGCGTTCGTTGATGAGAAAACGGCCGTCAGGGAGTTTCACCATCCCCCAAGGAACCTCCAATCCGTCCAAAAATGGCTCGACCTGGAAGCGTTGTTTTTCGGATGCGATCTCTTCTGCGAATGCAACCGGCAGAGCGGGCAAGAATAGGAAACCGAAAAGGAGAATGGCGGGAGCGCGGAACACGACTCAGCATGGAAGGTTGCCGAGGATATCGCAATCGGAAACGGACGGTGTCATTGCGGCAAGAGGGATTGATTCGTAATGCCATGCTGATTTTATATTTGGACAAAGAGGGCCAGCCCAAATTCAAACGGGTCTTTGAAAATCAGTGATTGTCACCGGCTTCGCTCAAGATATCACTCGCCCATTTCTCCAGTACTGTCGCAGAACAAAAGACAAACGGAGTCAGGCATGAATGGCGCTATTTTAAGCAAAGAATCAAAATCTCCACCGGTGGGAGATTTTCTTATATTCGGATCAAGGTCGTGTCACTGCGCCGACAGGACGGCCTCTTCAACCACGGTCGAAAGCGTCACCTTCCGGCGTTTCGCCAACCGCTCAATCTTCCGGCGGATCTCCGGCTTCACAAGGATCTGCATCCGCACATGATCGGTGGGCTTGCGTCCGGCTCCTGGACGCGCCCCGCCGCGCTTGGGAATCAATTGCACAAGCCCGCCTTTCTCAATCCGCTCGTATGCCGTGCCCGGGGGATTCGGATCTAGGATTCCCGCCGACCGCGCCTGTTCCCGTGTGAGGATATTGGCTTCGTCAAACTCCCATCCCTCTCCTTTGGGCTCGTCGGTGTAAATCACTTCTTTATTTTTGGTTTTCATAAATCCTCTTTTGCTTCCGCCAATATCCAGCGCCAATGATGCGGATGGCTTCTCCTCGCCGCGTGTATCGCACTGTGAGAATGTCTCGCCCATCGTGTCCGATGGCATAGAATCGGTCTTCATTCAGGCTGTGTTCCCGGTTTGGGACGATTAAATATCTCGGATCATCAAACACCGCAGCGACCGTCGAAAAATCCACGCCATGCTTTTCAAGATTCAAAACCTCCTTCGCATCATCCCATTCAAAAAGCACGGCCTGAAATTACACGCCAATCCGTTAGATAGTCAACACGCGATTTCAAATTTGTACACCAAGATGTTGGTGTCGAGAAAACCCGATGACCCGCTCGGACTGTTATAGGGGTAGGGACGAGGATTGCTCCCCGCCCCTCCCTCCCTCCGAACCGGACTGGCGGATTTAGCCGGTCCGCACCCAGAGCCGCCTGAAGGCGGTACTCCAACATGGACTCATGGCAATTCCTCGGGATCAGGATGTCTGCCCCCCCAGCATAATGCGAA
>Ga0209702_10006730_pt1 | contig 14550 bp, 19 predicted proteins | sample FRY01_FD_187210 | JGI IMG/M metagenome (GOLD analysis project Ga0209702, IMG submission 187210) | Freshwater microbial communities from Lake Fryxell liftoff mats and glacier meltwater in Antarctica - FRY-01 (SPAdes) (version 2) | ecosystem: Environmental > Aquatic > Freshwater > Ice > Glacier... | reverse complement strand
GGTTACCAGAATATCTAAAAGTATTTAAAGAAATTGAAAAGTATAAAATTGAAAATTATACATTTAATGATGATGGTAGTATAGATGTTAATGGTGATGTTAATTTAAATTATAAAGGATTAACTAAACTTCCATTCAAATTTAGAAATGTTAGTGGATTTTTTGACTGTTCAAATAATAAGTTAACATCATTACTCGGAAGTCCTGAAACAGTCGGAGGTTATTTTAATTGTTCTACTAATGAGTTAACAACATTAGAAGGATGTCCTGAAACAGTCGGAGATACTTTTGATTGTTCGGAAAATAGTTTAACATCATTATTAGGTTGTTCTGAAACAGTCGGAGGTTATTTCAATTGTGATTTTAATAAGTTAACATCATTAGAAGGATGTCCTGAAAAAGTACTAGGTTATTTTACCTGTACAAATAATAATTTAAAATCATTAGAAGGATGTCCTGAAACGGTCGGAGGTGGATTTTATTGTTCTAATAATAAGTTAACATCATTAGTAGGAAGTCCTAAAACGGTCGGACTTAATTTTCATTGTTCTAATAATAAGTTAACATCATTAGAAGGAAGTCCTGAAACGGTCTTAGGTGATATCAATTTTAATCATAATAACTTAACATCATTAGAAGGAAGTACTAAAACGGTCGGAGGTAATTTTTCTTGTTACCATAATAACTTAACATCATTAATAGGTATTGGTGAAGTTGGAGGTAATATAATGAGTGATTTATGAAAATTAATATATAAACTATGAAGTATATAAAATTATATGAGGACTTCTCGGACAAGATACTAGATAATCTAGAAGATATTAAATGGATCATTGTTTCTTTTTGTGATGATAGAATATCATATAAATTATTAACTAATGTAGAAGATAAATTAGTTATTTATTCATTATCTGATAAACAAACTAATAAAGAAGAATTTGAATCTCTTGAAGGTAGAATTAAAGACTTAAATCCTAACTATGAATATTTAGTTACTGATGATAAAATTGCAATTGGATTACCTGAATATCTAAAAGTATTTAAAGAAATTGAAAAATATCAAATTGAAAATTATACATTTAATGATGATTTTAGTATAGATGTTAATGGTAATGTTGATTTAGATAATAAAGATTTAACTAAACTTCCAATTAAGTTTAGAAATGTTAGTGGATATTTTTTCTGTTCTAGTAATAAATTAACATCATTAGAAGGTTGTCCTGAAACAGTCGTAGGTGGTTTTTATTGTTCTGATAATAATTTAACATCGTTAGAGGGAGGTCCTAAAACGGTCGGAGGTGATTCTAATTTTAGAAATAATAATTTAACATCATTATTAGGAAGTCCTGAAACGGTCGGAGGTTATTTTGATTGTTCTTATAATGAATTAACATCATTAGTTGGGTGTCCTGGAACGATCGGAGGTGATTTTCATTGTAGAAATAATAAGTTAAGATCATTAAAAGGTATTGGTGATGTTGAAGATGAAATATATAGTGATTTTAAGAGGAAAAGTTAATATATAAACTATGAAATATATAAAAATGTATGAGGATTTCTCGGACAAGATACTAGATAATCTAGAAGATATTAAATGGATCATTGTTTCTTTTTGTGATGATAGAATATCATATAAATTATTAACTAATTATGAAGATAAACTAGTAGTATATAGTTTATCTGATAAACAAACTAATAAAGAAGAGTTTGAATCACTTAATGGTAGAATAAAAGACCTAAATCATAACTATGAATATGTAGTTTTTAATGATAATATTGCTATTGGGTTACCGGAATATCTAAAAGTATTTAAAGAATTAGAAAAACTTGGTATTGGAAATTATACATTTAATGATGATTTTAGTATAGATGTTAATGGTAGTGTTGATTTAGATTGTAGAAGATTAACTAAAATACCAGTTAAATTTAGAAATGTTAGTGGTAATTTTGATTGTAATGATAATAAGTTAACATCATTAGAAGGTTGTCCTAAAACCGTTGGAGGTTATTTTTCTTGTTCTGTTAATAATTTAAAATCGTTATTAGGAAGTCCTAAAACGGTCGGTGATAATTTTAATTGTTCATTTAGTAAGTTAACATCATTAGAAGGATGTCCTGAGACGGTCGGAGGTGATTTTGATTGTTCTTATAATAAGTTAACATCATTAGAAGGTAGTCCTAAAACGGTTGGACTTGATTTTATTTGTTCATCTAATAATTTAAAATCATTATTAGGAAGTCCGGAAACGATCGGAGGTAATTTTAATTGTTATAATAATAAATTAACATCATTAGAAGTTATTGGTGAAGTTAAAGGTGATATATTTGGTGATTTATAAAATTCATCATTTATTAAATTGTGAAGTTTATATATAATATGAAAAATGATATAAATGTATATCAACAAATAAATAAATTATAATATGAAGTATTTAAGAAAATTTAAAAGTTTTAATGAAGATGGATCATCAGTTGGTGTATCTACATCAGGAATGGGTGCTATTACAAATGCTACCGTTGGATCTCTACCTGGAGTTGCTGGTGAGTCTGGATCAGGTGATGTTTCACAATATCTAAGATCTGATAAACAGAAGAAAGGTGATCCAAGTCAAGTTTCGGATGCTAGATTTTTGGATGATGTTGATGATGAGATTGAGAATATTGATGATTTAAAAGGAGATAATTAAATATCTCCTTTACTCTTATCATCTAGATATTTAATTTCCTCTATTGATAGAGAATTATATCCTTTATTTGTTATCTTATCCAATATAGAGTCAATGTCTAATATTGTAGATTCAATATCAATTTCTCTTATTATTTCTATATCAATACATTCTTTATCTAGATCAGGTATTGAATTAAAAACTTCTTTATTCTTATTAAATTCAAACTCAATAATCATTCTAACTTTTGTTATCTCTGTAACAATCTTTTTAATTACGTCCGGTAAGGTACCTTTAGGTAGTCTATCACTTAATATAAACTTACCTATTTCAATACTAACATTTACTCTAACCTTATTAAATTCAAATTGTAATCTTTCCTCATAAATCATATTTGACGTATCTACTCCTAAATCACCATCCTTTAATTTAGGTCGGAAAAATCCATACGAATAGTAATATTCAATTGTAGACTTATCAATTACTTCATTCGATAAAGTTAACTTATTAAGTTTCTTAATCCACTTTTTCATTTCTGGATATTCCAGAAGTAAATCTTTCTTAGTTATATCTATTGTAAACATAATATATTTAATTTATTCTTTTTTATTACTCATTAAAAGTTGAGCTATTATTATATAAAAACTTCTTTTCAAGTTTTGTAATATTATCAATACCAACCTCTGATATTCTATCTAATATAAAATCTATATCCAAATATGTATTTAGATGATTATCTATTTCATTTCTAAGAGATGCTAACTTCTCAGGTGTTTTATAATATGTTTCTGTTTGATCAATTAATTTATAATTAAAATTATACTTATTTAAAATTTCTATATATCTATCTAAATCAACACCTTTTATCCATAACCAATCAGCTATATTATTCCTTTTGTGAGTTGATGTGGAAATTACCTCATCTAATAATATTTTGATCCAATTAATATCAGATTCATCAATTGAATTAAATAATGAATTAAATTGTTTAATACTCTGAGTATATTTTATTTTAACTAATTTATATTCTGATAACTTCATTTTTTTAGTATTTTAAGTTATATATTCTATTAATATTAAAGTTTAAATTGATCAACTAAGTAAAAACTAGTTGATCAATTTTAGAAAACTTATAAGTTATATCAATCTTTTTATTTCTATTAGAATCATCTATTATATTTATTTTAATATGTGGATATTCTATTAAGTAGTTACTAATTATTTCAATCTCCTCATTTGAAAAGGTATTATTTGTGAAATTTAATGAGATTATATACTTACCGATTTTTTCGATATCTTTGAAAATCCTTTCTTCAAACTCATATTCTACCGTCGGGTTATTAGGTAAATTTAAATTATGTTTAGTACCTCTAAGACCTTTTTTAAAAATATCAAATCCAGATTTTGAATAATTTTTATCAGATTTAATAACATATTCATTTGGCTTACCATCTTGCCAAGCAATCTCATCTACAGGATATGGCTTTATACCATCATTTAATAATTTATCAACATCTATCTCAAATATTTCACCATATCCAGAATCATCTAACGAGTAATTAATATTCCTAGTTAGTGAAATGGATTTAATTTCACCATGTGATGCTCTTGCGGGTTTATATGATTTTAATATATCACTTTTTAAAATACTATATAACTTATTAGTTAAGTGATATAAAGGTTGTCTTGATCCACTTAAGTAGGACTCATTTATGAATTTTTTGAAATTTTGAATCATAATATATATATATTAATTTAATTTTATGTATATTTGTTTATGGAAAATTATATAAAATATGAAAAAGAATATATTCAATATCTAATTGAAAATAAGAAGTTAATAGACACTAAATTATTAGATAAGTATTTTTTAAATGAAATAAGTTTTGAATCGGTTACTATTAATGTTGATTTAAATGATGTAAAATCTTTTCAATCATTCGCTAAATCGAGGAATATTGAAATAATACTTGGTAAGAGTTAATCATCACTCTTACCAAAAGAATAGTAATATATATTTGTATCCATAGTATGTTCATACTCTTCCATTTCTGGATAACCTTGATCTGACATATAACTTTCTAACTCCTCACTAGTAGTTGATAATATTTCAAGTTCATCTTCAGTAAATTCAATTATCTCACCATCAAATCTTTCATCAACTCGTAATTCAAGTATATATGTTTCATTCGCTTTATAAGCCCTTGTTCTAATATAAATATCTCTTAAAGAAACACATACTGAGTCTATATAATCTATAATATAATCTTCAAATACTTTATTTTCTAAAATACTTCCGGTTTTATCTGATATAATAGAATAAATATCCTTCTCTATCATCTCTAATCCTTCTTCTTCATTTGATATTTCTTCTTCAAAGTCTATTCTATCATCCATAAACTTACTTACTATATAAGGATTATTCTCATTTAAATCTAATTCATATCTATATGATACTCCGTTAATAGTAAAGTTTATAACTAAATATTCACCATCGTTATCTTCCCAATTATAAATTAACTCACTATCATCACTTTCACTTTCTGATGATATTAAGTCTTCGATCTCAGACATCTTTGATGATAAGTAAGTATTTGAATTTTTTTTATAATTCTCTATTATGAAATTTCTATAATTTTTAACCATAGTTTATATATTAATTTTAATAAACAAAAATGTTATTAAATAATATAATATCCAAATCAATAAGATTAAAAATGAGTAATAAAACAAAGTTTAAAATAAGTAAAGAAATGTTACCCGACTTAATTTCTAAGTTATCCGACTTAACAAACATTTCTGATAAAATTAAGTTAAAAATTGATAATAATAGTATAATGCTTTACTCAACACTTGGTGGTGGAGTTTTATTAGCATTTAAAAACTTCCTTATTAATACAAGAGATTATTTCGAATATGGTGAAGATTTAGAATATTCAATTGATGTTGTTATTCTAGATGCTAAAAAGTTTGTTAAAAACTTAGACTTTTTGAAAAATTCTGAAAAAGTAACAATTGAAATAAATCATAAAAAATCACAAGATGATGATGATGTAATGGTAGCTCGAAGTATTCATATTATTGGTGGTAAATTAAAAGTAAATTGGATAGCAGGAGAACATTATGAAATGAGAGATATTCCTAAGTCTATATTAGATGAAAGATTAAACCTTAAAAATAGAAAATGGTCATTTAAGATTCCTATGAGAGAATTTAGTGATATTAAAAAACTATCTTCCATAAATAGTAATTTAATATTAAATATTACAGTTGTTGACGGAGTTGTTACTATATCAGAAAGTGCCGCCTGGGAATTGGAAATTGATAAAATTGAAGATGATAAAAATACTAGTCTTATATTGAATAAAAGGTTCCTTAAATGTGTTGATGATTCTGATATAATTGTGTTTAGTATATTTGATAGCTTCATGCTAGTTAATGATGATAAATCAAACCTTATGCTATCATTTGAGCAAAATTTCAGTGATGAAGATGAATAACTATTATAGATTAAGATCGAAGAATTTACCATTGGTACTATTATCAATAGTAATTATTACACTACTTTATATAATATGTGAAATTAGTGATAATAATGAAAGACTTAAATTAGAAAATAGTAAATTAGAATATTTAAATTCTATTATATAAAATTTTAAAAGAAAATACATGAACGAAACAACAACAATATTAACATCACCTGGATCATTATTAACATCAACAGCAACAACAGCAACATTAACATCCGGATCATCAACATGGTCTCAAAATAATCCTTCATATAGATTCTCCCATGATAATCATAAATATTACATATTGGGAGAATATTATAATACATCTTATAGTGATGTTAATTTATCTATAATAATATCAAGTTTGAATATTTTAGGTAGACCATATTATAATGAGATAACTAAAAATGGCATTTTCTTTGATGAAAAATTAGACGAGTTTATACAACTTCGATTAAAGATAACCGAGAGAGATAGTAAATTAACTCAACTAGGAATAGATTAAATTCCTTTTTTAATAGAATCGATTCTATTGGATTTTATAAACTCATCTTCTATCATCTTCGATTTAGATGAGTTTATAAACCTTTTTGTTATACATAAATTGGTAACATCACCAACTTCAATTGATGGTATATTATTTATAAATCCATAATATACTGATATTTTGTGATCAATAGATGGATAAAATCTGTGTGTATGAGTATTTGATAAATATCCTTTTATTAACTCATTATCATAATAATCAGTACCATCCCAATCTTCATAAAGTTTCTTTTTAACTCGATTTGTATATTTTCTAACTTCATTCTTATATAATATCCAATTATCCAAAAATGTGGAATCTATTATAGTACCATTTGATATTTTAGTAGATTTTATTTTATCTTGTATACAATTTAATTTGGATATATTATCAACTCCATATCTTTCTAAACATGTTATCTTAATTTTATCAATAGTTTCTAATCTTTTACTTGAGTATATATTCTTCCAATATTCAGTTTTAGATAAATACTCACTTCCATATTTTTCAAAAAATATTTTCTTTATTTTATCAATAGTTAAATCCATTTTTAAATTTATAGTAGATTTAAACTCATCTGTTTTAGAGTATGAATCTACTCCATATTTAAACATTATTGTGGATTTGGACTTTTCCTTAAACTCATCTGATGACATCCACTTACTATTCATTTCCCTCATTAAATCGGTCTTGAAATATGAATCTACACCATATCTTTCTAACATAGTCTTCTTAGATTTCTCATGTCCTTTTTTAATTCCCTTCCACTTCTTACTTTCAGACGTTTTAAACTCATCAGTCATTGAATATGATCTAACACCCCATTTTTTAATGGAAGTCTTCTCCTTCTCAATATTCTTACAACCAAAGCATGAATAATAGTTTTTATCATTTCTGTTTTTATTAACTAAATATTTACTATAACTTATTATTTTTTCAGAATTACAAATATCACAAATAGCTGTTACTTTAACCTTTGATCCATGTGGAATATCAGAAATATTTACCAATATCTCACTATATATTTCATATCCGAGATTCTTATAAATATTTTTATTCCTAGAATTTACCTTAACCAAAACTTTCTCTTCTTTTATCATATAAAACTTATTACTTTATTAACTTATACACTTATACTTATATAAATGCATAAGTTCTATTTAGGACAAATATAAATATAAAATTAATTATGACAAAAGAGGAAAAAAAATCTGAAATTGTCTCATTAAGAAATAAAGCGAGCGAGCTGAAAAAAGAGGTTGATTATTACAACGCTCTTCAGCTCGCTCTTTATTAGCCCCCTTCATTAATTTGAGGGGGGCAAATGAGACTAAAACTCGTATTAAATGGATCTTATGGTGCATTTGCAACACCCTACTTTATATTATTTAATAATCACGTAGCAGGTACCATTACTGCTCAAGGTAGGGAATTAACTAAAAAGATGGATACTGATAATGAGGATTATTGGTATAATCAATGGCATAATGATTTTGAGATACATTCTAAATTGGACATTTGGAATGTTACTCCAATTGATAGGAAAGAGCCTGTTAGTATCTACGCTGATACTGATTCACTTTTTGTATCTTTTTTGCCGGCGATAGAGCATTCTGTTTGGAAGAATAACTTTTTTAATATAGATTATTTAGAATCTATTGACAAGAAATTTATAATTTTATCTAAGGATAATTTAAAGTTTAACAATGATAATTGTTTAGGAGTTTCGAATTCTGTTAGTGAGCTTGAGGGATTATTAATTACTGATTATGATATGATTATAGTTGATGGTCATTATGTTAAGGATAGGGATTTTAACAATCTTGATGGTAATGGAGTTTTCACTTGTGATATTAGTTGGAATTGGTGTAGTGAGTTAGACTATATACAGGGTTTAGATTATTATAGGTATGGTGGTTATTTCAAAAAGTGTTTAGAGGAATATGCTGATGGTTTTGGGGTTGAGAATAAGGAGGATTTTGAGTTGGAGAGAATATCAGAATCTATTATATCTTTGGCTAAAAAGAAGTATATTCAGCACATACTATTTGAGGATGGTGTTAATTATGACAGATTTGATTATTTATTCCCTAAGGGTGTTGAGTTAGTTAGGTCATCTACTCCAGCATTTGCTAGAGAGAAGATTGTTAAGATTGTTAGGTATTTATTTGAGAACTCTGATACATTTAATATAAAGAGTTTGTTGAAGTTGGTTAAGGATCTTAGAAAGGAATTTGAATTAGCTGATATTGATGACATCGCGATGCAATCATCTTGTTCTAAATATGATGAGAAGGTTATAGATGATACGACATTACCATTACAATTTGTAAATGGTGCTCATTTTGCTGTTAAAGCTAGTGGATATCACAATTATTTATTAAAAAGTAATAAGAAATATCAAGATAAATATGAGTTTATTAAATCTGGTACTAAGATTAAATACTATTATTGTGCTGATAAGAGGAATGGTTCGGTATTTGCTTATATAAGAGGATCATATCCAATTGAGTATGCGCCTCAGGTAGATTATGATTTACAATTTGCTAAGTCGATTTTATCTCCAATTAATTCAATTATTGAGCCTTTGGGTATGCCTTCTATAACAGAAAGGTTATCGGTGATTGTTGATATATTTGGTGGATTTGGTTTATGATAAAAAAAGGGGACTCAATTGAGTCCCCTTTTTTTCATTCAATTATTCTACCATATGGTGTCTTCTGTGAGTATATTATTATACCACCATTATGTGGGGCTACAACCCAGTCTATTTCTTTATATTTAGTTGGATTATTGAAAGCGTTTAGTGCTTCTGTTTGTTTTGATTTAACTTGTAATAGATATATTTTAGAATCTTTGCTTATTATTATATCTGCTCCAAATAGTATATCAATCCAGTCTCCATCTCCTCCTTGATATTCAATTATAGCTCCTTTTTCTTTAATTTTATTAGCTACGAAATCTTCAGAACTTTCGCCTTCTTTGCTATTAATTCTATTTTCGCTTACATAGTTATGTAGTTCTTTAACTCCTATATTTTTTATTATTAGGTCATGAAAGTTATTTTTTGATTTAAAGTTTAATAGCCAAGATTTCAATCTTGTTGTAAATCTATTTGAGTAAACTTCTTCAATTAATCCCATTTTGTCAAAAATATCTGTAATTAGTCTAGACAGATCACTCCAGTTAGTATTTAGTTTATTTATAGGATGCCAATCACCATTATCATCAACAGCTCTAGATTTATTTTTGAGTTTAAAAGTCTCATATCTATTACCAGATTTTATCACATCTCTAAATTTATTAGTTTTATATAACAATTCTAAAGCTTCTTGATAATCGTCATTCCAATCTTTGGCTGGTGATATATCGGATATTATTTTATTTATATCATTTATTAATCCTAGATCATATACTATGAAAGTTCCTAGTCTGTTTAGAGATCTAAATACTTCTTGTTTTTCTCTATTATTTTTATTACTATTTATAGTTTCATCTGATTCTAAAAATAGTTTAAATTTTTTTAAATTTCCCATAATGTATATATAATATATTAATATATACATTAGTTAAAAATATAAATACTAATGAAATACGAGGGATATACAACACAACAAAGAGTTGATGATTTATTAGATAAGATATCTAAATCTGGTATTAAATCTTTATATATTTTAGAGAAGAAATTTTTGGATGCTCATAGTAATGGATTTGATAAGGTTGAGTTTATACATAATGAGTTGATTAGAATCGAAAATGAAACATTATTTGAGGATGTTCTTTTTAAATTTGAATTAACTGATACTATCTTATATGGTGATGAAACACACTATGTTGGTTTTTTAACTTGTCCGGATATAAAGTTTGGTAATGGTAAACGGATTGATGGTAGATTGGAAGGATCTATAATTGTATTATCAACTGGTGTTTTAAGTCCTGATTTCTCTAAAACAATTTTAGTAAAGGGTAAAGAGGTTGTATATGATATTTTTGAGTTCTGTGATGGAATTGAATATGAATTAGATAGTTTTATTGACTATGTAGTTCAAGAACTAGAAAAGTGAGATAATATATTTAATATATATATAAAAAAAGTATAAAGAAATGAGTCTTAAAAGATATAATGAGTTTATTAAAACAAACGAGATGGCTGATCCATCAAGAGAAACAGAAAGGGAAGTTAATCCAGTTATTACACCTGAGAGAGAGAGAGAAACAACTCCGGCTCCGACTAGAAGACCTTTGATACCTGCTGAGGAACCATCAATTAATCCTGATCCGTTAGCGGAATTAGAGGAAGAGGGTGGTGATTTAAAGACTCTTTCTTATGAGTTGGAAGGATCTGAGTTATCAGATAATGTTTTAAATTATGATGGACATAGAATTGAAATGCCATCAGAGACAAATACTTTCATAGTTGATGGTTATAATTTGAAAAGTAGAAATATTAAAGATGTTATAAACTATTTAAATGATCCTGAAGCTCAATCAAAAGCTGATGAAAGAAAGAATAGAAGATTACAAGGTCAATCTAAACCAAATGCACAAAATGAATCTAAATCATATAAAGATAAATTTATATTTGAGAAGAGAAAAAAATAAATTTAGATCTTAGAATAAAATTATATTAAGTGGATAATACATCCACTTATTTTTTTATCTTTTTAAAATTAATTAACTTATGAAATATATTAAATTATATGAAGACTTCACAAATAAGGTTTTAGATAACTTAGAAGATATTAAATGGATCATAGTTTCTTTCTGTGATGATAGGATTAGTTATAAGTTATTAACCAATATAGAAGATAAATTAGTTATTTATTCATTATCTATTAAACAAACTAATCAAGAAGAGTTTGAATCTCTTGATGGTAGAATAAAAGATTTAAATCCTAACTATGAGTATAAAATAATTAATGATAAGATTGCTATTGGATTACCTGAATATTTAAAAGTATTTGAAAGTATTGAAGAATTTAATATTAAAAATTATACATTTAATGATGATGCTAGTATAGATGTTGATGGTGATGTTAACTTATATAATAGAGGTTTAACTAAACTTCCAATTAAATTTAGAAATGTTAGTGGTTATTTTGAATGTGATAATAATAAGTTAACATCATTAGAAGGTTGTCCTAAAACGGTCGGAAGTTCTTTTAATTGTTCTAATAATAAGTTAACATCATTAGAAGGTAGTCCGGAAACGGTTGGTGGTGATTTTTATTGTGATAATAATAAGTTAACATCATTAGAAGGTTGTCCTAAAACGGTCGGAGGTACTTTTGATTGTTCATTTAATAAGTTAACATCATTAGAAGGTTCTCCCGAAAGGATCGGAGGTGCTTTTGATTGTAATGATAATAAGTTAACATCATTAAAAGGAAGTCCTAAAAAAGTCGGAGGTGATTTTAATTGTTCTCTTAATAGCTTAATATCATTAGAAGGTAGTCCTGAAAAGGTTGAAGGTGTATTTTATTGCGGAGATAATAATTTAACATCATTAGTTGGTGGACCTAAAACGGTCTTAGATAATTTTGATTGTAGATATAATAAGTTAACATCATTAGAAGGAAGTCCTAAAATGGTTGGAGGTAATTTTTATTGTAGAAGTAATAACTTAAAATCATTAGAAGGATGTCCGGAAACGGTCGGTCGTGATTTTGATTGTTCAGAAAATAATTTAACATCACTAGAAGGTTGTCCTAAAGTGACAGGACGTAATTTTAAGTGTATGTTTAATAAGTTAGAATCATTAGATGGTATTGGAGAAGTTAAAGGTGAAATAATTAGTAATATATAAACTATGAAGTATATAAAATTATATGAAGACTTTTCTGATAAAGTTCTAGATAACCTAGAAGATATTAAATGGATAATAGTTTCTTTCTGTGATGATAAAATCAGTTATAAGTTATTAACTAATTATGAAGATAAATTGGTGATCTATTCATTATCAGAAGAACAAAATAATTTAGAAGAGTTTGAATCTCTTGATGGTCGAATTAAAGATTTAAATAATAACTATGAGTATAAAATAATTAATGGTAAAATTGCTATTGGATTACCTAACTATATAAAAGTATTTAAAGAATTAGAAAAACTTGAAATTAGTAATTATACTTTTAATGATGATTATAGTATAGATGTTAATGATAATGTTATTTTAGATTTTAAAGGTTTAACTAAAATACCAATTAAATTTAGAAATGTTAGTGGAGATTTTAATTGTTCAAATAATAACTTAACATCATTAGAAGTTTGTCCTAAAACTGTCGGAGGTTCTTTTGATTGTTCTTATAATAACTTAATATCATTAGAAGGAAGTCCTAAAACGCTCGGAGGTGATTTCTATTGTGATAATAATAAGTTAACATCATTGAAAGGTAGTCCGGAAACGGTTGTAGGTAATTTTTATTGTTATAATAATAAGTTAACATCATTAGTGGGAAGTCCTTTATCAGTAGGATTTGATTTTATTTGTTCTCATAATAACTTAATATCATTGGAAGGAAGTCCTAAAACGGTCGGTGAGGATTTTATTTGTAGAAGTAATAACTTAACATCATTAGAAGGTATTGGAGAAGTTGGGTTTGAAATAAGTAGTGATTTATGAAGTATTTATATATAAAAATTAATATATAAACTATGAAGTATATAAAACTATATGAGGATTTCTCTGATAAAGTATTGGATAACCTAGAAGATATTAAATGGATCATAGTTTCTTTCTGTAATGATGTTATATCATATAAGTTATTAACGAACTTTGAAGATAAACTAGTAGTATATAGTTTATCGGAAGAGCAAACTAATCAAGAAGAGTTTGAATCTCTACAAGGTAGAATAAAAGATCTAAATCCTAACTATGAATATTTAGTTACTGAAGATAAGATTGCTATTGGGTTAACAGAATATTTAAACATATTTAAAGAAATTGAAAAACTTGGTATTGAAAATTATACATTTAATGATGATCTAAGTATAGATGTTAATGGAGATGTTAATTTATCATTTAAAGATTTAACTAAACTTCCAATTAAATTTAGAAATGTTAGTGGTGATTTTAATTGTTCTGCTAATAAGTTAACATCATTAGAAGGATGTCCTAAAACGGTCGGAGGTTATTTTGGGATTAGACATAATAACTTAACATCATTAGAAGGTTCTCCTAAAACTGTCGGAACTGGATTTTATTGTGATAATAATAAATTAACATCATTATTAGGTTGTCCTGAAACGATCGTAGGTGATTTTGATTGTTCATCTAATAAGTTAACATCATTAGAAGGATGTCCTAAAACGATCGTAGGTGATTTTGATTGTTTTTCTAATAACTTAAAATCATTAGAAGGTATTGGAGAAGTTAAAGGTGAAATAATTAGTAATATATAAACTATGAAGTATATAAAATTATACGAGGATTTCTCCGATAAAGTATTGGATAACCTAGAAGATATTAAATGGATTATAGTATCATTTTGTGATGATGTTATATCATATAAGTTATTAACTAATTATGAAGACAAACTAGTTATCTATTCATTATCAGATGAACAAACTAATCAAGAAGAGTTTGAATCTCTAAAAGGTAGAATAAAAGACTTAAATACTAAATATGAATATGTAGTTACCGAAGGTAAGATTGCTATTGGGTTACCAGAATATTTAAAAGTATTTGAAAATATTGAAAAATATCAAATTAAAAATTATACATTTAATGATGATGGTAGTATGGATGTTGATGATGATGTTAATTTATCATTTAAACATTTAAGTAAACTACCAGTTAAATTTAGAAATGTTAGTGGTAATTTTGAATGTTCCTCTAATAACTTAACAT
>Ga0209702_10006728_pt1 | contig 14559 bp, 13 predicted proteins | sample FRY01_FD_187210 | JGI IMG/M metagenome (GOLD analysis project Ga0209702, IMG submission 187210) | Freshwater microbial communities from Lake Fryxell liftoff mats and glacier meltwater in Antarctica - FRY-01 (SPAdes) (version 2) | ecosystem: Environmental > Aquatic > Freshwater > Ice > Glacier... | reverse complement strand
CGATATGCAGGCGTATAAACAATTTGGAAACGCCGTTGTGGCTCCTGTTGTGGAAGCAGTGGCCCGTCACATGGCGCCTCATCTGCAGACGGTGGCTTCTCGCAATCTGCCGGCCGCTGCGCCTGTGGCCCGATCGAGGGTCCGCGCCTTCGACTTCTGACGGATCCGTGAGGGATCAGCCGTGTCTCATGCGGTTTTCGTTTCCAGACTGCGTCAGCTGAACCGTCCCACTGATCAGGAAATGCGATCTCATGAAACCATTTTTCATTGCCGCAGTCATCAGTCTTTGCGGTCTTGTTGCGAATGTCCATGTGTCAGGTAACACAGCCGGCACCATTGAGATCTTCGAAAACCTGAGTGGGGCCGAAGTGGCGGAACCGTCGTGGGCCGCTCCACGAAAGCTGGAAGTGGATGGCCGCCCGTTTCGCATCATGGCTGGACCCAACGGCAGTATTCAGGGACCCGCGGAAGCCTAATGGGGCTACACAACACTCAGCGTTGCCGACTGGGATCAGGACGGATTGCCGGACATCATTCTGAATTCCATTCTCAGCGAAGTTCAATGGGTGAAGAACGTGGGGACTCGTTCAACACCTCGTTTTGATCAGCCGCAGCCAGTGGACGTGGAATGGGACTCCGCACAGCCGACGCTTGCCTGGGGCTGGCTTCGTCCAAAAGGCAAAGGACTGCTGACTCAATGGCGAACAACGCCCGTCGTGCATGATTTCAACAACGACGGACTCCCTGATCTGGCGATGTTGGATCATGAAGGCTATCTGGCTTATTTTGAGCGAGCTCGCGACAAACGACGAAAACTGGGTGATGAAGAATTCGGGAACGCTGGCCCGCACCAATATCGAAGGCCACGATGTCAGCCCGACCACGATAGACTTCGACGGAAACGGCATCCCCGATTTTCTGGGCGGTGCTGAAGACGGTCGCTTTTATTTTCTGCGGAACACCCGTGAATGACCGTCTGATTCGGGCAGACACCTGTCATGATCGGCTCCACGAAATCGGTTCGTGGAAATCATTCCTATGGCAACCATCGCAGTCCCTGACACGTTCGATACAAAAGGGCGCAGAGCATGCAGAGGAACGACTGCCTTCCAGGGATTTCAAGTCCCTATTCCTTTTCCACCACCAGAACAACTTACAGCGGAGTCCCACGTGTTGTGGCCGGTCTCCTGACCGAGCCACCGCTTCCTGTTGTGGCCGGTCTCCTGACCGAGCCACTGCTTCCTGTTGTGGTCGGTCTCCTGACCGAGCCACTGCTTCCTGTTGTGGTCGGTCTCCTGACCGAGCCACTGCTTCCTGTTGTGGTCGGTCTCCTGACCGAGCCACTGCGTTTGACCGGCACGGTCTCCCTCGCTGGCTGCGCGACGGTGCTGAGCCAGGATCTCCACGCACAACCAGTGCCTCGACGCCAGCGATACAACACGATCAACACGAGTCAGGCTCAGTCCTGACAACAGTCTTGCGTGCTTTGTCGTAAACGCTCACTTCATCCGACCTTTCCTTCGAGCTCAATCGGTGGGAACCGTCGCAGTGAGGTCTGTTCTGGCTAAGGCCGCAGCCGCAGATCCATGCGGTCCGAGGCTGTGGCACAAGCCCCACAGGGGACGTTTTCATTATTCGGTATGTGCATAGACAGACCAGTCAGGTTTATCTAAGAAAGATCCTTCAAACTCATCTTGAAACGCGCCAAATTTGACTTCCGAGACACTACTTGTAGTGACCCCTTTTCGTAGTTGAAAACGCAAACTTTCATCCGGCAAGCAACGAAGATATCCAGTCTTTCGTTCCCAGTCTTCTTGAGTCCACGACTCCAGGAGCTCAACGATTCGGGAATCTAGTCGACGTCCAGATCGTATTGCGAGGCGACCATTTTCATCAAATTCACCATGGTCGCCGGTTCCATGAAACACGTCGTCGTCGATACGCCGCAGTTGAAGCTCATTTCCATTCGTTTGATACAGTACATGCGGCGCAACATGTATGTAAGAAACTCGACCGTGCGGCAGGACACGTTCCCCGACAAAAATGGCAAAGTCCACTTCGGCCATCCCATAAGCGTGAAAGAACTGGCTACTGCATTCCAATTCTTCAAGAATACGTTGGATGAACTTTTCGAGTGAGGACGGACAATAGTAGCCCCCTACACAAATGATTGCATTTTGTGGCATGGTTCCCTGGTTGACCATGTGATGAAAAAGCAAGTTGGCCACCGCTAACGGTTGCCCCAAAATGATAGCCGTTTGCTCCTCCAAATCGCACAGATCCAGTGCGCGGCTGAAGGCGGACTGTCGGACATAGGTGTCGCAGATTGCTGCCGATGGGAACGCACCGAGTGCTGCGGGGTAGCAGTTGACGATCATCGGTACGGTTTGCAAGACAGACGCGAGTTTCGGAAAATGGCAAACAACGTTTGCCAATCGGTCTTCCCCACTATTGTGAATGCAGCGAAACTTGCGAGGATCCCCCGCATCCTGCCCTGCAGAAAATGAAATGACGTCCCCGGCACGGAGACGATGGAACTGACTTCTCATGAAATTTAAACTCATACCTTGGCCAATGTTTTAGGCGGTCGTTGGATTGAAGCGAAATGGGGAAACGGCAGGTCTCCCACCATGCGTTGCTTCGCTCGGAGGGAGCCTTCCGGGCCGAATGCTTGTGAAGGGCGATGAAGCCCAGCCCCAAATACCGGGCACTGTGCCCCAATACAACTGCCTGAACAGTTACAGAGGCCCCCATCGCAATTCGTAGGCAGCGCCATGACCGTTAAAGGTGAAGGCACCTTCGGTCATACCGGGGGAAATAGTGAACTTCCCCAATTCATCGTGCGGATCGCCAGCGCGGGGGTTATCAAGATCGCGAAGTGAAATCTCTGCTTGTGTTTGGAACTCCAGAGTGAGGTCAAGATTCCAACGTCTCCCTGACCACATTCGGTTTCGTCGCATGGTTGAACGCTGCGCATCTGCGTTGATACTCAATTCCAGTTCGTCACCAGGCTGAATCGGCTGTTTCGCTGATTCTTCCGAATGATAGCAATGCAAATACCATAATTTAATCCGCGCCATTTGATCTCCCTTACTAAATCCGACTTAACAGAAACACAGACAAAACAGAGACCTCATTCCTTGAGCAAGAACAGCTTTTGATCGATGCATGGTGCCGCTTCCTTCAGTCAGCACAACCAGGATCTTCGGCAACAGATTCCGGTCGAGAGTCATTCACGGCCCAACGCCGAAACTCCTTCCACGGCTGAAACTGTACGAGTTTCTCCAGTTCATCGATTTCGAGCGGGTCCTTTACATCCTCAAAGACATGCCGCATTCTGACATCCCGGTTGGGTGTCACTGGCAGCACCATCACATGGCTTGGCGTTTTCCATTTTGGATGCCAGAAGAAGCTATCGGCGACCAACTCATAGGCGAGTCGCCCGTAATACTTGATCGCTCGTTCATGGACATTGATCACATCAAGTCGTGTCCCCAGTTTCGCCTGATGCATGCGGACAACTTCTGTAAGTATCTCTGCTACCTTGGTATTCGCTTGTGCGGAGGGTAGCGCTACGAAACGAGACGCTGAACAGATGACGTTGCCCTTGGCCAGAATGAGTCGTTTCGGAAAATACTCTTCACATTCGACGGGGCCGACCGCTATTCGTGTCACCCGCATCGCTGCAACAGGCTGCTGATCCATCAAAGCCAGATAGTGCTCACTATATGGGTCAAAACTGTCGGGACGTGACAGTTCGCCTGTGCTGTAGACAACGTGCCGCAACGCAAGCACCGACGCGAACGCAGGGTCGTCGAAACGGACGAGCTGAAACGTCAATTGCTGGGCGTCGCAATAGTCGGCCCAAACAGGATGGGATGCTAGAAATGCTGGCTGCTCGATTGTCTCTGTCATTTCGTTACTCGGTGAAATCTGCCTGATCAAGACTTTGTTGTGATCGGCGCAGGGATGTTTCGATCTGGCTGCTGCATGGTTGTTTGAGGTCGGCTGCCAGCCCAATTCTTTTTAGGATCGATAGCGCCCACCACCCCAGATCAATTTGCCAAAATCGCAATCCAAAGCGAGCCGACCAGGGAAAAGCGTGGTGATTGTTGTGCCACGCTTCACCGAACGACGGCAACACGAGCAGTAAATTGTTTCTCGAAGAATCCTGAGTCGGGAAAGCGGCACTGCCACTGGCATGACAGACTGAGTTGATCGCCCAAATGATCTGATTGCCAATAATTATGCGTATAAGGCCGCCAAACACACATCCTCGAAGGAATCCGTTGGGGGTAGGATCGCTCCAGAAGCTGACCGCTCCGGGCAATGCAATTCCAGCGATGACCCAGCCCCAATACGATCGATCAAAGAAGCGAACAATCGGATTTCTAGCCACGTCCCTGGCAAAACGGAGAGGACTCGGGACGTCATGACGAACGACCCATCCGATGTGGCCGTGAAGGAACGCTGTCCACCGCTTGTACCACGAAGGATTCACCAATGCTGACACTGGAGAATGCGGATCTCCGTCGCTATCACTGTGCTGATGATGACAACGATGGATTGACACCCAATACGTTACGGGGCCCTGACCAGCCATTGACCCCGCAGCTGCCATCGTTGCCTGCAGAACGGGATGGGCTGTAAACGAGCCGTGAGTAAAATAGCGGTGATACCCAAGCGATATTCCGAGTCCACCAGTTAACGTCCATATCCCCATCGCGAGCAGAATGTCAGCCACGGTAATGGAAGGGATTGTGGCGAACCACACTAAAACCAGTACGGACGGAATAAGTGTGACCACGACAAAATGAAGCAACTGCTTTTTAGCAAGCCGCTCGGCGGGTATAAATCGCGACATCTCACGAGCTTGCTTGCGAGCAGATGATGCAGGCAGACTCGAAGTCGGAGCTTGGCCATTCACTTCTGAAACGCTTGCATCTTGTTCTGTCTTCAACAATCTTCTCCTCACCAACGAGCAGCACAATCTTGCGATCGTATTCAAACATCAGTCCAGTCCGTGACTGGCCGCTGTTCAACGTGAAGGCCGACTCTAATCTCCGAAAAACGCGAGCCAAGCTTTGCCGTTGCACAAGGTATGAAGGCCGCTTGAAACGCAGGCATGGCCGCCGCGGGGCTGGCCACAATCGCTGCAATTGTGGCGGAAATCGCAACATTCTTTGCACATTCCACCAAGTCGCCCCACGCATCATCAAGGATGTCGTCCAGGCCACAGATTTCCGCATCCACGTTCATAGCGCTCCTTCGGGTTTGAAGCCTGGTTTTGATACCCTGCCATTTGGTTCGAAACTCCGGAATGTTTCCGTGGCTTCCGATCTCCACGCGTTTACAGATCTCTGACATCAACAGAATTCCTTAATTGACAGCGCATTGGGCAATGAGACAACGAAGCACTTCATGCGACTGGAGGCGAAACAGATTGTCACTGAAGCCATCTTCTTCGACTCAGCAGTCTGCGTTTTGGTGTGTACAAGTTTCACGGGACCGCATGTCACTCAGCATCCGCTGGAGTTTTTTCGTAAGCATCGAGTGTCTATCCCCAAATATCGCGACAGTCCGGGGTCAGGAGACCCGCGTACAACAGAGTCAAAGTTGTGGCCGGTCTCCGACCGAGCCACGGCGGTTGACCGGTACGGTCTCCATGGCGTGCGGATTTGGGGTGGAGACGGGGTTGGGAGACCTGCGGTCGGGAACGGTGCGGGGTCAGGAGACCCGCGCACAACGGGTAGTGCGGGCTCGGGAGACTCGCGCACAACAGAGCGGTGCGGGGTCGGGAGACCCACGCACAACGCACGGACCCGCGCAGAAATTTAACACTACGGGCGGGGGCGGCAGGATGACAGGAAACTGGCGGGGGATTGCTTGACTTTGAGACCGTGGGAACTGGAAACTCTGCCGCACTCCTTTAGCTCTGCAGAAGTTTCCCGCGTAATTACTAAACTCCTCGTTCGGTCTGCGTGCCCCATGTCGTCATTTACTCAATGAGCCCGGTGAAATGTTGACGACAAGTGTGGCTGCATCGCAGGAGTCGGTGGCGAATTGGCGGGTCCGGGCATTCGATGCTGCTGCGATTGCGTTCAGGTACAGACCGTTTCTGAAGGCCATCGCGGCAGCCGAGTTTCCTGATCAGCTTCAAAGTCGTGTCGATGATTCTGATTTGGTTCAGGAGACGCTGCTCAAAGCCACTCAGAATATTGACCAGTTTCGAGGGACCACGGAGGAAGAGCTGGAATCCTGGTTGCGTGAGTCTCTGCTGAATCAGGTCAGAGATTGTGTTCGATTCCATGGACGACAACAGCGAGATGTCGCTTTGGAAATCGCCATTCCGCAGTCTCAAGTGCGTTGCCCCGATCCTTCTGCAAGTGAGCAGCTTCGAAGGACAGAATCGCAGGAACGTATCTGGAAAATAGTCAGCGAACTTCCTGAAGATTATCGAACAGTGATTCTGCTGCGACAGCAGATGGATTTGACGTTTGTAGAAATCGCCGAACAGATGCAACGCAGTCCGGACGCTGTCCGCATGTTGTGGGGGCGGGCCATTGTGGTTCTGGGTGAAAAACTAAAGTCGCCTGGTTGAAATGTGCTGGGGCGTGAGACTCTCGTATGTCATCGCAATTGTTCGTTGACTTCGGCGAGCGGGGGACGTTAGTCCCCTGATTTCTTCGGAATGCACATGTTAATCAGGGGATTGACATCCCCCGCTCGCCATGAGTGATGAGGATCTTGTTTTGGACGATTTTAAAATCAATAATGGAACATTGAATTCGCTGTTGCAGTTTGATGAATCGCTGCGGACAGGGCGGCTCAGCGAGTTACTCCCGCCCGGTGCTGACTGTCAGCCTACGGAAGAGCTGGAACTTGGCCAGACAGCCTTGAAGGAACTGGAAGCCGCGATTCCTCGCCGAGTGTCTGTGATGCCGTCCTGGGCTCCGCAGCGAATTGGGCGATTCGAGATTCGTTCTGTCCTTGGTGCTGGAGGATTTGCGGTTGTCTACCTGGCGTTTGATTCGACTCTGAATCGTCAGATCGCCCTGAAAGTGCCGCGTCCACATGCATTGATCCGACCGGAGTTGCGACGACGATTCGTGATCGAAGCCAAAGCGGCCGCTCAGCTGGATCATCCCAACATTGTTCCAGTCTTCGAAGCCGGTGAAGACGGCGACCTGCCCTACATCGCCTGCGCATTGTGTGAAGGTCCCACTCTGGCGGCCTGGCTTTCGTCGCGAACGACACCCATGCAGCCGAAGATCGCAGCAAGAGTTGTTCACGATCTGGCTGCGGCGGTTCAGTTCAGTCATGACCGAGGAATTTTGCACCGTGACATTAAACCCGGCAACGTTTTGCTGTTTCCGGATTCGTCGAAAGAAAATGATCTCTTTCCTTTTGTTCCTCGGCTCGCTGATTTTGGCCTCGCGAAACTTCTGGAGTCCGGTCAGCTTGATTCCGTAACAAGCCTGCTAATTGGCACACCTCGCTACATGGCGCCCGAGTTGATCGGTGGGGCACAGGGTATCAGCGACGTTTCGCCGGACATCTATGCGCTCGGCGCGCTGCTGTACTGCTTGCTGTTGGGACAACCACCATTTGGAGCCGCAACGCCAGCAGAAACAGTGCGAAGGATCGCCGAGGACGAGCCTGTGTCGCCTGATCTGGTTGATCCTTCTATCGGGCGTGACCTGAGTCTTGTCTGTCTCAAGTGTTTGCAAAAATCTCCAACGCTGAGATACTTGTCCGCGTCCGAGCTTGCGGAGGACCTGAATCGGTACCTGTCCGGACGCCCGGTTCTTGCCCGACAAACGCCGATTCTTTTGCAATTCGAAAAGTGGTGCCGACGTAAGCCTACTGTAGCTGCGTTGCTGGCGCTAACCGCGAGTCTCGGTCTTCTGCTGTTTTTCCTGGCGTTTCGATACACGAATTCGCTGAGACAGCATGTTGTCGAGCTGAATACCGCGGTCAATACGGCGAACCGGAACAAGTCTGAATCGGATGAGAATCGTCGCGTTGCTGATCAACAGGTCTTTGCGGCGGACTTGAAGCTGGCCGATTCTCTTCGCGAATTTTCTGACATTCACAGCGCGAGCAACATCCTCGATAAATATCTGCCCAATCCAGGTGCAAATGCAGTTGTCGATGGCAGCAGCAGTTTTGCATGGCGATATCTGAAACATCAGACGACGCGAACCGGGCTCCCGATGGCGGATACAGGTCAGACAGTCTGGGATGTTCAGTTTTCGCCGCAGGGAGACCGTATCGCTCAATGTGGAAACAAGGGACTGGTTCGGATTCTGGATGGGGAGAATGATTATCGTCTCGTTCTGGAACGGCAACTCGCGGACACCGAATTCAATTGCCTGGCATGGTGTGAGACCTCGCCGATTCTTGCGACCGGCGGTGATGATGGACTCGTTAGAATTGTGAACGTCAAAGAACAGGAGGTCGTGCGAAATGTCGCAAACGCGGTGGCTCGGTCGGAGACCGGCCACAACATTGAGACCGGCCACAACATTGAGACCGGCCACAACATTGAGACCGGCCACAACATTGAGACCGGCCACAACAGAGGCATGCAGGTTGTGCGAACTCTGGAAGCGTTTCCCGGTCAGCATGTTCATGGGCTGGCCTTTTTGCCTCGATCGTCACAACTCTACGTCGGCGGCGTTTCAGCGGAGCTGCAGGTGTGGGATGCTGAATCCGGACAGCTAAAGCAGACGATTCTCACGCCTCACACTGGCGGTATTGAACACCTCGTCGTTTCAAAGGATGGGACGAGAATTGCCACCGGAGGCGATGAAGGCAATATCTGTGTCTGGCGAACCGAGGATCATAGCCTTCTCTGGCAGATGACCGCGCAACGCGACTCAATGATTGGTGCGGTTTCCATAGTGCGACTGACGCCGGATGGCAGACGTCTCGTTGCTGCGGTGCTGAAAGAAACCATCCTGATGTGTGACGCGGAGACGGGAGTGGAACAACGTCGCTGGCAGGGATTGAACAGAATTCATTCGCTGGCCGTCGACAATGAGAGAATTGTTTGCGGAGACTCGCAGGGGATGATGAGTGAGCTCGCCATTGAGGACAAAAGCACAACGTGGCGGCCTGGGCGGCAGTGGATCGGACATCGCGACAAGATCTCAACCATCGTGCTCGCTTCGGACAGCCACCGCATGGCGACTCAGACCGATATCCTGTCGACCGATCGAGCCGGGAAGGCGTGGCGCTGGAAACGAGATCCACATCGCGACCACGTTTTCGTTCCCGGGTTTGCTCCGAAGATTTATACTGCCGTCAATACGATCTGCTGGAAAGACTCAACCACGCTGTTTAAGGTGAGTTCCTCGGGGATCAATCGTGTTGACATCGGCACTGGAACGGAATCGCCGGTCTTTCACTCGGATGCAGTGATTACCGGATGCAGGTATTCGAAAGAATCTGACACTCTTGTCGTCGGGGACGATCGGGGGCAGTTGACAGTGATTCATGGTAAGTCCTCTCCGCAACCGCCCCTGCCGATCTCGGAGGAAAGCATCACAGATGATTGGTCAATCAATAGTAACGCTACTCGAGCGGTCGTTCATGGACCGAGCAATGAGGTTGCCTTCGTCGATCTGCAGCGAAATACTGTCTTGATGCGTTTGCCGGATCGCGAGGCGTCGATGATCTCTCCGGATGGGCGCTGGTTCGTATCTGGAAACAGAAAGACCGATTCCTTCGATGTGTTTGATGGGGAATCTCTGCTGCTCGTGCAAAGCCTCAAAGAGATCGATCCGACCGCTGAGAGCATCACGTTCTCGGATGATTCCAGACTCTTTGTCTCGACCGGAAGGAATCGAATCGTCACCGTCTGGAGCTGGGGGGGGCGAATCGTGGAACGTTGTCAGATCAATATCCTCTCCTTCGAACCAGAATGGATATCCGACGTTTCATCCGGACGGGCGAACACTGGCCATTGCCGTTGAAAATGGAAATGTGAGAATTCTGGACATTGTTTCAGGACGGGAGCTACTCACGATCGGACTTCGAAACTCGACGGTCCAAAAGGGTCTCGGATTTTCTCCCGATGGCGAAATGCTGGCAGTCGGGTATTTGCACGGCGAGGTTGAGATCATCAATTCGAGAAAATAGCGACCGAACTGACATACGGGAGATTCTTCGCGAATCGGATCAGGATGACAAACACCTCAAACATGACCGCGTAAAGTAGACAACAGGCTTCCGGACACGCTGGAACTTCGTGAGATTCGCCTGGTTGTGCGCAACCCACATTCCGCATGAAGGACCTGATCGTGGTAACGACACTGCTGGCGGGCAAATCCACAGTGACGTTTTCTGACGTCATCATGCGTGTCCGCTGCTGAATATGGGCCGAGTGGTTTTTTGAAACCCTCCGAAAGCAACATGCCTTTTCAGAACTCCCCACTGATTCCCGAACACCATCCTCCACGCACTCGCTGCTACCTGACGACTCTGAAACTCACAACAGTCCGAGCTTAGCATCGTGCGGCTTTTCAGAGTCGCCTTTCGCTCCGCGAAAGTTGCGAATACGCTTCTTTCGCGGAGCGAAAGGCGACACTTATTTTCCGGTCGATGCTCAGACAGGTTCCAGACAGAGCAGCTGAGCTCAGGGACGTTTGGGCAATCGCATCACAAGGGCTCCTCCGCTGAGGATCAGGCATGCGCCCAGGAAATACGGCATCGAGGTGGAAACGCCGAGCAGCTGAATTCCGAGCGATGGACCCAGAATTCTGGCGAGTGAGGAAAGGCTCTGACCAGTCCCGAGAACAGAACCCTGTTCGTCGCTGGAAGCGGCCTGAGACAGCAGGGACTGCAGGGATGGTGTGACGGCAGAAAATCCAATCACGACAATCGGCAGGATAAACCACAGTGACTGTGGCGGCAGAACTCGCAGGCCTGTCAGACCGATCAGAACAAAACCGGCGGTCATCAGCGTGACGCCGATCAGGGCCATTCGACGTTCGCCAAATCGTGGCAGAAGTCGTCGAACAAGCACCCCCTGTCCGATCGACAGAACGAGTCCCACATAGGCATACAGGAGGAAGTTCCAGCGACTGCTGTACCCGAATTCCCGAGTTAGCAGGGACAGCGTGCTTTCGAACTGGGCGAATCCGAATGTGGTGATGAAGACCGCAAAGAGGATGATCGATAATCCGGGCGTCGACAGATGCCGCCATACTTCGCCCGGCCGAAAGGCGCGATGCGACGATTTCTGAGCCTGTTCGGTCGGACGTCGGGATTCCTGAAGCTTTAACGCAGCCAGCAGCAAAGCCATCGCAGACAAAGCGGAAGCTACATAGCCTGGCAGCCCGGACGGCGGCTGCAGCAGCTTTCGTTTGACTTCGGCTCGTGGCAGCGGCGGGGTCAGCAGAAGATTGATCGCTTCCTGATTGGCGTTATCAATTGGCTTTGAACTGGCGGCATCGTCAGAAGCCACTGAAGAGAGTTCCTCCATGAACCGCGCCGGCGAAAGGGGAACCAGATCGGTTTCATCCCACGCCTTCACCATGGCCAGCTGTGAATCCGTGAGTGCGACAGAGGCGTCATCGGAAACGCAGGCTGCACCGATCAGAGGCCCAAACGTGAATCCAATCCCGAACGCAGCCCCGATCAGAGCCATTCCTTTGCCGCGATTTTCTGCGGCTGTGCTGTCCGCGATTACTGCCTGAGCCGTGGAAATGGTCGCGCCTGCAATGCCGGCTCCGATGCGAGTCACGAACAGCCAAGGCAATGCTCCCAGTCCCAGCCACATAAAGTCGCGGCCCTGGGACGAGACAAAGCCGAACAACGCATAGGAGAGCGCTGAACCGGAAAGGCCCAGCATCAGAATGGGGCGGCGACCGATGCGGTCGGACAGACTGCCCCACATCGGGGCAAACAGAAACTGCATGGCTGAGAAAGACGCCATCAGCAGGCCCAGCTGCATCTTGCTGGCATTAAACCAGGCGGCGTATCGAGGCAACAGGGGCAGAACAATTCCAAATCCCAGCAGGTCAATGAAGACAGTCAGAAAGACAATCAGCAAAGTCGCTTTGTTTACTGAAGATGCCGCGGATGGTGCGGCAGGAGCATCATTGGTCACAGTGGGTTCTTTCAGCACATTGCAAATTCAGAATAATTCAGGCGAGCGACGGACCACCAACACCTATGGCTTCATAAACCAGACACAGGCCCAAGCCAGCAGCGGGAACAACACAAAAACCAGCACGAAGGCCGTCAGATTGGAGCGAGGAGAATCGGGCCAGCGTCCCATTGCAGATCTCAGATCTCAGAGGGCAGATTGCAAATGTCTAATTTGAAATTTCAGTTTTCAAATTCCAGGGAGAGTTGGATCACGCTGGAATCTGCTCGTCCGTTTCCGGAACAGCATCACTGGCCGCATCGAACCATTCGTCCTTGAAGACGATGCGTTTTTTGTGCTTCATGGCGAGATTCGCGGTCAATGCCATGATCGCGTCGGCCATCGCCACGCGGCCGTTGCATCGCAGTGCGTCGTTGCCCAGCTGATTCTTGACGCAGTAGCAGAAGTGTTCCATTTCTTCGCGATAACCGCGACTAACTTTGTCGCCCATGGTGCCCTTGGCCATCGCTCCAGCAGCGGAAGGCGCGGCCGTGTTATAGCTGTCCAATGCCGGTCCGCCACCCTTCGTGTTGTCGATGACCCACAATCGTTGTTCCAGACCGCCACCACTGGACGGGCTTTCTTCCTTGTAAAGAAGGGCTTCCATTTCGGTCTTCATAATCAGCGTACCGCGGCTGCCGAAGACGGTTTCGCCGTAGGGCTCCTGACGATTAGTGTTAATCGATGAGTAGGTCACGATCGCAACGTCATTTTTGTCCTCATCGTAGTGTTTGCCGGGGAACTCAAGAGTCACATAAATGTGGTCGTCGATGTCGCGATCGTCGACCCAGTTTTCTTCCGGCCCCACACCTTTGACACCGTAGAAGTTCTTGCCGCCGTAACCCTGCACCGCCAGTGGATGCTTCTTGCCCAGAAAGATACTGGAGGCATCCATCTGATGGCTGCCGAGTTCTGCCATCAGGCCGCCACCGGTGGAATTGTAAAGCCGCCAGTCCACAAGCTGTCTGGCACTTTCATAACCCAGCTCTGCTAACTTTCCGGATTTTTCCATCTCCAGCAGGACTTCTTTATCCTTCTTTGCATCGCCATCACGGTCCCATTTGCGCCAGCTGTCACGACCTGGAAAGCTGTTGTTGCGATGCCACTGGGCGCGGATAAATTTAATGTCGCCCAGCAATCCTTTCTTGATGAGGTCATTAGCGTTTTCGTACAGCACGCTGTAATGCCGCTGATGCCCGACTGCCAGCAACAAGCCTTTTTCGTCAGCCTTGCGAATCATCTGCTTGCACTGCGTGATGTTGTGAGCCATCAGCTTTTCAGTCAGCACGTGCAGACCGGCCTCCAGACATGCGATGGCGATCGGTGCGTGCTGGCTGAGCGGCACGGCGATGACGACCATTTCCAGACCGAGGGTGTCTTTGTCCTTCAGCAGTTCCAGATGATCCGGATACACCTTGATTTTCGACGCCTTTGCCTGACCCAGTTTCTTGCTGAGACCAATACGCGCTTCCGGGTGACTGCCCTTGAAGGTGCGTTCGATATTGGACGGACGCGGATCGGCGATGGCGACGATCTCCATGTACTCGGGAGGATGTTCGGTGATCAGCACGTTGGCTTCATCACCACAGCCAATAAAGGCCGCTTTGATCGGCGATCCATTTAGCTTCTTGTAGTCAAAGTACAGGGCACCGAGCCCGATGCTGCCGACTGCGGCTGTTTTCAGGACATCGCGGCGAGTGAACCCGACAGCTTCGTGGAAGTTGTCCTTTCCAATCTGCGTTTGTTCCGGGGTCAGTTCCATTGTTCTTCTCCGATGAATGATTCGTTATTTATGTTTTAAGTGATTACGTATGTTTTAAGTGATTGCGATTGTGTTCGAGGTATCGGGGAACGGTCGGCCGCTGATTACTTCGTTGCCGCTTTGCTTCGTCCGGCGAACAACTTTCCCAGCAAATTATCGAGACCAAACCAGGATCCGGTCGGCAGACAGGCGAGGGCCAAGAGGGCCAGCACTTCGATCAGATTTTTGTTGACGATAAAGCTGTGTTCCGGACCGGGCGCATCGGGGACTCCGGGCAGCGGCGGCATCGCCATGTAAAATCCGAAGACCATGAAGGCGGCCGAGAATGCTGCGAACCGAGTGAAAAGGCCAAGAAGAAGCAGGAGGCCAAGCCCGGCTAGGCCAGCGATCGTCAGCATGTCGACAATCTTCAGGGGGGTCCAAGGCGTAGGCAAAGACCCGCGGCGTACCTGATCCACGCTCAGAATGTCTAGGCCATCTTCCTTCAGTTCGGCGTCCAGCGCCATGACTGGACCGGCAAGTTCGCGGCCTTTGGCACGAGTATCTGACCAGACTCGATTGAGGTGATCCATTTCGAACGCGATCTTCGCCGCTTCCAGCTTTTCTTCGTAGCGGGCAACCATTTCCTCATAGAGTTTCA
>Ga0209702_10006726_pt1 | contig 14561 bp, 9 predicted proteins | sample FRY01_FD_187210 | JGI IMG/M metagenome (GOLD analysis project Ga0209702, IMG submission 187210) | Freshwater microbial communities from Lake Fryxell liftoff mats and glacier meltwater in Antarctica - FRY-01 (SPAdes) (version 2) | ecosystem: Environmental > Aquatic > Freshwater > Ice > Glacier... | reverse complement strand
GCACAATACTTTGCCAGAATAAGAGGGTATATCTCTACGGTAAAGAAAAATCACCAAAATGTACTCCATAGTTTAGCTACCGCTTTTCAAAATGCTCCCTTCATTCCTGTTTTGGGTGAATAGTTACGAATTGAGTTAAGATGAAAAATGACCTGGAAAGATTTATAGACGCACAAGAGGATTTGTATGAAACCGCATTAATCGAAATTAGAAAGGGGAAGAAGGAAAGTCATTGGATGTGGTTTATTTTTCCTCAAATAGTAGGCTTGGGGCAAAGTGATGTGTCTAAGTATTATGCAATTCAGGATATAGAACATGCAACGGAGTTCTTAAATCACACAGTTTTGGGAAAGAGACTTACAGCTATCAGCAAGGAATTGCTAACTCATAGAGGGTTAAGGGCTGAGGATGTTTTCGGATTCCCTGATAATATGAAGCTCAAATCATGCATGACTTTGTTTGGACAAGTTGAAGAAGCCGATTCGGTATTTGAAAAGGTTTTGAATATGTGGTTTGGTGGAGACTTGGATGAAAAAACGCTTCACAACCTCAGACAATAAACTGATTGAAAATAGAAAGACTTTAAACATGTTCGAATTCGCATCTTTCAGTATCCGTAATCCTGAAAAACCCAAGTGTGGAGATGCCTCCTTCTCGAACACAATGGAATTGAATGGTGAACCATGTGCGGTATTGATCGTTGCTGATGGTGTAAGTCGTGCTCCTAAAGACTGGTTGGCTTCACAATCTACCGTGAACTTCATAGAGGGTTTTCTAAAAAATTACTCCTTCCCGATTCCCGAATTAATGCAAAGAGCGGTTGCTTACAGCAATGAGAAAATAATCAATGGTGTTCAGAACACGTTTGGGATGTTGACCACGTTAGTACTGCTCATATATCAGCCAAGCTCTAAAAAAGCCTATTGGGTTAATGTCGGAGACTCTAGAGTTTATGGTCTCAGTAATGGGAAATGGACGCAGCTTTCAACGGATGATTCTACCTCTCAACCTTACATGGAAAATGGCAAAATGCGTCTCAGAAATGGGCAGCCGATTATGGTTTCTGCCCTAACCCGCGCCATTGGAGCAAGGGGCTCGTTAGATATTAAAGTTCATGAGGTTTCCGCAACCAGCTATTCAGCGTTCTTGCTTTGCTCTGATGGCTTTTATGGTGTGAGTGAGTATGATTCCTTGACTATTCGGATGTGTCACTCGGCTGATTTGGCACAAGACTCAAAGCTAGTAAGCGATTCTATTGTTAAAGAAATAACTGATGATGCTTCGGTAGCCTTAATTAGGTTCAGCCAAAATCTCGATCTCGACATTCGAAATTTGGTCTGCAATCCAAAAGAAGAAAGCCAATCGTTATCGGCCTTTTCTGTTAGAAATGCTCTTGAACCAGAACTGGAGAATGCAATCAAGCAACGAGATGACCAATACGTTGGTGATATTCTGATCTACATGGACGATAATCGAATATACTTCAATCGAGAACGGATGATTCGACTCCTTGAAATGATGATTGCGGTTCTTAGTGTCCATCAAGGACGAATGATAAGTATGATTAAGCGGCTTCCGTATAATTGAAGCATAGACTCACAATGAGAAATGAGCGGTCGGTTAAAAGGGGCAATAAACCTGTTTAGATTAAGAAGAGTAAAACCAAGCAAACCCGCTGATTTTGTGAGCTAAATGTGAGCTAAAAAAATATCCAATAAGCAAAAAGCCCTTGCAAATCGTTGATTTGCAAGGGCTTAACGAGTGAGTTTTGCGCACTCCTGCGGTCCGGACGGGACTCGAACCCGCGACCCCCTGCGTGACAGGCAGGTATTCTAACCAACTGAACTACCGAACCAGTTTAGTGGGCTGCAAATGTAAATTAAAATGTCATACTCAAAAGTACTTTGAGAAAATTATTGCGGCACAATCTCGTACTCAATTTTATCAATCCCGTTCAGGCGCATTCCGGCCATGTTCTGCATCGCCTGAAAGTAATACGTGCCTGCTGTCGTCAGGTCAATTTCCTCTATGTCGATGGTGAAAGTTTTCTTGCGCATTTCCAGAGCAGGACGTTCATTGATATTCACTTCCTTGTTAACCATAACGATTCCTGCCGATGGGCTTATCACCTTCATTTTCAGGTAAAGTTTATCGAATTCATAATTTTCGTTCACAGTGAGTTTTAAACGAAATGTTTTTGGCGATGAATTCTGAATCGGAACTCTGAACAATGGCGTTTGATCTGACTTCCAAACTCCTGAAAGAAACGTGTTCTTGCCCTCGTTCTCAGTTGGTTTGAATTCTGGATTTCGAACAATGCTTAACGAGCCTTCAATTCCTTCAATTTCCTCTTTGGCTCCATTGTTAAGGTGGATGATGGCTGTCACGCGTTCTCCCTCATCGAGGAAAAGTTGCTTTATGACACCGTTGAAGCTTCCATCAACCATCAAGTTGTCGTTGAGTGTGTCGAGGCCGATGATGTAGCTCACCCGAAGAAAGACGGGTCCGTTTATCACTTGTGTGGCGTTCAAGAAAAGGGTGACATCCACGAAACACTTCAATGTTGCGGGATAGGCAGTTGTAACAGGCTCAGTCCTCGAAAGCTTTGTGAAATCAACCGCAAACGAAGTGATTGAATGCAATGATAAAAGTGTGATTATCAGAAGTCTCATCAGTATAGTTTTTTGCGTTTCAGGAGATAAGGGAGAAGGACTTGGTCAAATCCCTTCGAAATATCAGCCTGCACGAGGTCTATACTGTACTGCCCGCATTTCAGTTTCAGATCATGCTCAAACTTTTGCATCGACTTTTGATATGCTTCTCGAACTTCAAGTGGATTGAGCTTCAATTCTTCTCCAGTCTCCATGTCTACAAAGCGATATGGACGATTCTCAAAATCGAAATCGAGTTCTTTCTTTTTATCGGTTACGTGAAAGAGAATGACCTCATGTTTGTTGTGCTTCAAATGTTGTAGCGCATTCCAAAGGTCATCCTGATTTTTTTCAGAATTCTCAATCATATCACTGAACAGAACAACCAACGATCTACGTTTGAGCTTATCCGCGATTTCGTGGAGCGCCTGAGCCCCAGAACTTCGTTTTGTTCTGTCTTTAGCCAGTGGCTGAAGCAATTTATCCAACTCGTTGAAAACAAGTTGAGAATGAGTGGTTGTCGATTTAGTGTCCGTATGTACTTCTACATTATCAGCAAAAAGCGAAAGCCCAAAAGCATCTCGTTGCTTTTTGAGAAGGTGAACCAGCGAAGCCGCGGCATAAGTCGAAAAACCGATTTTGTTTACATCCAAATGCGAATCATTTTCCTTGATTGGAAAGTACATCGATGACGAAGTGTCAATTACAATCTGGCAGCGGAGGTTGGTTTCTTCCTCGTATCGTTTAACAAAAAGTTTTTCGGTTCGAGCGTAGAGTTTCCAGTCGATGTGGCGTGTTGATTCGCCATTGTTGTACAGTCGATGCTCTGCAAACTCCACAGAAAATCCATGAAACGGGCTTTTATGCAAACCCGTAATGAATCCTTCCACCACCTGTTTAGCAATGAATTCGAGCTTACTGAACCGCTTTACGCGCTGACTATGTAATGAGATGCTGTTCATTGAATTTGCGGATACGAACTTACGGAAACCACTATTGAAATGAGAAGCACGAAATTCTAAAAATGAAGCACGAGGAAATCCGCGTTTATCCGTTCTATCCGTGTCATCCGCGTTCTATTCTTTAACCCAAATAAAACAAATCCGACCCTGCAATGTCAGCAGAATCGGATTCGCATATTCGTACCGCCTCGCGGTGTTCGTAATTCGTATCAGCCTTTTAAACCAAAGCGTCCAATTTAGCTGCGAAAGCCTGCTTTGGAGCAGCGCCAACTTGCTTGTCAACAATTTCTCCATCCTTGAAGAACAGTATCGTAGGAATGTTTCTGATGCCGAATTTGGCTGCCGTTTCAGGGTTGTTGTCCACGTCCATTTTACCAATCACTGCTTTTCCTTCGTAATCGTTGGCCAATTCTTCAACAATTGGTCCTACCATTCTACATGGTCCGCACCATACTGCCCAAAAATCCACCAAAACTGGCTTGTCTGATTTCATTACAAGCTCTTCAAAATTTGCGTCTGTTAATTCTAATGCCATTGTATTTATTGTTTTTAAATTGTTTGCTCTTACACCCAAAACTTGCGGAATGCGTCATGCTGAACTTGTTTCAGCATCTATTTATTAGACCCTTATCCGCCTGAGGCGGACAGGGTGACGGTATCCATAAGTATTACTTGTAAGCAAGAGCGTAAATGTTTTCTTTTTCTATTAATTCAACCAAGTGCTGTCAAAAGTATAAAACCAGTTGTCAGATGTTATCTTTTTCCCGACAATCATTTAAAGGAAACTTCCAATCCTAGCTGATCGCGAATGTCGTAGATCAGTTGTTGTTCTGGTTTTACCCGCATTTTTTTGGAATGCATATCAACCCAAATTCCTTCCTTATTTATCACTCGCATGTTCACCTTGCAACTGCCAGGATGTCCATCTAGGAACGCCTTGAGTTCTGAAATGTTCTCAGGTTTGACCTCGTCAAGCGGCATGGTGATGGTGATACTTGTTGTATTGTCTTCTAGGACTCCGTCAAGAAACTTAATCGATTTTATTTTGAATTTATTTTCAACGGGAGCGTTGGAATTAGAATTCTTGTTTTTCCAGCTTTGGTCTTCCCAAGCACCAGTTATGTAGACGGTATAGTCTATCGCCATATGATTTTTGTTGTTAGCGTAATCTTCACCGAACATCCAAAATTCCATTGAACCTTGCTTGTCTTCCAGTTCAAAAATTCCGTACGGGTTGCCAGTTTTTCCCATTTTGTGACTGACTGAACTGATGATTCCTGCAAATCTCAAAGGAAACCCAACTTTTTGGTTAGATGGATCTTGAAGTCGAACAGTATCCGTGTTGCAAAATTTATTAATCGCGTACTCAAAATTATCCAACGGATGCCCTGAAATGTAAACACCGACCACTTCCTTCTCTGCCTTCAGTTCTTGAATGTTACCCCACTTTTCGCAGATTGGAATTTGCGGTTCAGGAAGCTTTACATCAGAGGCATCACCGAAAAGAGACACTTGTGAACTGTTTTCTGATTCTTGGAAACCCGCCCCGAATTTGATGGCACTCTCCAGAAAAGTTCCTTTTCCTTCTTCTCGTTCGAAAAAATACTGAGCACGGTGGCTGTTCTCGAACGAATCGAAAGCACCTGAAAGTGCCAGGCTTTCCAACGCTTTTTTATTCGCTGCGCGAAGATCAATCCGCTTGGTCAGGTCGAAGATGGAATTGAACTTACCATCTGCTTTCCGATTTTCAATGATGGCTTCTACCGCACCTTCGCCAACACCTTTGATGGCGCCAAGACCAAAGCGGATTTGGCCTTTGTCATTCACGGCAAATTTAAAGTCACTTTCATTCACATCAGGCCCCAAAACCGCCATTCCCATTCTGCGACATTCGTCCATGAAAAACGTCACCTTCTTGATGTCGTTCATGTTGTGGGTCATCACCGAAGCCATGTATTCGGCTGGGTAATTCGCTTTTAAATATCCCGTTTGAAAGGCAACAACCGAATAACAGGTTGAGTGCGATTTATTGAACGCATATTCTGCAAATTCTTCCCAATCGCTCCATATCTTCTCCGCAATTTTCTGGTCGTGGCCGTTCGTTTCGCAGCCAGCTAAAAATTGTGGTTTCAGCTTCGCGAGAAGGGCAAATATTTTCTTGCCCATCGCTTTTCGAAGCACATCTGCATCGCCTTTCGAGAAGCCCGCAAGCTTCTGTGACAAGCGCATTACTTGCTCCTGATAAACGCAAATACCGTACGTTTCAGCCAGATATTCTTCCATTTCCGGGAGGTCATAGACTATTTCTGCCTCACCATTTTTACGGGCAATGAAGTCGGGAATGTACTTTATCGGGCCGGGCCGATAAAGTGCGTTCATCGCAATCAGATCCGCAAATTTGTCTGGTTTCAGCGCACGCAAATGCTTCTGCATTCCAGCCGATTCAAACTGGAATGTTCCGTTCGTATGCCCTTTTTGATAAAGCTTGTAGGTGTTCTCGTCATCAAGCGGAATGTCATCAGGGTCGATGTCGATTCCGTGTCGATTTTTAATCAGTTTGATTGCATCCTTAATGATGGTCAGCGTTTTAAGACCGAGAAAATCCATCTTCAACATTCCTGAAGCTTCCACCACGCTGTTGTCGAACTGTGTCACAGAAAGATCGGAATCCTTGGCAGTCGTTACTGGAATGTGATTCGTGATGTCGTCAGGTGTAATGATGACTCCACACGCATGAATTCCAGTGTTTCTGATGGATCCTTCAAGAACACGTGCTTCATTGATTGTTCGGGAGATGTCGTCATTTCCCTCCGCGTATTTTCGGAGTTGCATGGCCATTTCCACCTTATCGGCATCGCCAAGCTTCGATTTCAGCTCCTTTTCACTCATGTCAAATATCTTGGCAAGACTGAGTTCGGGAATGAGTTTGGCAATTCGGTCGGCTTCAAAAAGAGGAAGATTCAGTACACGTGCCGTATCGCGGATGGCCGATTTGCCGCCCATGCTGCCATACGTGATGATCTGCGCCACCTGATTCTTGCCGTATTTTTTCACCACCCAATCGATGACCTTGCCACGGCCTTCATCATCAAAATCGATGTCGATATCTGGTAGCGATACCCGTTCTGGATTCAAGAAACGCTCAAAGAGTAGGTCGTATGCAATTGGGTCAACATTGGTAATCCGTGTGCAATAAGCTACCACAGAACCAGCAGCCGAACCACGGCCTGGCCCAACCGCCACGCCCATTTTTCGTGCTTCCGAAGTGAAATCCTGAACAATCAGAAAGTAACCAGGATAACCAGATTTGTCGATGGTAAGAAGTTCAAAATCAATCCGTTCGGTGAGTTCTGGTGTGATTTCACCATAACGATCTTTCGCGCCTTCGTACGTCAGGTGTCGCAAGTAGGCATTCTCACCGCGCTTTCCTTTATCGGCTTCATCAGCTGGATCAAGAAATTCCTCTGGAATATCAAACACAGGAAGCAACACATCCTGCTTCAATCGGAACGGCTCAATCTTGTCAACAATCTCAGTAATTGTTTCAAAAGCCTCGGGCAAATCAGCAAAGATTTGCTTCATCTCATTCTGACTCTTGAAATAGAACTGATTGTTCGGGAAAAGCCGTTTGATGTAATCGCGACCGCGCGATTCCTCATCAATCTTCACACCTTCTTTCAAGCAACACAGAATGTCGTGTGCGCGCTGATCTTTCTGGTTAAGGTAATACACGTTATTGCTTGGGAAATAGCGCACGTCATGTTTCTTCGCAAACTCAAGCAATACCTGATTGACGCGCTTTTCACCTTCCAATCCGTGATTGATGAGCTCTACATAAAAGTCATCTCCAAAGGTTTCCTTGTACCAGAGAAAAGCCTCTTCCGCTTGCTTTTCACCCACATTCAGGATGAGGTTCGGAACTTCACCTCCACCGCCACCAGTTGTAACAATCAGGTCGCCTTTGTATCGGAGAAGCAATTCCTTGTCAATACGAGGCACGTAGTAAAAGCCATCTGCGTAAGAAATGGAACTCAGCTTGGCGAGATTGTGATAACCCTTTTTGTTCTTCGCAAGAAGCACGGTTTGCGCTCCATTGTTCTGCCGTGTTCTGTCCTTGTGATTGTCCGTTACATAAAACTCGCAACCGACAATTCCTTTGATTGATTTTTTGAGCGTACCTTGTACTTCGCCAGCTTCAATTTTGGCGTTGTAACCGTCTATTTCTCTGTTTGCGGCTTCAATTTCGTTGACGAAAAGAAACGTACCGAACATGTTGGCGTGGTCGGTTAGGGCAACGGCAGGCATGCCGTCCTCCACAGCACGGTTCACCATATTCTTGATGCGGGTAGTGGCTTGCAGCACGCTGTACTGCGAATGGCAATGTAAATGGACGAAATCGTGCGTGATCTCAACCTTTGAAGCAGTAGTCTCCGTCTTTTTAGAAGCAGCTTTTTTGGAGGCTGCAACTTGGTTTCCAACATCAATATCCTCCGTTTTGAAATGGGCAGGATTGACATCCTGAAAAGTTTTGAAATCATCAGCAGTCAATCCCGTTTTCGCCAACGGAATGACCTTAAGTCGAATTAGTTCGAGGAAGCAACGGGCAGTTGCGGCCACATCGGCTGCAGCATTGTGCGCCTCCTCAAATTCCTCACCAAATAACTTAACGTGAAGCTCCGTCAGCTTTGGCCATTTGAATTGCCCATAACGACCACCAGCCAGAGCGCAGAACTCGGTGGATTCCTTTTGTGTATCGAGGAAAGCTACATCCGTAATTGGAGCAGAATCGCCCACGCGCATGTATTCGGCACCCATGATGTTGTTGTCAAACTCGATATTATGACCAGCAACAATTTTTGTTTTACTGAGTGCTTCGGTAAAACGATTTAACGCTTCTTGATGTGGAATACCTTCTTCGAGCGCCTTCTTCGTAGAAATACCATGAATTTGCTCCGAATTAAAAGGAATATCGAAACCATCTGGTTTGACAATGAAATTATCTGCTTCGATAAGCGAACCGTCTGCCGCGTGCAACTGCCACGCCAATTGCACAAGCCTCGGCCAGTTGTCAGCGTCAGTTATGGGGGCTTTGTAGTTCTTCGGTAGACCAGTGGTCTCCGTGTCGTAAATCAGATACATGAATGGTTCGGCTTAGCAGTAAGACAGCCCGAAGTTAGGTTTTTGAGTGGCCGATTTTGCCAATGTTGATAACTGTGAATTAGTTATTCAGTTATCAGTTACTGGGTTACTGAGCACGGAAGCTTCAACGTCCGACAACGAATTAGTCAGTTGTGACCATGTCAATCGCCAAGGCAAATAAAGCTGCTGAGAATACGAGATATGCAATTACCATGACCTTGCGTTTGCCTTATAAACGAAAGAGGTCGATTGGTTATTGTGTCGTTTGTTTTTGCCCCCACCGTAGAGACGCGATTTATCGCGTCTGATTCATCTATCCATCGCGTCTGATTCATCTATCCATCGCGTCTGATTCATCTATCTATCGCGTCTGATTCATCTATCCATCGCGTTTAAATTTGTTCGGTTCGTTCGGTTCGTTCGGTTCGTTCCGTTTGTTCAGTTTGAGACGCGATAAATCGCGTCTCTACGGGACATCTGTTTGAACGAAGAACATATCATCAGCCCAAAGGGCAGGATTGTTATGGATGTAACTATTGATCCTATCCATTGACAATTGGTTTCTGATGATATGGTCGTGAAACCGTGTTTGCCAGCCAAAATCAGCATGAACTTTACGCGCTAGAAAAGTGACACGACCTTTGTACCATCTGATAATTCGTGATAGATTTTGATGTAGCATTGGATTGTGGTTTCCGGTGATTCCACCAACCCTAACACCCGTAGAGACGCGATTTATCGCGTCTGTTTCTATCGCGTCTGTGTTTATCGCATCTGTGTTTATCGCATCTGTGTTTATCGCGTCTGGATTTGTTTCATTCGGTTGGTTTGAGACGCGATAAATCGCGTCTCTACGGGCAGGGGCATCAGGTTTTTGTATGGCGATGATACCATGAATGTGGTTGGGCATGACTACATGTGAATCCAGAATGACAAACGGGAAATGTTCAGGAATCTCAGCCCATGTTTGTTTTGCAATCTCACCCATTTCTGACAGATTCATTTCACCATTGACGACACTCCCAAAGAAGCAATCTCTATTTGCCGTACAGACAGTGACAAAACAAATGGCGTTCAATCCGTAATCCCAATTTTTGAGACGGGCGGAATCCACGCGGTATTTATTACGGAATTTGTTTGACACGGTATGAATGTACCACGAACAATTATGAAACGCACCGTAGAGACGCGATTTATCGCGTCTCAAAAAGATTTATCTCAACGGATTGTGGTTGAAAACGGAATCAAAATCGAAATGTGACACGCGATAAATCGGGTCTCTACGGTGATGGAATCTAAAACCTAAAATAAAAACTCGGTTTCACAATGAACTGCAACGCATCCGAATTGTCCATATAGTTGATGCGCCACGTAAAATCTATCCGCGCAATTTTGAGGATGTTCTCAATGCCAAAACCAACCTCAGCATAAGGATAACCCATGTTTGTTTTGGCTTCAGGCAGTAAATACTCTCCATTTCTATTTTGGTCAGAAAGCCACCCAGAATAAATTTTTCCGAACACGAATTCACGCAATTTCAACTTTCTCACGCCTGGAATCTTGTTGAAGAGCAGACCTTCGAAATGATGTTCCAAATGAAGCGAAACGTAGCGGTCGCTGATAAATTCGATGTAGTTCATGAGATTGAACGAATGGTCGTCATTCAAGAGAAGTGGGTTGCCATTCGGCACATTCAGCAGCGGAAACGGCACATTTCCGTTGATGATTCCGCCTTCGCCCAAAATGTTGAGGTAGCCCCATTTATTAGCGCGCAATTGATATTCTAGCTTCAGTTTGTAATGCTGATAGTCGAACTGTGCACCCCAAAGTCCTTTGAAACCCGTGATTACTTCCACCGAAATGGCTGGATACTTGGCGAAGAACAAACGCTTGCCATCCGAACCGAAAGTGGCGTGCATATCCGTTTCGCCCCAAGCAAAACGGAAATTGAACCGCAATCCAGCTGAAACGATATTCTGCAGGTTGGAAGTATCTAGTCCTTCCAATTGTTGAAATGGAAGACTCAATGGCTCAATACGCTCTCGAAAAGCGGTGATTCGCGAAGCAAATCCCGTAAACCATTGACGTTCCACAAAGCCTTCGTACGATTCAATCAATGTGCGTTTCTGACTCCCGCTTAGCATGGTGAAAGAGGTCAGAATATGATCTAACGGAATAACGTATTGACTTCGTCCCTGCTGGAAAAGGTCGTTGCGATAGTTGGCGCCCAACACCATTTTCTTACTTCCGTTCCGTAGGAAAGTCAGTTGTGCGTTGGCACCACCTTTCCAACGCTGGTCGCGAAATCCATAAGCTGCATATCCGCCCAATTCCACGTGTTTGCTGAACGTCTCGTTTGTTCTTACTCCCAGGCGCAAGCGGTTTCCTTCAATCTGATTCCAACTGTAAATAGACCAGATATCGCCAAGGTCAACGGGGCCTGCTGCCACCCAACCTTCGGCCAACAAACGGATGGTGGCAAGAATCAATTTCCACTTCGGGTCGTTGTTCATTCGATCCACCATGGTCACCAGTTTCTTCTCTTCAAGGGAGAAAGTATCGCGTCTTACTTCCTGCCAGAATTCCTCGCTTCGCGCGTAAGCGCTGTCTTGCACCACAACGGGGTCAACGATGGAGTAGAATTGCTTTTCGCGCGGCTCATTTAGTTTAATGTTGCGGACTTCGGTGGTTTTTCTGCCATAGAAACCTGTCATGTCTTTGGAGTTTTCAATCACCGTAAAATCGCCCAAAACCTGACTTTTCGTGAGAAACCATTGCTTATTCTGCTCGAACGAATAGTTCTGGCGAATCCAATAATTACGAACGAAATTGACGTTGGCTTCAATGCTGAATTCGACATCCACCTGCACAACGGCATAACTCACGGTGTCGATGTACATTTCGCCCGTAAACGCCACATCGCTTTTGCCTTTCGGTTTGAAATAAATGTGATGGCAATCGAGGTTTTCGATGCGATGAAGGCCCGAATCTAGTACGAAATTGTAGTTGCGCTTGTAATAATCGTTGATTGGGCTAGGAAAACTCTTGTCGAGTATGACCACGTAATTGTCGTAAATGTTCGGGTCGATGTACATGTCCTTCACAAATTCCATGATGCGTGGCGCCTTGAAAAACTTGAACGTGCGCTCGCCCTTGATGATTTTTTTCTTCGATTGTGGTTCTTTTCGGTAGAAGTACTGTTCGTTGCTTTCGGTGAGAAGAATGGGTAGATAATTCACGCCATTTTCAGTCGTGTCGGTATTGTCCCAGATGTAATTGAACGGACGTAGCAGTAGGTTCTTTTTCGCCTTTTCGGTGAAGTTGTTGAGGTCGAAACGCACGCGATGGTAGGTTTCATATTCGTAAGCATTCAGTCGTTCGGGTGTGTTCAGCGGTTTGTTCTCAATCACCTTCCTTAGAATCTTGAAGGCTGGATTTTCACCTGGTCTGACTTTTACCTCGCCCAGTTCAAACGAACTTGGCTCAAGGAGAATGTCAATCTCTTCAGTCACACCGTTCGCCACGGGAAGCGTTTGTTTGCGATAGCCGATTAAAGAGACTTCCAGCGAATCGAATTTCCGCCTTGTCTCCAGTTCGAAGTTGCCGAGAGAATCGGTGATGACACCCACACTGCTTCCTTGAAAGACAACATTGACGAAGGGAAGTTTCTGATTCGTTGATGCGTCTGAAACAGAACCGTAGATGTTTGTTCTCTGCGCCAACACGGTTGACGAGAAAAGGAGAATTGAAAAAAGGAAAAAGGTGAGTCGATGAAAATGCAGAAGTGTAGTTATGAAGAGGTTCGAGGTCAATTCCGCATATTTGTCGCAAGTTAGAAAACAGGTGTTAACCACCCCTAACCCCTCCTTTTCAGGAGGGGATCTGTCACGCTGATCCAAAATTGGATAGGAGTGCCAACTTGGGGTCAAAAATTCAATTTGAGCAAGATTCTCGGTCCAAAAAGTCACTTCGATTTCACCGCTCCGACCATTATTGGGGCAGACATTCGTACGTGGTTCCGATTTCTTTGGCGTTTTGGTGGTGACATTAACTGGCGGTTCTGGCCAAAGATTTTTGTGCTCACATTCCCCATACTTTTTTACACTCCGCTTGTTTGGTGGGAACGATTGCGATTTGGCCGAAGGATTCGCGAAACAAAGGTGAAAGCCCCGATTTTCATCATTGGTCATCAGCGTAGCGGAACCACATATCTAAATTATTTGATGTGTCGCGATAAACAGTTCGGGTATCTGACCGTGAAGGAAAGTTTCATGCCATGGATATATCTGACTGCAAAACGGCATTTGGATTGGATGCTGGGTCGCAGCATGCCTGATAAGCGCCCGATGGATAATCTCAAGCTTGGGCTTGACCTGCCCACAGAACCCGAATATGCACTTGGTAACATGACCGTTTCTACCATGCTGGCTGGTTACATGCTTCCTAAGCGGCTTTATTCGGTATTCAGGAAAACAGTGTTGTTTGAAGATGCCTGCGACAAAGAAGAATGGAAGCATGTATTGAAGTATTTCATTCAGAAGTTGACGCTCAAGAATGATGGCAAGCAACTCATTATTAAGGCGCCAGAGAATCTGGGTCGGGTGAAAGAGATATTAGAGGTTTTTCCGGATGCGAAGTTCATTCACATTCACCGCGACCCTTATCGTGTGTATTTCTCTACAGAACGACTTTACGGAATCACGTTGCCGATGGTGGCTATGCAGTACTGTTCGGATGATGTGGTCAAGGATTTTATCATGCGGTCCTATCGTGAGATGTTCGACCGTTATTTTGAAGCGAGAAAGCTGATTCCTAAGGGAAATCTTACGGAGATTAGATACCACGACCTTATCGGTGGTGAGCTATCCGAGTTGGAACGGGTTTACAGCGAGCTTGGTCTAGAAGGTTTTGAGGATGCAAAGCCATTCATCAAACAAGAAGTAAAAACCTACGAGAATTATCAGACCAATACGTACAATTATCCGCCTGAACGGATGGCGGAGATTTATTCGGCTTGGGAATCGGTTTTTGAGGAGTTGGGATATTCTGAAAATTGATTTTCGATTGACAAATTAACCACAGAGAACACAAAGGAGGCACGAAGGACACAGAGAAAAGTACACGAATTTCCCCTCCTTGGAGGGGTCAGTGGTGGATTTTTGTGTTTGAGGAGTTGGGATATTTGGCATGACCCCCTCGGCCTACGGTCACTCCCCCGCTTCAAGGTTGACCCCTCTGGCCTCTGGCCACCTCCCCTTTTCAGGGGAGGACCTGGTGCATTGATTTGAAGTTGGCGATGAGGTTTGCTCGGAGTGCCAGCTCCCCTCCTTTGAAAAGAGGGTTTTGGTTAGGTTGAACTATGTTCAAGTTATTATATTTCTAAACAGTCTTTCCATTTGGGCAACCTCATCATCACTCAAAATCTCATCAAAATACGCCCACACGAATTTCAGTTTCCCATTGTTTTTGGAAACGACCACATTGAATCCTGGAGGGCTTGGAACGGGAGGATAATGGAGGGTATTCCTAATCTCAGCACCCAAAAAACTATTCAACTTCATTTTGTCGGTCCCAAGATCTGAGAAACCAAAGCTTGACATTTTGCCTTTGGATGCTAGGTCGACCATTGCTTCATAAATCGGCATTGGCATTAGCCGAAGCGAATTCAAAAGGTCGGTGTAGCGTTCCGTTATTCGGTCTTTTATCTGTGCTTTCAGTTGTTGGTTGATGGAAGAAACAGCGGTTTCAGGTGCATTCAATTCTCCCGAATTCAATCGAAAGAACAGGAACGAAAGCTGATTGGAAACCA
>Ga0209702_10006722_pt1 | contig 14577 bp, 14 predicted proteins | sample FRY01_FD_187210 | JGI IMG/M metagenome (GOLD analysis project Ga0209702, IMG submission 187210) | Freshwater microbial communities from Lake Fryxell liftoff mats and glacier meltwater in Antarctica - FRY-01 (SPAdes) (version 2) | ecosystem: Environmental > Aquatic > Freshwater > Ice > Glacier... | reverse complement strand
GAACGGGCCGAAACTTATGTTCAGTTAATTGTAACAGAAGCAGGAAAGCCAATAGATTACGCTCGTCAAGAGATTCAACGCAGTATTAAAACCATCGAAGCAGGAATTCGCGAAGCAGGTAATTCTCATGGAGATGTAATTCCTATGTTAAGCGCTCAAACGCAAGACAAGATTGCTTTCACGAATCGCTTTCCCTTAGGTCCGGTTTTAGGAATTACACCGTTCAATTTCCCGCTCAATCTAGCACTTCATAAAATAGTTCCAGCAATAGCAGTTGGTACTTCCATCGTTTTAAAAGCATCGCCGCAGGCACCCTTAACCTTATTACTCTTTGCAGGTTTAATTGCTGAAGCAGGAGCACCTTCAGGCACTGTAAACGTTATCACGTGCGATATTCCTTTAGCAGAAAAGCTCGTCAAGGACAATCGATTTGCAGTTCTCTCATTCACTGGAAGTGCTCGTGTAGGTTGGCATCTTAAAGCAATAGCAGGTCAAAAACGTGTTTTGCTGGAACTCGGAGGAAATGCGCCTGCAATCGTTACTGCATCAGCAAATTTGAAAGATGCCGCTTACCAAATAGCCCGTGGAAGTTTTTTATACGCAGGACAAATTTGTATTTCTACACAACGGATTTATGTCGAAGAATCGGTCAATGAGCTATTTCTCGATTTACTACTTTCCGAAACAACGCACATCAAATCAGGAGATCCGAATAACGATTTGTGTATTAACGGACCTCTCATAGACGATGCATCACTTGTGCGCATGGAAAAATGGATAGCTGAAGCAAAGCATTCAGGAGCTCAGATAATTGCAGGAGGAAGCATCTTAAGCAAGGAGAACAATCTATTTGCACCAAGCATCCTAAGAAATGTAAATCCCCAAAATAGAATTGCAGCTGAAGAAGCTTTTGGACCAGTTGCGGTTCTTGAAACAGTGCGAAATCTGGATCATGCAATAAAGCTCGCCAATGCAAGCCAATATGGACTGCAATGTGGTGTTTTTACGCACAATGTAAATGAATTCAAAACCGCCTATAAAGATTTGCAGTATGCCGCAGTGCTCATGAATTCGGCTCCAGGTTTTCGTGTCGATCAAATGCCTTATGGTGGAGTAAAATCGAGTGGTTTGGGACGCGAGGGAGTTCGATATGCCATGGAGGAATACACAGAGATGCGGCTTGGAATAATGTAATCGAACATGTTTTGATTCATTATATTGCCATCCCAAATTGAATCAAACATGAATCTTGCAGACATTACTAGCCTTGAAGAATACAATCGAATTTATAAGCACAGTGTTGAAAATCCAGAAGAATTTTGGGCTGAAGTAGCTTCTAAATTAACTTGGCAAAAAACATGGGACAACCTGCTTGATTGGAATTTTGAGGAACCTAAGATTCAATGGTTCAAGGGAGCCAAACTCAATATCACTGAAAACTGCCTCGATCGACATCTTGAATCGAAAGGGAATCATCCAGCCATAATTTGGGAATCAAACGATCCAAAGGTTCACTCTAGAAAAATCACTTACAGTCAGCTTTATGTTGAGGTTTGTCGCTTCGCCAACGTCCTAAAACGAAATGGTGTTCGCAAAGGCGATCGCGTATGTCTTTATATGCCAATGATTCCAGAATTAGCAATCGCAACGCTTGCCTGTGCAAGAATTGGTGCTATTCATTCAGTGGTATTTGCTGGGTTTTCAGCAAAATCAATTGCTGATAGAATTAACGATTCAAATTGTTCAGTGGTGATAACAAGTGATGGCTTAAATCGTGGCGCTAAGCAAATGTCCTTAAAGCGAATGGTAGATGAGGCTTTAGAAGATACTACCTCGGTACAACGCGTAATCGTCTTCAATCATCTCGATTGGGAGCCTGCAATGAAGGCTGGTCGCGATGTTTGGTGGCATCAAGAAATGCAAGAGGTCGACAGTGATTGTCCGGCTGAAGCTATGGATGCTGAAGATCCCTTATTTATTCTATATACTTCAGGTTCAACGGGTAAGCCTAAAGGCGTTGTTCACACCTGCGGTGGATATATGGTTTACACAGATTACACGTTCCGAAATGTATTTCAAGTGAAATCGAGCGATGTTTATTGGTGCACGGCAGATATAGGCTGGATTACTGGTCATAGCTATCTGCTATACGCACCTTTGATGTCGGGCATTTCAAGCTTGATGTTTGAAGGAATTCCAACCTATCCTGATGCGGGACGTTTTTGGTCGGTGATTGACAAACATGCCGTCACTATTTTCTATACAGCGCCGACTGCAATTCGTTCTTTAATGGCTGCTGGCGTTGACCATGTTTTATCTTACAATTTACGTAGTTTACGTGTTTTAGGAACCGTTGGAGAGCCCATCAATGAAGAAGCTTGGCATTGGTATAATGTGCACATCGGCAAAGAACGTTGCCCAATTGTAGATACTTGGTGGCAAACAGAAACAGGAGGTATGATGTTGACAGCCATTGCGGGTGTTACACCTTCAAAACCAAGTTATGCAGGCTTACCATTGCCGGGAATTCAACCTGTATTGTTAAATACTGAAGGACAAGAAATTTCGACCCACGGTGAAGAAGGATACTTGGCCATTAAATTCCCTTGGCCTTCTATTATTAGAACAACTTGGGGCGACCATGAACGTTGCCGAGTGACCTATTTTTCGACCTATAAGAATTACTATTTTACGGGTGATGGCGCCAAGCGCGATGAAAATGGATTGTATCGAATTATTGGCCGTGTCGATGATGTAATCAACGTTTCGGGTCACCGATTCGGTACTGCCGAAATTGAGAATGCAATCAATCAACATAAACATGTCATTGAAAGTGCAGTTGTTGGTTATCCGCATGACATAAAAGGACAAGGTATTTACGCCTTTGTTATTTGTGATCAGCTACCAGAACATCCTGCTAAAGTGCGAGATGAAATTTATGAAACGGTGAGTATTCAGATAGGTAAAATTGCTAAGCCTGATAAAATTCAGTTTGTAACTGGATTACCAAAAACAAGATCGGGGAAAATTATGCGTCGAATTTTACGCAAAGTTTCTGAGGGTGAATTAAGTAATCTGGGCGATACTTCAACGCTTTTGGATCCATTAATTGTAGACGAAATTATCGAGGGAAGACTTTGATAAAGTCGATATATATTAAAATTAAACCACGATATTTCATCATATTAAATAGGTTGGAAAAAAATGTAACTTTTAACGTTTTGCGTGCAGGCGACAGTTCGGGAATGGTGACCAAAATCTTTCAGCCGACGATGAAGATACAAAGAAACGAAATTGATCAACTTTCCGAAATGCCCAAATTGCGCTTGTGCGCTGTTGTAACGCGTTGCTTTATTTGTTTGCTTTTATGCGGCGTAATTCTGATATTGTTTTATAGATTCTAATTCTGTTTTCTTTTGAATCTCACCTTCTTCGATATCATAATCATCTTGAATTCCCAACCAGAACTTCGCACTATTTCCAAAATACTTCGAAAGTCTTAGTGCTGTGTCAGCTGTTATTCTTCTGTTTCCTTTTATTATCTCAGATATTCGTGTCTGTGGAATAAAAATATCTTTTGAAAGTCTATAAGCGCTAATTTCCAATGGCTTCAAGAATTCTTCCTGAAGAATCTCGCCCGGATGGATATTTCTCAAATTTTTCATCTCTTTTTGGTTTTAGTGATAGTCAACAATTTTAACGTCTTCAGCATTTCCATTTTTCCATTTAAAAACAATTCTATACTGATCAGTTATTCTGATCGAATAAAATTCTTTCAAATCGCCTTTCAACTTCTCAAGTCTATTTGATGGTGGAACCCTCAAATCTGTGAGGTTTTGCGAATTATTCAACATCCTAAGCTTTCTTCTGCCGATCTCCTGTATTTCTGTTGAAAAACCTTTGATTCGCTCTCCGTTCCACATTTTATTTGTTTCCTTGTCACCAAATGAACTTATCATTGATTTCTTTCACGTTACTAACGCCAAAGGTAAGTAGTTGTCTTTGAATTTCCAAATTTAAGTTGTTCCAGTTTAAACGTGATGATCAGGAAGCAATGTGGTATAACTTATCCAATGCCGAAAATAATATTTGGTTCAAATTAATTAGGGTAAATAAAAATAATTGTTTGTTGACTTTATTTCTGACATCTTTTTTTTTAGTAGCCGTTTCTAAAGGCCAAACGGATTATTCAAATATGGATAATTGGGCTTTCCATCCTAATAAGCCAGGAACACTCAGTGATGGTTTTAATCTTAACATTGTTGTTATTGATGAAAATCTTTCAACTACATCAATTGTTCAAGTTACTAATAACGCTATGAAGGTTTGGATGTATTCTATTTCGCAAGGCCGCTTTTCAATTCCTAAGATATGGAAGGCAAGCAAGGCTAGCATTGATGGAGGAAAGTTGTTAGAAAGTAAAGAAATGATTAGTGTATTATATTCAAAATTGAAACCCCAAAGGACTTTACAATAGCAATTTGAAAATTGGAGGTTTGGTTTCGAAAAGAAAGTTTTATCTATATTTGAGAATTCGTGTTCCAAAGAAGCGCTCTGCTAGGCAGTCAGCACCTTCGCAAATACCGAGGAAATTTATTAGCAATGACAGAAGTCTTTAAATAGAACAACATTTGAAAATGGCAGAAAGAAATTTAATCAAGAATATCAGTATCGTTAATGAAGGTCAAACAATCGTTTCCGACATCCTAATTGAAAATGGTTTAATTAAAAAAATTGGAGAAATTAATGACGAGATTAATGTCCAAGTATTCGATGGCACAGGTAAGTATTTATTTCCTGGTATTATTGACGGACAAGTTCATTTTCGTGAGCCAGGTCTTACGCATAAAGGAGACTTATACACAGAAAGCCGAGCTGCTGTTGCTGGCGGAGTGACTTCCTTCATTGATATGCCAAATACGTTTCCGAATGCATTAACAATGGATATCTTAAATGAAAAATATGAGATTGCTTCAGAGAAATCATTAAGTAATTTTGGATTCTTCATCGGTGTTAATGGAGACAATATTGATGAAATAATTAAACTCGACACAACCAAACTTTTGGGAGTTTCAGATGATGGACTTTATTTTACCAAGAAAGGAAACCTGCTTGCAGATAATCCGGAAACTATGGAAAAACTGTTTGCTAATTGCAAATCAATCATTGCAATTCATTCTGAAAAAGAGCAAATTATTGAGGAGAATGAAAACATCTACCGTGATAAGTTTGGAGAAGATGTGCCTGTTGAATTTCATCCTATTATTAGAAGTGAGAAGGCTTGTTTTGAAGCAACCAAACAAGCAATTGATATAGCTAATAAATACAAAGCTAGATTGCACATTTTGCATTTGACTACCGAGGCAGAAACCCATTTATTTCGAAATGACATTCCTTTAAATGAAAAAAATATCACAACTGAGGTATCTGTGCATCATTTGTGGTTTTCCGAAATTGATTATAAAACATTAGGAACTTTAATAAAATGGAACCCCGCTATAAAAACTGAAAATGATAAAAATGGACTTTTTAAAGCTTTATTGGATGACAGAATTGATATAATAACTACAGACCACGCTCCTCATACTTTAAATGAAAAATTAAAGCCTTATTTTCAATCTATGTCAGGAGCGCCAATGGTGCAACATTCTTTCAATATTATGTTGGCCTTTTATAAGCAAGGTCGTATCTCGTTAGAGAAAATAGCAGAAAAAATGTGTCACAACCCCGCAACACTTTATCGAATTAAAAAAAGAGGTTTCATTCGTGAAGGATATTTTGCTGATTTAGTAATAGTTGATCTAAACTCAAGTTGGACAGTCAGCAAAGAGAATCTTTTATACAAATGTGCTTGGTCGCCGCTTGAAGGTACGATTTTCGAAACCAAGGTAACTCATACATTTGTGAATGGAAATTTGGTGTTTGAAAATGGACGTTTTCATGAAAATATAAAGGGAAAAGCATTGACAATTAATGATTAATATTATGGCATAATTACTATAATTATTGTCTTTCCACAGAGTCAGGAGTTTATCATTTTGGTTTTTCAAAAAGCTGTAAAGATTTTTACAAATCTCAGAATTTTAAAAATCTCAATGGTAATAAAACATTATTAAAACTACTGATATAGCCGACTTGACACCAAGGCAGTTTGATTTTTTCAATGAGGCATTTCCCAAATTTGGAAATTCCACGTTGAATAAAACGTTTTGGCAGGCATTTGCCAACTCAGCAAATTATCCGATAAATTATCGTTTAGAATTAAATGAGAACAAACAAACGAATCCATTAACTCAAAATAATCTGAATTAATGGGAATTAAAAGGTAAACACTGTTATTGTTTGTACTGTTAAAAAGAACAATGGATTTTAGAGTAAATCATTCAAGATACTAATTTCAATATCACATTATGGTATCAAAACAGCATCCTTAACAACCACATCCATCAAGTATCCATTGCAAAATCCTTTAAAAGTGACATTGTCGCCTTCTTTAAGATTCCTAGCTTTTTCCATTGAACGGGAATCAACTGTAATTTGAACACCACCCATCATAGCTTCAGGGTAAGTTAGGTTTATATAAAGGATACTATCTTGATCGTTAACTTCTGAAACAGTCCCACTTACTTCAACAACTTTTGATAAATATTTTGCATTGGCAGAATCTTCATCAGCCTCAAAAGCACCAACTAATTCTGAAGCATTCACTTTTATGCCAGGCAAATCAGTTGCATCTGCATGAGGCTTATTCCACATTCGATAAGCGACATAAGAACCTGATAATAAAGCTACTATTGCAATTATGGCAGCAATTTTTAAGGACTTTTTCATGGTCTGAATGAAAATTTATTTCTAATTAATTGATGCAATCTAATTAAAAATAAAGACAATTTGTAGTTGATTCATTTCAGTAAAGTGATCGTTGGCTTATTCATTCCAAATAAATATTGCATAAGTGAAATTGTTACTTATCATTTGTATCAATTACCAGCTTTGATCTTCCGAATCTTGATAAGGTAAAGCAAGGTGACATCATGAAAAATATAACTTTAGTTTTAATTTCGGCGATAGTAGTTTTAAATTACTCGTGCAAGCATGAATCTCCTTTTCCTGAATCAAAAGTTGTAGTTCTGCGAACAATGGAAACAATGGTAATGGCGGAAACAATGGCAATCCCGCAGACACGATTGTTTGTTTCGAAAGTGAAATTCTTCCATTGTTTCAAAGCTCTTGTGCAAGCAAAGGGTGCCACAATGCAATTTTGCATGTTGAAGGATTAAGGTTGTACACGTATAATAACATCTGCCAAGATATCGTTCCATTTCAGCCAACACAAGTCGATTTAATGGAAGCAATCTTGAGTAATAATCCTAACAATATCATGCCGCCAGCCCCGCATAGTCCTATGAACGCTAGTCAAATAGCATTGATTCAGCAGTGGATTAATCAAGGTGCAAACAATACAACCAATTGCAATTTTGGTGCATGCGATAGCACCACATTCAGATATTCTGCAGATATTGCACCTATTATGTTAACATTTTGTAACGGTTGTCACTCTGGCGCATTTCCTTCTGCAGGCATTAATACGTCGACACATTCAGGCTTAGCTACAACAATTTTTGGCGGATATTTGTTAGGTTCAGTTAATCATATATCTCCTTATTCATCCATGCCCAAGAATGATGGAAAGTTGGATATTTGCAAGTTGACGATTATCCGTAAATGGATAGAAGCCGGTGCTCAAAATAATTAAATGATATGCAAAACGCACTATTTAGATTTTTTAAGGTGATTTTAGGAATCACAATTACAATTTCCTTAAACAGCTGTTATTATGACGTAGAGGAAGAACTTTATCCTGATTCCCTATCACCTGCCTGTGATACTAGCAATGTTAAATATTCGGTTGATGTGAAGGGAATTTTAGATTTACGTTGCAATGGGTGCCATGCAGGTGCAAATCCTTCGGCGAATATCCAGTTAGGTACATATGTAGGAGTAAAATCCTACGTTGATGCAAATAGTGAACGATTTTTGTCAAGTATTAAGCAAGATGGAAATGCGAGCTCTATGCCACAGAATCAGCCTCGTATACCTGATTGTGAAATATCCAAAATAAGCATTTGGGTGGCCGCCGGATATCCTGAGAATTAAGAGATTTAAGGCATCATTTTCATTCGTAATCATCTGAACCAACTTAATCCCAACTTTTATGTTTCGTAACATCATTTTAGCATTTGCATTATTGATTAGTTCATTTGCAAGTATTTTTGCGCAAGACCTCTACTATACAAAAACAGCGAAAGTTACGCTTGACGCAACACCAGCAAATCCAGTAGAGGAAATAGAAGCTGTAAATAACGAGGCAACTTCTTTTTTAAATATTGCCAATGGCGATTTAGTTTTCGCTGTTTTAGTAAAAAGCTTTCGTTTTCAGAAGGCTTTAATGGAGGAACATTTTAATGAGAATTACCTTGAAAGTTCAAAATTTCCGAAGGCAGATTTCAAAGGGAAAATAACTAATCTGTCAGTTGTTAACTTTAAGAAAGATGGCGATTACATCGTAAATGTTGAAGGTAAACTCACCATGCACGGAATAACGCTTCCTGTGAATGCAACAGGAACTATCAGTGTAAAAGGTGGGAAATTTAAAGCTGTGTCTTCATTTAAGATTAAGCTTGCCGATTACAAAATTGATCGGCCATCTGTTGTTAAGGATAAAATTAGTGAAGAAGCAACGATTACAATCGATGCTGTTTACGAACCAAAGAAGTAAGTTCATCCGGAAGTAGTGAATAACTTCTCCCTTTCTATAGCTTTATGAGAAAAATATTTCAGTCTTTTTTGTTTGTTTTTATAGGTTGTTCGAGTTTAATTGCTCAACCAGATGATGATTTATCAAAACTTCTTGATGAAGAAATGAATAAAGAGGAAACGGTAGATTATGCAACTGCAACCTTCAAAACTACGCGTTTAGTCAACGGACATACAAATGAAAACGTCGCCGCAGGGGTAATGGATATGCGTTTGTCGCATCGTTTTGGCGCTTTCAATACAGGCATAAAGAATTTCTTTGGATTAGATCAAGCTACTATGCGTGTTGCCTTGGAATATGGCATTACCAACTGGTTGATGGTAGGAGGAGGAAGAAGTAATTACGAAAAAACATATGATACATTTTTAAAGGCTAAAGTTCTGCGTCAGAGTAAAGGCAAAAGAAGAATGCCAATTTCTTTAAGTTACTTTACTTCTATTCAAACTAAAACAATACCATTTTCTGATCCTAATAGAACCAACTTTTTCACCTCCAATATTTTTTACGTTCATCAACTTATTTTTGCACGTAAGTTTAGTGAAGGTATTTCAGTAATGATTGCTCCAACTGTTGTACACAGGAATCTTGTTGCCAAAGTCACCGATCCGCATGATTTGTATTCAATAGCGATAGGCGGACGAATGAAGCTTTCAAAACGAACTAGCATCAACTTTGAGTATTTTTATCAATTGCCAGGCACAAAGCCACCTGGGACCACAGATTGTTTTTCTATCGGGTTCGATATTGAAACCGGAGGACACGTTTTTCAGTTAACTTTCAATAATAGTCCAACCCAAGTTGAGCGAGCGTTTATCCATGAAACACGAGGTTCTTGGAAAAATGGCGATATTATCGGTGGATTCAATTTGTCGCGTGTATTTACCTTGAAAGATCCAAGATCAAAAAATAAAGAACCTAAAGCAACATGGTAAATAGCTTTTATACCATGTTGCTTAAATTTCAATTAGTTTAAATTTTCAGGCCCATCGCTCGTAAAAACTGAGCTGAACAAATCTTTAAATAAAACGGAGCTGTCCAAAGAGAGTCTATTTAACTGAGAATAAGAAGCTAAGCCATACAACACGAACTCTTTTAATAGGAACTTTTCTTTAACGGAAGATTTTTTATAATACAAATCAATCAATTCTGAAAGTCCATCAACGCTCGCTAATTTTTTCTCGAAATCTTGCTGCTTTTCTTCTAGTAATATATCCAAATCGTGGTTCGCGTTAAACCATTGGATTATTCGTTGATATGGATTTTCTTCTTTCTTTCTTTTGAAACGTTCTGGGTCAGGAAAGTAGTTGATGAATTGAGAACGGATTGCCTGCGAAATAAGAAATTGAGCCACATTTACAGGACCTTCTTGTTCACCTTCGTAAACCAATTCAATTTTTCCATTAATAGCCGAAATTGTTCCCCAAATATCAGAAACCCGGGCTACTGTAGATTTTTCACCAAGAATTAATGCACGTCGTTCAGCAGTGCTAACCAAATTTTCATAAGCTGAAATGCTTAAACGAGCCGAAACACCGCTTTTTGCATCCACGTATTCAGATTCACGAGCCTCGAAACTTATTTGTTCAATTAAATTCTTCAGTAAATCAGGCACTTCAACCATGGCTAATTGATCTTTACTGATTTTAGCCTCTTGTTGCGTAATGGTTTTAGAAATCTCAATATCCTTTGGATAATGCGTTACAATTTGACTTTGAATTCTATCTTTCAAAGGTGTAACTATGCTACCGCGATTGGTGTAATCTTCTGGATTTGCTGTGAAAATAAACTGGAGATCAAGCGGCATCCGCATTCTAAATCCACGAATTTGAATATCACCCTCCTGTAAAATATTAAATAATGCCACCTGAATTCTAGCTTGTAAATCAGGTAATTCATTAATGACGAAAATGCATCTATTTGATCTTGGTATTAATCCAAAGTGAATGGCTCGTTCATCCGAGTAGGATATTTTTAAGTTAGCCGCTTTAATAGGATCAATATCTCCAATTAAATCAGCCACAGTTACATCCGGTGTAGCCAGTTTTTCAACAAATCTATCACCGCGGTGCATCCATTCAATTGCAGTATCGTCGCCTTTAACAGCGATGGTTTCACGTCCATAGTGTGATAATGGAGCAAACGGATCATCGTGTATTTCAGAACCAGAAATTACTGGAATATATTCATCCAGCAAAGCAGTCATTTGACGGGCAATACGTGTTTTTGCTTGACCTCTTAACCCGAGTAAGTTAATATGATGTCGAGATAATATAGCTCGCTGAATTTCAGGAATTACCGTTGTAGAATATCCCAAAATTCCTTTAAAAACTTCCTCACCCGATTTTAATGAATTAATTAAATTGTCGCGTAGTTCGTCTTTTATATTTTTTGTTTGATAACCAGCGCGTTTTAAATCGCCCAGCGTTTTTATTTTCAATAGTTCTTTCATTGACATTAGCGAATTTTTCGTTTTCTATTTCTTTCGTAATCGGCGAAAATTAAATCGCCTAATCCATTTAAACCAGTGTAAAATGCTCTTCCTCCATTTGTTTCGGTAAACTCTTCAACAAATTCTTGCAACCACGAATCTGTTGCAACCATAAATGTAGTAACCGGAATATGCAAACGGCGGCATTGAGCTGCAAGTGAAAGTGTTTTGTTAATTATTTTTCTATCTAAACCCATGGAGTTTTTATAATAACCATCGGCCTCCTTTATGCAAGTTGGTTTACCATCGGTAATCATAAATATTTGTTTGTTAGGATTTTTTCTTCTTCGAAGCAAATCCATCGCCAATTCCAGACCAGCGACAGTATTTGTATGGTAAGGACCAACTTGAAGGTAAGGAATATCCTTTACTTGAATTTGCCAAGCATCATTTCCAAATACAATAACATCTAATGTGTCTTTCTGATATTTTACTTTTATCAATTCGGCAAGTGCTAATGCAACTTTTTTGGCTGGCGTAATTCTGTCTTCTCCGTAAAGAATCATCGAATGCGAAATATCAATCATAAGCACTGTGGATGTTTGCGCTTTAAACTCTCGCTCAGTAACCTCTAAATCTCCTTCTTCTAATCGAAATTCTCCAATACCATGATTTACTTGTGCATTTCTAACAGAATCAGTTAAAGAGATAGATTCTGGTGGATCGCCAAATTCATAAGGTCTTCTGTCCGATCCCATTTCATCACCATTACCTGTAAATCGAGTGCTGTGATTTCCTTGCTTACTTTTTTTTAGTTTACCAAATATCTGATCTAAAGCACCTTTACGAATATCCTGCTCAGTTTTGGCTGTCATCTGCAGTACCTGTTCAGCGTCTTCCTTGAGGTATCCTTTCTTTTTTAAGTCCTCAATAAAGTCACCCATCGCATAATCATCAGTAGTCATACCATACTGACGATCAAGTTCATTCATCCACGAAAGCGATTCTGCAACATCACCTGAAGTGTGTAGTAATACCTCTTTGAATAAATCAAATAATTTATCGAATGGTGTGCCTTCTTTGGGCGGTTCATACTTTGAAAACCTAAATCCTTCCATGCTGCTAAAGATACACTAACAGTTTAGGCTTTATTATGTTTTAAATATTGACATCAACTTGCTAATGCAACAATTAGAGCAACAATCATTAACCTACAGCGAGTGTTGGCAAGAAAAATGATTGCTTCGAAAAAAGCATTTGCTCAATTAATTGTTCAGTTATATTAGGAAAGTGGACAGGTATAGTTAAATCTTCAATGATCCATTGTCTAATTTTTGAGACTAAGGTATCATCAAATTTATAAGAAACAGATACTCCAAGCGACTCTAGTGCCACAGCATTGCATAGTTGTTCAAATTGACCTTTAATAGGAATTGCAAAAACCTTTTTATTCAAAAATAATGCCTCTGCTGGAGTTTCAAATCCTGCCCCGGTTAAAATTCCAGTACAATTTTCTAAGCTATTTATAAATGCTTCATTTTGTATAGGGCGGATTGTAATATTTCTTTCAATTCTAATCGTTGTACAACTTCTAGAGAAAACTTCCCAACGAGTATCTGGAATTTGAGTTAATAATTTCAGCAATTGATCATCTCCGCATGCTGGCAAGTAAACCGTGTAATAGTCGTTTTTAGTAGGTTTTAATTTTCTAATATCTTGTCGGATAATTGGAGTGAAAATGTAATCATCATATTCCTTAAAATGCAATCCAACTGCATATTTAGCTGGAGAATATAGGTCAAGAATTATTTCACCCATCATATTCAGTCCAGCTGGTTTTGGTGCAAACTCACTTAGAAGAGCAACTTGATGCGAAAATGCCATTACTGGAATTCCCTTTCTTCTTGCCGCGTAGGCTGAAATGCATTCAAAATCTGAAATAATAAGATCGTATTCTTCTGCTGGAAAATCCCGTATTTCTTTCATGATTCGAGAGGGTTGTAAAGCCATAATCGACTTTAAATAGTTCAATCCTCCTTGATTATTATATTCAAAACTTAACCCTTTACTAAAATATTTTACTTCAAATGGTAATTGAAGATTGGAGTTTTTTCCACTTAAAAAGATGTCGACTTCAGCCATTTTCTTAAGATGTGGAATCACCTCAATTGCTCGGCTTACATGACCATTTCCCGTCCCTTGAATTGCATATAAAACCTTCATGAAATCGTATTTAGATTTATTTCTGCCAAATTAATAGGTGAATATTTTTGGCTCGGTGGAATTATTTGACTGAGTAATGCACGCATTTCTTCTTCATAGTGGTAAATTATCCATTTACCAGCAGTATATTCTAAAGCTGTAAGATTCTCAACCCAATCGCCACTATTTAAATAAGTTACAGTCTTCCCATTGTGGTTTATTTCACGCATTTGAGGTTGATGGATATGTCCACATATAACAAAATCATAGTCCTGCTCAATTGCATGCTCGGCGGCTATTTTCTCAAAATCATTGACGAATTTAATTGCTTTTTTTACTCCTGCTTTTATGTTCTTAGAGATTGATAATTTTTCTCTTCCAAATTTCTCCAAGAACCAATTAATGGCTCGGTTTAAAAGAATAAGATAATCATAACTTTTACCGGCAATCTTTGCCAACCATTTACCTTTATTAATTGATAAGTCAAAAACATCACCATGAAAAATCCAAGCTTTCTTTCCATCAAGGTTTAGGATTAATTTATCTACCAAGTGAAATTCTCCTAAGCTTAAATCTGAAAAGCGTCTTAGAATCTCATCATGATTTCCCGTTAGATAATAAACACGTGTTCCTTTGGATAAAAGCCTCATAATTTCAAGCAATACTTGATGATGAGATTGAGGGAAGTAATGTTTAGAAAATGCCCAGCCGTCAATGATATCGCCATTTAGAACAAGAATTTCAGGTTTGATACTTCTTAAATATGCCACAAGTTCTGATGCATGGCAGCCATAAGTACCTAAGTGTACATCTGAAATTACGGCAACATCAACATGCCTCGAGCTTGGTTTAAGTTCTTTTCTCATATTTATTTCTTGTTGTTGTAAATTTCATGCTACTTTGTATTGTAAATATGAACCATAGGTTAGGCTTATGAAACTTGAATTTTATCGGAATAAGAATTTTATAACATCATTTTTTAACAATAAATCAACCATGCTTTTATCTATGCGCTTTCATGGATGCTTGAAGCGTAAACTCCATGTTAACAGAAAAACATATTCACAAAGTATTGTTGGAATCGTTTTGCTTTTTTCGGCGTGTAATTCATTCAATAAATTTGAAATTG
>Ga0209702_10006721_pt1 | contig 14580 bp, 15 predicted proteins | sample FRY01_FD_187210 | JGI IMG/M metagenome (GOLD analysis project Ga0209702, IMG submission 187210) | Freshwater microbial communities from Lake Fryxell liftoff mats and glacier meltwater in Antarctica - FRY-01 (SPAdes) (version 2) | ecosystem: Environmental > Aquatic > Freshwater > Ice > Glacier... | reverse complement strand
AACACCTTATATGAAAGAATTAAAGCGGACTATCTAGAAACACATTCTTTTGTTACAAAAGTTTTATTTGTTGACCAACGTTCTGGGTATCCAACTTATTCTGACCCGATGGACTTTGATCGAAAGAGATTGATTGAGCTAATGCATAAGAATAAAGGTTACATTGGTATGGTTAGTGTATGGACATCGCAAATTGAAGCCAAACGAAAAGAGTTACGACAAGATCATATGAATGAAAAACTTGCCGTTCTTGAGAAGAAGCACTTAAATCGTCGCGTAATGACTAAAAAAGTAATTGAAGTTTCTGGGGATACAGTATGACAGAGATAGAGAATAGTCAGGCATCAACGGTTGAGGTTAATGGTGATAATGTAAATTCTTATCTAGACCAGATGAAATTGGATGAGAAAGTTGCACCACCGATTGCGGAGGAAACGGTCCAGTCGAGTGCGGATGTTGTTTCTGATCATACGGATGCAGATACATCAACGTCAGTGGATACGTTAAAACCGGTCAGCAATAAACCAACGGATCACGAGTTGGCGCAAAATTATAAATCCGCAATGATGGAGACGCGGGGGAAAAATAAAGAACTTAACCAGCGATTAGCAAAAACAGAAAATGAAAATCGTGTATATCGTCAGCGCATGGAGGAACTTCAGGAGAAGGCATCCGCCGGTGGTGACATTGATCTTAAAGCTGAAATTGAAAACTTAAAAGCCCAAAATCAGTCATCTAGAGCACAGGCTGAGTACAATAATGAGTTTAAAAACTTTGTGGGCGAGTATCAAACACAGGCTGATAATTTTAAGCGTACATCTCCTGATTTTACAGATGCGTATGACTTTTTGATCTCGAGTAGGCAAAGGGAATTTGAGGCGATGGGTTATAATCTTCAGCAATCCAATGAGATGCTACACAACGAAGAACTGGCTATTGTATCGAAGGCATTTCAAGATGGTGAGGATGCGGCAGAACGTATATATCGGGTAGCGAAAGCGCGTGGTTATGTGGCTCATGTAGCGCCTACAGTCGATCGTATTGGCATGTATCAGAATGGGGTGCGTGCAAACAAAGTATTGTCTAGCGGTACCGAAGTAGAGTCTGAACCCAGTTATGAGCGTTTGGCACGTTTGGTGGACGAGGGTGATATGACAGCATTCAATGCTGAATTTGATCGAATGGCGGGCGGTACGCGTCGTCCATTCTAGTTGTATCAAATTGACACATATCTATTGGCATTGTACAATAGGTATGTGATCGGTTTGTTCGCGTTATGAACACCCAAACAGTGTGTGGGTCATCTCATTGTGCCTAATCGTCCGCTGGCGTTAAAGCAAAAGTGTATATCTGTTTTTAGATATATTTTTTTATTTAACGTAAGGAACGATTATGGCAGTAACTCAGTATGGCGTTAATAATGCGTTAGCGGTAAAAACATGGGCCGCTAAATTACTTCAAGAAGCATTAAGCGCTACGTATGTATCTCAATTCATGGGAACAACTTCAGATTCTTTAGTTCAAGTCCGAAACGAGCTTTCAAAAGGTCCCGGCGATCAAATCACGGTTGGCTTGCGTATGCAGTTAGCGTCAGACGGTATTTTGGGTGATGGTATCTTGGAAGGTAATGAAGAATCATTAATTACCTACAGTGATGCATTATTGATCAATCAGCTTCGTAATGCGGTGCGTTCAGCCGGTAAAATGTCTCAACAACGTGTGCCGTTTGATGTTCGTTCAGAAGCGATGATGGGCTTGAAAGACTGGTGGACGGGTCGTATTGATTACGCTTTCTTCAATCAGATTTCCGGTAACACGGGTCAGAGTGATCTTCGATATACAGGTGGCAATGCAACGATTGCACCATCTTCTGGTAACTATGTTTATCCGACGGGTACCACTTCTGAAGCGACTGTTGCGTCAGCGAGTGCTAGTGCCGTCATGTCATTGCAATTGATTGACTATGCTGTTGAAAAAGCAAAAACCTTAGTACCTTTGATTCGTCCCGTTGATGTGAAGGGCGATAAAATGTTTGTGTTATTCCTGCATCCGCACCAAGTTACGGATTTAAGAATTAGCACATCAACAGGCCAATGGTTAGATATTCAGAAAGCTGTATTGACTGGCGGTAAGATTGGCGATAACCCAATTTTTACAGGTGCTTTAGGTGTGTATAACAACGTGGTATTGCATGAATCAATTCGTGTACCGCTCGCACCTGGATTTACTAACGTACGTCGAGCTATTTTCTGTGGTGCGCAAGCCGCAATCATGGGGTTTGGTCAGGATGGTACGCAAAACAAGATGACGTGGAACGAAGAATTATTCGATTACGGCAATCAACTTGGTGTAGCGGCTGGCTTAATCTTTGGTCTTAAAAAGGCCGTGTTTAACAGTGCAGACTTTAGTACTTTGATTCTTCCAACTTACGCAATTGCGCATACATAGGAGCTAGATAAATGGCTACACTAACAGCAACAGCAGCAGCGGCTGGCGTCCCTGACCGCGCCGTCGCAGCAGGTACTAATACAGCATTCGTGCGTTATAATTCTGGTACAACAGCATTTTCTGCGTCGGCAACCGTGGTACTTCTTTTGAAGGTTCCAAATCATTGCACGATTACAAATATTGTAGCAGATCATACAGCAGGATCTGCTACGGTACCGGCAGACTATGGCATTAGTATTGGAACGCTCAGCACATTTGCAACAACCGTTGCTAAAGGTGCAATTGTTCTGAAGACACAGGTATTACCTTACAAGGTAAGTGTGACTTCGGATACGGCACCAATTTATATGACAGTGACACCTACTGTTAGTTCGACTACGGCAAGTTTTATGTGCAATATGAGTGTGTACTACAATATGAACTAAGAAAAAAGCCCAGAGAAATTTGGGTTTTCTGCAAAAAGGGGAACATATGCAGCACATGAAAGCCAGCGAGCTTTATCGACTCGCATTTGAAGATTTGCACAATGGTAGAATAGAAGAAGGTGGTAGAAAGTTTCGCACATTACTAACATTAGACTCAGAATCATATGAGTTTATGTACGGTATGGCATGCTATCTTGGAAAGATAAAAGATTTTGGCACAGCATTAGTGCTTTTAAAAAGAGCTGTTGCGTTAAAGAAAGATTTCGCTCCTGCAATCAATAATATTGGCTATATTTTATACAATCAGCAAAAGTTTGACGAATCTCGTACGTTCTTTTATTCCGCCATAAAGATTGATCCAAAATCAGCAGAAGCCTATATTAATCTTGCGGCGTCCTATGTTGCGTGGGGTGAGCCTGATAAGGGCATAAAGTATGCGACAAAAGCATTGGAATTAAAACCGGACGATAAACAAGCGTTAAATAATCTTTCATTATGTCATTTGGAAAAAGGTGAATATGACACGGGATTTACATTATATGATGCTAGATCAATTGTAGAAGGGAATGAGGAGCGCAATTACTCAAATGATGGGACTCCACAATGGGACGGCGTATCACCGGGAACTGTTGTGGTATATGGTGAGCAGGGTCTTGGTGACGAGATTATGTTTGGATCATGCATTCCGGATATATTAAGAAACAACAATATTAATTTTGTTTTGGATTGTCATCCTAGGTTACTTAATATTTGGCGACACAGTTTTCCAGGAGAATTGATTTTTGGAACTCGAAAAGAAAACATATTGTGTTGGACTGCAAGAGTAAAGCCAGGATTTAAGGTAGCGTTACCAACATTATGTAAATTATTCAGAAAGTCTGAATCTGATTTTCCTAAACTTCCATATTTAAAACCATACGATCATCTTGCAGATGTTTATAATAAAAAAATATCAAGTAAGAAATTAAAAGTTGGTATTGCTTGGAAAGGTGGAACACCAAAAACAAACTTATTTTTTCGACACACTAATCTAGAGCAGTGGCTTCCAATATTAAAACAAGATTGTGATTTTTATTCTTTCCAGTACTTTAATGATGCTGAAAAAGATATTGATGAATTTAAAGAGCAACATCCAGAGATAGTTATCCATCACTGGCGTGATGAGATTGATGATTATGAAAAGACTGTAGCATTGGCATCAAATATGGATGTTATTATTTCTGTTCCGCAAAGTATTGTTCACGTTGGGGGCGCATTAGGGGTTAAAACGTGGCAGTTATGTCCATTTAGAGCGATGTGGCAGATGGGGCCGTATGGTAAGGACCTTCCATGGTATTCAGACACTAAATCATTTTGGCAAGATAAGTCATGCAATTGGTCGCCAGTTTTTGAAAAAGCGGGAGAAGAACTATGCAACTTATTAGCGATTCATTCAGAAAAATAAATGCCCAACTACATCGTGATGTAAAAGAGTACGGCAAAGAATCAATAAAATGGGTTAATCATTTTTGGGGTATGGCGGAAGCCATGGAACCTGAAACTATTTTAGACTATGGATGTGGAAAAGGTTGTCTTGCATTAAATGTGCCTTTTTTTGTAACAAGTTATGATCCATGCGTAAAACAATATGCATCACTTCCGCAACCATGTGATTTAGTTTTCTGTGTTAATGTTTTAGAATGTGTTGAGCCAGAATATTTAGATGAGGTAATTAGTCACATATATTATCTTACTAAAAAATCCGTAGTATTTGTTATAAATACCGCATTGAGTGAAGCAAAATTTCTAGATGGAAGAAACTTTCACTTAAACATTAAAAGTGATCAAGAGTGGCGAGATAGAATTGAGAAAAAATTCACTATATTAAATCATGGTGGTAAGGATGATGAGATATTAATTATTTGTGAACCACCTGGAATCAAAAGAACTGAATTGATGTCATCAATTGCAATCAGTCCATCCGTGTCATTAAATGAAATACCTATAGGCAGCTCATGTTAAAAATCTTTATTGGTTACGATCATCGACAAGCCATTACGTATCAAGTTTTACATTATTCTATTTTAAAGTACGCAAGTGTGCCGGTAAGTATTACGCCATTAGTATTGAGTACACTGCCGATAACCCGAGTTGGGTTGACTCCTTTTACGTATAGTCGCTTTTTAGTTCCCTATTTATGCGACTATCAGGGGTCAGCCCTCTTTTTAGATGCTGATATGCTATTAACAGATGATATAGCCAAATTATTTAACCTTATTGACATGGATTGTGATGTAAGTGTGGTTCAGAACGTTAAAACCTTCGAATGGGCGTCATTAATGATGTTTAACAACGAAAAATGCCTGGAATTTACCCCAGAATTCGTTGAAAAAGCCGATCGTTTGCATATGATAGAATGGGCTAAAAAGCTAGGAAGCATCCCGTCAGAATGGAATTTTCTCGCTGGTTATGACAAACCAACGGAAAATACCCCTAAATTGATCCATTACACCCAAGGTGTGCCATGCTTCCCTGAAACGGACAAAGTAGATTATAATGAACTCTGGCTTTCTATGCATAGGGAGATGAACAGTGCGCGACCATGGGTTGAGCTCATGGGTGGTAGTGTTCATGCCGTTAACGTTAACGGACGTATAGTACCCAAGTATTTGATCGATTTTGAAAGTGTTCCACCGCGACCATTTGAGAAATTCGATAAGAAAATGCAGGAGTTACTATGTCCAGTTTCGGTGAAATGACGGTAAATATTGCGGATGACCTTAATCGCAATGATCTTGATTCTCAAATTGGTAAGGCAATTAATCGTGCCATTTCATATTATGGATTCGATCGTTTTTGGTTTAATGAAAAAATTACGACATTTGCCACCGTTAGAAGCCAAGAATCCTATGGTGCGGCGGATGGTTTTCCAGCCGATATTTTAAGACTTGATACCGTTAATCTAACGCGTAACACGACGAGTAAATATCTGATGGTGCCAAAAACCTATCCATGGATTGTTTTAGTTAATCCAACCATCTCGTTGGGACCACCGACATGCTACGCTATATATGAAGAACAAATCTTTATGTACCCTAATCCCGATCAGTCTTATACTGTTACATTATCGTATGTTGAAAGTTACACGGAATTGTCTGATTCGAATGATACGAATAACTTTTTAAGCAATGCTGAAGACCTTATTGAATCACGTGCCGAGTGGTGGCTTTATTCGCGTGTTATTCGTGATGCTGATGCGGCTAGTAACTGTAAAAATGCTGAATTAGAGGCATTAACGGCCTTACGCAGAAAGACGGCGAATTACATTGGCAGTGGAAATATGATGTGGCAGGAGTAGGTATGTTTATCCCACTGGCTAAATTTGCTCCTGATCTTGCCGTGTACAATAGTGATTCATTAAAGCAAGCCATTAACACGATTCCATCCGAAAACAGTTATAAACCTTTTCCGAATTCGGTTGTGGGATCAGCTGCGCTTGATGCTCGAGCACGTGGCGGCACATACGTTAAGGATGATGAAGGGAACTCATATAATTATGCAGGAACGGCAAGCAAGTTATATCGAATCGAAACCAGTCAGGCGGTTACAAATATTTCAAAAGCCGGTGGTTATGTAACGGGTGATGAGGAGTCATGGAATTTTATTCAATGGAATCAGGATTTATTTGCAACAAATTTTTCTGATGTGATTCAAACATTGGCTGTTCCTTCCGCATCAATTTTCTCGACATTATCACCCAGCGCACCAAAAGCACGATATATTGCACGTGTTCGTGATTTTCTGGTAGCATTCAACACTCAGGACGCCGTAGATGGCGTTCGGACAACACGGGTCTGGAATAGTGCGCTAAATGATCCGACGTCATGGTCTGCCTCTGTGATAACCCAGGCTAACTTTGTTGATCTGGACCTCTCGGATGGGCCGGGCAACGGGATTGTCGGCGGTGAATATGGTGTACTGTTTCAGGAACGTGCTATTACACGAATGAGCTATATTGGCTCACCAGAAATATTTCGTTATGACAAGGTAGAGAGTAATCGCGGAACGCGTTATCCAAACTCTATTGTCCCTGTAGGATCACTTATTTTTTACCTAGGCCTTGATGGCTTCTATGTTTTTGATGGCCAGAATTCAGTAGGGATTGGTGATGGTCAGGTAAATACCACTGTAATAAATGATATTAATCATTCTGTACCAAAACGTGTTGTGGGTCGTGCTGACCCCACTCAAAAATTAGTTTACTGGTGTTATCAATCTGTAGCGGCAACCACGTCGGATGGTGTCCCTGACAAGATTGTTATTTATAACTTTGAAGACGGTACTGATAAGAAATGGTCAATTGGAAACATTCATATTCAGACGTTGGTACAAAGTGCATCACCTGGTTACACGCTGGATGGTTTAGACGCGGTAAATACCAACTTAGATGAACTAGAACCATCCCTGGATTCTCCGTTTTGGCAGGGTGGAAGTCTTTATATATCCGGCTATGACGTTGGCAACAAACTAATAACATTCTCAAATAAAGACGAAAATTTAACGGCTATTTTTGAAACACAGGAATTTGAATTCTTTCCTTCTCGCTTAACGTTTTTAAAACGTATTCGAATTATGTGCGATGCAAAAACGGGTGTCTATGTCCGTGTGGGCATGCGCAGTAATTTATCTGAAGCCGTTCGTTGGACGGGCCTTCAATCTCCGATTCCAAATGTAGCTGATGGAACGCTAGGCGATGTGACATTACGTGCTAATGCGCGATATCTTCGTTTTGAATTAGTTATTACTGGAAAATATAATGATGTTCAGGGCATTGAGATTCTGGAAATGGAAGATTCGGGGGCACGATGAGTTTTGATGGTATAAAAAAATATATCGAGGGTGATAAGAGTTGGTTCGCTGACCTTCAGACTACAGTAAATAGAATGCTAAAAGGAAAGTTAGCAAATGTATATACAACAAACTTAAATATGGCGCCCGCCTCTGTATCAACCGTTGTCAAACTATCTTATGGCGATATTGGTGTTGATACACATGTTACGTTGCAACCTACAAATGCGGCGGCCGCTTCGGCTATGGCCTCTGGAACATTATATGTTAGCGCTCAAGATCCAACGGCCAGTACAATTACAATCACTCATGCGAACAATATATCTGATACGAGAAGTTTTAAATTCACGCTAACGGGGTGATATGTTCAGTGGAATTGATAAAGAGTTAGTACCCATATTCTGGTCAGAAGTGAGTCGGATGTTGGGAAAGGTTCTAAAAAGAGACCCTGGACGTGATGATTTGGATAATATTTACGACTCTTTGCTGGGTGGTGTGATACAGCTTTGGTGCGGATTTGAAGGTGATACGATCGAAATAGTCGTTCTAACCAAAATTGTCTATTGTGCTAAAAAGAAAATACTTCGAGTTCTAATGTTATCTGGTTCAAAACTCTACAAATACATTGAAAATCTTGATATCATCATGGAGTGGGGAACTAAAAATGAATGCGCGAGCATTGAATTTACAGGGCGCAAAGGATTCCGAAAGATTCTGCGTCATTTGAATTTTAAAGAAACGCTTATATTTTATGAGGCCCCCTTATGAGTACAAAAGAGACATATGGTGATGTAGGATTTGGCGGCCAATCTGCCTCTCCTTATCAGAATCAAGCCCTTCAAGCCCTTATTCAGAACATGCAGAATCAGCAATCTTTCAGTGGTGCATATGGTCAAGGTGCTGGAATGCTTCAGCAACGTGCCTTAGCGGGATCTCCTGAATTAAAGGCAGCTGAAGCGAATGCAGATCAAACGCTAGCTGGAAATTACATGTCGGGTGGTGCAGGATTTAATGCTAGCCTTAATGCCGCTGTCGACAATGCCAAGCGCACCACATTACCGATGTTGCAGTCACGATTTGCATCATCTGGTCAACCCATGTCGGCTTTAGCGCAACAAACAGCTACCAACTCGCTCGGTCAAACGATAGGCGATACCTACGCTCAGAATTACGATAGCGAGCGTCAACGTCAAATGCAGGCAGCTGGAATGGCACCGACATTTGCGCAGGCGGATTATGGCGATGCCAATCAACTTATGCAGCTAGGTGAAGGTGGAGCAAATTCGGCGAATGGGGTATTAAATGCCATTAATCAGGGGAAGGTTGCCCCGACATACAGTAATAAATGGATGGGGATTTTGGGTGGTATTTTAGGTGGTGCAAATGAAGGTATGTCGCTTTACAAGGGTTTCTCGAATGGTGGCAACAGTTCTGATGGTGGTGGCGGTAGTGGCGGCCAAAGTTATGGTGGAAACTCGGGTTTTGATTCTCAGTACAACCAAGATGGTGGGTCAGCAGGTTTACTCCAATTGATACGAAGCAACCCGCAATTAATGGCGCTTTTATCTGGAGGTTAGTTATGTTAGATGGAATACTAAATTTATTAGCATCGCCACAATTAAGAGGCTTGGGAATGGGGCTTTTGAATTCTTCCGGACCTTCTCAAGCTCCTGTTGGGTGGGGTCCGGCTATTGCAAGTGGTATGCAAATCGGCGACACCTTAGCGGACGCGCAGAAAAAACAAACACTAGCTGATGCACTATTAGCGCAAAAACAACAGCAAATGTTAATAAATGCGCCGTATGTTAAAGCACGAACAGATATTGATAATCGGCGATTAAACGACCCCACATTTGGTGTGGGTGGCAATGTAGCGCAACAAAAGGCCATTGATTATTATGCGCAGCAGTATGGAGAAAATGATCCTAGGACGATTGCCCTTAGAACGGCAATGACGATAGCTCAGCGTCAAACGGATGCTAAGACGAAATTTTTATTGCAAAACCTGCTCTTGAAGAATCACACAAAGAGTGCGAAAGCCGCTATAGAGTCGCAAGCCGGTTCTGATATTGACACCACTACGGATGCGCAGGATTATTCTCAATCGAATTTACCATCCAGCTATCCTATTGCACCGGCATCCCCTGTAGCATCGGGTGCACTTGATCAGAATACCGGTATGCTTGCTAATCAAAATGCAACGGCAGCGCAGCCAGTGGCGGCAATGTTAGACAACTCAGCCGCGCCTGTTGATCCTGCGACCGACCAAGCCTCTGCAGCGCCTGTTCAGCCTGCAGCGCCTGTTCAGCCTGCTATCCCATCTCAAGTGACATTGGATCAGCAGCCGATAAGGGATGCGGCGACCGCCGAGCAGATGACGGTCATGCAGCAAAAGCAACTCAGCCGTGGTACGTCGGCAAAATCCATGTTGGATGCTGTAAATGAGAATATTGGTGCGATACAGGACTACTCGACGTATCTTGGGAAAGGGCATCAAGTATTTGACAAGCTAAAGTCAGGTATTGGTATCGATGAGCCACAATATACAAAATATATTGAATCGGTGAATGCAGTACATATGTTAGCGAAAGAGTTGCAGGGGCAGTTTACAGGTCAAGCAACGGATTCGGAATCATCTGCTATGCGTGAACTTGCCGATCCGTCATTTTTGGGTAAAAATCCAAAACAAGTTTTAGCTATGCTTGATAATACTCGCGATCTTATGGGTCGTGAAATGAAGGTTCTGTCTATGACAGAAGCGCAGCAACTTGCGGCCGTCCGGAATAATTCACCCTCTGTTTCAAGTTCTACGGTTACCCCATCAATGATCCTTAATAATGTTATTTACTCATCGGACATGATTAATAAGCGCGCTAAAGATACAGGCGATAGTGTAGCGAGCATTGTGGCGGCCATTGCGGCAAAAGGTGGAACGGTACATGGCTAAACAAATATCTGCGCCTAATTGGGAGGACGTATTTCCAAGCAAACCATCTTCTGCGGACGGTTGGGGTCATATTTATCCATCCGGGGTGTCGAGTGCTGATGATTCGGCGGGAGATGGTTTTACTGTTCCGGGTATTCATTTTCCAGCACCTGATATCCAAGCGGGTCAAAATTTTTTAAAAGGTGCGGCAAATACGGCGATTCCCTTGTGGAGTCAGCTACTGAATCAACTGCCACGTGGACCGATGGGAATGGGTGTTCCAGGTGTTGTAGGCAGTCCGGCAATAGCGCAAAAACTGAATCTTAACCTTCCAACTAAGTTGCCATTTCCCGAAGCTCAGGGACAGCCGGGAGCCACGGCCGGCAATATTTTGGGTGGTTTTGCAATGCCGATGCCAGGTATAGGCGAGGCCGCTCCTTTTGCTGAACAGATTCCTGGATTACTCACTAAACTTGGACTTCATAGAAGCGCTGTTCCACTTGTTTCATCAATATTATCCAAGCACATACCCAGAGCCGCCATAGGGGCTGCACAAGGAATGCTTGCTTCTCCTGATGATCAATCTACGGGTGCGCAAGTGGGAGCAAGCTTGGGACTTCTGGCACCTGGTGTTGCACGTGTGATAAAACCCCTCTTATCATCAACGCCGGTTAGAAATGTTATGGGTAGTGTAGCGCGTGGCCTAACCAGGGTATTTCCCGGCATCGGTTCTGGTACCGAGGGTCAGGTAACGGCTACGGATTTCCTCAAGAACATGGGGAATCAGCCAGCCGGAATGAAAATACCATTGGGCAATATTGCCGCTTCTCCGGGACTCACTAAGATACAAACACTTTTAGGCATGATACCTCTGTCGGGTGCGGCTAAGCCCATCGAAGAGATAGGACAACACGTTAATATGCTACTCAATCAACTTGAGAACCCTGCTAATGTGACCAATGTAGATTTGCAGAATGCCAATTTGACGGCACTTAAGGATTTTGGCCAGCGGTATGCGGCACAAAAGAATGAGGTAACAAGAAAATACGATCTTGTTGGTAAGCGTGCCGCCACGCTGCGTGCTAAACTTGATCCGAGTACTATTGTTGATACGATTGATAAGCAGATCGAGGAGATAAAAAATAGCGCGCCAGTGGGTTCAGCACGTGCCAATGCGATCGCTACACTTCTAGAAAAATCAAAAGAGTTAAGAAATCTTCCGCCCAATGATCAAGAGCTAACCCTGACTGGTCGTGTGCGTCGTGTGGTACGCCCTACGGTTCCGATTTCAAAAGCATTGGCGCTTCGCAATGAACTTTCGACCATGTCATCTAATTACCTTGATGATTCACCATCATCTCGCATATTAAAAGGAAAATTAGGTGGCATTAACCACACAATTGATGAATCAATTCACGGTGCGGCAATTAAGGCAAAGGATAGTGAATTTTCATCTTTGCTGGATGATGCGCGAGCCGAACGTGTAAAGCAGGCAGATATTTTTGAGAAAGATGCCAAAGGTAACAAGACAGCCGCTAGTACATGGTACAACAAGGCCGGTAATCCTGATGAGCGTGAGATTCAAAATTACATAAATTCAGGTGTGCCGTTTTCTACAAAAGGTAATGATTTTGGATTGACTACCGAAAAATTTATTGCATCGCACTCTAAAGGAATTGCTCCGTTAGTCGGTGCACATATCTTACGATCTGAAGGTACGATGGCACAGAAGATAGCACGACTTAATAAAATGTCTATTCGTCAACGTGATGCGATTTATGGCAAAAATAATAACGCGGTTAAGAGTGTTTTGAATATTTCTAAGATGTTTCCCGATGCTAAGTCGCCGTTTTACACGCCGCAGACGGGTGCGAGTGGTGAGAAGGTAAGTCAGGCTCTAAAATATCTTTCAGCGCTAAGCGCTGGAGTGGGGGCGGCGCAACATAGCCTTTTGCCCATGGTTCTGCCGGTCGGCACCGTTTTGGGAGCACGCGGTGCGTCGTCCCTGCTAAGATCCAATGCACTTAAAGGGTTATACTTACGTGGATTGCTGACTCGTGAAATTCCAATCCTAAAAAAACCGGGTTACGATAGTACGAATGCGTTAAAACGCGCGGGTCTTGGTCTTTTAAGTTCAAATCAAACAGATGGAGTAAATAAATGAAGGGTAAATCAAGTAAAAGTGCATCCGACGATATGATGTATGCAATGAGAAAAAAACCGGGTGGTTCTAATGCCGGTAAATACAAAGGCGTTAGCGAGTTTGCAGGGCCCGCGGGTGGTGCGCCGGCTGGAACGTATCCGATTAACACAAAAGCACGTGGCAAGTCAGCCAAAAAGTTAGCGCACAATGCGCCTAATCCAAAGGGTATTATTGACAAAGTGGATAAAATGTATCCGAGCCTTAAAGCTAAAAAGAAAAAATAGGAAGAAACTATGTCAAGTTCTGGTGTTGCGACCTGGTCGAAAGTAGCGGCTAATAATGATATGCCCGTTCCGAATGGCTGGCCAGAAGGGCAATTGCCTAGTTCGGTGAATAATTGCGCACGGCAAATGATGGTTTCACTAAGAACGTGGTATGAGGATCCGATTTGGGTAGATTACGGAACGGCGGTAAGTTACGCCAGTGGTACCGTATTTAAAGTGGGTGGTGATTTATCGTCATTTTATAATGTTTCTCGTCGTGTAAAACTTTTTGGAGTTGCTGATGCGACGTATTACGGAACGGTTACCGATGTAACGTATATTACGGCGAGTGCCGCCACGAGTGTTACCGTTGATCTAGATGATTCAACGTCACTGAATAATAGTCTAGTTCAAGCCTGGTATTCTGCGATTGATCCATTAAATATTCCTTTTCCGGAAGGATCGGGGCGTGATGATAACATTCTGGTAGCGGGTGATTTTACAACGGCACCCTGGCAGCAAGGCACGTCATTTACCGGTTCAGTTGCAGATGCTACGTATTTTATTGATAACTGGATTATGGTATGTGATGGACCTGATATTGTTACGCTTGAGCGTCATACTGATCTTTCCCTTAAGATTACGGTAAAAACGGGCAATAAAAAGTTTGGGCTAATCCAGTGGATTCAATATGCTAAAACTGTTCCGCTGGTGTATTTTGCCACCTGTAGTTTAATGATTGAGGCTCGCGCGAGTGCAACGCTTAATTTAAAAGTGGGTGTTATTAGTTCAACTAATACAGCGGATAGCGGTGTTGCTCTTGAGCCAATTTCCGCATGGGGAATTATGGGTACGAACCCTACATTGGTAGCCGGTTATTCTTTTTTGAACACGCCAGCAAATTTATCGCTGGTGGGCGCCGCGGGATTAAAAACATTTAAAATTGAAGGGATATCGGTTCCATCTAATGCTAACAATATTGGTTTGCTTTTCTGGATAGATGGTGTGTTACCCGCCGCAGCTGACATTATTTACGTAAGTCGTGTGAAACTGCAATCAGCGGCGAGTGCCACCTATTTTGATTACATTGATCCTGTAGCCGCTTTGATTGATGCGCAAGCCTATTATGAAACGAGTTACACACGGAACGTAGTGCCAGGCGCATCATCTATAGCCGGCGCTGTGTGGTCATCGAATGTAACAAGTATTGCCAACCAATCCACAAATACTACCATTCCGGGCTGGATGGTGCGATATAGTGTTAACAAAATACGAGTGCCGGTAGTGACGGTTTACTCTACGTACGGAAGTGCGTCAGGTAATATGAGGATAGACAATACAGATGGCGACCTTACAGGCAATCTAGCCGTTGTATCATTTTCAAACGGTACTGCTAAAACAACCGGTTATCCGACTGTTACCATGCAGGAACGTGTGGATAAACAGTACACGATTAGCGGCCATTACATAGCTGATGCAAGGCTCGGCCAATGATAAATAAAGAGCATTTAATCGATAATTTGATTATTCCCGCACTTACGCCCCTGA
>Ga0209702_10006720_pt1 | contig 14582 bp, 18 predicted proteins | sample FRY01_FD_187210 | JGI IMG/M metagenome (GOLD analysis project Ga0209702, IMG submission 187210) | Freshwater microbial communities from Lake Fryxell liftoff mats and glacier meltwater in Antarctica - FRY-01 (SPAdes) (version 2) | ecosystem: Environmental > Aquatic > Freshwater > Ice > Glacier... | reverse complement strand
CCCAGGTAGATGCTAAAAGCAGGAAAGGTGATATAGCGATCGTTCTGTGTGAGCCCAGTCGTATTTTTCCTGATTGCCATATGGATGAGGATGAGTGTCACGAGGAGTCCGAGCATGATGAGTACTGACAGCCCGACGAATTGATACTGCCATGCGAGAACCCAGAGACCATTGAGCGCACAAGAAACCGCGTAGAGATAACCAATATTTTTATCGACCAGTTTATTTTTCTTTTCCTTTCAGCGAAAATAATTCACGAGAGGGATAATAGAAAAAATCAGAAGGAGCGTGTAGATAATGCTCCAGATAGAAAAGGTGAAACCAATCGGCGTAAAAGGGTTATCGTACTTATCAGACAGTTGCTCTGTCGTCATACCTCCAAGGGGAAGAGTAATAGAGAGGGCATTGAGCGTCACCATAAAGATATAGGCGACGAAATTGAGAAAAGGATAGAACATAAAACAGAGAGGTTAAGAACTCTGTTAATAAGTGTAGGCTTTTAATAGTGAATGCAAAATCTCGTTTTCCTTTCCTGTCATTCCTGCGGAGGGGAGAACTGAGCAAACTGAGTTCGAGTAAATCCAGAGCAGAGACTGAATTCTTTTTGAAGTTATATTTTCATTCCTGTCCCCGATTTTTTTGATGCTGAATAGCGATTCTTCAGATCAGTAATATTCTCGTCCATAGCGAAATTTTCTACGAAATCTTCATAACGTCGAGCATCTATAGAGATGATGACTCTCCCACCGATAGTATCGAGGACCTTATATCATGAATTGGCTGTTGTCATAGAGAAAGTATATCCACCTCTCAGAGAAATCAAGTGACAGCAAGTTTCTAACCTTTTCTGGTGACTATTCGTAGGCTTTTAATAGTGAATGCAAGATTTCGTTTTCACGTCATTCCTGCGATACATTCTCAGAAGTAGTTTATTCTGACTTTCATCTACTAGAAGGAAGAAAGGCATAGATCCAGTATACTTTTCTCTACTTTCCGGTGATGAAAGTGATAGCCATGATAAAAGAGCAGAGAGACAGAGATAAAAGAGGAGAATTTTTTAAATATTTGTTTCAATTCCGTACACTCTTGTATGATTTCCGACATCGAGCATGAGGACTTCAATGTAGTCTCATTTTTCCTGAAAGATAATTCGTAGGTTATCATCGACACTGATAGAGCGTCTACCAGCTAGGGGTTTTCGAAGAGCGTGATTATTGAGAGATTCATCGTAGGGATTTTCCCTGAAAAGCTCAATGGTAGCAATGACCATATTTTTCTCAAAGGTATTCAAAAGACGAAACCCCACATAAAAATCTGAAATGTAGAGAATTTTCATAATTTATTACAAGCTTTTGAGGAAATCGATAGCCTCTTTTCACTCAAAAGGACCGTATGTTTTTTCGAGTCCAGCATCAACACGATCGACGAGTTCAGAGTAATATTTATATCGTTCATCTGACATTTCTGGTTCTACTTTCCCACCATGCTTCATAGTCGTCTGTACTGAGAAATGCAGAAAACTCGTGAAGTCCATATGATTTGCTCGAGCATATGCCTCAGCACGTCGCTTGAGATCAGAATCAAATCGCACTGTCGTAGAGATTTTTGATGATTTTTTGAGAGGAGTTTTCATAGGAAAAATTACAATGTATGTCTATTGTAAGACAATTTCAGAAATATCAAAAGTTTCTAACAGCTTTTTTCAAATCTGCGAGGATGAGTTTTTTTATTCCGAGCATCGTTTTCACAACATATTAACTGATATCCTTTGTGAGAAATTTATCCAAGTGATTAGAGAAATGAGAGATGCTCAATTTCCTTTCCTGTCATTCCTGCCAAACGAACTTGCGAGTGCGAGGTGGAATCTATTTTTTGTCATCCTGGATTTATTTCAGAATTATATCTCTTTGTACTTTTTGTCGAAAAGTACTGTTGAAGTGTGCGAATCTCACTCTGGAGGTGCCGCTTTTTTATGACCAAAAAATTTTTGGGAAAACATATCGGGGGTACATGCCCTCTCAGAAGTCTATTGAAAGATCATCAATCTCTCTAAAAGGTTCCAACATACGCCAAAATTGGGGGTTTATAGTTTTTTGATTTTTATTCAAATAATATATCTCTGAATACAATATTTTTGCTATAAACAGGGGGAGTTGTGGTTGGGCAAATTTCTCTAAAAAAACTCACATATCAAAATGTTCATTTATGGTGAATAGCCTATCGAGGTTAATAGTTTTGTCTTTTTGTATTTTTGGTAACATATGTGATTCAAAATCAGGTCGTTTCATGATTTTTGACATGAGTTCCCAAGCAGGTTTTCGCCATCCGGGTATTTCGCTCTGTTGCGGTCATCGTATATTAAATAAAGGTTTAAAATCTTCCAACAATGTTTCCTGACCCAGTACATCAATCGTTTCTTGTGATGCATTTGACCATTCTGTGAGTTCTCCAATCTGTTCATCTTTTTTTATCATAGAATCTGCTTCACGAGCAGGCCTTTCTCGCTCTGCTTCTTCTTTCATATTCCGAAGGCTTTCTGCTCGGTTCCATTGCTCTATAAGTCATGTGCATGTTTCGCTTTTAAATGCTGTAGAATATGAAAATGATGATTCATCGTATCCTATTCCAACGGCTAGTGTAGTTAGTATACCAATGATTAACTGTATTTTTTCTTTTTCTGTATTATTTTCTTCTGTCCAATCTTCTTTCTGTATTTGTGCGTACCTTTCTTCCAGTCAAGCAAGATGACTGTCGCAAAGTAAAAGAATTTCACGTCTCTCATCTGGTGAAAGGGAGATATTGTGAGGTACTTTTAAATCTATTTGGCTAGTATTAGCAGCAGTGATTTCTGCGATGTATGAGATGATCTCTTTAGCAGTAGAGAGAAGTAGGTTTTTCTGGAGGTAGTTGACTAGCTTGCATGCAATCATTCTACTATAGCTTATTTTCTTTTGCAAATTTTATCTCCTCATAGTCCAACTCACCCAAAATATCGTAAGAGTTATTTTTGTAAATACAACTTATCTCCAGGAGAACAACTTTTTCACCCAGTCAAAAATTCCTCTTCTTTGCGATGAAATAATCGCCTGTAATTTTACCTCCACCTCCTCCCGATAAAACCTCCGACCATCGTATTTATTCCATTGTTCATCAATACGGATTCATTCACTTCGTAGGAGTGTCGCGAGTTGTCCTGTCATATTGTGCTCCATGACGATGATACGATTGCCTTTTTTTTGGAGTTTTTTGATAGTTTCTACTTTCAGTGGCCATATGTAACTATAGTGTAAGTAATTAATATTGTTAAATGTTAAATGTTTAGTGTTAAATGTTTGAGCTGCATTTTTTTCTGTATCAACGTTTAACATTCAACGTTTAACATTCAACGCAAGGAAATCTTTGATTTCCATCTTCGTACTTCCCCAACCAACAATCGTGATTTTCGCATCAGGATTTCCCATGAGTTCTGGCTCTGGAAGAGCATTTTTGAGGGTTTCCATTTTTCGCTTTCGTTTTTCATGGGCTTCTGTCACACCAGCCGAATCTTCTCGGAGAGTTCCATCAGGTCCATGTTCATCACCATTGGCATAATAGTGAGGTCCAATACCGGGGAGCCATCGAGGGGAAATTCAATTTTCAGTCAATTCATATCGACTAGAAGAGTTTAATTCGCTTCATTGGTTTAATTCGTTTGACGGAATTGTAATTCATCGTTCAATTTCTACACCCTTCAAATTGTTTGCGTCGAGAGTGATATTTGTTTCTGCGAGTGTCTTATCTGTGAGGAAGAGGACAGGCATCTGAAAAGTTTCTGCGAGATTGAGAGCTTCACCCAGTTTCGTAAATGCTTCCGCATGGTCACCGACAGCGATAACTGCTTTTGCATATTCTCCATGTCCGCTATAAATCGCGAGATGCAGGTCTTCCGTCGCAGTCCAAGTCGGGAGACCAGTAGCAGGACCAGGACGTTGAGCGATGATGACCACGAGAGGAGTCTCGATCATCCCAGCGAGAGAGACAGTTTCGGTCATGAGGTCAAATCCTCCACCCGAAGTCGCACACAGACTTCTCGTCCCAGCAAAACTCGCACCGAGTGCCATCTGTGAGACACTTATCTCGTCTTCGACTTGTTCGACATGCATATCAGTTTTCTCAGCCCAATTGGCGAGATGCGTGAGAATCGTACTGCTCGGACTCATCGGATAAGCGAAATACGCGCGAACTCCGTGATGGACAGCAGAGAGAGCGAGGACTTCGTTTCAATCGAGGAGACGGAAGTTATTTGTTAAATGTTTATCGTTACATGTTGGGGGAAGGTGAAAATGAGAAAGCATTTTTTCCCCGTCATTCCCGTGAAGGGGAGAAGTGCCTTGATTTGGCACTTCGAGTCAATCCATCCCTAAACCCTGATAGACTCCTGCCTCCGCAGGAGTGACGGAAACTATTTTTTCTCTACTATTTTTTATTTCTTCTTTTTGAATGACAGCGTCATTCAAGAGGTAGCCGTGTTGTATAAGCGCTATATCGAGAGCGAGGAGAGCGGGCTTACTGGCAAATCGTTTTTTGACAGCTTCGATCAGTCCATCGACAGGGAGACCAAGAGCCTTCCAAAGTGCCCCGATCATGAGCATGTTTGCGAGGAGCTCATTTGCTCCGAATTTCTTTGGAGTAGCGTATTCGGGGATAAATATCGTTGAAAGTTTCTTTGCTGCGATGTGTTCGCTAAACTGTGGTACTCTATGATGCATTTCATCGCCGTAAATTAGCAGACCTCCATTTCGGACATGAGGCAGGGCATTTTTCGAACCGACACGGTCAAATGCGACGATGATATCCGCAAATTCATGGATATTGTGTACTGGTGCGGTACTGACCTCTATTCGGAAATACGAACACCCTCATTTTATCAAACTCGGATACTCTCGGTCTGCCACGATGAAATATCCAGCATCTTGGAGTGCTTCCATCACGATCTCTCCTGCAGAGAGGAGTCCGGAGCCAGAGGATCAAGTGAGAATTATATTTGTCATGGGAAAAGTATTAGGACTTGTTGCGTGTATTAGGTATTAAGAAAGAATCATATTGTATTGTCATAATACAAGTAGCCAATATTACTACTTAATACTCCCTAAATTATTGATAAAACTCATCGCCCAGTTTTCAATAATTTTCTGATTATTTTGTTTTACAGGACTTCTATTAATTCGGAGGGGAGGGGAGATGAGATTTCCGCCGTGTTCACGAATCCAGCTCTCGAGGAGATCGGCAGTGTACGTATTATACTCTGGATCGTAGCGATGATCACCGAGACCGATGGCCGCACAGGGGAGATCTTTGAGCTTTTTTTCTTTCCATGTTTCCTCGAGGCACTTCCTCATCGATTTCTCGAGCTGTCCGTGACCGTAGGTACCGCATCATAATATTACAAAATTGTATAAACCTTCAATCTTCAATCTTCAATCTTCAATGTCGGATTTCTCTCACAGTTTATCACTTTGCTCCTCCGTTCTCCGTAGTAATGCATGCTGGCCTTCATCTACTACGCAGGATGAATTGCTCTTTGCTCCTTGCTCTTCCCTCCAGGTACTATCCTCTGCCAGATCTTGGAGTATGAGTGAGATTCCAGCATGTGCAAAAAATCCTTGAAGAGCCTCGCCGACAAGCCGAGTGTTTCCTGAAATAGTAGAGTAGTAGAGGATTCCTTGCATAGTTATATTTCTGTATTATAGTAAAAAATATTTTCCCACAATGTTTTCATGTCATATGTAGAGTGTTTTGAATTTCCCCATATATTTCCTATACTTCTTTTTGAGTGGGAAAATAAAATGAGTCCATCATTTTGCTTTTTGCTTTTTGCTTTTTTAATTTTGTGACATGACTCGCACACGCTTCGCTCCTTCCCCTACAGGACAGCTCCACATCGGAGGTCTCCGAACAGCCCTTTTTGCCTTTATCTGGGCTCGGAAAAATCACGGACAATTCCTCGTGCGAATCGAGGATACCGATAAAACTCGTGAAGTAGAGGGGGCAACCGATGCTCTCATGGATACCCTCGAACTCTTCGGGATTCATCCAGACGAGAGCATTCGCGGCGGGGGAGACTGCGGTCCCTACATCCAGTCAGAGAGACTTCCTCTCTATCAGGAATATGTCGAGAAACTTCTCACATCAGGCGATGCGTATTATTGTTTCACGACGGAGGAAGAACTCGCAACTCATAAAGCAAAATCAGAAGAAGCGGGGATTATGATGACATTTCGAAGCCCCTACCGAGATATCACGATGGACGAAGCAACAGCAAAAATCGCTGCTGGAGAAAAATACGTCATCCGTATGAAGATTCCAAAAGGGGAAATCATCACTTTCAATGATGGACTCAAGGGAAAAATATCTGTCCCATCAGCGGATATCGATGACCAAGTTCTCATGAAAACTGACGGATTTCCGACCTATCATCTCGCGATGGCAGTCGATGATCACCTCATGCGAATCACGCATGTTTTTCGAGGCGATGAATGGCTCCCGAGTACTCCCAAGCACGTCCTCCTCTATCGTATGTTCGGATGGGAAGCGCCAGAATTTTATCATCTCTCGGTGATTCTCGGTGCTGATCGCAAGAAGCTGTCAAAGAGAAATGGTGACACCCATGTCAGTCAATTTCTCGAAAAAGGCTACCTCAAAGAAGCATTGCTCAATTATATCGCACTTATCGGCTGGAATTCGAAAACGACAAAAGAGATATTTTCTCTCCCAGAACTTATTGAGGCTTTTTCTCTCGAAGGTCTCCAGATTGCGAACGGGATTTTTGACGAAGAAAAGCTCAAATGGATGAATAGTAAATACATCGCAGCTCTGCCAGTCGATGAGCTCCTCATAATTCTCCAAGATTATCTCAAACAGTACGCTCTGGAATTTTATGAAAATGTCTTTATTGCTCACGCTAAAGCATTTAATCGTGCAATAATTCAAGAAGTGCAAAAACGTTGTGAGACGCTTGCCGATTTCCCTGCACTTTCTGAATGTTTCTACTCTGAGCCAGAAGTCGATACTGCACTTCTCTTGTCTGAAAAGATGGGTATTACAGATTTGACGCAGGCGAAAGAGGCACTTCAATTTGGTCTGGGTATTATGTCGGGAATGGATACTCGGGTCAAGCCCGAGGATGACAGAAAGCCGTTACGTGAAGTAATGAAAGATGCTATGATTCCCAAAATCGCAGAAGCAGGGAAGAAAAATGGTCAGATTCTCTGGCCACTGAGAGTCGCTCTGACTGGGAAAGAATTCTCACCTGGAGCATTTGAGATGACAGAGATTCTCGGTTTAGAGAAGTCTATCGAGAGAATTGAGAGGGTTATAATGAAACTCTAGCATAATACAAAATACACAGTACAAAAGACAAAATAGAGGAATCTTCTTTTTTTGATTGATTTTTCTCTTTATTTTTGATATACTGTACTTACTATTTGTATCAGTCTTCATACATAATACTCAGTACTTCATACTCTACACCCAATGAATTTCCTCATCCTCAAAACCATCATCGAATCAACGATTCAGAACTACAATCACCAGAACCAGCAGGCAAAAATAGGAGAAAATCATGTTTCCATCGTCTCTATGAACAATCAGGGAGTGGATTTACTTATTCGCTGCCCTCATACTGGTAAAGAAGTAAATGTCCGCGCTGAAGTGAATTTCATGAATGGTCCTCTTCCTACCAATTTCTCTATTGCAGGAGATGGCATGTCAGAAGTAAAAGGTCAGATAAACGATAGTGATGTGACTCAAGTCCGACAAGCACTCAAATCAAATACAAGTATCTCTGATCTCTTTGGGGAACAAGCATAATATGATGGCATTTTTTCGAAAATTATTCCGATTTATTTTTTGGTGGATAGTTGCGATTCTCTGTATTCTCTTTATCGGCTATATCGCATGGCCACTTCTGTCAGATAAATTTTATAGTCTCTGTGCAAATCAGGAATGGGAATTATGTCGCGGAGAATGGTTTGTAACAGCAAATTCAGATACATTGCAACAAACTATCGAAGCAAAATCTCAATCATTTTATGATATCGCGACGACCGCTGTGAGTGATGTATTGACAGATAAAAGTGGAAAGACACCAGTAAAGTATGAATTTAATGAGTCGGTAAATATTTACCTCCCTGTGTCAGAGGGAAACTAGTCCCGCATAAATCCTCTGACGAATTCTTCTCCTGTCATAGGTTTTTTGCCGGCGGGATGAATTTTTTTGACGATGAGGCCGCCGTCAGAAAATTGTAGTACGGGATTTTTATCTTCTATTTTCCATGTACCTATATCACCAGTACCTTCTTTTTTTTCTATCTCGAGAAGAGTCACCTTGGCTCCGCTATATTCTGTATAAAAACCTGGCCATGGAGTATACGCTTGCCATCTATGATAGGCTTCATCGATAGTGAGGGAAGTATCGATGAGTCCATCTTTTTTCTCTATCATCTTCGTATATGTCGCCTCTTCGATATCTTGTTTATCGGGAGTGATCGTATGATTTTTGAGTCATGTGACGGCTCGTATGACGAGCGGGCCAGCTCGTACGCTGGTTTTTTCGAAGAGTTTTCCAGTAGTGTCTGACGCAGATATATCCCACGATTCTTGTATGAGTATATCCCCCTCATCCATACCGAGACTCATCTGTTGTACTGTGAGGCCAGTTACTTTTTCTCATGAGAGGAGTGCGTGCTGGATAGGTGCAGCCCCACGATATTTTGGGAGGAGAGAAGTATGGACATTGAGAAAACCCATTGAGGGGATATCGAGGAGCTCTTGCGGAAGAATTTTTCCATAAGCTACCACGATACAGATGTCTGGTTTGAGATTTTTTATAGCATCAAAAAAGTCTGAATTATTTCTGACTTTTTCTGGTTGGAGAAGTGTGATATTTTGTTCTCGTGCGTACTGTCCTACAGGAGACATCATGAGCTCATGTCCTCGGCCAGCAGGTTGATCGGGATTAGTGACGACAGCGAGGATATGGAGCTCCTCCTGTGCATAGAGATATTTCAAGATGTTTGCTGAGAGGCCTGGAGTGCCAAAAAAGATACAATTAATTTTATTCATAGTTTATACTCGAATCTTTTTTACGATTTCACCGTAGCGGACACATTTTGCTGTCGTACCTTTTCCTGTGAGTCCAAAGAATATCCAAAATATCCCAAGGAGGATAAGGAAAATACCAGGATGCCATGTCATTGCAACTATGGGAGCAATGGCAGTATCTATCTGGAAGCCTCCAGTAGGAGTTGATGGAGGAGTCGTGATGCTCTTTATAAAAGGATCCATCATAGGACCTCCAACGATGATAAGTACAAACCCATGGACTGCTTGTGTGATTCGGAGCCATTTGTGTTTGACGATACATGCTGTGACGATACCACGAACGAGGAAGAAAAGCGCCAGTATCATAAGGCCGTATTCGATACTCTTCTCTGTTTCTGGAGATTGAACACCCATAAAAGGCACATCTATCACTGAGCGATCCTGTGACCACCAGAGGAGTATCAGGATGATGATACTAGTTATGATATGCATAGCACGGATAGTACTATCCTGGGGTCGACGAGCTACGAATTGAGCGAGCTTGATAAGTGTAGGATTCATTTTGCATTTTTAATTTTTAATTGCTTCGCTATAAGGCGAAGCATGGTGCCCGGGGCCGGACTCGAACCGGCATGCCTTGCGGCGAGGGATTTTAAGTCCCTAGTGTATACCATTTCACCACCCGGGCAAACTTTTTTGTGAAACTACTATATAGCATTTTTGATTTTCTCAAGTTCCCTTTTCGCCTAAGAGTTCTTCTTAAAAATTAGACAATTTTATTTCTTATTTTATAAAAAAAGAATGCAGTATTTGGTTTGCATTGACCCTCTATTTTCCTAAAATATGTAGGTGGTTTTGCTCATGTTTATGCAGATTTTTATAAAAAAGCTCATAACACTCATAGCTCCGCCCGAATAAAAATTGTACTCACTTAATTTCTAATCTACATTCAATGGCTGCTAGTGACCTCGTTGCTCTCGTCGATGTGTGAAGTTCTCGCATAAAGACTCTCGTCGGATCTTTTATCATGGATCCCTCAAACCCAAATAAACCAAAGCTCAATATCCTCGGTGCTGGTGTCGTCAAATCTGACGGTGTCAGAAAAGGTGTGATACTGGATATGGAGGAATTTAAGAAAAATCTCGATGAATCTCTCACTGAGGCAGAAAATATGGCTGGTCAACAATTCCCAAATGTGGGGATATGTCTCTCAGGTACTGGAATACAGATACATAGTAATAAGGGGATGATAGCTATACCATCAAACGAGATAACTCAGGATGATGTGAATCGTGTCCTCGATATGGCTCAAAATGGTATCACTCTTTCAAACCAGACAGTGCTCAAGATTATTCCAGAATCATTCTCAGTTGATCTCGAGCATCACGTCAAATCTCCAGTAGGGATGAGTGCAAAAAAACTCGAAGTAAATGCTCATATCTTTACAGTGCCTACCACAGCACTCAATAATGTCCGAAAAGGATTCAAAGATGTCGGTATCGATGTCGTCGATGTGTTCCCGTCTCTCCTGACTTCACCCGAAGCAGTTCTCTCTCGTCGCCAAAAAGAGCTCGGTGTTGTCTGCGTGGATATCGGTTCTTCTTGCACGGGACTTACCGTCTTTGAAGAAGGAGTCCTTCGTCATGCATATATTATCCCAGTTGGAGGAGAATATGTGACTTCGGATATAGCACTCGGCGTACGAGTCTCAGTCGATATCGCAGAGAAACTCAAGACAGATTATGTGGATCTCACATTTTGTGATCAGCCAAAAGCAAAAGATGAAGATATCGTCCTCAGCCGTATTGATAAAAAGGAGACAGAAACTGTTTCAAAGCTCTACCTTTCTCAGATAGCACAAGCAAGGTACAAAGAGATTATTTCTCTCGTCAATGCAGAGCTCAAGCGTCTCGGACGTGATGGTATGTTGCCGGAAGGTGCAGTATTTGTTGGCGGCGGTTCAAAAGCACGCAATCTCATCGATCTCGCGAAATCAGAACTTCGCCTCCCCTGTACTATCGGTTTCCCAGAAGATCAGGAATTTGTCACAGGTACTTCTGTCTCTGATCCAGGATTTGCTTCTGCAGTTGGCGCACTTCTCCTCTCTCAGCGAACTGGATGATTTGGCCGTGCACGTATGACTCTTGGTGCAGGACTTGGCGGCGTCAAAGAATCTGCGAAGAAGTTCTTCAAATTCTTGCTCCCTTAATCATATATTTTTTTCCTTCTCATTTTAATTTTTTCTTATGCCAGCAGTCAAATCAACACGTAAAATATCTTCATCAAAGGGAGGTTCTCTCAAAGGACTCTTCCTCAAAGATTCTCCTTCTCAACCAGAAGAGGTCAATGTCTCAAAGATGATATCTCCTGTCGCGAGTATCAAAGTCGTCGGTTGTGGAGGTGCCGGACAAAATACTATCAATCGTATGATTGAGAGTGGTCTCTCTGGTGTAGATTTTATCTCTATCAATACAGATAATCAGGCTATCTATAATTCTCTCGCTCCGACAAAGATGAGCATCTGACCGACGGTCACTCGTGGTCTCGGTGCTGGTGGTGATCCAGAAAAAGGGAAAAAGGCTGCTGAAGAATCTATCGATGATATTCGTCAGATGCTCGCTGGTGCAGATATGGTTTTCGTTACTTGTGGTCTCGGTGGAGGTACTGGTTCTGGCTCTGCTCCTGTCGTCGCTGAAGTAGCAAAGGACATGGGTGTTCTCGTCGTGGGTGTCGTCACAAAACCATTTGCTTTCGAGGGGCAACGTCGCAATAATCAGGCACTCGAGGCCTATGATGTATTGAAATCAAAAGTTGACACACTTATCACTATTCCAAATGATCGTATACTCACTATCATCGATAAAAAGACTCCACTTCTCGACGCATTTCGTATCGTCGATGAAGTCCTCACAAATGGTGTACAAGGTATCTCAGATCTCATCACTCAGCCAGGACTCATCAACGTCGACTTCGCTGATATCAAGTCAGTTATGTCAAACGCTGGTTCAGCTCTCATGGGTATAGGATATGGTCGTGGCGAATCTCGCGCGACAGACGCAGCTCGTGCTGCTATCGAGAGTCCACTCCTTGAGCTCTCCATCATGGGTGCTCGGGGTCTCGTCTTCAATATCACAGGTGGTCATGACCTCTCTATGTTTGAGGTTGATGAAGCAGCTCGCGTGATCACGAGTGCATGTGATCAGGATGCAAACATCATATTTGGAGCAACAGTTGATCCTAGTTTTGAAGAAGGAGAAATCAAGATCACTGTCGTAGCAACAGGATTTGATGAATCTCAGGTAACTATTCGTAAAGACGGTATGTCTGCTCCTAGACCTTCAGGAAGCGGTGGTTCATCATTTGGCAGAAGGGCTCTCGGATCAGCTCCAGCGAATCATTCTGATGTAGAAGATAAAACTCCAACAGAAGACCTCGATATTCCAGCATTTCTCCGAAATAGGAAATAGACGTTAGGTTAAACGTTGAATGTTAAAAGTTAAATGTTATGGCTACGATACACTCATTTCAAGATCTGGAATGTTGGAAGCTTGCTAGAAAAGTAGCAAACCAGATATATTCTTATTTTTGAGATATTCGTGATTTTGGTTTTCGTGACCAGATACAACGTGCGAGTGTTTCAGTCATGAATAATATTGCTGAAGGATTTGGGAGGACAACAGCAAAAGAAAAAATTCAATTCATGAATATAGCCGTATGATCTGCTCATGAAGTTCATTCTATGCTTTTTCTTGCGAGTGACCTAGGCTATCTCAAAGAAAAAGAAATGCAAGAACTTGAGAAACTCATTCAGCAAACTATTGAAACTTCCCGATGATTAAGACGTTATTTGAAAACGCTTAACATTTAACGCTTAACATTTAACGTAAAAATCATGTTCATAGCCATCGAATGAGTCGACTGAGCAGGCAAAGATACTCAATTAAAACTTCTCTTGAGTTATCTGATCGACCGAGATAAACACCGAGTGATAACGAAATCTCGCGAACCATCTCGGATGACTGAAGCAGGGAAGCGGCTGAACGAGATTGCTCAACAGCATATAGTCGTTCCTGCTCTCGAAACAGCAAAACTCTTTTCAGAGGATCGTCGTGAACTTGAACTCTTTCGAGCCTCTCTTCTCGCGCGCGATGTCTGGATTCTCTCATCTCGTTGTGACCTCACTACCTATGTGTATCAAGGGTATGCGAGTGGAGAAAGTTTTGATGATATTTACGAGCTTCATCGGGATATTCTCGCACCAGACCTCACCATCGTCCTCATGATCTCGGTTGAGACTATGCTTGCCCGTCTCGGTAGTCGGAGTGAAGCAAAGGAAATATATGAACAAGAAGATTTCTTGCGCCGATGCCACGCAGGCTACCTCTCAGCTATAGAATTTCTGAGATCAAAAGGTAGAAATATCATAGTTGTTGACGGGGAGGGAAGTGTAGAAGAGGTAGCGGAGAGGGTGAAAAAGCTGCCTTTATAACGTTCCGTGTATGGTGTCGTATCATCCCGAAGGGTGCTATGAACTATACACATTGTTGTGCTTAGTTGTTAGTTATATAATATTCCCGTATCCTTAAATTTCTTAATTAATGGATCCGAATTTGAGTAATTATTTTTCTTTATAAAATCTAAATATTCATTCATTGATGAAACCTCCATGTCTTTAAATTTCTTTCCTAATTTAGAATAATCTCCTTTGTAATTATGGGCTGATTGATAAAAGAACTTCATCCGTTTCTCGCTAACCTCCCAAGTGTTTCCAAAATAATCTGATACAAATATTGTCTTAATTCTCCAATTTTCATTTGAAGGTAATTCAATATTATAACTGCCAAATTCTCCTTCTTTTAATATTTGCTCATATTTATCACCCCCTTTTGACAAAAAACTTCCAAGAGTCCAATCGAAATAGCCAATACTTTTAATACAAGTTGCGCGGCGTCCAATATTTATATAAAAAACACGAACCCACTCTTTTGATCTATCTGTATTGCACATTATATCATAATAGATTTCAATCTTTGGCTTATCTTTCTTATGATTGATTATTACAATATAGATCGAGGCAATTGCTATTAAAGTTCCTATTATCGATATAATTAAACTTGTCATTATATTTTTCTTTACATGTATAAATTAGTCTTCGAGTATTATTGTAAGCTCTGTTTTGATTTTTCTTTTCAATTAAGCACAACACCTAGATAAACGCAATTATCGTGATTTTCCGCTTCATTGCAAGGTGAATAAGTTATCACCTCTTACTTTTTCCCCCATGAGGATTCTGATTTCCCGAAGTATTCTCACGTCGGCCTGTATGCCTCGGAGTTGGTTTTTGAAATCCATTTCTCGGAGGTCGTTGTTGTTGTACTTTTTTTACCACAGTATGATTCTGGAGAGGGTAGGAGTGATCATTGATGACGGGGATTTTCTTTCCGATGAGTTTCTGGATATCCGTGAGATATTCTTTTTCCTCTGCATCACAAAAGGCGATA
>Ga0209702_10006719_pt1 | contig 14582 bp, 17 predicted proteins | sample FRY01_FD_187210 | JGI IMG/M metagenome (GOLD analysis project Ga0209702, IMG submission 187210) | Freshwater microbial communities from Lake Fryxell liftoff mats and glacier meltwater in Antarctica - FRY-01 (SPAdes) (version 2) | ecosystem: Environmental > Aquatic > Freshwater > Ice > Glacier... | reverse complement strand
CTTGCCAAAGACTTCGAACGAACCATCGAAAGCGCAACCGCCTGGCTCTTCGCCGCTTCCGTCCAAATGCTCACAAGGCGCATCGCAAGACCATGCAATCATTCAGGATAATTTCGAATCAGACTCTAAGAGACTTCGACTGCCGACAGGTCTTCAATTCTCTTGAGCAATGCCAAAGAGCCTGGATCGAGTGGACGCAATTGCAGGGTCGCTTCAGCTTCTTGCTTGGCTCCGCCGATATCGCCTTGCGCGAATAGAGCAGCCGCGAGATCGCGGCGGACAGGATACCAGAAGGCAGGGGGGTCGGAAAATACGGAGAAGTCTTCGGTCTCCTCGATCTCGGCGGCGGTACGGAATGCTGTCGCCGCGTCGTCGTGGCGGCCTTCCAACATAGCGAGCCGCCCGATCAGTACTTCGCGGGTGATGCCGATCATCTGATCAGGAGCCGGCGAACGCTGTTCATCGCTCTCGCTGGCTTTGGGGGCCACTTCGGGGATCGCAGCAATTTCTTCTGCCAGCCCAAGCACATTCTTCTGGAAGGCGTAGGCCTCGCCCCGTGCATAATGCCAGGCAGCTTTTAGATAGGGCAATTTGGGTTCGGGCAGTGCCAGAGTGGACACTGGATCGTCGAAGCGGGCCAACGCAAAATAGCCCGCCGCGGAAAGCAATTGCATGACCGGCGAACCGTCCTCGCGTTCTTGCGTCGAAGCCACCAATGGCCGCGCCAGGGTGAGGGCAGTGCGCGAATCTTCGGCCATCATCGCCCCGCCTAGGCCGAAGATCACATTATGTGCGTGATACGGCAGTTTGAACACGCCGTGCTCGCCGTCATGGCCAAGCAGTGCGGCATTGTCTTCGTCGATCCGGACAGCGCGTAAATTCGTATCAGCGGCGTCCTGATAACGGCCGACCCAATACCAGGTGTGCGAGGGCATATGGACCAAATGGCTGGCGCGAGGCGCGAGATCGGCCAGTAGGTCGGCAAAAGGCTCAGCCTTGGCGGATTGGCCCGCAATTTCGCTGGAGTGGATGTAGAAATGAATCGCCGGTGTGCTTTCAGGCGAACGCGCCAGAACCGGTTCGAGCAGTTCCATCGCGCGAACAGCGGCCGGTTTCCACTCATCATCTTCGCTGGCCGCGACCAGAGAGGCATCGGCGGCCAGAACCTGAATCACATCGTCTGCTGGATAGCGGGCCGCGAGCTTTTCCATCGCATTGTGGAAGGCCTTATCGCGCTTGTCGACATCGCCGCGTTTGTAGCGCTGGATCAGGGCCAAGGTCAGATCGTGCTCGATCCTAGTCCCGGAAGCTTCTGCCATTTTCGCGGCCTTGCGCGCCAAAACCAGTAGCGGTTTGCGCTCATCCTTATCGCTGCTATAATTCAAGGTCGGGCCAGACATGAATGCCTCTCCCCACAGGCACATGGCGCAGTCAGGATCAAGCCGGACTGCTTCCTTCATCGCATCTATCGAGGCCTGATGGGCAAAGGCTGCGCCCAGTTCCATACCGTTGGAGAAAAATGCCTGAGCTTCGGGCACTTGGGTAGTGATAGCAAAGCCGCCATTACCGTAGCCCGCGAGCAAAGTAGTCCGCTCCGGTTTGGCCATGTCCGCCATATCGTGCTGGTCATCGATATGGACCGCTTCGGGCGCAGACGAGGGCTGCGAGCCGCCGGATGCATCAGGTTGATCCTGTGCAACAAGCGAGGAGGCCATAGTAAGCGCCAGGGCGCTGGACATCATCCGGATCATCGTATTCGAAATCATTAACTAACCCCTGCAACTTGACCCGCGGCGTGGCTGCCATGCCGCGGGCGATGAGGCAAGGTGTATGATCGCGTTAGATAATTCCGACCGCTTTCCCGGCCCGTTCAAACACGCCCAAAATTGTTTGTACTTCTTCAGCGCTATGTTCCGCACACAGCGAGCAGCGCAGCAGCGTCATGTTGGCGGGAGTCGCTGGCGGACGTGCCAGATTGACGTAGAGCCCCTCCTTGAGCAGCGCCTCCCACATCGTCGCGCCGCGTTCCAGATCGGGCATGATCACCGCGATGATCGCACTTTGCGGGGTATCGGTGCCAAGCTGGAAGCCCAGATCGATCAGTCCCGCGTGCAAGGTGCGCGAATTTTCCCACAGATGCGCTCGCTTGTTCGATCCATGCATGAGCTTGCGGATCGAGGTCGCCGTGCTGGCTGCTACACTCGGCGGCAGGCTGGCAGTGAAGATATAGGGGCGGCACACCAGCCGCATAATCTCAAATTTTGGATGGTTGGAGACGCAAAAACCGCCAACTGTGCCGACGCTCTTGGAGAACGTACCGATGATGAAATCGACATCGTCGATCACGCCAACTTCTTCTGCAAGACCGCGGCCTTTCTCGCCGATGAAGCCCATCGAGTGCGCCTCGTCGACCAGCACCATGGCGCCGTTTTCCTTGGCGATACGGACCATTTCCTTAAGCGGGGCGACATCGCCCATCATGGAATAAACTCCTTCGAGCACCACCAGCTTGCCGGCCCCTTCGGGGACCCGCTTCAGGCGTTTTTCCATGGCTTCGACATCATTGTGCTTGAACGGCACAACTTCTGCATTGCCCATCGCGCAGCCATCCCAAATGCTGGCATGGCTGTCGATATCGAGGATGATGTAATCGCCCTTGCCGGCTATGGTGCTGATGATCCCCAGATTGGCCAGATAGCCGGTGGAAAAGACCATCGCATGATCCATGTCGTAAAATTCTCGGAGCGCGTCTTCGCATTCCTTATGGCCCTGGAATGTCCCGTTCAATACGCGGCTACCGGTGGTGCCCGCGCCAAAATCGGACATCGCCTGTTTGCCCGCTTCGATTACATCGGGATCGAAGGTCATGCCCATGTAGTTATAGGTACCGAGCAGGATCGTATCGCGGCCGTTGCAAATCGCGCGGGTGGGCGAGAGAACCTTTTCCATCACCAGACTGAATGGATCTTCCATCCCGGCAGCAAGCAATTGCTCGCGCTGCTGGATCAGGGGATCGAATTTGCTCAGCAGATCGGTGTCCGCGTTGGCGGCGGATGGATCGGGTGCGCTTGGCGGCTTGGAAATTTCGTTCATGGTTAGCTCTGCATCGTGTTGACGGCATCGACGAGTTGGCCGTAATTTTCAATGTCAGCTTGCTGGTTCATGGTGATGATGATGTCGAATTCATCCTCGATCTCAGCCACGAAATCCATCACAGTCAGACTGTCGAATTCCAGGTCGCCAGCAAAGGTTGTGCTGTCTTCGATGGCCACACCTTTCTTGTTGAAAGGTTCGATCAGCGATCGGATGGAGCTGTCGACTGCGGCACGGTCCATGTAAGTATTTCCAATCTTTCAAATTACGGTAATTACGGTTTTGCGGGCGATTGCCACGCAATTGCGGCGGAAAAGCGGTTCTTATCACTGCTTGTCAAGGCCGGACGGCGCTGGCAAGCCCCCCATGTTAAGTTTAGGGTGCTTGAATTGGGGTGCTTAGCAGGGGGCAGTGTTGATGGATTCTGAACCGGAAAAGCCGGACTCGCCTGAAACGGGCCCAAGTGCGGACCCCGATCCGAACAGTGCCGACGAACCTATCACCAGCCTAGTTGGAGAAGCTCAGCCGCCGCGTGTATTCTCCGAAAATGCGATCCACATGATCCGCACCGCGCAGATCAATACGTTAACCCTGTCGCAAATGGCGGATCAGAAAGCTTCGATCCTGATGGGGGCGACATTCCTGGTCTTTTCCCTTTCAATCACTCGGTCGCTGACCGGGGAAATGCAGAATTCTCTCTTGCTGCTGGCGTTGTTTTCATTTCTGAGTTCAGTTTGCGCCGTGATTGCGGTGGTGCCGTCGATTGGCAAACCCGGTTCTGCCAAGGCCAGCCGAGACTTCACGCCCAATCGGCTATTCTTCGGCCATTTTTCATCAATCGACGAAGAGAAATGGGCGGATAGTTTGTTGGATGACATGGTTCAAGACGAGGCGGTCCTGCGCACAATGATGCACGATTTATATCAGAACGGCTGTGTGCTCCAGCGCAGGAAATATCGGTTCCTTGCGTTGGCCTACCGGGTTTTCATCGGAGGATTATTCGTCACGCTGATCGTATTTATGTTTGAATTCATGCTGGCCCGTTAGCTCAAGCCCGATGGCTTAGGCAATTACTCGGGCGGCGGATCAAATCGCCGCGGTTGGATGACCAACTTCTGGCGCGAGCAATTCCTTCACGGCGCGCATGAACGGCCCGATAGACACGGGTTTGGACAGATAGCCCTCAGCGCCCATGTCGCGGATCTTGTCCTCATCGCCCTTGCCGGCATAGGCGGTCACCGTCAACACTGGAACGGGGCAGAGCGCGGCATCGCGTTTCATCTGACCGATCAACTCCATTCCGGAAATGTTGGGCAATTGGATGTCCATGATCACCAGATCGGGATCGAATGCGCGCGCGGCATTCAGCGCCAATTCGCCATCGGCGCAGGGTTCCACCGCAAATCCGGATGCTGTCAAAACATCGCAGAACAATTTCCGGTTTAAATCGTTATCCTCGACAACGAGTATTCTCTTTGCCACTGCCGCAACTAACTTCGCTCCGTCCATTTGGAAGTCCCCATTTTGCCCGATTCGTTCATTATGTTACCAACAGGAAACTAACAATCACCAAAGACAGCAAACATATTGATCATGTCGCCAGCGATCCGGAATCTCTTGCTCTATCTGCGCTCGGATGGGTTCTGGCTGAACCGGCGAGGGCGGAACGCTTGCTGACTCTAACTGGGCTAACGCCGGAGGTGTTGCGCGATAATCTCACTGATCGTCCGGTCATGGCAGCGGTGCTGGAATTTCTTGCCAATCACGAGCCCGATCTAGTGCTGGCCGCGGATGCACTGAATGTCTCGCCTGCCGTGCTGATTGCCGCCCACGAAACTCTTTCTACCCGCTAAACCCATTCCGCCCACTTGACCCCCGCCAGATGAGTTGCCCTGTATGAACCGCCCGCTGATTATCTCTGATTGTGACGAAGTGCTGCTGCACATGGTTGCCCATTTTCGTGACTGGTTGGCGGAAGGCCAAGGTGTGACCTTCCGGATGGACGGCAATAATTTCGCCAATGCGATGCGCTGGGATTCAACCGGCGAAGCGGTGGAGGAACGCGATATATGGCGGTTCTTGGGCGGGTTCTTCGATACGGAAATGGACCGGCAATTGCCAATCGATGGTGCGGTTGCCGGAATTAATGCGGTCGCTGAACATGCCGATGTGGTGATCCTGACCAATTTGACCGACGAACGTCAGGAACGCCGTGCGCGGCAATTGGCCGATCACGGGATTCACGCCCGGGTGTTTACTAACCAGGGACCCAAAGGGCCGGCTTTGGCCGCGATTATGGAAGAATATCAGCCGAGCCGCGCGATTTTTATCGACGATTTGCCGCAACACCACAAATCGGCCGCCGACATAGTTCCTGACGTCCTGCGGCTGCATTTGTGCGGCGAACCCATGATATCTGCGCATATAGACTGCGCGCATGAGGCGGGTCATGCGCATGCCCGGATCGATAATTGGGCAGAAGCAACCCCGTGGTTGCTCGCCCGCCTAGAGCAGGAGAAAGTGCTTTGAGCGCTCAAGCAAGACTGGCCGATCTGGGCATTGTTCTGCCCGCCGCTGCAGCGCCTGTGGCGAGTTACGTGCCTGTCGTGGTGCATGGCGGCATGGCCTATGTGTCCGGCCAACTCCCCTTTGTTGACGGTAGGCTGGTAACTGGACGGCTGGGCGAAAATGTCTCGTTGGATGAAGGCATCGCCGCCGCGCGGGCCTGCGGTCTGATGATCTTGGCGCAGCTGCAATCGGCCGGGATACCGCTGGATAGTGTGGCCCGGATAGTCAAATTGGGCGCATTCGTGAGTTCTACGCCAGAATTTACTGATCAACCCAAGATTGCCAACGGCGCATCGGAATTGATGTTCGACGTGTTCGGCGAAATTGGCCGCCATTCCCGCGCAGCCGTGGGCGTGCCGGTGTTGCCGCTGGGCGCCGCTGTGGAAGTGGATGCGATCATTGCTCTTAAGTCCGATTGATCGCTGGCGCGCGCCGCCGCCGCTGGCCCGGCGGGTCGGCTGGATGCGTGAATGGACCTATGGGCATCGCGGGTTGCACTCCGTCGGCGTCCCAGAAAACAGCCCAGCTGCATTTGCTGCGGCAATTGCAGCTGGGCTGGGCATAGAATGCGATGTCCAGCGCAGCGAGGATGGCCGGGCGATAGTGTTCCACGATTGGGAATTCGACCGGCTGACGGGTGAGACCGGCCCGGTTTCTGACCGCCGCGCGCAAGACATCGAAAAAATCACTCTGGCCGGCAACAATGATCCGATTCCCACGCTGGAACGATTTCTGGATCAGGTCGCAGGGCAGGTGCCGATCCTGATTGAAATCAAGAGCCGAAACGACCGCCGGGTTCGCTCGCTGTGTCTGGCGGTACACCGCGCGTTGGAGGGGTATCGCGGCGACCATGCGGTGATGAGCTTCGACCCCAGGGCTTCGCGCTGGTTCGCCAAATATTCGCCCAATACAGTGCGCGGCTTGGTGGTAACCGAGCAGAAGTCCAAATCGCTGCTGGGGCGGTTGCAGCGCCACGGCGCGCTGTGGACTGCGAAGCCTGATTTTCTCGCTTGCGATATTCGCGACCTGCCCAGCAGTTTTGCGGCGGCCCAGCGCCGCCGGGGTCTGCCGGTGCTTAGCTGGACGGTCCGCTCCGCCGTTCACCGCGAGCGGGTAGCGCAGCACGCAGATGCTGGCATTGCGGAAGGTGACGGAATTGCCGGAGCCAAGCCCGAGCCCAAGTCCGACGGAGCAGATTGGGCGTGAGTGAAGGCTCGCTGATTGCTCGTGTGGTGGATGGCGTCGCCAGCATCGACCGCGATGCATGGGATCAGATGGCAGGCAGCGACAATCCGTTTGTCAGTCACGATTTTCTAACTGCGATGGAAGATTCCGGCAGCGTCGGTCCCGGCACTGGCTGGGATCCAGCGCCAATAATTGTCGAGGATAGTGCGGGTAGATTGATGGGCGCGCTGCCATCCTATGCGAAGGGTCACAGCCAGGGCGAATATGTGTTCGATCACGCATGGGCCGACGCATGGCGCCGTGCTGGCGGCAGCTATTATCCCAAATTGCAGATCGCTGCGCCATTTACGCCCGCTACCGGGCCCAGAGTGTTGACCAATCATCTAGCCTACGGGGTTCCGCTGCTGCGCGCCGCTGAACAATTATGCGCCCGCAACGATTTCTCCTCCGCCCATGCAACCTTCATCGATCCGGATCAGCTGGGTATATTTGAACAGGCCGGTTGGCTTCTGCGCAACGATATTCAGTTTCATTGGACCAATCGCGGTTACGAAACTTTCGATGATTTTCTTGATGCGCTGGCCTCTCGCAAGCGCAAATCGATCCGCAAGGAGCGGAGCGCTGCGGCGCAAGGCCTCACTTTTCGTCATTTGGTCGGCAGCGAGATTTCCGAAGCCGATTGGGATGCGTTCTGGGTGTTCTATCAGGATACCGGTGCGCGCAAATGGGGCACACCCTATTTTACGCGTGAAGCCTTTACCCTGCTGAGTGAGAGGATGGGCGACCGGATATTGCTAATGATGGCATATGACGGGGATATGCCAATTGCTGGCGCGCTCAATTTCATCGGGGGCAGCGCGCTTTATGGCCGCTTTTGGGGCCGAAACCCGCAATGCACACAGGAACGGCCGTTCCTGCATTTTGAATTGTGTTACTATCAGGCCATCGACGCTGCGATTGCCCGCGGGTTATCCCGAGTGGAGGCGGGAGCACAGGGGCCGCATAAGCTGGCCCGTGGCTATGAACCGGTTAAAACTTGGTCGGCCCATTGGATCGCCGATCCGGGATTTCGCGCAGCAATATCCGATTTTCTCGAGCGTGAGCGCGAAGGTATCGCGGCTGACCAGAATTTTCTGGATCGAAGGACGCCGTTCAAGAAGGTCTGAACTGCGCGGTGATCAGGCGACTTTGCGAGTCCCTGCATTGAGCCATTCACGTGCCCGGCGCTGAGCTTCGGCAATTTCCCGTGCGGTCATTTCTTCGGATACATCGGCGCGGCACCAAGATGCTTCTTCATGCCCCTTCACGGCGGCGAGGTTGAACCATTTATGCGCTTCTATCATGTCGCAGTTGACCCCGTGGCTGCCAGTCGAAAATGCGACGCCCAGCGTGTAATAAGCGGATAAGTCCCCCTGCGCAGCGCTAGCTAGGCTGCTCGCTACAAGTAAATCAGCGGTTTGGTTGTCGGCAGGTGCAGTATCGCTCTGTTCGATGATCGTCAGTTTCATAATTCATCCCCGTTCGTAGCGACCTTCTTGCCGCCGATGAAGGAATCCTCGGCCCTTTATGGTCAAAAAATCGTTAACGCCGGCCGGAAAAACTTTATCTGCTCGCGATAATCGCTTGTTCGGCTGCGCTTCATTTTACGATCTTTAAGGTCTGATACTGCATTGCTGCTTGTGCGTATAAACTCCGCCGCCTATAGGCTCGCCGAACGGGAGAGCTCAAGTCGCTGGAAAAATCCGGGGCATCCCTAAATGGGCAGATTTGATCGTATTTTTCCTGGTTTTGAGAGGACCGTATGACCGCTTCTGCATCAAACGAGATGGATGTCTTCGAAAAAGCGAAGAAGTCGCTCGCTCAAGATTATGTTCCCAGCGATGACGAGCCGTATATGGGTGAGGCCCAGCAGGATTATTTTAGGCTGCTATTGATTGAGTGGAAACGCTCGATCCACAATGCGTCCAGCGTGACTCTGCAATCACTTCAGGATGGCCCGATCCGCGAAGCAGATTTGAATGATCGCGCTTCCAGCGAGACCGAGTGGAGCATCGAATTGCGCACCCGCGACCGCCAGCGCAAGCTAATTTCCAAGATCGATTCAGCGCTGCGCCGGATTGACGAAGGCGAATATGGCTATTGCCAGGTTACCGGAGACCCGATCGGATTAAAGCGGCTGATCGCCCGGCCAGTGGCGACGATGACGCTAGAAGCGCAGGAAGCCCACGAAAGACGCGAGAAAATTTCCCGCGACGATTAGGTCTGGTTGTGCCTGCATTCTTATATCCTGCTGAGATGCTTCGTTCCGCTTATCGAACGCGCTTAAAGCTTCGTTAGCCATTCGCTGTTACGCCGAGGATATCACGCGCTTCCGGTTTTTGTACTGGGGGCGGAGTTAACAACTCTAGCTGAAGGAATAGTCGCGACGATGTCCGGTGTCGAAACCCGTAATATATCCCGTGACAGCCTGTTCTTGCTGGCCGAAATCAGGCTGGAAAATTCACAATCTGAATTTCGAATCAAGGTTCGCAACCTTTCTCCTGGCGGCATGCTGGCAGAGGGATCAGTCCCGGTTGTCCCTGGCAACAGGCTCAAGATATGCCTGCGAAACATCGGCTGGGTGGATGGCGGAGTCGCATGGGTTCAGGAAAACCGCTTCGGGATTGCGTTTGATAGCGAGATCAATGCCAAGCTCGCCCTTGCGCCTGCCGCGCACGAACAAACGTCAGGCACGCATGGCCCATTCATGCGCTCTGATGCGGCGCGTATTGCCCAAAATTCTCGCAAAACGGACAAATTGCGAACCATCTAACGTGTTTGGCTGACGGATTTGAGTAGAACACGCATTATCTGTCCTGACCGCGCAGTGACAAGCTGCTAGGTCTCTCATTGATGAAACTTCTTTTCCGTCTTACTGCGCCATTGGCTGCCCTGCTGCTGCTCGCGGCGTGCGGGTCTGGCAGCGATCAAACAGAGGTTGATGTCGCCTTCATCGGTACTACCGAAGAGCTGTTTGAGACGAAGCTGAGGCTGGCCCCGGCCGGACAGCAAATACGCTCTGCGACAACCGAAGGGTTGGTCTCACTCAATGAAGCGGGCGAGGTGGTTCCCGCATTGGCGGAACGGTGGATCGTGACTGAAGATGGTCTGAGTTACATTTTCCGTCTCCGCAATACCGATTGGGCCGATGGCACCGAGGTAACTGGCGCAAACGTTCGCAGTGCGATTCAGCGGAATGTGCGGGCGCTGCGCGGCACCTCCCTTGGTATTGATCTGGCCAAGATAGCTGAAATCCGTGCCATGACCGGCAGGGTTGTCGAAATCCGGCTCGACAGTCCGATGCCGGAATTCCTGCAATTGCTGGCGCAGCCGGAACTCGGCCTGAGGCGTAATCGGCAAGGGATTGGGCCGATGGCGCTGACCCGCCAGGGTGACACGGCTCTGCTTGATCCAATCGCACCCGAATTGCGCGGGCTTGGGCTAGAGGAGGACTGGGAGTCGCGAACTCGGACCGTCAGAGTGCAGGCTCTGGCTGCAGAAAAGGCAGTCGATGCCTTCGATACCGGGGCGGTCGATGCGGTCTTCAATGGAACATTGCGCTTCCTGCCGCTGGCGGATACCGGCGCGCTGTCCCGCGGCACCGTGCGGCTGGACGCTGCACTTGGTCTGTTCGGCCTGCAAGTGACCCGCAGCCGCGGCTTGCTGGCGACGGCATCCGGCCGCGAAGCGATTGCCATGGCAATCGACCGGTCGAATTTGCTGGAACCATTCAATATTGGCGGCTGGGTCCCAACGACCCGGATTGTGGCCCCAGACCTGCCTGGTGATCAAGGCAGCATCGGTGAGCGGTGGGCGGATATGTCACTGGAACAGCGGCAAGCGGAAGCCGCGCGCAGAGTTGCTGCAGCCGCGGGAACTGAGGGTTTCTCCCGCAAGTTGGTGATCGCAATGCCTGCTGGTCCCGGATCCGACTTGCTGTTTCGCGAACTGGCGCAGGACTTGTCGAAAGCCGGGTTGACGCTGGAGCTGGCAAGGGGGAATACCGCGCCCGATTTCCGGCTGGTTGACCGGTTGGCCCGCTATGCCGATGCGCGATGGTACCTCAACCAGTTCAATTGTTCCCTGGAACGGGGGCTGTGTTCGGCTGAGGCTGACGAATTGCTGCACCGCGCCGCACGTACATCGGACCCATTGGCCACCGCGGCCTTGCTGGTCGAAGCAGAGGCACAATTGACCGCCACCAATGCCTATATCCCGATTGGCGCTCCGATCCGCTGGTCTCTGGTGCGCGGGGGCGTCCGCGGCTTTTCCGAGAACCGCTGGGGGCTGCATCCCTTGTTCCCGCTGTCGTTGCGCCCCATCTAGCGCGGAAGGAGAATACTATGGTCGATCCGGTTCGTCCCCAAAAGATGGCGTTTCAAATGCCTACCGGCAATGATCCCGTCGCGGTCCGCAAACGGATCGAGGCGATGGAACAATTGCTCGAACGCAGCTTCACCATTCCCGGCGTGAATTATCCGATCGGGCTGGATTCCATTATCGGGCTGGTGCCGGTGGTCGGCGATCTGGTGACTGCCGCGATGGGTGCATATCTGGTGTGGGAAGCCAAGAATATCGGCCTGCCGAAATGGAAATTATGGCGCATGGCGGGCAACATAGCGTTCGATACCGCAATCGGTGCGATCCCGGTGGCGGGCGATGCGTTCGATCTGATGTTCCGGTCGAACACGCGTAATCTGAAAATTGTCAAGAAACATCTCGACAAACACCATCCGGCAGCGCGAACGATAGATGGCTGAGCTGCCGAGGGCCAGTTCCCAAGACCATGCGCTGCGCCTATAGGTCGCCGCCATGGCAAATGACGTAACCTATTCCGGATATCTCGATCTTGACCGCATTCTGTCGGCGCAGCACCCAGCCTCGGGCACGCATGACGAAATGCTGTTCATTATCGTTCATCAAAGCAGCGAGTTATGGCTCAAGCTGTGCCTGCATGAATTGCAGGCGGCCCGGACCCACATCGTCGCGGATAATCTGCGGCCGGCTTTTAAGATGCTGGCCCGGGTGGCGCGGGCGCAGAACCAGCTGATCCATAGCTGGGAAGTGCTTTCGACCATGACGCCGCATGATTATTCGCAGCTTCGCCCGCATCTGGGGACTTCTTCCGGTTTCCAATCCTCGCAATATCGGCTGATGGAATTCCTGCTCGGCGGGCGCAATCCCGACATGGTCACGATGCACGAGGCAACGCCCGATGTCGCCGCGATGCTGCGCGCGGAAATGGACCGGCCCAGCCTGTATGATGAAGCCATCGGCCTGCTGGCGCGGCGCGGCTTCGACATTCCGGATGAAGTGTTGTCGCGCAACACCAAGGCGCCGTGGACTGCCTCGGCGGCGGTTGAGGCCGTCTGGGCCGAAGTGTATCGCCACCCTAACAAACATTGGGATCTGTATGAGCTGGCGGAAAAGTTGGTCGATCTGGAATACCATTTCCAGCGCTGGCGGTTCGGCCATTTGAAGACCGTTGAGCGGATCATCGGCTTTAAACGCGGCACTGGCGGCACAGCGGGCGTGTCCTATCTCGAAAGCGTGTTGAAACAGGTATTCTTCCCCGAGCTGCTCTCGGTCCGGACGGCGATATGAGCAGCTGGAAATCGGTCCGGAAGATATGGGATATCTCACAGACGTTGCGTCCCGGCCTGCCGGTCTGGCCCGGCGATACCGAGTTTGAAATTGAGCGCACCTGGGACATGGCGGCGGGATCACCGGTCAATGTCGCGCGGATGACCATGAGCACGCATTCCGGCACGCATGGTGATGCGCCGCTGCATTACGGGAATGACGCCGCGGACATCGCCTCGGTCGAGCTCGACCCTTACATCGGTGAATGCCTGGTGGTGGATGCACGCGGCATTTCCGGCGCCATCGGGGTCGGGGACTTGCCAGCAATCGAGAGCGCGGACCGGGTGCTGTTCCGGACCTATGATACTTTTCCGCGTGACGCATGGCGCGAAGATTTTACCGCCATTTCCGCCGACGCGCTCCGCTGGCTGGCGGTGCAGGGGGTGAAGCTGATCGGTACGGATGCGCCATCGGTTGACCCGCAGAACTCTAAATCCATTGACGCGCATAAGGCCGTGTTGGACGAAGACATGCGGATCTTGGAAGGGTTGGTGCTGGATGGTGTGCCAGCCGGACGGTACGAGCTGATTGCCCTGCCATTGAAGATCGCGGGCGGCGATGCCGGGCTGTGCCGCGCCATATTGCGGGAGCTTGCGGCATGAGCCTGAAAGAAGCCCGCGGGCTGGATGCCGCCGATCCCTTGCGGGAATATCGCGGGCAGTTCGACTTGCCTGACGGCGTGATCTATCTCGACGGCAATTCCCTCGGCGCGCTGCCCAAGGCTACTCCGGCGCGGCTGGAACAGGTCGTGACCGGCGAATGGGGCGATGGGCTGATCCGCAGCTGGAATGATGCCGACTGGATCACTCTGCCGCAGAGGGTTGGGGCCAAGATTGCTCCGCTTATCGGTGCGGCCCCGAATGAAGTGATCGTCTGTGACAGCGTGTCGGTCAATCTGTTTAAGCTGATCGGCGCGGCATTGGCCATGAACCCGGCCCGCAAGGTGATCCTGTCCGAACCGGGCAATTTCCCGACCGATCTCTATATGATCGCAGGGCTGGAGGCGCAGGGGCTGGCGGAGCTGCGACTGGCGGCTCCCGATGCAATCGAGGCCGCGTTAGACGGCGACGTAGCGCTGCTGATGCTCACCCATGTCCATTACAAGACCGGGCGCACACATGACATGATCCGGTTGACCAAGGCCGCGCAGGATGCCGGTGCGTTGGTGCTGTGGGATTTGTCACATAGCGGCGGCGCGGTGCCGGTCGATCTGACCGGCTGCAACGCCGATTTCGCGGTCGGCTGCGGCTATAAATATCTTAACGGCGGCCCTGGCGCGCCGGCCTATGCTTACGTCTCGGGGCGGCACCATGCGGCGCTGTCACAGCCCCTGACCGGCTGGATGGGGCACGCTGCGCCGTTCGCATTCACTGATGACTATGCTCCGGCCCCTGGCGTTGACCGATTGCTGGCGGGTACACCCGGAATTCTTGGGCTGGCCGCGCTGGAGGTCGGGGTCGATCTGATTGCCGAAATTGGCATCGAACGACTGGCAGAAAAATCGCGCAAACTAAGCGAATTTTTTCGGAGCTGCGTTTCAGCGCGTCTGCCCGACCTGGAATTGGTCAGTCCGCTCGATCCGCTCGTGCGCGGCAGCCAATTGTCCTTCCGCCACCCAAGTGCCTATCCGATCTGCAAAGCACTAATCGCGCGCCGCATCATCGGCGATTTCCGCGATCCCGATATCCTACGCTTCGGCTTCGCGCCCGCCTATGTGTCGTTTGAGGATGTGTGTTTGGCGGCGGACAGTCTGGCCGAAGTCATCGCAACCCGTGAATGGGAAAAGCCGGAGTTTCGAGAGCGTGCAGCGGTGACCTGAAGGCGAACGGTCCGAACGTCCGCAATTGGGTGGTGGGTTCAACCGGTCATCGCAACACTTTAGTCTTTCAGGAAAGATGGAGTGTAAGCCATGGCCTATCGCAGCCGAATATTTTTCACAGGCAAACAGAAGTCAGAGATCTGGGATCGTTGGCAACGCGGAGAGTCGATGAGTTCGATTGGGCGGAGCTTTAATCGGGGCTCATCTTCGATCCATTCATTGATCGCGCACGCGG
>Ga0209702_10006718_pt1 | contig 14584 bp, 12 predicted proteins | sample FRY01_FD_187210 | JGI IMG/M metagenome (GOLD analysis project Ga0209702, IMG submission 187210) | Freshwater microbial communities from Lake Fryxell liftoff mats and glacier meltwater in Antarctica - FRY-01 (SPAdes) (version 2) | ecosystem: Environmental > Aquatic > Freshwater > Ice > Glacier... | reverse complement strand
TATAAAGTGATGCAAAATTACATCGTGACTATCGAATCTGGGAATTTAGGATTATTCTATCTAAGATGCGGGCGCCGTTTTTCTCAGCCATAGAATTTTTTGCCAAATATAAATTTACGGATTTTGATATAGAGATACCCACATTACGCTGAGCTAATTGATCTTTAAGTTCTTTAAGATTTTTCTCTATAATCATATGAATGATTTTATTATTAATAGGATTAAATATGATAATTTTATCAAGTCGATTTCTAAGTTCTGGAGTAAATATTTGATGTATAGATTCAAGTCCAGACTGGGCCTTTCTATTGTCATGTGAGCCAAATCCTATAGGAGTTCTACTTGAGGATTCCGACCCTAAATTGGTTGTTAAAATAATAACAGTATGAGTGAAATTAATAGATTTACCAGTATTATCAGTTAAATTACCTTCATCCATTATTTGTAATAATATATTCAAAATATCTGGATGTGCTTTTTCAATTTCATCGAATAATACAACAGCATAGGGATATTTATCAACCTCATCAGTAAGTAATCCTCCTTCACTAAATCCAACATAGCCAGGAGGGCTACCAAGCAATTTTGCTACAGAACTACTCTCAGAATATTCTGACATATCAAATTTAATTAGTTCCATGTTATTGAATTTTGCTAATAATTTTGCAAGCTCTGTTTTGCCTACGCCAGTACAGCCAGCAAAAAGGTAACATCCAGTAGGGCGCTCTATTTTTTTAAGACCAGCCCTTGATAATTTTATACTTGCACAAAGTTGGAATATTGCTTCATCCTGTCCAAAAATATAGTTTTTGAGGTTGTTCTCTAATTCCTGTAGTTGCTTTATGTCCCCTGATACTGATTCTATATTAGGAATATTTGATATAGATGCAATTAATTCCTCTATATCTCTTGCCGTAACAATCCTTAAATTCAAAGGAAGATTAGTGATCGCTTTACGAGCCCCAGCTTCATCCATCAAATCGATCGCTTTATCTGGTAGATGCCTATCATTTATGTATCTTTCTGATAATATTACGGCTGCAGATAATGCAGAATCATCATATGTAACTTTATGATGTTCTTCGTAAGATTTTTTAAGCCCTTTTAAAATTTTAATGGTTCCTTCTTCATCTGGTTCAGTTACAACAATTTTTTGAAAACGTCTGACTAACGCCATGTCTTTTTCAAAATAATTATGATATTCTTTGAATGTAGTGGATCCTATACATTTTATCTCTCCTCTTGCAAAAGATGGTTTGAGTAAATCGCTTGCATCTAAAGAGGCTGAAGTGGTTGATCCAGCTCCTATAATTGTATGTATTTCGTCTATAAATAAAATAACTTCTGGCCTACTTTTTATTTCATTTAACATTTTTTTTATTTTTTCTTCAAAATCTCCTCTATATTTAGCACCAGCTACTAAACTTCCTATCTCTAGAGAATAAATTATAGAATGTTTTAAAACATCTGGTACTTCACCTTGAGTGATACGAAGTGCAAGACCTTCTGCTATAGCAGTTTTACCAACGCCAGGCTCTCCAACGAGCAATGCATTATTTTTTCTTCTTCTGCATAATATTTCAATAGTTCTCTGGATTTCTTTTTGCCTTCCAATTAAGCAATCAATAGTGCCATTTTGTGCTTTTAAATTAAGATTAACGCAATAATTATCAAGTTCACTAGAGGTATTTTTATTTTTTGCCTTTTGAATTCTAGTTTTTACCAAAGTTTCTATAGTATGTTCTGAATCACTTGTCTCTTTTGAAATATTTTTATTTTTAGATTTATAAGTATCATTGCTTTTAATACTAGCTTCACTCTCTTCATTTACTAGGGAATTTAAGATAGATTTTCTTGTTAAATTTGTTTCTTTAATACAAGTTAAAGCATATGAATCTTGTTCTAAAAAGAATTCAGCAAGTAAATGTATTCCGTTGATATCGTCATTACCTTTTGCATTAGCGTGCATGGCAGCTCTTTGTACAATACGTTGGAATCCTGATGATGGAGCTGCTTCCTTAGTATTATTTGTAATTAGTTTTGTTAAATCATGTTTTAAATATTCGTGAAGTTTTTTTGAAATACTTGAGGTATCTATTTTATGTTCTTGAAAAACTTTTTTTACATCATCGTCCTCAAGTAATGCTAGGAATAGATGTTCAGAAGTTGCATATTTATGCACATATTGATTTGAAATTGACAAAGCATTCTGAAGAGTGGCTTTTAAATTGTTGGATAACATTTAAGTAATATCTCCTAAAAAATAATCGATTAACTTTTTTTATTTATGAAATTATATTCTAGTTGTAATAGTTTACTTACAACATAACGAATAAAATACAAGTTTATTTTTTATATTGTGTCTTTGTGATCTGGTTTATATATAGTGAATAATTTATTATGAATAAACAACAAATTAGTAGATTAAGTACTAGATAAAATTAAATTACCTTTGTTTTAATTAGTGCATTAAATAGTCAGCTAAACAGTCAGCAGAAATATGTTGTATAATTTGATATATTTCGTGTATAAAAATAGGATCAAAAAATTAAAATTACATATGAAATTAGCAAAATTATATTTATATACAATCTTATTAACTAGCTTAGCTATAACTGGTTGTAAAAGTAAAAAAACAGATGATGATTTAATTATTCCTGCTTCTGAGTCTTATAATAAGGGTCTTTCCTTGCTAAAAGAAAATAAGCATTCAAAAGCTTCGGAAGAATTTGGAAAAATTTTCTTTCAGCATCCTGGTAATAATTTGACTCCTCAGGCTGAATTAATGCAAGCTTATTCCCTATTTTTATCTGGAGAATACGATGAAGTAGCGGATATATTAGATACTTTTATAAAGCTACATCCAATGCACACTGATATTGCCTATGCGTATTACTTGAAAGCTTTATCTTATTATATGCAAATATCTAATATATATCTTGATCAGTCAAAAACAAATCTTGCTAAACAAGCATTTGAAGATGTAATTAAACGTTTTCCTACAACTAAATATGCGATAGATTCATCTTTAAAGATTGATTTAGTAAATGACCATCTTGCAGGTAAAGAAATGGAAGTTGGACGTTATTATTTAAAGAAAAATAATCCAATCAGTGCTATTGCTAGGTTTCAATCAATTATAAAAGAATACCAATCAACTTCCCATGCTCCAGAAGCCATATATCGTCTTGTTGAGTGTCATATTATGTTTGGTCTGAATGATGAAGCAAAAAAATATGCTTCAGTGCTTGGGCATAACTATCCTGATAGCAAATGGTATAAATATGCTTATGAGTTGGTAATAAGGACAAAATAAAATGTTACATAGTCTTTCAGTAAGAAATTTCATTCTGATAGACAAGCTAGATATTGAATTTAGTGAAGGTTTTTGTGTTGTTACTGGTGATACTGGTTCTGGCAAATCTTTGTTACTTGATGCAATATTATTTTGCTTAGGTAGTAAATCTTCGGCAGATGTAATAAAGAATGGCGCTGATTACGCTGCCGTATCTGCTATTTTTACGTTATATGATCATGTCAAAAATTTTTTAGCTCAAATTAACATTGAATGTGAAGATCAACTAGTTATCAAACGAATACAAAAGCCTGGGAATCGTAAGCAATTCTTAATAAATGATCAAATAGTTACCCAAAAAACCATTGAACAAGTATCTGAATATTTGTTTGAATTACATGGTCAAAATAGCCATTCTATTTTAACCAACCCATCCTCTCATATGGATATTTTAGATAATTACGGTGATCTTCTGCAAGTAAGATCGACATTATCAGAATATTTTAAAACATTACAGACTCTTAGTAAAGAAATCGCTGAAATAGAAGATGCTAGAGAAAAGATTGAATCTGAAATAGAATATCTGTCATTTGTTATTGATGAATTACTAACTTTGGATATTAAAATTGGTGAAGAAGAAGAATTAAGTAATATAAGGCGTAGTTTACAGAAACGTGACAAGGAAATCAAACAAGCTCAAGACATTCTATCTAATCTTGAAACTCCAGAGATAGATCAATCAATAGCTAAGGCTTTGCGTATAATTGAGCGGAATGATAAAAATGATGATATTTTCATATCTATTTCTTCAGATCTAGAAATAGCCTACAGTAAGCTAGATGAAGCAAGGGCTAAAGTTAAATCAATAATACGTAGTTTTAATGTAGGCGGAGATAATTTAGAAGAAATTGAAGATCGGCTTTTTGAAATTAGGGATAAAGCTAGAAAATATGGAATTCGTCCAGATGAATCAGTAGCTTTTTTAGCTCAATCCTCTAAAGAATTAAAGATTTTGCAAGAAAAGGTAAATAATAGTGATGAGTTAAAAACTACTATTCAAATAGTAAGAAAGCAATATTTTGACCTAGCTTCTAAAATATCAAATGAACGCGTAAAGAGTGCATTAAGCCTAGAAACTTTGGTTCAAAAAGAACTTGGCTTTCTTAAGATGGAGAAAGCAATATTTAAGGTAGAAATTAATAGCAATACAGATGCTCATCCAACTCCAAAAGGCATAGATTCTGTACGGTTTATTGCATCCACTAATCCTGGGATGCCGCTTGCACCTATAGACAAAATAGCGTCTGGTGGCGAGTTATCTAGATTTATGCTGGCGCTAAAGACATGTTTATTTGACAAAGAAGCAAGACCATTGATTATTTTTGATGAAATAGATACAGGAATCGGTGGAGTTGTAGCTGATTCTGTTGGTGAGAGATTAAAAAAATTAGGGCGTATAGCACAAGTGATTGTTATAACTCATCAGCCTCAAGTTGCTGCTAAAGCTGACAGACATATTTTGGTTAGCAAGACCCAATTCGATTTACAAACAATCGTTGCAGTTGAGCATATCGAATCTCATGACAGACATTTAGAAATTGCGCGTATGATTTCTGGCAAAGCAATTACAGAAAATAGCCTGAAGGCGGCAAGAGAATTATTAACGGAAAATAATGAGTAGATAATGAATATCCACGAATATCAAGCAAAAGAAATTTTAAGAAAATACGGTGTCCCTACATCAGAAGGAGTGGTTATCTTTAAAAAGGATGAGATCAATAATATAATAGATAAATTTAATGCAAAGAAATATGTGGTTAAAGCTCAAATTCATGCTGGTGGAAGGGGTAAGGCTGGGGGTATAAAAATTGCAGGTAGTAAGGAAGAGGCAAAAAAACTTGCTTACTCAATGCTAGGCTCTACATTGATAACTGAGCAGACCTTGCCTAGTGGAAAGAAAGTAGAGTGTATATATATAGAAGAAGCATGTGATATTTTAAAAGAATATTACTTTAGTTTAGTGCTGGATAGGAATAAAGAAAGGCTAATATTTTTAGTATCAACTGAAGGTGGTGTAAATATTGAAAAAGTATCTTCAGATAATAAAGAAAAAATAATCACTATCTCTATTGATCCAATTATGGGATTGAATGATTTTCATTGTCGTCATTTAGCGCTATCTTTAGAGTTAAATACAAATCAGGCTAAGCAGCTAACAAGGATCGCTAATGCAATTTATAAAATCTTTCTAGATAATGATGCTAATCAAATAGAAATAAACCCTTTAGTGCTTACAAACGATGGGAATTTAATCGCGCTTGATGCAAAAATTAATTTTGATGATAATGCTTTATTTCTTCATCCAGATATTGCTGCTATGCGGGATGAAAGTGAAGAAGATCCTTTAGAAATAGAGGCATCTAAAGCTGGGTTTAGTTACATTAAAATGCACGGCAACATTGGCTGCATGGTTAATGGGGCAGGGCTTGCAATGGCAACTATGGATATAATTAAATTTTATGGTGCAGAACCGGCAAATTTTTTAGATGTTGGAGGTGGGGCGGATCTTGCGAGGGTAACAAAAGCTTTTAAAATTATTTTATCTGATAAGGCTGTAAAAGGTATTTTAGTTAATATTTTTGGCGGTATTATGCATTGCGATATAATAGCTATGGGTATTGTTGAGGCTGCCAAAGATATTGGGATTACTGTTCCTCTTGTTGTAAGGTTAGCTGGTACTAATTTTGAATTAGGTAATAAGATTTTAGCCAGTTCAGGTTTAAAGATAATAGCGGCAAATGATTTAGGTGACGCTGCTAATAAAATTGTAGAAGCGATCAGGGGCTTTATTTGATATTAACTAGCAATCTATGCTATAATGGAAGAAAAAGTATAACCATGAATTATGACAAGCCGCTAATTAGTTTTGATTATGCTATCAAATATCTTCTAAAAGATAAAGGAGATTATGAGATAGTAGAAGGCTTTATCTCGGCTCTCCTTAAAACTAGAGGTTATAAGGATGTAAAAATTGTGGCTTTACTTGAGGTGGAAAGTAATAAGGAAGATAGCAAAAGCAAAAGAAGTTTGGCAGATTTAATCGTTGAAGATGAGGATCATCATAAATACATAATTGAAATCGAACGCAATGTGAAAGATTCTTTCATCCACAAAGCTTGCTTTAATACGTCACGATTGATTGTAGATAATCTTGCTCAAAGGGAGGATTATACGCAGATAATAAAAATATTTCATATTTCGTTGCTTTATTTTCCGATAGGGAATGGTAATGGAGCTATTTACCATGGTAAAACTATTATTCATGAAATAGAAACAAATGAAAGATTAAGTGTACATATTAAGAATCAAGAGACTAATGAAGTTTTTGATGCTACTGATATCTTGCCTGAGTATTTCTATATATCAGTTCCACTTTTTAATGATAGGTTAGAAAGGGAAATAGATGAGTGGCTGCACGTCATGAAATATGATGAAGTGCCAAAAAACTATCATTCACCTTATATGAAGCAAGTAGCAGAAAAGCTTAATATATTAAAAATGACCAAAGCAGAGAGGGCCAGCTACTCATACTACCAAAAGCAAATCTATAATGATAGAGACGAACTACAAGCTGCTGAAGCTAGAGGCGTTGAAAAAGGTAGAGAAGAAGGGAGAGAAGAGGGTGTTGAAAAAAGAAATATAGAACTAGCAAAAGAAATGTTGCTAGATAACGAACCTATAGAGAAAATTGCTAAATATACTAAATTAAGCAAGGAAGAAATTATTGCACTAAAATCATGATGAAAAGAATAAGAAACTCTAAAAAATACGATAGATCGTAAAATTAAAATAAAAGAAATAATTATGTCTATATTAGTAAATAAGGATACCAAAGTTATTTGCCAAGGATTCACAGGCTCGCAAGGTACTTTTCACTCAGAGCAAGCAATTGCTTATGGAACAAAAATGGTCGGAGGAGTCACTCCAAATAAAGGTGGTTTAGTATACTTAAATCTTCCAGTATTTAATAGTGTACATGAAGCGCTGTTCAACACAGGTGCAAATGTAAGTGTGATTTATGTGCCACCTGCTTTTGCTGCAGATTCAATTCTAGAGGCTATAGATGCAGGTATAGAGCTCATAGTATGCATAACTGAAGGAATCCCAGTTCTTGATATGCTAAAAGTAAAAGCAGCCTTATCTGGCTCAAAAAGCAGGCTTATTGGCCCAAACTGTCCTGGTGTTATTACGCCTGGTGAGTGTAAAATAGGAATAATGCCTGGTCATATTCATATGAAGGGATCTGTTGGTATAGTGTCAAGATCAGGTACGCTTACATATGAAGCTGTTTCTCAGACTACAGAAGTAGGCCTTGGCCAATCTACATGTGTGGGCATAGGAGGGGATCCAATACATGGGATGAGTTTTATTGATGCAATCGAAATGTTTTTAAAAGATGATATGACGAGTTCTATTGTTATGATAGGAGAAATTGGTGGAAATAAAGAAGAAGAAGCGGCAGAATTTATTAAAAGTTCAAAAATAAAAAAACCTATATTAAGCTTTGTTGCCGGAACAACCGCTCCTATAGGTAAAAGAATGGGGCATGCTGGTGCTATTATATCTGGAGGAAAGGGGTCTGTGGATGATAAATTAGAGGCTTTGCGAAGCTCGGGTGTTGTTATTGCAAAATCCCCAGCAACAATTGGATCTACCCTTTTGGAATTATTAAATTCTTTTTAACAAGATTTCTTCAGCTCTGTTCTTGACATATCTAAAAAAATGGGGTAGTATCATGGGGAGTTTAATATTAACTCTTTAATAGTATAAGAAACCTCGTATATCCTATCTGGTTTAATTTCTACCAAAGAGTTTTGACTTAAGTTCAACAAGCAAACTCTATACTAAGAAGGTTTTTTATGACTACAGGTAAAGTTAAATGGTTTAACGCAACTAAAGGCTTTGGTTTTATCCAGCCTGAAGATGGTGGAAGTGACGTTTTTGTACATATTTCAGCTCTCGAAACCGCAGGAATCCGGAATCTCAATGAAGGACAGCGCGTAAGTTTTGAGTTGGAAAATAACAGAGGTAAAATTTCTGCTGTTAAACTTCAACTTGCTTAAATAAGTAATTTTATTTAAAAATAGAAAATAATTGTTCACAAATTTTGAACAATTTTTTGAAGACTATGAACCCGTTTAAATGATGATATAATTTAGGTTTTACGTTTTTTAAAACGGGTAATAGTATAAGGCTTTTTTATAGCTAATTAGTTAGGAAGTGCCATAGCTTTTATAATTTAATTATAAGTGCTAAAGGGTTCTATAAAGCTAGGGTAAACTTTGGTTAATATTGGTCACACTCTCAAATATGAAGGGTTCAGTATATTTTATTAATAATATATTATTCATTTCGCCGTCATATTTAACCGATTTTGAATTTTTATTGTATAATAGAATTCTTTTGACAATATGTTTATTCTGTGCATATCTGAGTTTTGATCATAGTTATACTTTTATGATGGTTTTAACTGTTCAAACTCTTTAAAATATAAATATAATTTCAAAAGAATTCTATTTTTCCTCTCGATAGTTGTAAAATTATAAAAATATCTTGGATAATAGATTTCGTGTGTAATTAATTTATCACGTGGAATTTTTATGCAAAACGAGGGCTGTTGCCTGCATGTACACATAGTACGTGGGGAGTGAATCCTTAGTTTTGATAATAAAAATACCGTTAGAAATTAATTGCACAAGGAGTCTAATACCAATTCAATTACAAAGGAGTAGTATACAAAATGAAGTGAGGCGCGCGGAACGTAGATAACTACTTGAGCACGATGAATCTGAAATTTTTTATAACTAATCGTTTTGTAAGTAATTTGGTATAATGTAAAAAATCCAATATTAGGTATTTACAATAAGTCTATTTTAAAATTCTCTTTTTGAAAAACAATTAAGTTATTTTCGCTATCGAATTAATGTGAGTAAAATGCTGCCATTGATTATTTATAATCTTTAGGTTGTGGGCTTACAATTCGTTAATAATATTTGTGTTTGAAATCAACTTTTAAAACTTAATAACAATAAAACAATATATTTTTAACTATCAATAATGGATTTACAAATAATGGAAAACTTTAATAATATAAATCTACCATCGGAAGTGCTTTTATCGCTTACAAGTATGAATATTACATTACCGACTGAGATTCAAAAACAAACAATACCAGTAGCAATGGAAGGTCTTGATATCCTTGCTTCTAGCCAAACTGGGTCAGGTAAAACTCTAGCGTATTTGATACCTATGATCCTTTCTTCTATGAACACAACAGGGCTTTCGTTAGTACTTGTGCCAACCAGAGAATTAGCAAATCAGGTACGCGATTGTTGGGCAAAAATTTCTCCAAAATTAAAATTTGCTAGCGCGGTTTTAATTGGTGGTGAGCCAATGCCAAAACAACTTGCTCAACTTAGGTCTTCTCCAAGGCTTATTGTTGGAACTCCAGGACGTATTATAGATCATTTACTTCGTGGAAGTTTAAAATTATCTTCTGTTAATATACTGGTTTTAGATGAGATGGACAGAATGCTTGATATGGGAATGAAAGAGCAGCTTGAAGAGATTAGTAAATATTTACCTGAAAAAAAACAAGTTCTAATGTTCTCTGCTACGATGCCAAAAAATATTATTGCATTATCTCAAAAATATTTAGTAAACCCAAAGAGAATTACAGTAGGGTCGACTACTCAAGCTGCAGTACAAATCAAGCAGGAGAGCATGCGCATTTCAGATCATGAAAAATTCGCTGAATTGACTAAGCAATTAAAAGAGAGAGACGGATCAATTATAATTTTTGTTAAAACCAAACGTGGAGCAGATGTTTTAGCTAGAATGTTAAAATCTGACGACCACAAAGCAGAAGCTATACATGGTGATTTAAATCAGAGTAGACGTGATCGCGTCATAGCATCATTTCGTCGTTCGCATCATAGGATCATGGTTGCTACCGATGTTGCGGCTCGTGGACTTGACATACCTCATACGCAGCACGTGATTAATTATGATTTACCAATGTCTCCAGAAGATTATTTACATAGAATAGGTAGGACTGGTAGAGCTGGTCTTGAAGGTAATGCTCTTTCATTTATTTCCCCAGATGATCAAGCGAGATGGCGCGCTATTGATAGATTGATAAATCAAGGAGAAAGCACATCTAGAGAAGAGTTGCTTGGTGAAAGAAGAGGTAGCAGAAAGCCTAAAGTTTTTGAACGCGGTCCTAAAAGAAATTATAGCGGTCCTAGGACTGGCGGAAACAAAAAATTTGGTGACAATAATAGACGTCAAAGAGCGTCTTAATATTATTCTACCTCGTTACCAGGTTCTGTCATTCCCATGAGGGTGCGCCATTACTTAGGAAAATTTTAAAGTTCCACAAGGCTTGTTTATAGTTATTGTGAGCGAACCACAAGTGAGCGCGGCAATCCAGTTTACCAGTTGAAATTGAATCAATTTGTAAAAAACTATCTGGATTGCCATGCTGCGCTAATGCATTCCTCGCAATGACGCTTCGCGACGCTTATAAGAAAGTCTATTCAATCAGCTTTTTTTCTTTGTTATATTTCTTCTTTAACAACTCCTCAATTTTTGTACTTGTAATCATAAAATTAATCCTTCAAATAAATAATATTAACTATTACCACATAATCAATATTGTAATTAATTAATATAAAATTCATTAAAACCCAATAAAAAAACTGCTGCTCATTAAATAATTAAGATAACCCTTGCGATTAATTACTATATATAATATAATACAATTAAGAAATGTTATCTTTTCTTTTGCAAAAGAAAGTTTAATAGTTATGTCTAGAATAATTAAAATTTAAATAATATATTAAATATATGCCTTATATTAGTCAGATAAATAATAATAATATATATTTTCCAAAAAGTTGATAGGTAGTTGGCGGTAAGGTCAGTGTTCCTTTTTTAAAGAAAAGTGGAGTCATTTCTATCAACTGGCAAAATATAAAAATCAATTCTAGTGATTCTATAAATGTTATAACTAGTAAAATTAATAAGGTTGCTCGTAAAACTGGCGTTGAAGCTCAAATAAAAGAAAGTAATGGTAAATCTAGGTTAATTTTAATAACAAATAATTCCGAAATTAATATCAATGATATGAATGGAATTCTAGCAAATTTATATAGAACCCAAAATTTGGGGATAACAAATAACTGCTTAATACAGGTTATACGAGCTAATTCAAGTCAAACAGTTAAAATAAATTATCATTGTGGAAAATTGGAATATCCAAATTCAAGTTTTTCTTTTAGTGAAAATGCCAAATATAATATTGCAATGGTTAACGAAGATCAGATTCATGTCGCAGTAGCGGAAGAATATGAGGATGAAGCTATTAATGGTGGTGATGAAGGGTTGGGTAAATGGGGCGAAGAGAACGACCGGAGGTTAAAGGTTCAAGAATTTAAGAATGAGGCTGAGCTTGAAATAGCTCAGCAGAATGCAAAGCTTGAAGAATTAGAGATGGAGAATAATAATTTAACTCAAGAACTCGCGAAGGTTGAGGAAGAGGAGAGCAGATTATCGCAGCTATTTCAGGATACAAAGCTAAAGAATGATTATTATGAAAACTTAAGCAAAAAACAAGAGAGTGAGAAAGCTATTAAGAATGCGATGCTCCAAAAGAAAAAAAACACAATTGAATTTATAATGAAGAAGGTAATGGACAACGTGCAAGTTAAGTTCGATTCAAAGGATAGTAAAAAAATTGAGCCAATCAAGGATTCTTTAGCCGAAATCTTATTCGGCTCAGAATTCGATAATGTTAACATTGCAGATTACAAAGATGCTATCATTTACGAAATTACTAGCATATTAGTTACAAGTGGAGCTGCTGAAGGCGTTTATAAATTCTTTTTTCTAGCTCCTCCCCCGCTTATGATGGATCAAAATAATTCTATAGAAGAAAAAGTTAAAAACTTAAAAGTTAAAAATTACTCCCTATGGGGAACATTTTAAATTATAATGGTTTTTTATTATTATAATTAAAAAAGAATATGCATAATTTTATATATTTTTTTGCGATAATAATTTTCACAACTGGTTTATTCATAATGTTGACCAGTGATAATTATGTACGCAAAATTATTGGTCTTGGTATATTTCAAAGTGCAGTATTGATTTTTTATATTGCGCTTGGTAAAGTGACATCCGGGCAAGTTCCAATTTACAGATCAGATATTATCGGAAACTTTCATTACTCTAGTCCATTACCCCAAGTATTAATGCTAACAGCTATTGTTGTAGGCTTTGCAACTTTATCCGTAGGGCTTGCATTAATTTATCAGATTTTTAAACAATTTGATACTATATCAGAAAAAACTATTAATGAAGCTGAGGATAATGACCGTAATATCTAACCATTTTGCAGTTTTGCAGGTTTTACTACCATTTTTTGCTGCGCTTGGGACGGCTTTAACCAGAAGCTCAATTGCAAGATTTATTGCAATTACCGCGGCTAGCTCAAGTTTTATTTTAAGTATCTATGGCTTTTCTATACTAAATAATAGTGTTTCCTATCATTTGGGAGACTTTAAACCTCCTTATGGGATAGAATATAGGCTAGATGCTTTAAACCAACCATTAATTATTTTTATAAACGGTGTACTTTTATTCTTATTAATATTTTGTCATGGTTTGGTTAATAGTACAATCATGGGCTACATATCAAAAAACAGACAAAATTTATTCTATTCAATATTATTATTCGCTCATGCTGGATATATCGGTATCATGAGTACTAATGATATATTTAATTTATATGTTTTTATAGAAATATCCTCACTTAGTAGCTATGTATTGATGGCACAAGGAAATAATAAGAAAGCAGCAATCGGGGCATTCGATTATTTAGTGCTTGGAACAATTGGTGCAACTTTAATATTAATCTCTATAGGTTTCCTATTTAGTTATACTGGCAGTCTTAATATGACTGATATCAATAAACATTTGCATGGTAACTATAGTTCGAAAATTGTCATTACTGGGATCAGCTTTTTCTTAATAGGATCATTGCTCAAAACCTCTTTCTTTCCAATGCATTTTTGGATGGTGAGATCTTATCTTTCAGCGCCTTCAGTTATCCTCGTATATTTAGCTGGAATATCTAGTATTGTTGGAATATATACTTTTTTAAGGTTTATTCATTTTGTTATTAATTATAATGAAGTAATTAAAATAATATCGATTTTTCTAAAACCGATAGCTTTTACAACTCTAATAATATGTTCGTTGCTCGCTTTGATGAGTAAAACAATGAAAAAGATTGTTATATATTCTTCTGCAACTCAAATAGGTTATATTTTTCTACTTATAGCACTTCAAGGGGCTGAAGGAATTTTATTACAATTATTGCTCATCGATAGTTTAAATAAAATCGCTCTATTTTTTATAATAGCAAATATTGAAGATCCTACTACTATGCTAATTCCAAAAATAGGGTATAAATTCTATAGTTTTTTAATTGCCATTATACTTATTTGTGCTAGCGGGCTGCCTCTTAGCGCTATGTTTATAATTAAATTAAATATACTTGATTTATTGATAAAGAAAAATTTATGGTTAGATTTTGCGATTATTATTATTAGCTCTGCGATTTCTTTATTATATTACTATAAAATCGCTATCATCTTATTTACTGATAAACAAGCTAAAATAAAAGTGATACAATCAAATTGCTATGGTCTTACGTTTATTGTATTGCTTCAGTTGATATCATTAATCTATTACGGGGTTATTTAATTTAGTAAAAAATTTAAAGTTGAGCAACAAGGTTTGTTACTCAACTCGAGGAATTACTTGGTCTCTAGCATTATAGCCTGCATTCGTCTGCGACTTATTGTATTAGATTTTAAATGATTTTTAATTTGATCTAAATTATTAAAATCTAAAATTTCTATTATAGATTTTTTAAGATATATGGATTTAGAAGTTTTGGCATAGGCTACTATATTTCGATAAAACCTATTATTTTTATTCATTAATATATGGTCCTCTGCATAAAAAATATCTAAAATACACAGTTGTTCATTAGGTTTAAGGCAATTCTAAACTCTGCTACCATAATAAATTTTGAGAGTGTTGCCATATAGATAGAAAGATGATATAATAACTATTATTTTAAGAATAATAGGAGCTTATCATGATACCGTGCAAAAATTGTAAGGGCGTAGGGGTTACAAAAAATGGAACTGCTAGAGG
>Ga0209702_10006715_pt1 | contig 14585 bp, 13 predicted proteins | sample FRY01_FD_187210 | JGI IMG/M metagenome (GOLD analysis project Ga0209702, IMG submission 187210) | Freshwater microbial communities from Lake Fryxell liftoff mats and glacier meltwater in Antarctica - FRY-01 (SPAdes) (version 2) | ecosystem: Environmental > Aquatic > Freshwater > Ice > Glacier... | reverse complement strand
TGTTTTATCCGCATCGAGTTTTTGAGAATCTGTTGCGTTTATAGGTGTATCAATGATTTGAGTACGCGTTCCGGCAAAAGGATCTTGTCCTGCGTGTGACACAAAGTTTTGTGCAGCACGTTCTAGCCAACTACAGTGGGTGGCTGTGATTGCCAGAAAGAAATACGTAAAAAGTGGTATTTTTTTAAACATTGTTGTTTTCTCCATTTAAGATAATAGTTACATTGTACTTTACTGCGCGGTTAATTTTTCGACGATAAACTTCATGATTCCATTTATTTTTTCATTTTCTTCAGGTGTTATATATTCGTTGGGATTGATACGTACCGATTTGCCAAAGTACTGCTCTAATACATCCTGAAGGTTACCCCAATGCAATCCTCCGTATACAATTAAAGTTTTTTGACTACGTGTGTCACTACAGGTGTTAAGGATTGTTTGAGCAATTTTCATATCGCGAGTATAAACTCCCTTGGTAATAATTGGCGTCATGGATTTTTCAATGTATAAGGGTCCTTTAATTCTAAGATTTTCTGCAAGTTCGTGCGGATTTTTGATCCCTAGGAAATTATGGGCCCTTTGAAATACTTGTTCTGATATTTCTCGGGAGACTTTTTTAAATGGCTCTCTATGTTCCACTAGTAAAAGCGGCTCAATAATTTTATTACACTCTAATAACGTGTTAATAACAAGGACCCAGAGGTGAAGAAAAATTTCTTCATTGGAAAGACCACCTATACGGTTATAGTTTTCAAGTGCTTCCTGTACTGTTTTAAATTCTCCTGGAAGAATTACTGTCTCAGTATTTTGTAAGGTTTCCCATGCAACGGTATTGGCGCCCCTATAGGCGTGGAGTGCCTCAGAAGCATCAAAAAATTTTTGTAGTATGTAATCTTCTTTAGTTAGAGAGAGGGGGAATTTTTCAGTGCCCATCATAAGGTAATAAGCCATCATTTCTTTTTCGATAATTGCATGGGTAAATTTTTCAGTGGCGAGTACTTTTTTCATAAGTAATTCGCTTACAAAACTTCCATGATGATCTAAGAAGAACCATACTTCACGGCCGTCTGGAAGTGTGTACTTTTCAATGCGGGGAAATTCAAGCAGAAATTGTTCAAGATTGATCGTACTGAAATCAAGTGTTTTAATTCCAGAGAGGTCGTAATTTGTTTCGCACTGAGTCGGTTGGATAGAAAGAACAAGGGTAGCTGCAAGTAAGAATTTTATAACTTTATTCATTGTATAATAACTCCATTTGAGAAAGTTTTGTTTAATTTGTTATTGATGGCTACAGTTTGTCGCATTAATTTTCTTGGATATCTTTCGGAGAAATAAATTCAGGAGCACTTTCTGAATACTCTTCTAGGAGGGGTTGTAGGGCAAATCCGTGTAATGCGCCGCATGAGACAATTATTATGTCTTGAGTATTTAAATTTGTATTATCAAAATTAAGTGCTACATCTAATATTCTTTGAGCAAATTCTTTGTTGCGAGTAAATTCTACTTTGCATTGTGCTTTCAGTAATAATTCATTTCTTTCGTTGGGACTCAATTTTTCTAGGTCATTCCAAAGATCGGCAACGGTTATATCAAGTTCTTTTTCAATTGAATCAAGCATGTTTTGTACCAGAGGGTATTTTCCTCTGATGGTATTAAGAAGCTCTCGGTTAATCGGTACAAATGATTTTAGAAAATTCAACGCAATATCTTTGTTGGAGATAGTATCTCTTCTAAAGCTCTTAAGTGCGTCTTGAGCCACGGGGTTTTCTAAAGGGGTTACCGGTATATTTTTTTTATGCATGAGATGGGTGATAGCTGAAATTCCGCATTTTTCAAAAATTTGATTCTCTGGTCCCATGCCATTAAGAATGCCTTCAAGAGCAGAGGTAAAAGTTTTTTTCTCTCTATTGGGAGTTCCCCAAGACCATAGTCCTTCTAGTTCAAGAAGAAACTGAAAATTAATTGAATTTTCTTTATTTTGTAAAGATGCAGAATTTCTTTTTTGTTTTTTTACGGCAGCAGTTGTTTTTTTAAGAAGAGCTTCTATAAGCAAAATGGTTTGAGGACTTCCGTGTGCATCCAGCACTATGTAGACTTCTTTTACAGAAGTTTTACTCGGGTTTGCTACGGTGTATTTTACCAGTGAAGGCACCGAAATGCCGTCCACGCTTACTTTGAATCCATTTATATCTGGATTGGTTGAGCCTTCAGTCACTTGCATTTTTTCAACTTTAAATTTTTCTAGAGCTTCTTCCCATTGCCTGATTTTTTTAAAATCGTAGTGGTTATTTACCAACCGGGTTCCTGCGCAAGGCCAACCAGAAAGTTCTTCTGCTATAATTTCTCTTAAAGGTGTTTTTTTGCTGTAACGAATGTGTTCAGAAAGCTGATTGTACTTTTTAAGTGTCTGCAATTTTATTTTTTTAGTAAAGGAGTCTAGCGTGGCGCATTTAGCAGCCCTTGCATTAAGCTCTTCAAGTGTTTGTGTGTCGATGGTGTTATTGTGTGCTGTTGCAGACGAGTCTTGTGCCGCGTGTGACACAAAGTTGTTGGCAAGGCGCTCTAGTGATCCGCACTGAGTGGGTTGGATAGAAAGAACAAGGGCAGTTGCAAGTAAGAATTTTTTAATTTTAGGCATCTTATAATTTCTCCATTTTAGTAAGCCGTCAGTTTTTTTTAATTAATCTGTCAAACATACAAATAGGCCTTGGGGTGAGCGCGTCATAGGCTTTTTTGCCAAGAATTTCTTGAGGACCAATATATTTTGCAGGACCAAAGTGTTCTTCTAAAAGAGGTTTGAGTGTGTAATAATGTGCGGCGCCGTAAACTATGGCGGTGTTGCCTTCATCATCAGGGTTGTTTACTGTGTTGATTAGAGTTTCGGCAATTTTTTTATCCCGTAGATATACTTGTTTATCTCTGAGAGCATCGCGGTGGGTATCGGCATTTTTAACCATGAGAGGGTAATTGTGTGAAAAATTCTCTCTAGTAAGGGTAGTTGTGTAATCATTTGTAAGGGATAAGTCAAATAATAGGCTGGAGTAGTTTTGTTCATAAGGGATTTGAGTACTAATTTTTTTTGTAAATCCTTTAATCAATCCTGTGTTGTTGCTATTTACGATAGCAATCAGTTCAAATTCGTTAATGTCATTCTTTTTGTAAGTTGTTAATTGTTGGTAGTCGGTTAAAAATTCTCCGGGTTTAATAAAAGTGTTGTTACTGTTTTTAAAAAGAGTGATTGCAATGTCTCTAGAGCAATTTTCTGTTGGATAGTTATAAATAACTTCAAGGACCTTTGAGAAAGTTGACACTCTGCCATTGGTTCCCATAGAAGACCTCCAAATACAATCTTCTATAATGAGGTTTGAAAACTTTTTATTTGTAAAAGCACTTTTAATGCATTCATTTGAAAGCTCCTCATAATGTCTATCACAGAAAAACCATAGTTCTTTCCCATTAGAAAGTGTGTGTTTCATGATACAAGGAAATTCAATATCACCTCTATAATATTTTCCGCTTATTACATCTAGGCGTTCTATTTCTGATACTTTTTTAATTTTAGAAAAATCAATGACAAAATTTGTCAGTCGGGTTCCGGCGCAAGGGATGCCAGAAAGTTCTTCTGCAAGCTTTTCGCGTAGGGGTGTTTTGTTGCTATAGCGAATATGTTCAGCAAGAAGCTCTAAGCGCCGACGAAGATGGCAACCAACTCGAGTAGCAAGCGAATAACTTGCGATGCTTTGTCCAGTCCTTGCATTAAGCTCTTCAAGTGTTTGTGTGTCGATGGTGTTATTGTGTGCTGTTGCAGACGAGTCTTGTGCCGCATGTGACACAAAGTTGTTGGCAAGGCGCTCTAGTAATCCGCACTGAGTGGGTTGGATAGAAAGAATAAGGGCAGTTGTGAGTAAGAATTTTATAACTTTATTCATTGTATAACCTCTCCATTTTATATTTTAGTAGTTTAAATCAATGATATAATAATTCTATCAGAAATTATTTATTTTACAACAGCTACGCCCCTGGATTGCCTTACCAGAAGAGTTTTTGGGAGCTTAAATAAGCTAATCATGTTGAGCTTGCACTTGAAAAAGCTCTTTAGGAGGTGTTTTTAGAATTTAAGCGTAAAACTCTTCTTTTTGGTAAGTAGCTTGTAGTAGGCTGAGTACTTATTAAAAATGAAATGTAAGAAGGGAATACCTATGAAGAAAGTATCATGCAAAGGGCGTAATGCCGTTATCTGTCATGTTCAAAATAATCCATTTACCTTGTTTTCTGGTACGTTGTTTGCGTTATTGTTTGTTTTGTCTATAGCAGCTTTACAGTTTGCGCGTTCACATACTTTTTATGCAAAGTCGCTCCATTCTGCGGTGCTTATGAACAAGACCTCTTAAATTGGCTGGATAAACTTGCTATCGAGTTTTTTTGTACCAATCTTAAATTGTACTGTTACCACCGTTTTGGTGGGTTGTTCTTCAATAGTAGTTACCACGCCAATACCAAAAGTTGCATGTTTTACTGTTTGGTGACGTTTTAAAGAAATGGTAGTAAGAGCTTTTGCAGGCGTTACCGTTTGAGGGGGAATAAAACTGTTAAAAGTTACCGCTTCGGGGTGGGCGCTCGCAAAGCTAAACCATTGTGAAAGATAGGAAGTAATTTCATAATGCTGCCATGAGCTTGCATCTTCAGATCGGCATACATCTGTTGGAATTTCTTTAATAAATCGTGAAGGCGATGCATCTTCCATTTGTCCGTACGTTTGTCTGTAGCGGGCATAGGTTAAAAGGAGACGGTTTCGTGCACGTGTTATACCTACGTAAAGGAGGCGCCGTTCTTCTTCAAGTTGATGGGGATCTAAGGTAGACCTGCTTGAGGGAAACAGTCCTTCTTCTAGTCCAGGAATAATAACTGTGTCAAATTCAAGTCCTTTTGCTGCGTGCAGAGTCATGAGCGTAACTCCTAACTCCTTGCCTTCATCCAGTTCAGCATGCTCTTGGAGCAAAGATACCTCGTCAAGCAATGCTTCTACACTGACTTTTCCTTGTAATGCAAAAAAATGGGCAGCATTTAAGAGTTCTTTAACGTTTGCTTGCCGTTCTTGCGATTCTTGCATTTCGTAATTTTTACGTAAGTATTCTATGTAATTAATTGACCTTAAAAAACGACTCATTGTTTCAGTCGCGGCTGATTTGCCCGTGGTATCTGCAAAAATATTGATGAAGTTTTTGAGAGATTCTTTTTTTGCTGCAGGAATCTCATCCATTATTAAATGTGCAATGTCTTTAAAATTCTGAAACGGTTGCTCGTCCCATAGCTGGGTAAATCGTTCTACAAAGACATCACCAAGGCCGCGTGTAGGACAATTGATTGCGCGTACAAATGCGGTGCGATCAAATGGATTAATAACAAGACGAAGGTACGCGATGATATCTTTAATCTCTTTACGTTCGTAAAAACGAACACCACCAACCAGATGATAGGGGACGCCCAGCTTAATAAGTGCTTCTTCTAACGCACGAGATTGGACGTGAGTGCGATAAAGCAGGGCTGTAGAAGAAAGCTTTTTGTGCGTATAGAGTAACTTGCATAGACGGGCAATAATGTCCGCTTCTTGATAGCCAGAAAAACAGCGAATCATTCGAATGCAATCCCGTCCAGGCTGCTCTGACCATAATTTTTTTTCATTACGATGTTTATTGTAGGCAATAACTTTATTGGCCGCGTGTAAAATAGGCTGTTTTGAACGGTAATTTTGTTCAATCTTAATATGTTGTGCGCCTTTAAAATCATTTTGAAAATGAATAATATTATCAATCGTTGCGCCGCGCCATGAATAAATCGATTGATCTTCATCGCCTACCACACATACAGAATCGACTACACGAATAGAATCCAGCAGCGCCATTTTTTTAAGAAGCGTGTGCTGAATAACGTTGGTGTCTTGGTACTCATCAACAAGAATATGGCGTACCTGGTTTTGGTGGTCTCTTTGGAATTCTGGGTTGTTAAATAATTTTACCGCTTCAAGTAGCAAGTCATCAAAGTCAAAGCATTTACTTTTTTGTTTTTCTTTTTCATATTCTTGCATCAGCTCTTGCATTATGCGGTTTTCAAGCTCTGCGTACCCTTTTTCTGGCTGTGCGCATTGATTTTTAACCAGTGATATTTGGTATGAAAGTTGTTGTGCTGTTTGTTTTTTATAGAGCGGTGTCTTTTTTAAAATAGTGTTAATCATTGATCGTTTGTCGTCTTCATCAAGTATTGAAAAACTATCAAGCCCTAACAAATGCGTATTTGTTTTAAGGAGATATAAGCAGTATCCATGAAACGTCCCTACAAAGGGAATTCCAGATTTATCTTTAAGGAAGGTTCCGATACGTTCCTTCATTTCCTTTGCAGCTTTGTTGGTAAACGTAAGCGCTATAATCTGTGCTGGATGTACCTGTTCTCGTTCTAAAAGATGTACAATGCGTGCAGTAATAACACGTGTTTTTCCAGATCCTGCGCCAGCAATAACAAGAAGCGCACCTTCAGAATGCTCTACTGCTTGGCGTTGTGAAGGATTAAGTGATTGTTCTACAAAAGAATCGAAATCAAAAGAAGAACGTTCCATACTACTTTACACGATGCTGTTAGTGGGTTGATGAGCTTGTTGAGTAGTGTAGAACGTTCGCGGTATTTTTTCCAGTTTTATCTGGTGCTAATTACTAGAGCTAGCTGATCTTGATTGGTGTAAAAGGCTTCCTGTTGGGGCGACCTGAGTTCGGCTAATTCTTGGTGAGCTATGTGATGGGGTTCTATCACGTAGCTTTTCTTGTCTTTTTTCTGTGCGGTTTGCAGCATCTTCTATTTTTTTCCCCATTTTTTCTACGCCGTGGGCTATTGTTCCGATACTTACCAAAAGGGGAACAAGAGCTAGCTTTGCAGCTTCTCTCTGTTTTGTATCATCATGTATACATTGTTCCAGTGTAGATTCTCCCTCTTGAGTACGTAGTTTTTCTTTGTAAATACCCACTCTTTGCAGAACTTTTAATCCTCTTTGTTTTAAGGTTTTTGGCTGATGTGCCGTATTATGCATAAGATTTGTTGTGCTTTGTACCCGGTATTCATTGGTTCGCTCGTGTAGTTGTTTTGACATATTTTCAGCAAGTTGAGTAAAGGCATTAAGGGCAGTTTGGAGTGTTTTATTTCCGTATTCGAGTAGTTCATCAACGCTTTGAGTAGTATCGATGAAACTGTAACCAGGGGCTATTGGGAGATCCTCTGTGGACGATGCTGTTGCAAGGGTATAGGCTCCAACAATAGCAGGATCACTTATAGATCGTTGTTTTTTATGGGTTCTTGGTGACGGAGCCCCAACCATGGTGAATTCTTCTTGCGGTGCGCTTGCTATAGGACTAGAAAGTGACATGGTGCGGTGTTGAGCATGGCCAAGAGTTTCTTGTTGACGGGCTTCTTCTAGCTTAAGTCGCGTTTGTTCCCGCTGTTCTTGCCATTCTTTAAACGCTTTAAAATCTTTTTGTGAAACTGTAGGGTTAAAAACGTGAGAAGGGCCGCCGGTTGCTAAATTAAAAGTTATTAAAGGGTGTTGCCCGGAGTCTGCGGCGTGTAAAGTACAGAGCGATAAGCAGGACAATAAAACGTGAGTCCGTAACGTATTCATACATTCCTCTCCGTAAAAAAATCATGTCTCAGCTTTATACTGAGCGCAGATTCTCTGTTATGTACCGTATAGTATTTTTAGATCCCTTCAGAGATACCATAAAGCAGAAGGCGAGGTGTAGATTTTTAATTTTTTAATGAAATAGTTTTAGGAAAGTGAATCAAGGCCTCCGCCAGCAATTGATCTGCTAGAAGGTTGGCGAGAGATACTGTCATGTTCTGTAAAAGTTGTTCGAATATACGGTGCATCAAGGGGGTCTTGGCCATAAATTTTGCATACCCCGCAACAGATTAAGGAAAGCCATGTTCTTTGGCGGGTCTCATTTATTTTTTCGACTAATTTATTGGCTCGTAGCCCTTGGTTGTGGTGCGCTTTTCGGGTTTTATTGTACTGTTCTATTGCAATTTTATACTTTTCATTAAGAACTAAAATTGACTCTGTTAAGGGTGTTTGGATTTTTAGAGTATTGTTATGCGCCTCGGATGAGTAGTCATCAAACCTTTTTAAAAGGCAGATATGTGCGGCTTGCAGTGCCATCACATCGTGTGCTTGTTCCCTTTTAGTTTCTTTTAAGCTAAAAAATGCATCTAATGAATGAGAGTATTGTTGAAAAAGAGAAACATCTCCTTCTTCCCTTGGTTGTGTCAGAAGTGGATCTTCTTCTGAAGTAAAAATAGATAATGATGTCGCTGCAAGTATCGTCAAAAACAGTAGATGCTTCATAAAGGCCCTTATTGTAAGTTTAAACATATGTGTTGTATGCCATTAATTTTACTCCATAGTCTCGCCGACTGCTAGTTGATCGGGAGAAGTTGGTCGATAAGGAAGATCAAAAGGATCTTGCGCAGTTCTTAAAAGTCCAAAAGTAATAAAAGATACGAGAGACCTTTTTTTGTTAAGATTAGTTTCTGTAACAGTTTTATTAACTTCCAAACCAGATGTGTGCAACTCGATTCGACCGCCTTGAAGTGTTGTATATGATTTTTCCAAGGTATTATGAAGTTTTTTAAAGATTGTATCTTGTGATTCGTCTGCCAAATAAACTGTATGGCGGGTGTGATTAATTTTCGAGTTAGCTGCTTTTATTTTTGCTAAGCGAGCGTCCTCATAAGTTTTTTTTGCAGTTTTAACAGTTTTTTGTTTTGCAGTAAAAATTTGAATTTGCAAGTTAAGGCTATGTTCTTCTTGGCCAGGGTAACTCAAAAGTGGATCGAGGTTTTCGGTAGCTGAAATATTTTTATGAATGCTAATGGTGCAGACGACAAACAAGAATAGGTGTTTCATAGCGCGCTCTCTGAAAGTAAGGCCAATAATCTATCGAGTATCTATTTTAGTTACACAGGGGCATAAAATAAGGCCCAGTTTCCCGGACCTTATGTTTAATTGTGTCTATTTTGTAATGCTTATTTTTTATCGTTGAATAACTCTAATTGATCAGGAGATGTTGCGCGGTATGCTTGCTCTATTGGGTCAAGTATTTCGTCTTTTGTAAGACCAAAAGTAAGAGTACTCATCCATGATCCAGTTTTTGGCTTGTTAATTTCAGTAACAGTTGCATTTGCTTCTGTTCCTTGTTGATGCCATTGTTTGCGCGCCTCTTCAAGTTCTTTCTGTGCTGCTTTTTCTTTTTGTTTAATTGCTGCAGTTTTTAATTTTGTTTCGTTATAGAGTCTACGAACAGCTACAGTTTCACCACTTTTGAGATTTACTTGCACGGACAATTCGCCAGTTTCAGTTGCTAGTTTTTTAAGAGTTAATTCTAGCTTTTTTTGCTCGGCTTTTTTATCATCTCTTTGCTTTTTTAAAACATCAAGTTGACTTTGCTTTGCTTGGTAAGGGGTATGAGTTGCATCAGATTCTTTTTGAGCAACCAATGTTGCAGTTTGAGCTTTTAATAGATCGCTTTTTTTATCCGCAACTGTCACGCGTCGTTTAGTAAGTGCTGTTTTTTGTTCCGAAAGGAGTTTCAAAAGTTCAGCTTCAGAGGGTATTTGAGGCTTTTCTTGTGGTCCAAAAGTCGCAGCACTATTTCCTTCAGTAACAGTTTTTAATGTTTCTAGCGCAGTCTCAACAGCTGCTGTCTCACTGCCCAATTCTAATGCTTTTAGTGTCGCATTAAGAACTTCTCCTGTCTGATGTTCTGACGCACGAAGTGCGACTACTGCGCTTGTTGCAAGAAGAGAAATCATAAAGAATTTCATTTTTTTCATAAAAACCCCTTGGAATGAAAACCGTGTAAATCATTACTCTCTGTAGGATTACACTATTTTAAAAACGCGGGGCAACAAAAATTTATGAACAAAGAATTAGAACTTATTTTTTTGATGAAGGCGGTCTACCAGAACTCTTGATGGACTGTGCTTTAACTGCATTTATTTTTTTGTATCATTTCTAGAATTATTTAAACTGTATTTTCTGAGCAAAATTTTGTCATTTTTTTGAAGTGCCAGAAGAAGCACTTTGTAAGCCGAATGAATGAGTGTGTCGTTAGTAGTACATAAAAATATAAGAAATAGTTTGTGACTTATCCCTGTCCCTTTAAATAGTGCATCAAAGTGCTACTTCTTTTTCCCCGTTAAGGGGCGCACTATCTAAAAGGCCCAGGGGAATAAAATTTATACGTCTTTTTGTACTTCTTCTTCCTCTTTTACTTCCCAGGTATGTAGAAATTCAACAAGCGGAGTAATGCCTTCTTTTGTAAGAGAAGAGATAACTACATTTGGTTGAAACAGTTCACGCTCTAATAAAGGAGCATGCTCTTCTTCAGGAGTATCAGCTTGGTTAAAAACGTACAAAATATCTTTACTGATTTTTAGATCTTTAAAGATTCCATTTACGACACCGATATGCTCTTTCCAGTTAGGATCGCTTATGTTAATAACATGGAGTAATAAGTCCGCATAGCGTAGCTCATCAAGCGTAGATTTAAATGCGTCAATCAATCCAGGTGGAAGGTGTTGAATAAATCCAACGGTATCTGAAATAACCCCTTTTTTCTTACCAGCAATAAAAAGTTCACGCGTGGTGGTGTCAAGTGTTGCAAACAACCTGTCTTGTGCAAGTACGTCAGCTTTTGTCAGTTGGTTAAGGAGAGTAGATTTTCCCGTGTTGGTATATCCAACCAAACAGATGTGAGGAACGTTTGCGTCAAGACGTTTTTTGCGTTGTGTTTCGCGTGTTGTGCTTAATTGAGCAAGATGTCTTTTGACTTTAAAGATATGGTCGTCAATGTTACGCATTTCTCGTTCTTTTGCTGTTTCTCCCGGACCTTTATTGCCAATATGACCTGATTGTTGGTTCATAAAGATACCTTTGCCGGCGGTACGAGAGCGCATATGTTTAAGCATTGCGATTTCTACTTGCAGTTTGCCTTCCCCAGAGTGAGCAGATTTTTCAAAAATTTCTAAAATAAGTTGTGTTCTGTCAAACACACGGCACTCAAAAAGTTCGCTAAGATTGCGTTCTTGTCGAGGAGTGAGCGGTTCAGAAATAATAACTTCCTGAATTTCATTTTTTTCACAAATCTCACGAACTTCCTCAAGCTTTCCCTTGGTTAGAAGATGGCCAGAGTCAATTTCTCTCAGCTTAAAAAAAATAGCTTCTTCGTATTCAATATTGTTTGATTTTACAAGGTGAACAAACTCGTCATAGTACGATTGTATGTTTTTTGTATGGTTATAAGGCGCAATAATCCCAACCAGCAAGGTGCGGGGATGCGTGCGTGTAATGAATTCTTTAGGTTTTACCATTGCTGCTCCTTAAAGTTAAGATATGCGTTTTATGAGTATATCACACGTGACAGACTTGTAAAAAACTGTATACTTTTTTTTGTAAAGTATCTCATAAAAAGTAACCCAAAGGATGTGTTATGAAAAAATTTTTATTGGGATTATTGTGTGCTTCAGCTGTTAGTAACTCAATTGCCATCAGTATAAGTGACGCTTTAGCCGATGATACTGATAAGCAAACAGTAACCCAAAAAGTAGAATCTGAGTATGAGCTGGGGAAAAAAGTTGTAGAAATTACTTCTTCCAGAGATCTTTTACAGGGGATTGTTCGGTCATTGCGCTTACATCTGAGCGTAGAAGACATCAAGATTTTATGCGAGAAGTTGCCGCTTGTTGTTCAAGGCTTTGAGCTTGTAAAAAATCCCGATTTTATTAAGCAATTGCAACATCAAGGGGAAATCGTTGCGGTTGTTCAGCAAAAAGAATTAACAGAAAAAGAGCAAGAAGAGTTAGAGGCTCGCTTGCAAAGAGAATGTCCTTTAGTAGTTAAGTACTTCCACCTTTCAATGGAGCTTCAAGCGTTTCACGTTGGGCTTATGGAAGGCTTTGAGGCAGCTTCGTGGGATAAAGTATTTGCAACAATTCTTAAAGGTTTGCAAGTATAATAAGCTTAGTGGGTTCAAGCAGTGTATGTGGTGGTTTGCATAATGCATGAGCTGTGGTACACTGTTTTTCTTCATGCCAATTATTAAAGAATTTAAAGCTATAATAGTCAGAAATACGAAAGGTTACGTGCATGGCAGTAAGAATACGTCTTGCTCGCATAGGGAAGAAAAAAGCTCCTTTTTATCGTATAGTTGCCGTTGATCAACGCGCTAAACGTGATGGCGAGTACTTAGAAAATCTTGGAACTTATAATCCTTTGACTGGTGAAGTAGTTAAATTTCACGCAGAGAAGCTTCAAGTATGGCTTTCAAAAGGTGCTATTCCAAGTGATACTGTTGTAAAAATTCAAAAACAACACGTACGCGCACAAAAAGAAGTTGTTCAGAAGTAATAATTCTGAAGGGCTATTTGGGCTTAAATAAGCGTTGTGTGCTCTGTTGTCTTGTTTCTAATAAAAAATACCGGGTTCCTGGCTTAACATGTCCAGCATTCCCGGATTTTTCTAAAAAAATAGTTACCCATGAATGTTTCAATACTTACCGTTTTTCCCCGTCTGTATGACACTTTTCTTGATACAAGCCTTATAAAGCGTGCTCAAGAAGAAGGAAATCTTTCTTTTTCTGTTGCGGGATTGACTGAGTTTTGTAGTCCTAAAGAACGACTTGATGGTCCTACCGTGGGGCATGGCGCAGGAATGGCTATTCGTCCTGAAGTGCTTAAGCGTGCGGTGGATAGTTTAGAAGAAAAACATGGTACTGCGTATCGTATTTTTCTTACTCCTCAGGGACAAAAGCTCGATCAGCGTAAGGCCCAAGAAATAGCAAATATCTTAAAAAATGAAGATAAAAAACATCTTATGCTGGTGGCGGGTCGTTATGAAGGTATCGACGCGCGCGCTCAGAGGGTCTATGCAGATCTTGAAATCTCTATAGGGGATTATGTTTTAATGGGCGGAGATTTGCCGGCCATGGTTCTTCTTGAAGCGGTTTTGCGATATATTCCTGGTGTGGTTGGGCGTTCGGAATCGGTAGAGAAAGATTCGTTCACAGGACCATTTGTAGATTTTCCTACCTATACTGTTCCTCCGCGCGAGTGGGAAGGGCAGGCGGTACCTGAGATTCTTTTGTCGGGCAATCATGCGGCGATAGATGCCTGGCGCCAAGAACAAGCGGCAGAAGTTTCTGTGCGAAACCATTTTGGATGGGTGCGTACACATTGTGTAAAAGATTCTGACAGAGAACTTGCGTACAAATATATCCCGAATCATTACCTTGTTTTGATGCATGACGAAGTTATTGTTGAACAAGGCAGAATCGGTACTTCATCGGTGACCTCTTTAGATATTCATGATATTGCTCGTTCTTCAAAAACATACGGGCTTAAGGGATATTATCTGGTAACTTCACTTGAAGATCAGAAAAAAATTGTTAAAAAGATTTTAGAATTTTGGGATGGTGCTGGTATCGAATATAACAAGCAACGGCATGATGCGGTTAAGCTTGTTTCTGTTGTTGATTCGCTTGATCTTGTTATGCAGGATATCGAACAACGCGAAGGCAGGAAGCCTGTTTTGGTGGGAACATCGGCGCGTCATTGTTCGGGTGCGCGTGGTATAACATACGGTGACCAGCGTACTGTGTGGGATGAAGAGCGCCCAGTGCTTTTTGTGTTCGGTACTGCAAAAGGATTGGCACCGCAGGTTATCGAACGATGCGAATATGTACTTGCTCCTCTTGAGGGCTTTACAAAATTCAATCATCTTTCGGTTCGTTCTGCAGCCGCAGTTATCCTTGATCGCTGGCTAGGGATCAATCTTACAAGATTGGACTAGGCAAAGCAGACTTTTTGAGATAGAATAAAGGACTCTTAGCGAGTCTATGAACCACTAATACTAGCAGACTGAAGGAAAATCATGAAGGCAATTAAGCTCACAAAAGAAACTATCTGTGGGTTCGGTCTTGAACCTCGCAAATTTCCTGAATTTGCAGCAGGAGATACAATAGCCATATCACAATGGGTTACTGAAGGAACAAAGAAACGTATTCAGATATTCCAAGGTGATGTTATTGCATTCCATAAAAATGGAATCTCTACAACTTTTACCGTAAGAAGAATTGGCGCAAATAACGTGCCTGTTGAGCGTATTTATCCTTTTTATTCTCCAACAATAGATTCTATTGAAGTAGTAAAAAGAGGTAGCGTGCGTCGTGCAAAATTATACTATATCCGTGGTCGTGTTGGTAAGAGTGCGCGTATTAAAGAGCGTATTATGACTAAAGAACAACGCGTGATTGAAGAAGGTAAGCGTGCGGCTCGTCTTGCTGCTGCTTCTGCTCAAGCGGACACTGCAGCTGCGGCTGTTGTCAGTGAAAAGAGTCATACAAACTAAAAGCAGAGTATTATTATGAGGACAATCCTCGGTCTGCTTAGTGTTTCTGTTTTTTTCTCTGGATGCATGATTACAAGATTTAAAGAGGAGGCTGAAGGAAAGAAGGTTTTTCTGCCTGGCGTTTCCCGATCCTCCTTAGTGC
>Ga0209702_10006714_pt1 | contig 14590 bp, 14 predicted proteins | sample FRY01_FD_187210 | JGI IMG/M metagenome (GOLD analysis project Ga0209702, IMG submission 187210) | Freshwater microbial communities from Lake Fryxell liftoff mats and glacier meltwater in Antarctica - FRY-01 (SPAdes) (version 2) | ecosystem: Environmental > Aquatic > Freshwater > Ice > Glacier... | reverse complement strand
CTTGCCAAAGACTTCGAACGAACCATCGAAAGCGCAACCGCCTGGCTCTTCGCCGCTTCCGTCCAAATGCTCACAAGGCGCATCGCAAGACCATGCAATCATTCAGGATAATTTCGAATCAGACTCTAAGGACCACCTGCCAGCAATGGCACCTCGATCCGTCCCCACTATCCAAGCAAACGATTATAATTGGCGGTGGTCGCCCATACGAACAGCCCGGAGAAAAAGCTCCATGTAGCAAACCCACAAAAAAGCCTGTCCAATGCAATGACCAGTCAATACCGAAGAAATTCGACTGGACCATATGACCGCTCATGCATCATAACGCGGGGTGCCATGATTATAAAAGACGGCATATTATCCACACGGCTCCGAAGATAATTGCCGTCGCTAAACCAAGTTTAATTGAATCGAATTTCATTTCGCTCTCTGTTGATTTCGAGTGAGAGCTGAGACCCGGCATTTTCACCGAGAAGTGACCCGGGTGGAAGGTAGGTCGCGGGTTGCTGGAAGGTGAAGCAGGCAGCCCGCTGACGATTTAGAGGCTCGACTGCCATTGCGTTGGCCACAGTAGGAAATCAGAAAAACGTCTGTGTTCCTCATCTCGCCACGTCTGATTGACAAGCAAGCTACCTGCTTCGTTTATTAAATGCTTCAGACCGCGTTTGGTTTCTCCATACCCGCGTTCTAGCGATCCTCCGCCAGCAATGTCATTTGGAATTACGTTTTCGGAATAGAATTTACGTCTAGGGCTAGCGTTCTTGAGTTGCTGCGGAGGCCAGCCATCAAATCTGGACTTGTAACATGTAACATCGAATGTCCGCCTTCACCCAAAAGCAGTCGTCCAATAAGGTAGTTCTGCGGACCGAAATTCGGGGCGAATCTCAATGTTGTGACGTGAATGTGCAATCAAACGAATTTCACCCGTCTCCACAAAGCGTTGGGCCAGTAATATTACCTATGAGCGTTGAATACTTGGTCTGATATTGTCCTTCGGAAACCGGTTACGAGACGTCTCTGATTTTCGGAGCGGCTGGTATTCAATTAGGAGAGCGAAATGAAGCTCGATGCCATTAAACTTGGTTTGGCCACTGCAATTATCTTCGGAGTTGCGTGGGTAATATGCAGTCTTTTTGTCGTCTTGGCTCCCGGCCAAATGATGCAGATGAGCGGTCATATGGTCCACTCGAATTTTGAAGGTATGGGCTGGTCATTGCACTGGACCGGCTTTTTTGTCGGGCTTGTCATATGGAGTGTTTTTTCCGGGCTGTTCGTCTGGGCGATTGCCGCCACTTATAATCGCTTGCTTGCGTAGCGGCGACGGATCGAGGTGCCATTGATGCAAGATGTAGCCTGTAATCCAAACCGTAATAAATGATCAGACGCGCTGATTGGCGAACGGAAGTTCGAGCGAATAATTCCACTGACCCTAGTATTTACTGGTGAGAATATAATGTCGCGCCACCAATTCCGTCCTCCTTGAGGACAACTGCAAAAAAGGAAATTAGGTATGAAAGCCTCCAATCTTATCACAGTTGCTGCTGTCGCCATGCTGGCAGGTTGTGCTGCCTATGCAAAACCCCCGGAATCGATAGCACCTATGCAGGGGCATGCCATGCCGATGGCCGATCATTCCGCGCATCAGCAGATGATGGAGCGGGCCCAGAACGCCAAGACGCCTGCGGAGCGCGAAAAGCTCATGACAGAGAATATGGCCATGATGAAAGCACATATGGCGTCTATGAAGGCCAAGATGGCCGAAGGCGGTATGATGGAACACGGGGACAAGCCGATGGCGATGGACCCGGCACGTATGGAGAAAATGAAGCAGCATATGGGAATGATGCATCAGATGATGGAGAGCCTGATGATGCAGCAGGAACTGATGATGCCGCCAAAAAAATAGCGACAAAGACCGCGGTCAATTAGGCGGGAAGAAGCCAAGCTGATCAACAGACCGGCTTCTTCCTGCATATTGTGCAACGTCTCTCCATTGAGAAGTTTGTGGCAGAGCTTCTGATTGAACGATTCATTCAATCCATTTTTCCATGTATCTCCGGTTCGATCCGGCGTGTTGTACATTGATAGCATCGACTGGTAGTTATCAGCTCTTCAGAAAGACCGTCGTAATGCCAACTGCTCAAATTGATCATTTTTCTGATATACTTTGCGTGTGGGCCTATGCCTCCCAGAGCAATTTTGATCGGCTTACAGCAGAATTTGGTGACCGGATTACTATCAACATCCATTACTGCTCTGTATTCCCGGATACATGGACGAAAATCTCGTCTCAATGGGCAGAACGGGGCGGCTTTGAAGGTTATGCGAGCCACGTACAAGGCATCGCGGGGAAATTCGAGAATTTGCCGATTCATAGCGATGCCTGGGCAAAGACGCGGCCGCGATCATCAGCGAGCGCACATCTGTTTATCAAGGCGGTCGAATTGATTGAGCAAGAGGACTTCATATCCAAAGCCTCTGCTGTTGAACGACCATCCATCCTCGCTGCGCGGGAACTGCGCTCTGCCTTTTTCACAAGAGCGGAGGATGTTTCGGACTGGGACGTTCAACGCGAGATAGCTGGGTTGCTGCGTATCGATTTTGACAAAATAATGCATAAGTTCAAAACCGGCGAAGCCATTGCAAGGCTCACAAAGGATTATGACCTTGCCCAGCTACACGGGATCGAGGGCAGCCCGACATATGTTATCAACGAAGGACGCCAGAAGCTGTTCGGAAATGTCAGTTACGGTGTGATTGCAGCAAATGTTAACGAAATGTTGGCCAGCCAAGGTGCGGACGCAGCCAGCCTGTGCGGATGAACCGCAGAAGGTTGGTGTAACGGTTCACTTTGCGGCCGCGCTGGCGATGTCCGCTTTTTGCGTTACCCATCCAAAACCTGCCCCTCCGGAAACCACCCAAGTGCGGACAACCGGAAACTGCCCCTAGCCGCTATTCCTGTGCGGCAGGCCCAGCTTCAGGTGCCGCCATTGCAGGCACGGCCTTGGCCGCGTCTTCCCCGCTGATGCCCGGCGCCGGGGCGGCGCTGATGCGTTCGCGGCGGCGGGATACGCGGCCTGCTTGCTGGATCGCCTCGACCAAGCGGGGGTAGACCCCACAGCGGCATAGATTGGGTATAGCCGCCTCAATCTCTGCCTTTGAAGGATCGGCATTGCGTTCAATCAGCACCGCGGCGGCCATCGCGATACCTGGGGTGCAGAACCCGCACTGGATTGCCTGCTGCGCCACCAGCGCTTGCTGCACCGGATGCGACCGGTCGCGGGACAATCCCTCGATCGTGGTGATAAATCGGCCCTCCGCCTCCTCAATCGTGATCAGACAGCTGCGCAATGCCTCGCCATCGATAATCACCATACAGGCCCCGCAATCGCCCACCCCGCAACCATATTTGGTACCGGTCAGATTGGCGGCATCCCTCAAGGCCCACAGCAGGGGTGTGTCCGGGTCCATGTCGAACTGAACTGGCCGTTCATTGACCGTCATACGCGACATAGTCTTAGTCGCGCCAGCTGTTGTCGATCCGGTCAATCTTGCGCTTCCACGCCTCGAAATCGGCATAGCCCGGGCCGCCGGGGGCCTGCGTCTGACTGATGTCCCGTTGGTGCACGGCGATAACCTCATCGGGTACATGGATCGGGATGCCCATCGACATTGTGGCGAGCTGAATTTCGCACGCCCGTTGCAGCGCCCATGTTTGCAAGAACATTTCGGGGATCGTGCGGCCCATCACCACCGGCCCGTGATTGCGCAGCATCAATATCCGCTTGTCGCCCAAATTCTTGACCAGCCGCTCACCTTCCTCGGCGCGAACTGTCACCCCTTCAAAGTCGTGATAGCCAACCTGACCGATAAAATTGCAGGCATAGAAATTGGTCGGCAGAATACCGCCTTCACTGCTGCACACAGCCATCGTCGCGGTCGTGTGCATATGGCAGATCGCATTGGCTGCCGGGACGTGTTCATGGAAATAGGCATGCTGGGTGAAACCGGCCTTGTTCACCGGATATGGGCTGCCATCCAGCGTCTCACCGCGAATATCGATCTTGACCAGATTGGACGCGGTGACTTCTGAATAAAGTAGTCCGAAGGGATTGATCAGGAAAGCGTCTTCCTCGCCCGGCACGCCGACCGAAATGTGGTTATAGATCGATTCCGACCAACCCATGTGATCAAAAATCCGGTAACACGCCGCAAGATCCAGCCGGGCCTGCCATTCTGCTTCGCTACATTCCACTTTCGGTTTCAGCTGGGTCGCCATTGTTCTCTCCTGACATATTGCTTTGACCCGTTATCGCACGGCTTCGCAGGCTGCCGCAAGATCGCGTTTCGAATTGACTGGCTAAACCACTTTCCACACGCGCCCAGCACCGCTATCGCGCGCTCACATGACCGAGACAGCAAAATTGACACGCGGCCCGATCCGCGGGCATCTCGTATCCCAGACCTTACCGATGGTTTTCGCAGTGGCAGCGATCATGTCCATCGGCTTGGTCGATTCCTATTTCATCGGTCAGCTGGGTAGCCAGCAATTGGCCGCTATCAGCTTTATCTTCCCGATTAGCATGGCGCTCAGCAGCCTTGGCGTCGGCGTATCCGTCGGAATCAATTCGGTGATTGCGCGGTCCTTGGGCGAAGGCGATATGCCGCGCGCAGGCAGGCGGGCCAATTTCGGTCTGGTATTTGCCAAGGTGCTGGGCATCGGCCTGTCGCTGACATTGCTAGCATTGATTGATCCGCTGTTCCGCCTGATGCAGGCACCGCCAGAACTGATGCCCTATATTCGCGCTTACATGGTTCCTTTCGCTGCAGGCTTTCCGCTGCTGATGGGGATTATGGGCATCAACGGTATCCTGCGCGGTCAGGGCGAGGCGAAGCGTACTTCGATGATTTCGCTGACCTATGCCAGCATCAACTGGCTGCTCGATCCGGTTCTGATTACCGGGGCATTCGGTTTTAGCGGATTCGGGATTGCCGGGGCGGCCTATGCCTCCATCGCGGGCTATTCGGTCGCCTTGGTCTTCGGGCTCTACCTGCTGCGCGCAACACCTTTGCCAATTGATCTGAAGGCCCTTAAAGGCACCGACCTTGGCGCATCGCTCAAAGCAATTCTGAGTGTTGCCGGGCCTGCGTCATTCTCCAATGCGATCAACCCTATCGGCCTGTCGATCCTGACCGCACTGGTCGCCGCTGAGGGACAAGCCGCTGTTGCCGGATTTGGTGCAGCGGGCCGGTTGCAGAGTTTTGCGATCGTTCCCTTGCTCGCCCTATCGTCCTCAATCGGCGCGATTGTCGGCCAGAATTGGGGCGCAAGAAAGCCTGAACGCGCCCGGCGAGCGCTAATGTTGGCAGGAATATTCGCGATTACCTATGGCCTCGGTCTGGCCGTGGTGCTGTTCGCCGCTGGCGAATGGTTCGCCGATTTCTTCACCGAAGACCCGGCAGTGATTGCAGCGTTTGGCAGCTATCTGTCGATTGCCGCATGGGGTTATGCCGGGTTCGGGGTACTGATCATCAGCAATGGCGCACTTAACGGTGTGGGCCGCGCCGGAACTGCGCTGGTACAGTCCTTTGCCCGGGTGTTTCTGGTAATGCTGCCATTTGCCTGGCTGATGCGGGATAGCTGGGGCGCAGAGGCAATTTTCGCGGCAGAACTGGCCGCCAATGTCATTGGCGGATCAGTTGCCGGCTTTATCGTCTGGAGGGTCCTACGCGGCGGACAACCGCGGGCTGCTGCTTCCGCGAGCTAATCCTCTAGCGCCAGCAGCGCAAAGCTGGCGAGCCAATGGCTGCCCATGTAATCATCACCAATATGCGGCAAACTTGCCGCGACATGACGCCGATGCGCAGCGCTTAGAAGATCTGTCAGTGGCTGCTGGGCCAGGGCCGTTGCGAGCCTGCGAAAGGCCCATGCCCGGCTTAGATTCAGCCCGTCCAGATGGGCAATTTTTCCATCACTGCGGTCTGACACGATTACCGGTTCAAACAGCGCAGGCGGCTGCAAGCTCGCTGCTTGCGGCAGAAATTTACCGAACCAGATTGCGAATTCGGTCTGTTCCAAAACCTCACTCATCAGCAAAGCAATGGACAGGGCTGGCGACAGGAATTCATCGCCGCCCGGTTCAAGGCCGCGATAATCCGCCAGTGGCAAATAGTTGCGACGCGCATAATCTTCTGCCGCCGCCAGCAGTTCGGCATCATGTATTCGAGCCCATCGATGGGCGAGCATAATCGCGAAAGCAGTGTTGTAATGGGTGCCGGTAATTATCGGATAGGTCAGCTTGGGCAGATAATCCTTGAACATCGCGGCAAAACGCCGCGCCAACGGCTCCAACGCCTCTGCCCAAGGCCCGCCGTGAAGCGCCAGCTCACCGTGCAGCGCCAGCAACCAGCTCCAGCCGTATGGCCGCTCGAATCCTGACGAATGAGGCCGGTCCAACCGCGCCAATTCGCCCAGCACTTTGGTCGGCACCAACATCACATCGGCTCGCCTGCGGATTTCCAGCACCTCGGGCAAATCAGGATATAACCGGGCCAGACGCATGACCTGCCACCAACCGTGGACACAGCTGTGCCAGTCAAAACTGCCGTGAAAGATCGGATGAAGGTGTGATGGCTCGATCAAATCCTCCGGCCCGGCGAGCACCAGATCGAGCTTGTAAGGATAGCGCAGGACAAGATGCCCTAGCGTCATTTGCGCGAACTGGCTGGCCAATTGCGGGCCTAAACAGATCATACGAATCGGCAATCCTTCCACATGGACCAAAGCTATGGCCGATCCGCCGTGGTGGAGCAATTGCGACGGGGTTCGGTGGCCGATGGTGATCGTTTCTTAACCATCGTCCTGCATAGGAAACCGTAGCTAATTTCGGAGACGCGTATTCATGGACGACCTGCTGGCAGAATTCGTCGCGGAAACGCGCGAGATGCTCGAGGCAATCGAAGGCGAAATCGTCGTTTGGGAAGCCGATCCGGCGGACCGGGCTCGGCTTGATGCGATCTTCCGCTTCGTCCACACGGTTAAGGGCAATTGCGGCTTCTTCGATTTCCCGCATTTGGAACGACTAAGCCATGCCGCTGAAAATGCCCTGGCCGAAGTGCGCGCCGGACGGCGCAGCGCTGATGTGCAGCTGGTAAATGCCGTACTCGCGATTATTGACCGGATCGGGGAAATCACTGGCACCATCGATGATGGCTCCAGCCAAACGGCTGATTCAACCGCCAACAGCGCCGATGAATTACTAATCGCGATGCTGGATCAAGACGCGCAGGATAAAGACTTGGCGGAACAAGTCGAACATCATGAGCCGCAAGCCCCCGCCGCCGCTGCGCCCGGCACGAGTGCACCGGCAGTTACTCCGCGCAGTATTCGGTTACCGGTTGATCTGCTGGACCGAGTGATGAGCGGCGTGTCCGATATGGTTTTGGCCCGCAATGATCTGGCACGGCGCCTAAGAGCCTCGGGTTCGGAGCCGGCGATTGACGGTCCGTTTGAACGCCTATCAGCCATCCTCAAGGATGTCCGCGAGGCGACCACAAAGATGCGCATGCAGCGGGTCGAGCATCTCTACAATCCTGTGCCCCGGCTGGTCCGCGACCTGTCCGCAGAGCTAGGCAAACAAGTGATGGTTGATCTGGCCGGTCAAGATGTTGAGATGGACCGCGAAATGATCGAAATGATCCGCGATCCAGTCACCCATATCATCCGGAACGCGATTGATCACGGGATGGAAACTCCTGCAGAACGAAGAGCCGCAGGCAAGCACGAGGTCGGTCTGTTGAGCATGACCGCTCGTCAAACGGGAAACCGTATTACGATTGCTATCAGCGATGACGGCAAGGGTCTGGACATCGGGAAACTTGGCAAGAAGGCAATTGCCGCCGGCTTGCTGACCGATCAGGAAGTCTCGGCAATGTCGCGCGACGATTTGCATCAGCTAATTTTCCAGCCTGGCTTGTCAACAGCAGAGACGGTCAGCGAAGTTTCCGGCCGCGGGGTCGGAATGGATGTGGTGCGAGCAAATCTGGACCGAATCGGTGGCGGGATAATCGTAAGGAGCAAGCCGGGCGAAGGGACCATTTTCATCCTCTCGTTCCCGCTAACTCTAAGCATCGTTTCTGGACTGACAGTCGGCATCGAGAAACAGATCTTCGCGATTCCGCGATCCTTCATCGAAGAAATCATGCACGGCGCTGCGGGTGCAGTCGAATTCTCCAGCATCGGCGCTGCTGATCTTGTGACATTCCGCGGCCAGCGTGTCCCATGCCTGTCCCTCACCCGCGTCCTCGGTTTGAGCGAGAGCAAGGAACTGCAGGAAAAAACCCTTTTAATGGTCCGGCTTGGAACCGGAGATCTATTTGCGCTCGCGGTTGACCAAGTCTTCGATCACGAGGATCTGGTGGTCAAACCGCTGGCGCCAGCAATCGCAGCTAGCGGGGTCTACGCTGGCACAACCCTGCTGGATGATGGCAGCCCGATCTTGTTGCTTGATATCCAGAACATCGCCGATCAAAATGGCTTGGTAAGTGAAGTTCGCCTTCGTCCGACTGATCCGGACGAACGCCAGAAATGCTCCGCCGCTCCGGCCCGTCCGATCATGCTATTTATCGGGATAGATGGACGTCGGCGCGCGATTGGAATGGATCTGGTCCGGCGGATTGATGTACTGTCACCCGATGCGGTAGATATCGAAGGTAACCGCGCGCAAATTGTTATCGACGGCGCAATCCTTCCTCTGATCGGCATCGATCAACAAGCCCGCGATCAGATCGCGGCCGAAGGCAAGATCAAGCTGCTGCGCCTGTCAGATGGACAATGCGAATTGGCCTATGCCGTTTCGGAAGTGTCGGATGCCGGAACGATCGAAAACGAGATTGTCCCCTGCGAGAAAGATCTTTCGATTGAAGGGGTCACGCTGATTGGCGGGTTACCAGTACCAATTGTCGACGGGATGGCACTATTTGCCCAGTATGGCCGCTTTGAAACTCCCCATAACCCACTAACCTGCCGCCTGCCGGCTGATGATGAATGGTCACAATCGATGCTCAGGCCGCTGGTGGAGGCTGCCGGATACCGGATTATCAACTCGTCCGATAATGCTGCCGATGATGCGGCAGATGTGACCTTTGTCATGGACCAGGCTGACACAGTTCCAGACGACAGCGGCATCATAATTCGGATACATTCAAACGAGAATGCACCGGCGAGCCCGGAAAGCGGCATCTACCGTTATGACCGCGAAGGGTTGCTCGCTGCCCTTATGGACGCGCGAGTGGGGACGAAATGATGAATGATTTGCTGGTCATGACCGAAATAGCAGGTCGCCGCGCCGCCTTTCGCGCGGTCGAGGTGCAATCGGTGCTCGAGATCGAAAATGTGTCGTCCATACCCCGCGCGCCTGACTTTATCGCCGGGCTGACCGCGATGCGGAGTAGGTCGCTGACTGTTGTGAATTGCCGCAAATCACTCGGCCTGCCGGCCGAAAACGCGCCCGACAGCCGCGCTGCCGTAGTTGAAATCGATGGCCACCTATATGCGCTGCAAGTCGACAAGGTCGAAGATGTAACTGAAGCCAAGTCTGCTCCGGTGCCAATCAACGGGGGCTTCGGCGAGGCATGGGAACGGGTGGCTTTGGGCATGGTGGAAACCGCTGAAGGGCCCGCCTTGCTGATAGATATCGCACAAATGGTCGCTGGACCTCCTGCCGAAATGCACCCGATCGGGTCCGACAAAGGGCCCTCCACAATTGCGGCTTAAGGAGATGGTTACTTTAACCGGATAAACCGGAAAAAAGAAGGGTGATCGCAACCATGAAGAGCTGTCTTGTCGTCGACGATTCGCGGGTAATCCGCAAGGTGTCGCGCCACATTTTGGAAACTCTGGATTTTTCTGTCTCCGAGGCGGAGAACGGCCAGCTGGCACTCGATCAATGCAATGCGGAAATGCCTGATGTGGTCCTGCTAGATTGGAATATGCCGGTGATGACCGGTATCGAATTCATCACCCAATTGCGCAAGCAACCCGGCGGAGATGCGCCAAAAGTGGTCTTTTGCACCACTGAGAATGACATCGCCCATATTCGCGAAGCGATCAGCGCCGGGGCCGACGAATATGTCATGAAGCCGTTCGATCACGAAACTCTGCAAATCAAACTACAGCTTGTCGGTATGGCCTGAGGGGCCGCCGGTGAACAGCTCCCCGCCTTTTTCCCAGCCGCCAACAAACCGCTGGTGTCCCCGCTCAAACCCGGTGCGGGTGATGATCGTCGACGATTCTTTGATCGTTCGAACCGTCCTGTCACGGATATTGGATCAGGCGGACGGCTTTGAGGTCGCTGCCAAGGCGAGTAGCGCGGAATTGGCGCTCTCAATACTTGCGCATCAAAGCGTGGATGTAATTCTGCTGGATCTGGAAATGCCTGGCATGGGCGGGCTCGATGCCTTGCCAAAGATACTCGCCGCCGCCGTTGGCGCACAGGTTCTGGTTGTCTCTTCGCTAACCGATGAAGGTGCTGAGCACACCATAGCTTCTCTACAAATGGGCGCAGCAGACACGATGCTCAAACCACGTGCGGGCGGCTTTGATCAGGTCTATCGCACCGCCTTGCTGGAGAAGATCCACGCCTTGGGGCTGGGCAGCCCCAATCAATTCAGGTCAACCAAGCCGGACGATAGAGTTCGGGCCAATCCGGCAGAACACGTGGGATTTCCCAGCCTGCGCTCACCATCGCCAAAATCTCCAAGGCTTATCGCCATTGGCGCATCGACTGGCGGGATCCATGCGCTGTGTATCTTGCTGCGCAAATTGCCCCGGCATTTGGAGTTACCGATTTTGGTCACCCAGCACTTGCCTGAAAGCTTCATCACCGTCTTCGCCCGCCAATTGGAAGCAGCCGGATCTCGCAAAACCGTGGTAGCGGGCGCACGGACGATTATTCAGCCGGGCTGTATCTATGTCGCGCCGGGCGATGGCCATATAATGGTCCGCGAAAGCGGCAACCAGCTGATGACCGAGATTGGCCACTTCCCGGTCGCCAGCGGTTGCACTCCATCGGTCGATCCGATGTTCGAAACTGCGGCTGATGCCACTAATGGTCATGCGTTGGGAATCGTCTTGTCCGGCATGGGACGCGACGGCGTGGTTGGCGCGGAGAAACTGGTCAAAGCGGGCGGTGCAATTATAGCTCAGGACGAAGCCAGCTGCGCCGTTTGGGGGATGCCGCGTGCGGTGACCGAAGCAGGCCTGACTTCAGCGGTACTGCCGCCCGCCGAGATCGCCAGTAGAATTGGCGTTCATGTGGGAGCAGCCGCATGGAAGTGAGCGAAATCTCTCACCGGATTATTGCCGACCTGCTGGCCACACGATCCGGCCAGCAATTGACCGAAGGCCGCCGTTGGAGAATCGCCTCAGCGCTAAGCGGTATTTTCCGCGAGAACGGGCTCAGCAATGTCGATCAATTGGTGTGTCTACTGGCCGAGCCGAAGGGCGATGAATTGGCCCGCGAAGTAGTCGAAGCGCTGCTAAATAACGAGACCTATTTCTACCGCGACCGGGCGATGTTCGAATTGCTGGACCAGCATGTCCTTGCCGAGTTGGCCAAAAGGCGCATTGATACCAAATGTCTATCAATTTGGTCTGCAGGGTGCTCGTCCGGGCAGGAGGCATTGTCTCTGGCGATGATCTTCGCCGAACAACCCCAGCGCTGGGCTGGTTGGCACATTGAGATCCATGGCACTGATGTTTCCCATCAAGCCATTAAAACGGCCAGACAGGGTAGTTATAGCCAATTTGAAATCCAGCGTGGATTGGGGGTCAGCCAGATGCTCAACCATTTCGAAGAATCCTCAGGCCGATGGCAGGCCAGCCGCAAGTTACAAAGCATGATCCGTTTCAAGGTCGGCAACATTCTCGATCCAGTGGAGCAGCCTCACCGCCATGACCTTGTGTTATGCCGAAACGTTCTGCTCTATTTCGACGAACCAACGCGAGAGCGCGCCTTCTGCCGGCTGTCGCAAAACATGGCTCATGATGGTTCCCTCATGCTAGGCGCGGGCGAGACTGCGGTTGGCCGGACCGGGGGCATATTTGCGCCATCCCCCGAACACCAAGGACTGTATGCCAGAACGACGCAAAATTCAGCTTCAAAGCGCTGGACAAATGACCAGGCTGACGAATCCCCGAGATATCTCTTGAAGTCCCCGGCCTAGCAATCCCAAGAGGGTAAATGCCAACTTAACGCTTCCTTAGTGACATCGCTTTAATCCTCTGTTTTAGGTCGTCCCAGACCTCGATCCGAGGAGGCAAGATGTTAAAAATCCAAGCTAGTTTAGGATTAACGCCGAAGATATTAGTGCTCGGCCCAATGATGGTGCTGACGCTGATATTCGTCGTTACCAGCGCTTTGCTGATTATCAGTGACGAAGTGCCTCAGGCACCTGCCTCCGCGCTAATTCTCGGCGGAATCGCGACGTATTCACTGGCCGTAGCATTGCTGGCCCACATTGGTCTGAACACCGTCGATGAACTTCAAGCCCTGGGGGTGACGGACAGCCTGAGCAAGCTACCAAACCGCCGCGCATTACACCGCGATGCATTTGCGACAGTCCTGGCGGAACAGGAATTGGCAATTGCCCTAATAGATCTCGACGGCTTCAAGGTGGTCAATGATTTGTACGGCCATCAAGTTGGCGATCAGGTGATCAAGGAAGTTGCGGCCATGCTCCTCGACGTTAGCGGAGCCGAGGGTAAGGCCTACCGCCTTGGCGGTGACGAGTTTTCCATCACGATGGCAGGGCCTCTGGCCGGCACAATTCTGGAAGGAATGTGTCGGAATTTGTTGGAACGACTGTCCCAGACTATTGCCATTCAGGATCGCCGGATCGGTATCGGCGCAAGCATCGGACTAGCCCGCACAGACGTCACCGATAAATTGAATTCCTCCGAATTACTGCGCCGCGCCGATGTCGCCATGTATGTGTCCAAGCGCGGCGGGAAAATGCGCTGCAGTTGGTTCCGGCCAGAATTCGACCGTAGTCTCGAAGCGGTCAGGGACATGGACGAAGAACTGCGCAACGCGCTGCTAAACAACGAATTTCAGGTTCACTATCAACCGCTTGTTGATGCCCAGACCCGTCAGGTTGTCGCGGTCGAATCCTTGCTGCGCTGGCAACGCCGAGATGGCGTGCACGTCAGTCCTAATGTCTTCATCCCCATCGCCGAAGAATCTGGGCTGATCAATTCAATTGGTCTTTGGGTCCTGCGTCAGAGCTGCCTTGATGCTCTTGGATGGGACCAGATCAAGCTGTCTGTGAACATTTCGGCTGCGCAATTGCGCAACCCCGAATTCCCTATCAAGCTGGGAAACATCATCGAGGAAACCGGTTTTCCACCAGAGCGGCTGGATCTGGAAGTCACCGAAACCTGCCTCATATTGGACCCGGCAGTGGCAGAACGCAGCCTCGACATTATTCGCGGCTTCGGGGTGAACGTGGTGCTGGACGATTTCGGCACCGGCTATGCCTCGATTGGATTTCTGCGGCAGTTCCGCTTTGAGAAATTGAAGATTGACCGCTCGCTGGTGGTCGAATCAGCCACTGACGAAAGCTCCCGTGCGATGATGCTGTCCAGCATTTCGATGGCCCGCGCGCTCAATATGGACGTTACCGCCGAAGGGGTCGAAACTGAGGCGCAGGCTGATCTGGTGCGGTCTGCCGGATGCGATCAAATTCAAGGCTGGCTCTACTTTAAAGCGATGCCTGCTGAAGACATCGAACAGCATTTGCTTGGACCAGCACTTGGAACTGATGTCGTTCAAACCGAACAACTAATCCAACACCCAATCCAACAGGGGACTGCGGTAGCATGAATGCCATGACCGAAATTACGCCCGCTCTAGACGCATCCGATTTTTCTGTCGGCACGGCGGAAAGATTGCCGGGCGCTGATCAGCATGCTGTTTCAAAAACGGGGCTGGCAGGTTGGTTCGCACGGCAATCGATCGCTGGTAAACTACGCGTTACATTTGGCGGAAACCTCGCCTTTGCAATGGTGATCGCCGGGGCAGTATTGCTCGGGTACACGCTGCTTTGGAACAAGTCGCAAAATGTCGGTCAGCAATATGAGCTGACGCTGCAAGCTACGGAAATTCGCGGCGAGATAGCTGACATCCGCCGCCTGTCAGATACTTTCTTTTCCTCGAACGATCCCGCCGCGGCATCCGCCGTAATTACCGCAATCATAGCGGAAGAAGACGAACTCTCCTCCCTCCGATCAGTGATTGGCGCCGACCAAGTCGCCGTCCGGGCCGAAATCGCCCGGATGGAAGGTGAACTGGCCTCCATGCTTGCGGCTGTCAGAGAATCCGATTCCGAACGCTCGCAAACTGCCGCCTCGGACCTAGTGGATTGATTCCAACGTTTGGAACCCCCGGTTTCGAGCTGCGATGATTTCATCAGGATCGGCTTTCCAGACGAAAGGCTTTGGGTCGTTGGCGTTGTACTCGCGGATGAAGCGATTGATCGCGGCCTGAAGATCGACAAGCGAATGGAAGACGCCATTCTTGAGCCGCCGCCG
>Ga0209702_10006713_pt1 | contig 14591 bp, 8 predicted proteins | sample FRY01_FD_187210 | JGI IMG/M metagenome (GOLD analysis project Ga0209702, IMG submission 187210) | Freshwater microbial communities from Lake Fryxell liftoff mats and glacier meltwater in Antarctica - FRY-01 (SPAdes) (version 2) | ecosystem: Environmental > Aquatic > Freshwater > Ice > Glacier... | reverse complement strand
GCATGCGCTGCTCGCTGGCGCCGCCGGGCAGCGAGGCGCCGCGTGTGCCCAGCACCTGGTCGTCGGTGATCACAACCGTGTTGCGATGCTCCGGCAGGCACTTGGGCAGGTGGTGCAACACGCGCCCGCCAGTGGGCATGCCGCCGGCCGATGGGATCACCTTGGGGCTGTGTTGCAGCTCAATGGCCTTGGACTCGTCGGCGGTGCGCGTCATGGTGGCCACCTGTTCCATGGCGTGCACCTGCACGGCGTTGAGCCGGTGGGCGCCCAGGTGGCGGGCGTACAGGCCGGTGCTGTGGCTGGCCATGGGGCTGTCAAGGTAGATCGGCAGGTCGCGCGGCAGCACGTCGCTGGTCTTGAGATGGGCGATCGCATACAGCAAAGCCGCGCTTCGCCCGACCGCAAACACTGGCACAAAGGCGGTACCGCCGCGAGCGGCGCAGCGCGTGAGGGCCGTGCCGAGCTCGCCTGGCATGTCTTCCAGCGGGTGCACCCAGTCGCCGTGGGTAGACCCGCACGCCACCGCGTCGGCTGCTAGCGGTCGCTCGGGCGCCACCATGGGTGCGTCGCCTGGCCGACCCAGATCGCCGGAGAAAAGGATGCTTCGCCCGCCGACTTCGAGCAGGCTGTGCCCACCGTGTGCGACCAGGTATTTGGAGCCGGTGACGGTATCGGCTGCACCGGAAAATGGAAGACTTGCGCTCATGCAGGCCATGGTACGCCTCGCAGCCGCAGCGTTATTTCAGCGCAAAGTCCAGCATCAGCATAAACACGAAGCCCGCCATGAGCGTGACCGACGCCAGGCCCTCAAACCCGTTGCGGTGCGTTTCGGGGATGATCTCGTGGCTCACCACGAAGATCATGGCGCCTGCCGCCAACGCCAGCGCCATCGGGTAAAACGCCGGCAAGCTGCCCAGCGCCCACAGGCCGAGAATGGCCCCCAGCGGCTCGGCCAATCCTGAAAGCGCTGCCACCCCCCACGACAAGAACACGCCCTTGCCCAGCGAACGCAGCGCCATGGCCACGATCAGCCCCTCTGGCATGTTTTGCAAACCAATAGCCAGCGCCACCGAAGCGCCCGCCTGTCTGACACCTTCGCCCGGCACGCCCGCACCTGTATCCGCATATGCCGCCCCCACCGCCAGACCCTCGGGCAGGTTGTGAATCAAGATGGCCAGCACCATCATCCAGCTGCGTTGCGCCTGCGTCGCCGCCTCGCCAGACGCGGTCCACTTGGTGGTATGGCCCTGCGCGGCCGGCGGCAGCACCGCATGTTCGTGCGGCAGGGCTTTGTCGATCGCCAACATCAAGCCCATGCCCAGCAACAGACCCAGTGACGTGAGAGCAGCCGCCCCTGTTGGTGCAAAACTGGTGGCCCCCAGCATCGCTTGCCCGGCCTCCAGCGAGGGCAACAGCAGCGCAAAAATGGCAGCCGCTAGCATCACCCCCGCTGAAAATGCCAGGAACGCCGATTCCTGCCGTTTGCTCACCCGCTGCACCAGAAAGACCGGCAGCGCCCCCACCGCCGTGGCCAGCGCTGCAATCAGCGAAGCCTGAACACCCGCGGTCATGGCGCTGCTGGCACCCGTGGCATCCCACCAGACGCGGGTGGGTTCCCAGAACGTGCTGCCCGCCACCAGGCCCGCCATCAGCAGCAGACCGGCACCCAGCGCCAGCAAGACCTTGCGCAGGGCATTGGGCGGCAAGGGCGGCTCGAGCTGCTGCAACTTATGCCACGCAGGCTGGATTCGGCGAATAAGGGCGTTCATGGAGGAGCTTTTGAGGCTGGAGCGGGCGCCACCAAGCCGGTTTATGTTGTCAACAACTGTACATTCAGTCCATTCGATAGATCGTATTGAGGCCATAGGCTGCGGGGTAGGGGATGCGACACCCAGTCAGGCGGTGCCCGGCTGTACACCGCAGCAAGCATGTTTCGGTTGCGCCCGCTGTTTGTTGGCCGATCGGACAGCTGCCACACAAGACTGCGCCGCCATCTACCGAGGTTCATCAAACCAAAAGACGGAAATACGCAGAGCCCCTGGCGGATTGACAACCCTTTCCCAGCGATCGCCTTGCGGTCCAGCCTCAAGCGGGCACAGCAACAGCTGGCAAGCGCAAGCAGCTGCCCGAGGCCGTTCGCAAATCGCGTTTGCAGATCAGATCCTGCTCCTGCGCCATGCCGCCCTTGGGCAAAAACCCGTTGCGCTTGACGCCAGGCCACCTCTTGCCCTACGAGCGCTTTGGCGAGGGCCATACCAGGCGAACGCTCCTATTCAGCCCTCGCTGCGCAGCAGCAGCGCGGGGTTGAGCTGCTGCTGGCGCAGCAGGTAGCGCGCGCCCAGCCCCAGGCTCACCACGCTGACCAGCAACGCGGTGAGCGCGCCGCTCCAGTAGAGACCCAGCGGGTCCATGTCGAGGCGCCAGCGCAGCAGGCCAGTGGCAAGCAGGCTGCCGGCCACGGTGGCAAAGCTGGCGGTCACCAGCGCCAGCAGCCCGTATTCCCACAGCAACACCTGGCGCAACAGCGAGTGGCGCGCGCCCATGGCGTGCATCACGGTGGCGTCATACACCTGCCGGCTGCGGCTGGCCGCCACCACGCTGCCCAGCACCAGCAGGCTGGCTGCCAGACACACAAGGGCCACAACAGCCAGCCCGCTGCTGGCGCGGCCCAGGAGGGCGCGGGTCTCGCGCAACAGCGACTCGGTGCGCACGGTGGCGATGTTGGGCGCCACCGCAGCGAGGCGGTCTTGCGCGGCCAGGGTTTTGCTGGCGGGCAGGTAGGCCGCGCCGACGTGGCGGGTGATGAAGGGGTCCAACACGCCATCGCTGAAGATGGCCTCCAGCCACAAGCGCGACTGCATGCGGCGCTGGCTGTAGATGGCGGTCAGTTTTGCCTGGACCGGCGTGCCGAGGATGTCAAAGCGCAGCATGTCGCCCACCTGCAAGCCGAGTTGATCGGCCTCGCGGTCTTCCATCGCCACCAGTGGCGCGCCGGTATGGCCTTCGGGCCACCAGGCGCCGCGGTCGATCACCACATCGTCGAAATTGCCCTCGCGGTTGCTCAGCTTGTGTTCGTCGCGCGCCTCGCGCTCGCGCTCGCTGTTGCCGCTGTCGCGCAGCGCGACACCGTTCACGGCGGCAAGGCGGCCGAGCACCAGCGGTGCGGTGCGCACCTGCTGCAGGCCAAGCGAGGCCTGCAAGGTCTCGCGCAGGATCGGGATCTGCTCGGTTTGCACGTCGTAGAAAACCAGCGCTGGCGCGTTGGCGGGCACGGTCTCGTTCACCGTGCGCAGCAAGGTGGTGACCACCAGCGTGCAGGCCACCAGCAGGGTGAGCGCCGAGCCCAGCGAGAGCAGAGCGGGGCGCAGCGGTGAGGTGGGTTGCTGCAGATTCGCCAGGGCGAGCTGCGCGGGCAGTGGCAGCTGCCAACGCGTGCTGGTTTGCAGCTGCGCGGCCAGGTGCTTGAGTGCGCGCGTGATGCCGTCGAGCAGCGCCAGCAGCAAGGCGGTGGCGAGCACAAACGCAGCGCCAAAGCGTGGGTCGGGCAGGACCAGAAACAGCAGCCCCGCCAGCACCGCGCCGACCTCTGCGGTCAGCCACCAAGCAGCGTGCGGTGTGCGAAGCGACTGCCCATCGACCCCGCGAAACAGCACCGCCGGTGTGACCGACAGCGCCCGCCCAAGCGGCGGTATCGAGAACGCCAGCGCGGTCAGCACGCCAAACGCCAGCGCCACCAGCGAGGGTTGCCACAGGCTGCCGAGCAGCAACCCAATCGGCAGCCGCTCGGCTGTGGCCAGGGCCCCAGCCAGCGCCATCGCGTTGCCCACCAGCACGCCGAACGCGCTGGCCAACAGCGCGAGCATGAGGATCTGGATCAGCACCATCGCTGCCAGCCGTCTGTCGCGCAGGCCAAGCGCGCGCAGCGTGGCCAGCGAGGCGAGCTTGCCTTGCAGGTAGGCCTGCACACTGTTGAACACGCCCAGGCCACCGATAAACAGGGCCGAGAAACCGATTAGCAACAGGCCCGAGCCAATCTGGCCCAGCACCTCGGCCATGCGCTCGCTGCGTTCGTCGAAGGTTTCAACCTCGGCGTCGAGCGCCGGGAACTCGGCTGTGAAGGCGTCGCGCCAGACGCCGGGCGGCTGGTCGGTGCGCACGCGGTAGCGGTAGTTGACGCGGCTGAGCGGCTGCACCAGGCCGGTGGCGCGCAGCGCGCCTTCGCTCACCAACACCGGCGCGCCGCCCCAGTCGGCACGCAGGCTGCGGTCGGGCTGGCGGGTGATGAGGGCGCGCACCGCGAGGCTCAGGTTGCCAATCTCCACCCGCTCGCCAACCGCAATGCCCATGCGCTGGGCCAGCGTGGCGTCCAGCGCCGCGCCCCAGTCCCCGTTTTGCTCGGCAAGTGCGGTGTCCAGCGAGCCAGCGGGCGAGAGCGTGACCTCGCCGTACAGCGGGTAGGCGGCGTCGGTGCTTTGCAGCTCGATCAGCTGCGCGCGGCCGTCGGCGCTGCGCAGCATGGTCCGCAGCTCGATCAGGCGCGAGACGGTGGCCGCGCCCTGGCTGGGTGCGCTCATCCACGCCAGCATCTCGGGCGGCAGCGGTTGCTGGTATTCCACCTCCACGTCACCACCGAACAAAAGGCGCGCGTCGGCCCGCAGCGCATCGGTCACCTGGCGGTACAGCCCGCCGCCAGCGGCCACCAAGGACACGCCCAGCACCAGGCAGGCAACGAAGATCCACAGCGACCGGCCACTGGCGCGCAGGTCGCGCCAGGCCAGACTAAACAGAAAGCGCATCGGTGGCGTCCGTGTTGGCAGGCTTGTTGGCGGCCGGGGTGTCGTGCAGTTGCCCATCGTGCAGGCGCAGCACGCGGTCGCAGCGGGCGGCGAATTCGAGGTCGTGCGTGACCAACACCAGCGTGGTGCCGATCTCTCGGTTGAGCTCAAACAGCAGCTCGCGCACCGACTCTGCGGTGTGGTCGTCCAGGTTGCCAGTGGGCTCGTCGGCCAGCAGCAGGCTCGGCCGGTGCACCAACGCGCGCGCAATTGCTACCCGCTGCTGCTCGCCGCCCGAGAGCTGGCTCGGCCGGTGACCCAGCCGCCCGCCCAGACCCACGCGCTGCAGCATGGCGGTGGCCAGCGTGCGCGCCTCGCGTCGGCCGGCCATTTGCAGCGGCAACGCCGCGTTGTCCAGCGCGCTCAGCGAGGGCAACAAATGGAAGGACTGAAACACAATGCCCACCCGCTCGCGGCGCATGTCGGCCAGGCCGTCGGCATCGAGCGTGCCGAGGTCAATGCCATCGACCACCACCCGGCCCTCGGTGGGCCGCTCCAGGCCCGAGAGCAGGAGCAGCAGCGAGGTCTTGCCCGAGCCCGATGGCCCGGCGATGGCCACCCGCGTGCCAGCTGCGATGGTGATATTCACGTCGCGCAGCACATCGACCCGGCCGTGGGCCAACGGGTAGGACATGCCCAGCTGGTGGGTTTCGATGAAGGGTTTGGAACTTTGGATGGTCATGCGTGGGCGGTATTTTTGTGAGAGCAGCGCGGACATTAGCGCTATGCGATGGGTGGGCCTGTGTCAAGGTTCCCGATGCCTGATGGTGGCACCGGCCAAGTAGACTGGCGCACGCCCGCCAGCCCACCGAAATGTTCCGCGATTTGCACCGATCTTGATCGCGCTTTGGCAGCACAAACCGCACTTGCTACAACACCGCAACCCCGCATCGCCACAAGAAAACACCATGACAAGCTCCCAACAACGCGCTGCCTTGCAAAGCCAAATCTGGAAAATCGCCAACAACGTTCGGGGTGCCGTTGACGGCTGGGACTTCAAGCAATATGTGCTGGGCACCCTGTTCTACCGCTTCATCAGCGAAAATTTTGCGGCCTATATCGAAGGCGGGGACGACAGCGTCGACTACGCAGGCCTTGCCGACGTGGTCATCACACCCGACATCAGAGACGACGCCGTCAAGACCAAAGGCTATTTCATCTACCCCAGCCAGTTGTTCCGCTGCGTGGCCGCCACCGCCAACGCCAATGAAAGCCTGAACACCGACTTGGCCAAAATCTTCTCGGCCATTGAAACCTCGGCCCTGGGCTACCCGTCGGAGCGTGACATTCGCGGCCTGTTTGCCGACTTTGATACCACCAGCAACCGCCTGGGCAACACCGTCAAAGACAAAAATGCCCGATTGGCTGCCGTTCTCAAAGGCGTGGCCGAACTGGACTTTGGCGGCTTTGAAGGCAGCCACATCGACCTGTTTGGTGATGCCTACGAATTTCTCATCTCCAACTACGCCGCCAACGCGGGCAAATCGGGCGGCGAGTTTTTCACACCGCAGCATGTATCCCGGTTGATTGCCCAGCTGGCCATGCACGGGCAAACCAGCGTCAACAAAATTTACGACCCCGCCTGCGGATCGGGCTCGCTGTTGCTGCAAGCCAAAAAGCATTTCGACGCCCACATCATTGAAGACGGCTTTTGGGGGCAGGAACTCAACCACACCACCTACAACCTGGCGCGCATGAACATGTTTCTGCACAACGTCAACTACGACAAATTCAATATCGCGCTGGGAGACACCCTCATTGCCCCCCACTTTGGCGACGAAAAACCGTTTGACGCCATCGTCTCCAACCCGCCGTATTCGGTGAAGTGGATCGGCGCAGACGACCCCACCCTCATCAACGATGAACGCTTTGCGCCTGCAGGCGTGCTGGCCCCAAAATCGAAAGCCGATTTCGCGTTTGTGCTGCACGCGCTGAGCTACCTGTCCAGCAAGGGCCGCGCAGCCATCGTTTGCTTTCCCGGCATTTTTTACCGGGGCGGGGCCGAAGCCAAAATTCGCCAATACCTGGTGGACAACAACCATGTGGAAACGGTGATTTCACTCGCGCCCAATCTGTTTTTTGGCACCACCATTGCCGTGACGATTTTGGTGCTGTCCAAACACAAAACCGACACCACCACCCAGTTCATTGATGCCAGCGCGCTGTTCAAGAAAGAAACCAACAACAACGTGTTGCTGGACGCGCATATTGACCAGATCATGGCGGTGTTTGACAGCAAAACCAATATCGAACACTTCGCTCAGTCGGTGCCCTTCGAGCGGGTGGCTGCCAACGATTACAACCTGTCTGTCAGCAGCTATATAGACGCCAAAGACACCCGCGAGGTGGTGGACATTACACAACTTAACGCCAAGCTGAAAACCACTGTGGCCCGAATCGACCAGCTGCGCACCGCGATTGATGCCATTGTGGCGGAGATTGAAGGCGAGGAGTTGGAGGCATGAGCGGCGTGAAGTTTTTGGATAGGCTGTTGGATGGGGTTTCGGTGGAGTGGAAGCCGCTTGGAACGCTTGCTGAACTGTTTCGTGGTAGCGGGCTACAAAAGAAAGATTTCACCGAAATTGGTATACCAGCCATTCATTATGGCCAAATTTATACTTATTACGGCCTGTCCACGACGAAAACCAAATCTTTTGTATCATCCGATTTGGCTAAGCAACTAAAAAAAGTTGATAAAGGTGATGTTGTAATTACCAATACAAGTGAAAACACTGAGGATGTGTGTAAGGCATTGGTTTATTTGGGTGAGTACCAAGCCGTTACGGGCGGGCACGCGACTATTTTGAAACCTGGTAATTGCTTGCTGGGTAAGTACTTTGCCTATTTCACACAGACGGATGAATTCGCTACCGAAAAAAGAAAGTATGCAAAGGGAACCAAGGTGATTGATGTTTCTGCCACAGATATGGCAAAAATTAAAGTCCCTATTCCTTGCTCAGAGAATCCCAAAAAATCGTTAGAAATCCAAGCTGAAATCGTCCGCATACTGGATACTTTCGCCGAGCTTACAGCCGAGCTTACAGCCGAGCTTACAGCCGAGTTGACAGTCCGCAAACAACAATACAACCACTACCGCAATCACTTGTTGAGTTTTGAAGATGGCGAAGTGGATTGGAAAAATCTTGGTGCAGTTACAAATATCAAGATGGGTCAGGCGGTAAATAAACAAATGATATCTGCTAATCCTGGTGAGTATCCGGTCATCAACAGCGGCCGGGAGCCTCTTGGATTTATCAATGAATGGAATACAGATGGCGATCCGATCGGTATCACTTCACGTGGCGCAGGAGTTGGTTCAATAACATGGAGAGATGGTAGATATTTTCGTGGAAATTTAAATTATTCTGCATCTATCAAGAGTAATCAAGAAATAAGCACTAGATACCTTTATCATATTTTGCTCAATATGGAGTCTGAGATACAGACGTTATGTACATATGACGGCATTCCTGCCTTGAATGCTGGGAACTTAAAGGAGCTCAAAATACCTATGCCATCTTTCGTTGAGCAAGAAAGAATAGCTTCTGTTTTAGACAATTTTGACACCCTCACCAACTCCCTCACCGAAGGACTGCCCCGTGAAATCGCGCTGCGCCAAAAGCAATACGAGCATTACCGCAACCTGCTGTTGAGCTTCCCGAAGCCGGAAGCGGCGGCGACCTGACATGAGCCAAACGTTGTCCGAAATAGCCGAGCAACTGAGTACACCGAAAACGATTCAGAAAACTGTTTCTGAAAAGACAAAGGTGGTGGAGGAAACCAAGCCCGTTCCAAAGGTGCAGCTGATCTACGCCTTCAACGGCACCGGCAAAACGCGCCTTTCGCGAGCGTTCAAGGAGTTGATTGCACCCAAGGAGGAAGGCGAAGAGGCTCAGCCGTCTGATTTAGCAGACAAGAAGGTCCTCTACTACAGCGCGTTCACGGAAGACCTGTTCTATTGGAAGAACGATCTGGAGCGGGACGCCGAGCCCAGGTTGATCATCCAGCCCAACGCGTTCACCCGGTGGGTCCTCGAAGAGCAGGGCCAAGACCAGAGCATCACTGCCACGTTTCAGCACTACACCAGCGAAAAGCTGACACCGCATTTCAGCGCCGATTTTTCCTCGGTCAGCTTTTCGTTCGAGCGTGGCAACAATGTGCAAGAGCCCAACATCAAAATATCCAAAGGTGAAGAAAGCAATTTCATTTGGAGTGTTTTCAACGCGCTGTTGGAGCAGTTGATAGCCGAACTCAACATTGTTGATATTGAAAATCGCTCAACCGCTGCCTTCAACAATCTGAAGTATGTTTTTGTTGATGATCCGGTAAGTTCGCTGGATGACAATCACCTGATCGAGCTGGCGGTGAACCTAGCGGTGCTGATCAAATCCAGCCAGTCCGATCTCAAGTTCATCATCACAACCCACAGCCCGCTGTTTTACAACGTGCTATACAACGAGTTCAGTAACAAGGCCTGCTACATGCTGGAGCGCATGGAAAACGGCGGCTTCACACTGACAGAAAAACACGGCGACTCCAACAAAAGCTTTTCTTACCATCTGCACCTGCTGCAAACCATAGAGCAGGCCATTGCCGATCAAAAAGTAGAGCGCTACCACTTCACGCTGCTGCGCAATCTTTACGAAAAAACGGCCAGTTTTCTGGGCTATCCGAAGTGGTCTGAGTTGTTGCCAGACGACAAGCAGCTCTACCACAGCCGCATCATTAACTTTACCAGCCACAGCACGTTGTCGAACGAGGCCATGGCGGTGCCGACGCCCGCAGAACAGGCAACCGTCAAACTGCTGACAGATCATCTGAAAAGCCGCCATGCTTTTTGGCAGCAGCAGGGAGTCTGAAAACATGAGCGAAATCACCCACCACACCGACTACCGCCAGGCGCTGGCCGTCATCAAACGGCGCATTCAAGCCTCGCAAACCCGCGCCGTGCTGGCGGTGAACGCCGAGCTGCTGGGCCTGTACTGGGACATTGGCCGCCAGCTGGACACTTGGTTACGCGAGCGCGCCTGGGGTTCGGCGGTGGTGGAACAGATGGCGCTGGATTTGCAAGCCAGCTACCCCGGCATGAAGGGCTTTTCTCGCACCAGCCTGTTTGCCATGCGGCAGTTCTATGCCTTCTTCTGCCCGCAGTACGAAGTTGTCCCACAGCCTGTGGGACAAATGCCCTGGGGGCATGTGCGTACCCTGCTGGCGAAGGTCAAGTCGGTGGAGTTGGTGTTGCTGTACGCGCAGGCCTGCCGCGAACACGGCTGGAGCCGCACCGTGCTGGAATGGCAGATTGAGCAGCGCTTTCATGAGCGTGCGGGCCAGGCGGTCGGCAACTTTGCCCAGACCTTGCCTGCACCGCAGTCTGAGCTGGTGCAGCAAAGCCTCAAAGACCCGTATGTGTTTGACTTCTTGACGCTGACACCGCAAGCAGTGGAGCGCGACATCGAGAACCAACTGGTCGCGCAGATCACCCGGTTTCTGCTGGAGCTGGGCAAGGGCTTTGCGTTCCTCGGGCGGCAATACCCGTTGGTGGTGAATGGCCGGGACTACTTTCTGGATTTGCTTTTCTATCACGCGCGCTTGAAGTGCTATGTGGTGATTGAGCTGAAGGCGGGTGGGTTCAAACCCGAATACATCGGCAAGCTCAACTTCTATTTGTCGGCGGTGGACGACCAGCTGCGCGGCGAGGGTGATCAGCCGACCATTGGCCTGATCCTGTGCAAAGACAAAGACAAACTGGATGTGGAGTACGCCCTGCGCGACATCCACAAACCGATGGGCGTGAGCTCGTTCATCACCAAAGACATTCCCTTGGCGGTGCGGTCTCAGTTACCGACCGTGCAAGAGATTGAGAGCGAGCTGACCGCGCTGATTCACAACGAAGAGAACAAGCCCAATGAGTGACTACAAAACCATTGCTGAATCAAAGAGTTTCATCGTTCTGGACAAATACACCAGGCAATGGCAGGTAAATGAGGGCTACCAGAGCGAAAGCGATCTGGAGCGGGAGTTCATTCAGGATCTGGTTCAACAAGGCTACGAGGCTCCGCAGGGCCTGACCACGCTCGAAGCCCTGTTGGCCAATGTGCGCGTGCAGCTGCAAGCACTCAACAACGTGCTTTTTACTGACACTGAGTGGCAGCGCTTTGCCGAGACTTGGCTCGACAAGCCCAGCGACGGCATCATTGAGAAAACCCGCAAGGTTCACACCGACCATGTTCACGATTTCGTGTTTGACGATGGGCGCATTCAAAACATCCACCTGCTGGACAAGAAAAACACCGCCCGCAACAAGCTGCAGGTCATCAAGCAGTTTGAGCAAACCGGCGGCTTCGCCAACCGTTACGACGTAACCGTATTGGTCAATGGCCTGCCGCTGGTTCAGGTGGAACTGAAGAAGCGCGGCGTGGCCATTCGCGAAGCGTTCAACCAGGTACACCGCTACAGCAAAGAGAGTTTCAACAGCACGCATTCCCTGTTCAAGTATTTGCAGCTGTTCGTCATCACCAACGGCACCGACAGCCGTTACTTTGCCAACACCACCCAGCGCAACAAAAACAGCTTTGACTTCACCATGAACTGGGCGAAGGCCGACAACAGCCTGATCAAAGACCTGAAAGACTTCACCGCCACCTTCTTCCAGAAAGACACGCTGCTCAAAGTGCTGTTGCGCTATTCGGTGTTTGACACCAGCAACACGTTGCTGGTGATGCGCCCGTACCAAATTGCCGCCATCGAACGCATTTTGTGGAAGATCAACAGCGCTTACCAGGCCAAGGGCTGGAACACGCTGGAAGGCGGGGGTTTCATTTGGCACACCACCGGTTCGGGCAAAACGCTGACCAGCTTCAAAGCGGCTCGCCTGGCCACCGAGCTGGCGTTCATCGAGAAGGTGTTTTTTGTGGTGGACCGCAAGGATCTGGATTACCAGACCATGAAGGAATACCAGCGCTTTTCACCCGATAGCGTGAACGGCTCAGACAGCACAGCGGGCTTGAAGCGCAACCTGGACAAAGACGACAACAAGATCATCGTCACCACCATTCAGAAGCTCAACCACCTTATGAAGACCGAGGGCGATTTGCCCGTCTACGGCAAGCAAGTGGTCTTCATTTTTGACGAATGTCACCGCAGCCAGTTTGGTGAAGCGCAGAAGAACCTGAAGAAGAAGTTCAAGCGGTTCTATCAATTTGGATTTACCGGCACACCGATTTTTCCGCAGAACGCCGCTGGCGCTGAAACCACCGCCAGCGTGTTTGGCCGTGAATTGCATTCGTATGTAATCACCGATGCCATACGCGACGAGAAGGTGTTGAAATTCAAGGTTGATTACAACGATGTGCGCCCGCGGTTCAAAGCCTTCGAGACCGAGCAGGACGATAAAAAGCTCAGTGCAGCAGAAAACAAGCAGGCCCTGTTGCACCCAGACCGCATTCGCGAAATCACCCAATACATTCTGAACAACTTCCGGCAGAAAACCCATCGCCTGCAAGTGGGTGGCCATCAGGCGGGGAAGGGCTTCAATGCCATGTTTGCGGTCAGCAGTGTGGACGCCGCCAAGCTGTACTACGAGGCTTTCAAGGCCTTGCAGGCGAATAGTGCAGTGTCACAGCGGCCCCTGAAGGTTGCCACCATCTTCTCGTTTGCAGCCAATGAAGAGCAAGATGCGGTGGGCGACATTCAAGATGAGAGCTTTGAAGTGTCGGCGATGAACAGCAGCGCCAAGGAGTTTCTGTGCGCGGTCATATCGGACTACAACACGCTGTTCAAATCCAATTTCAGCGTGGACAGCAACGGCTTTCAGAATTACTACCGCGATCTGGCCAAACGCGTCAAAGGCGCAGACGACAGCGGAAAGCGACTTCCTATGGATGAACAGGTGGATCTATTGATTGTGGTGGGCATGTTCCTGACCGGCTTTGATGCCCCCACATTGAACACCCTGTTTGTAGACAAAAACCTGCGTTTCCACGGTTTGATTCAAGCCTATTCGCGCACCAACCGGATTTTTGACGCTACCAAAACCTTTGGCAACATTGTCACCTTCCGTGATTTAGAGCAGACGACCATTGACGCCATCACCTTGTTTGGCGACAACAACACCAAAAACGTGGTGCTGGAGAAAAGCTACCGGGAATACATGGAAGGCTTCACCGATCTGGCAACGGGTGAGGCACGGCGGGGTTTTGTTGACGTGGTGAAGGAGCTGGAGCAGCGCTTCCCTGACCCCGCCACCATTGAAAAGGAAGCCGAGAAAAAGGCCTTTGCGAAGCTGTTTGGCGAGTATTTGCGTGTAGAGAACGTGCTGCAAAATTACGACGAATTTGCCAGCTTGAAGGCCTTGCAGAGCATTGATATGAACGACCCGGCAGCGGTTGAAGCGTTCAAGGTCAAGCATTATCTGGACGACGGCGCATTGGCCACTCTGCAAGAGATTCACGTTCCTTCTGAGCGAAAAATTCAAGACTACCGCTCAGCCTACAACGACGTTCGTGACTGGCTGCGTCGAGAAAAATTGTCCACCGAGAAGGAAAAGTCCACCGTCGACTGGGACGATGTGGTCTTTGAGGTTGATCTGCTGAAGTCGCAAGAGATCAACCTGGACTACATCCTGGGGCTCATTTTTGAGAACAACAAAAATGTCAATGACAAAGCGGCACTCGTGGAGGATATGCGTCGGGTGATTCGCGCCAGTTTGGGCAACCGTGCCAAGGAGAGCCTGCTGGTCGATTTCATCAACCAGACCGACCTGGACCAGATCGGTGACAAAGCCAGTGTGATTGAAGCGTTCTTTGCCTTTGCTCAAGCCGAACAGCAGCGCGAGGCGCAAGAGTTGATCAGCACTGAGAACCTGAACGCGGATGCGGCTAAGCGCTACATCAGTACATCACTGAAACGGGAGTTTGCCAGCGACAACGGCACGGAGCTGAACGCGCTGTTGCCCAAGATGAGTCCACTCAACCCCTTGTATTTGACCAAGAAGCAAAGCGTATTTCAGAAAATTGCCGCCTTTGTAGAGAAGTTCAAAGGCGTGGGCGGGCGAATTTGACCCCAATACCGCGTGGTTTTGCTGACATGTTGATCTGCTCGGGCCGCAGCAGCTCGACCGATGGGAGGCACAACTGGTCGAACTCACGCAGCGCTCAGCACACAACGCCTTCAGTCAAGCGACTATTTCGCCGCCCGGATCAAGCACCCGGCACCGCCCACACCCGACCACCGCCCACCGCGTGCAAGTTGACACCGGGCCTAGGCTCCACGGCGAAGCCGCCGGTGAAGGCACCAAAGGCGGGCAAGGTTGCCTGCGCGGTGTCGCTCACGAAGCAGGGCAGGCGCAGCCGGTCGCGCGCCGGGCCGCGTAGATGCAGCACCGGGTGGTCGTGACCGGCGAGCACAAAGTGGGTGGGGTGGGTTTGTGGGTGGTGGCAAGCGGCGAACGGGCCGATCAGCCACGGCTCGTTGACCACTTCGATTTGCGCCTCAGTGGGGGGGTCGCCCGCGCGGCTGTCGTGGTTGCCGCGCACCAGTGTCATGCGCACCGCGGTGTGTTGTTGGCGCCAGGTTTGCAGCGCCTGCATCAGCTCGGGTGTGCGGCCGGCGGCGGCGTGCAGGAAGTCGCCCAGGAAGACCAGGTGTTGCGGGGTGTGCTGGGTGATCAGCGTTGAGAGGCGGTGCAGGTTGTCCTGTGTGCTGCCGGCGGGCACGGGCTGGCCTAGCTTGCGGTAGGTGGCGGCTTTGCCGAGGTGC
>Ga0209702_10006710_pt1 | contig 14593 bp, 10 predicted proteins | sample FRY01_FD_187210 | JGI IMG/M metagenome (GOLD analysis project Ga0209702, IMG submission 187210) | Freshwater microbial communities from Lake Fryxell liftoff mats and glacier meltwater in Antarctica - FRY-01 (SPAdes) (version 2) | ecosystem: Environmental > Aquatic > Freshwater > Ice > Glacier... | reverse complement strand
TTTTCGCCTAAACAGAACTCGCTTGCCCGCCAAATGGGACTTGGTGGTTCGCCCTAAACTTGGTGCCAAGCCCGACCTGGCGGCGATTGAAGCCAGCTTGATCCGCTTGACTCAACGGTTGGAGAAACCTCGAGTCAACCAAAACGGCGATCGAAAGTTTGCCCATCAACGTCGCACGAAATCCGGAAAGCACCAAAGTGGTTCTTGACGCCAAAAATAATCCAGCCCCGAATGAGCCCCTCGACAAGGACGACTTAGCCAGACTTCCAAATGATCTTGCTGCCACAAAGTTGACTGCGGATCGGGCGTCCCCAAGTCAACAACGGCCAAGTGACCGGCTGCAAATGCCAAGCCTCTTCCAACCACTGCAATGGCCAAGTCTGGCTGCGGATTTCTGCATTCGTTTCTATCAAGCGGCGATCAGCCCCATGTTTCCAGCCCGCTGTCGGTATCGCCCCACGTGCAGCCAGTACGCTCGGCAAGCGATTCAGAAATATGGCCTGATCGTTGGCGGTTTCAAGGCTACCCTGCGAATTCTTCGCTGCCACCCCTGCAGCAAAGGGGGCGACGACCCACTGAACTAGCCTCCAGTCCCCAAACCAGAAAAGCCCCTAATTCACTCAATGCGTATACCTTTGGTTTTTAGTACAAATGACCTCGATCGTTGGCCATAAAAAGCGTTTGGCATTGCCGCTAACGATGGTATTAAATCTTGCTAAAAAACGTTACTATAGGCGTTAGAATTTTGGACAACGGACCCAAACAAAGTAACGGAGTCGCAGGCTGTGGCTGAACGAAAATGGCACTTTACTTCCCACGACCCAGCAGTGATCGATGCGCTACAGGCAAATCATCATTTGTCCCCGATCTTGGCACAACTGATGGCTGCCCGGGGCATCCATCAATACCAAGAAGTCAAACAATTCTTGGATGTTCGAATCTCGGATCTGCAAGATCCTTCTCAGTTGCCAGGCGCCTGTGAAGCCGCCAAAGTGATACTCGATGCGATCAATACCAAACAGCGAATCTGGATCTATGGAGATTACGATGCCGATGGAATGACGTCGACGGCCATTCTCTATAGATGCATCCAAAAGCTAGGCGGACAGGTAAAGTATCACGTTCCCAATCGACTGGAAGATGGATACGGCCTAAGCAACGAAGCCCTGGACATCATCCATCGTCGCGGGGCAGATTTGGTGATCACGGTCGACTGTGGTGTGGCCAGTATCGCATCCGCGGCACATGCAAAATCGCTTGGACTTACGCTGATCATCACAGACCATCACACGATGTCGGATAGCCTGCCCGAAGCTGCGGCTATTGTTCACCCGGGATTGCCAGGTTGCCATCCAATGCTGCAAAACTTGTGCGGTGCAGGTGTTGCATTCAAAGTTGCCTGGGCGTTGTGCCAATTGTCGAATTTTGATCCAGACAAACCAGACGAAAAACGAGTCGCCCCGCAGATGCGACAATTTCTGTTAATGGCCCTGGGATGGGCGGCAATTGGAACGGTAGCCGATGTCGTTCCACTGGTTGGTGAAAACCGAATCCTCGTACGTTACGGCTTGGCCAGCTTGAAAAGTCATCCGGGACTGGGCATTCAACAGTTGATGCAGATTACCAAATTGGATGAAAAGGCGGCACTGAAGTCCGACGATATTGGCTTCACCCTTGCACCTAGGTTAAATGCCGCCGGCAGACTGGGCCAAGCCCAATTGGCGGTCGAATTATTGACGACTCAGGAACACTCTCGGGCCGAAGCGTTGGCCGAATACATTCACCAGTTGAATGTCAGCCGCGATAGCTTGGATCGGAAAATTTTCAGCAGCGCCACCAAGACTCTGAAAGATGATTACGACGTGGAAAACGATTCTGCCATCGTACTTGCAGATCACCAATGGCACGTGGGTGTGATCGGAATCGCGTCAGGTCGGTTGGCCGAAAAATTTGGCCTCCCCACCGTTTTAATTGCATTGGATCCAGCAGGCAGTCGACCGGGAACCGGATCCTGCCGTACCGCTGGCGGACTGGATTTGTACCAGGCACTAAAGGCGTGCAGCGAACACTTGGAAGGCTTTGGTGGGCACAAGGCAGCGGCTGGTTTGCAAATTTTGCCAGAGAATGTCGACGCCTTCAGGCAAGCGTTTTGGGATTACGCGCAACAGCACATGAACCCCGAAGATCGTTTGCGACCGCTGGCGATTGATGCCGAAGCCTCGCTTCACCAACTGACGCTGGAAACGATGTTCCAAATCGACAAAATGGCGCCGTTTGGACAAGGCAATCCTGTGCCTACAATCTGCAGTTGCGAGGTTGAATTAATAGACCCCAAGACGATGGGCGGTGGTGATCGTCATTTTTCAGTTCAAGTTAAACAATTCGATTCAACCATGCGGGCGGTCGCTTTTGGGAAGGCTGATTGGGTCGAGCCCCTGGTCGCTTTAGACGGATTGGTCGATATCGCTTACAAACCAGTGATCAATGAATTTCGAGGTTTCAAACGAGTGGAACTGCAACTGGTCGACTGGCGCCCCAGCCGCGTCACCGCGTCAACTACCTAATCTACCCACCAGGCGACTTCCGCGTATTAGTATCACCTCAGCGTATTGGTATCACTTCAGCGTATTAACTCAATGGAAACAAGCTTGCCGCCTGTTCCATGATTCGTGTCTCGCGAACCAGTGACCCCATACAAGCACGAAACGCAAACGAGTATCGCACCCATTTGGCGCGCCATTTCCCTTGCTTGCGATGCGGGCTTGGTGTCAACAGACCGCTGTCCCTCCCCCCGGGCGTTTACCAAGCTACTGACAATCTGCACCCGAATGCCGAACAAAGCGACTTGGCTAATTCAATGACTCCTTTTTACTGGCAACACAACTTACTGGGCAACGCAACTTACTGGGCAACGCAACCGGCGGACGAACGAAGGTCAAACATTGCATAGCGATGCGCCGAATCACACACCAAACGAGCCAGGGTATCGGTTCGCGTTCTCTAAAACATAAAGCGACAGGACACCGACAATGAAATCAACGGATGAACCTGAATCGACTGGCTATCCAGTTGATGAAGTTTTTTCAGTTTCGACAATCGATCCCATCTGGCAACAGGCACTGTCGGCGTTTCGGGAAACCAAAATCGCTGAAGGACTTTTGGCTTTCCTTAGAACCGAGAGTCAACAGTATGCGATTTACCCAATCGCTTCGAACGTGTTTCGAGCCCTAAAATTGACAGCCGTACACGAAGTCAAAGTTGTCATTTTAGGACAAGATCCTTACCACGGTACGGGACAAGCAGATGGGCTTTCATTTTCAGTTCCCAACCAAATGGCACTTCCGCCCTCACTTAGAAACATCTTCAAAGAACTTCAGGCGGACCTTGGTATCAAGCGTTCCCAAAGTGATTTGACCGACTGGGCCAAGCAAGGTGTTCTGCTATTGAACACGTCGCTAACCGTGAGAAAAGCGACAGCCGGGTCGCACCGAAGAAAAGGCTGGCTGCCATTGACCGATCGCTTGCTCCAAATCGTAAGCGAAAAAGCCAGCCCCTGCGTCTTCATTTTGTGGGGCAAGGATGCCATCGCGAAACAGCAATGCATTGATGGCAAACGACATTGCATCCTAACTTCGGTCCACCCATCACCTCTTAGCGCTTACCGAGGTTTCTTTGGCAGCCAACCTTTCTCCAAGGCGAATCAGTTCCTGTTGGAGAAGAACCGAACTGTCGTTCAATGGTAGTCGTCCGAACTGACCCAAGCGAATTCGACCAACCTTCATCGATTCCGAAACCTTATGCTTACTCAACGCCGCCATTGATCCAAAGAAATGGCGTGCCCGCTTCGTCCATTCGCAATTCCACAACACCACTTGGCTGTTGCGCCGACACTAATTCACCAACGGCACTGCGGAAACTAATCGACGGCCTTCGCAAGGTCGCTTTTCGTTTATTAAAATCAATCCTGCGGCGCAACAAAGTATTATGATCCAGCAAGATACGAACGCCTGACTTGATTTCAACCAACTGCAAGGCTTCAGCCACAGTTTGCCCTTGAAAGTTGGCCTCGAATTTCTCCAACAACCTGGGTGCCCGATCAACCAACGAACCATCGGTGGGCCAACCCACTGGCCAATATTCCTCAGGTTCTTTTGCTGGTCTAATCTGCAGCACAATTGATCCACTGGACGTCCGACTTGGCACCATCACCAACCCCATAGGACGCAAATACGCAGCCAACCCGGTCCCTACGGACAACCCCTGAAGCTGCATCGCAATCGGTGACTCCTGATCCATCACCAGTGCAGAACTGGCGGTCGGCATGACAATCACTTGGCCGTCTTTTTGAATCAGATCAAGAAATGTATTCAGCTTAAGATCCGTCGTAGAATTGCGAATGGCAGCGGCCAACTTCTCACTTAGGGCCACCAGTTCATCGGCCAGCAAACCAAACGCGACTTTCTCTTCCAACGCGCGCGGTCCCTCGGACTTTAATCCACGAACCCAACCGCTAACCGCATCGGCATCCCTTAAACTGAATCGTTGCTTTGGCAATACGACCTGATCTCCCACCAACATGCCCGTCACCACCAAAGTCACTTTCCCCAAGATTTTTTTGGTTTGCACATCGACTTGGTCCGTCGCTTTTTCACTTCGCAGGACCACTCGGTCGAAGCCAGCTTCGGTCAAGAACTGGGCCCACCTCCCGCCGTCGCGGGGCGGTACCCGAGGGTTATATACCACTTCCAACTCAACTCGCCATTGCTGGGCCGCATTTTCCTCCTGCACCAAATTCGGTTTGCCGATTCGTTCGGCATTCGAATTGTCCAAACCACCGCCAGAACGAGGTACAAATTGTCCGCTCGCTAAATCACAAGAGCCTGTCACACTTAATGCAAACGCAGCCAGAGCAATCTGTAAATACACTCGTCCATGCATGGAATTGGCCAATCCTTATTCAAACCACCAGAACCGAAAATTTGGAATCTGGTTAGAGCTTAGCCGACATCCATGCCAACACACTTAACATAAGAAACACCGAACCACCCTCGACGAAAATAAGAATCGTCTGAGGATGGTTCAGCCAAGACAAATTATCCGATTTTCCATCCGTCACGGTATTCACGTTTCAACAAAGCATCTGCCACCGTGTCACCTGTGGTCATTGCCTTTGCGTCCCATTGGATTGCCTTGCCAACTCGGTACGCGACATTGCCCAGCAAAACCGATTCGGTCAAAGGCCCGGAATAACCAAAATTGCAAGTCGTGTTCGCTCCAGACTTACACGCTTCGGTCCATTCTCGATGGTGCCCAATGGAATCTTCGATCGAATGGGCAGGTGGAACGTAATCCTTAAAGTCTTCCTCGGGGAACAGTTTCCACTGTCCGTAATCTGCCAGTAGCTGACCCTTTTCTCCCACAAACATCACGCCCATTCCACCGCAGGCAATTCCCTCCAATTCTTTCGGAATCTTCGCTCCGTCATACCAAGTCAAACCCAAGTCGCCATGCATATCCGATGCAGCAAAGCGATAGTCAACCTGCAATCCCAGGGGACAAGTTTCCCGATGAGCTTCAGGTCCGGTGGCCACGATGCTGCTGGGGTCTTTCAATCCCAAAGCCCAAAATGGCAAGTCCATCAAATGGCACGCCATGTCACCTAAGGTACCGCCACCAAAATCCCACCAGCGGCGCCATTGCGCTGGATGGTATCGGTTTTCCTTGAACTGTCGCTCGGGTGCACCACCCAACCAAACATCCCAAGCCAGATGAGCCGGAACGGGATCCCCTGTTTCAGGCCGCTCGCCACCGCCCCAACCTTTACCAACCCAAACATGAACATGCTTGATGTCTCCAATCGCTCCGCTACGAATAATTTCGACAACATCACGATAGTTACGAGTCGCATGAATTTGCGTCCCCATTTGAGTCGTCAAAGACTTTGCCTTGGCCAGTTCGTTCAGCGTTCGGGCTTCCCAAACCGAATGCGTCAACGGTTTCTCGCAGTAACAATGCTTGCCTTGTTCCATGGCCCAATAGCTGGCGTGAAAGTGATGATGGTCAGGCGTGCTTACCACAACCGCATCAAAATTTTTGGCCGAATCCAAAAGTTTTCGATAGTCGGTAAACGTCTTTGCAGCGGGGAACTTTTTCGACGCTTCGGACAAAAAGTTTTGATCAACATCGCACAACATTGCGATATTTTCGTGCTTCACGCCCTCAATGTTATCGGCCGCTCGGTTAGCAACGCCAATAATCGCAAGATTCAATTTATCATTCGCCATTCGGCTGCCGCGAACGCTCTGGGTAAAGAAGCCTCCACTAAACAGCCCGGCAGCGCCTGCCGCCGTGGCTTGTAAAAAGCGCCGCCGCGAAGTAGGAGCGGCCAGCACTCTCTTGGCCTGATTGTTGATCGTCTCTTTGGTTTGATCGACTTGGGTACTCATAAAATCTTCCGCTAAGGTCAAAGGGGATTTACCACTATCAAAATCCTAACCGATGTCGCCCCCGGCGTCCAAACGAAACTGTAGAAAAAGCAAAAAGCCAGTCCCGAACGCTCCGCCCGTGACCTATGCCCAACCAAGAGGAAACCGCCAGGCAATACACTATCGCTAAAGGATAATCCGGCGCACACCAATCCCAGCAGCAATGGATAAAAGCTCTCTGCGGACGCTTCTAGCACTGCGTCTGATTCAAACGCTCGCTTTGTCTGGAAACATAACCTTCGGTTCTTCACGGCAATGCGTTCAGGTCAGGAACCGTCTGCAAAATGAACCTGCACCAAATCAATACATCCAATCCAGATACGCCAGATCTAGCTGACCTTCGCGGGCGACAGCTGCTCCAAGGGCACATAGTATTTTTGATATCGCACTCCATCAGTGTACGATCGCCCCTCGCTATTTTCGACCAATACGGTCGCCCGTCGAGTGATGCGATTGACAAGGCCTTGCATCACCTTGCCGTCGATCTGAAAGCGAACCGTGTCGCCCACTTGAATCCCAAGGTCTGACAACGCCTTGTCAGCGGGCGTTAGTAATTCGTGACTGGCTTGCTTATGCTTGAATAGATTATTGGCAATCCGCAGAAAGCGATTTGCCGAACAACTAGAATGATACCAAACCAACATTTCGGTCAGGTGAATGATCTCATGCTCCATCACCCGTTGCATGGCTTCCAAACGATTGTGGCAAGGTAAACCAGTCACCATCACCGGACGACTGTCTTTAAACGATTCAAACAGCAAGGTTGCAGACAAAGCGATTTCAAACTTTGGCGGCCGGTGCAATGCTTTGGGATAATGCCATCGAGTGGTCTTTCCACCCGCACTGGTCATCCGACGAGAAAGTCGAAACGAAAGGTCCGATTGCATCGTGGATAAGGTCTGATCCAATTGCCCATCAAAAAAAATGTCGTCATACATTTCAAAAAGTAGACGCAAATCGCGAGATTCAAACGAACTGAAATTGGGCTGCTTGATCGTTCGACTCTTCCGCATCAACGATTGATAGATATCTAACTGACGACCTAAAGACTGAGTTGTCGAGATCGAATTCTCCGTAACGATTTGTTTTAACTGCGACATGCTAACCTCATCACAATCCATTGCCTCGATTCTGCGTCAGACACTACAGGACGGCTAGATCGTACATTATTCTTGGAAATAAGGCAGGCGCATTTCCCAGAGTCATGGCCCACTTACCCACTGATTTCCAAATTTTACTCAAACCGAGCTGCCCTAACCATTCCTTAATGATTCAAACATAGCCGACCAACCACGCTCGCCCAACCATTGGCTAAGCCACAAAACACCGCACGCCCAAACGCGACCAATATTCTAGAACGAATTTCGATAGCTATCTTGCTTGAATGAAAGCAGTTAACTGGCATTTCCACCCTATTTCCAGGAAAATATGTGGTCGATCTGCACTCCTGTTCAATCGAATTCGCATTGCCGCTGATACCAGCAAAGCCGCTGGTAATTTCCTTTAACGCTTTTGGTTAATACGGGAAAGATTCGCGAAATTTACCGCCCAACCGGAGCGACCGGTGACATAATGTTCACCGCAAACACAGCAAATGTAAACATTTCTACTTGGGACAGTGCTTCGGCAAAGGGTCACAGTCAGATTTCCCTGGGGGTTTGACCGGTGAGACTGAGCGTTTCCATTCCGACCGTTTACCAACCGGCGGGGTAAAATAAGTCATTTAGGTTGGCAAGCGATGTCGTGGAACAGTTGGAGGTTGATTGGCGACGGCATAGCCGCATCAACGAAAATAGTTAGCAATCGTTTGAATCCAGCTGAAATAATTAGACGAATTTATTAGATTGTACGTAAGTGCAGTCGCTGCGTACACTTGCGTCTTGTTCGCATCTGCTGTTGGATAGAACTTCCACAGGTCAATGCTTGATACCCGTGACGCACAATTCAAGGCAACGTCGCAAAACAGTAAGCCACTTTGCGAACCCAAAAACACGTCAATCTTACGACTCGATCAAAAATCTTTCGCCAAACGAATAGCAGAACCAAAATTGTGAACCTATCTGCCAGATCCCAGTACGCATCGTTAGCCTCAATCGAATTGGCTCGACGGCATCCCGATGGCGTGCCCGTCCAGATCCGGTTGATATCCGAGCGGCACAACATTCCGTCGCGGTTTTTGGTGCAGATTCTGCTTCAACTTAAAGGGGCTGGCATTGTCACCAGCACTCGGGGCGCATCAGGTGGCTATCAGCTAGGGCGTTCTCCATGTCAAATTTCATTGTTGCAGATCATTGAAGCGGTTGAGGGTGGCAGCGAATCATCCCTAAGTAAGTCGCATGACAGTGCCGAGCATCGGTTACTTTCCAAAATCTGGACTGACGCCGATCAAGCTTACCGAAAAACACTCAACAGCACCTCGTTACAGGACTTGGTCATTCTGCTGGGCGACGATAATAATCAGATGTACTTCATCTGAAATCAAGACTCGGTCGGCGTGCCGGAATTCACCAATGACGCCAACGCCAGACATCCGCAAGCACAAGTCCTTGGTGCAGTGTCCTTGGTGCAGTGTCCTTGGTGCAGGTCGATTAACGCATACCAGGTGATGCGAACGTTACCGTTCGCTCAGCCTTGCCAGCGGCTTGAACGATCGGCAGTATTTAGCGAAGCGAACACATCCTTTTTTGCGAATCAAAACCAATATCATGGGCGATCTGCTGGACAAACGTTTGGCCGGCAAAAAGGTTATCCTGCTGGATGCTTTCGGAACGGTTCTGCATCCCATAAGAAGCATCCCGGACATCTATTTCCAGGTTGCCTCGCAAAATCGAATCGCGATCTCCCAAGCAGAACTCACTGCCGCGTTTGGTCCAGCGTTCACAAGACACTTCTCGCCCTGGAAGGTCAATTTGGCCGAAACCTGGAAACATTGGCAATCGGTCTGGGCGGATGATCTTGTTGCGACCCGAAAATGGCTTAGAAATCAAGAACAACGGGTCGAATTTGAATCATTCTTTGCCTCCAAGGTTGATGCTGCAACCGAAGAATCCCAATGGCGATCGCTGGTGTTCGAAGTGTTTGGCCAGCAGGCCTCAACCGTAAACACCGAACCTTTGTTGCCTCCAACACATTCACCCCGTAACAGGCCCCAACCCAATTCCGAACAACTGCAGAACGCGTTTCAGACCCTGTGGCACTTATTCAAGGAACCAGGAATTTGGGCCGTCGATCCTTTGGCTCAACGTTTTATCGATGTTGCAAAACGTAACGACTTGAAGGTCCATATCGCTTCGAACTTTGACCAGCGGTTGCTGACCATCGTCGATGGCTTGCCTGAATTGGCTCAGATCGATGGCTGCTTCATTAGTTCAGATTTACAATGCCGTAAACCGGACCCGGCTTTCTACGATTCAATCCTGCGACAAACCGCATGCACTGCCGAACAAGTCTTGATGATCGGCGACAGTTGGTGGGAAGACTTCGCGACGCCAACAGCGATAGGAATAGACAGTCTTTTTCTGGATTCGAACTCACCCGACCGCGTCGTTTCGCAGCCAACGGGTTCAACCCAAACGGAGGTCTCCTACGGTCCGATTAAAAGCTTCCGCGATCTGTTACTCTGATGCTTCTACCGTAGGCGCAGTTGCCGAATCGGTATGCGAAGTCGAAGCTAAATCGCTATCGAGTTTCCCGGTCGAATGAACTGCCGGTGCAAGGCTAACCTGAAGCTGTTCCAGTCTCTGAATTTCTGATTTCAATTCGCGAAGCTTGACCTCGGCCAGTCGACAAGCAGAATTGACGATGGCGATCTTGGTATTAAGTTCCGCCATTAAATCTCGAGCCGTTTCATGCATCTCAACTTGCCAGCGTAGCACATCAGGCGGGGCATCCTTCAATCGGCGATCGCCACGGCTATCTTTGCGATCCATCTCGACTTTAACTTTATCGACTTGTTGCTGGGGCGTCCCATCGCGACGGCGATTCATCGAACGCTGAATGACCCGCAACATGACCCAAATCAAGACGATCAATGCGAATGCAAACGCAACCAAAGGTGCTGCTGCAGAACCCATGACCCTTCACCTTTCGCACTATTGGATAAAAAACTTTGCCTGACACCTGTGACTTCACGTCGGCCGAAAACGGTTAACACGGCTTTGCCATTTGTCGCTACAATTTGGAAAACCAATCGTGCGATTCATCTTACGATAATTCTCCAGCACCATTTTGCAACAGGTTTCCTTAGGGTGGACAGGTCCCCTAAGGGTGTTTAGTGTACTCAAGTGGTGCAAGGATTAACAGTTCAACCTAGACGGCGTTCCAAAGAGGAAATTTTTTTCATGTGGGTCGGAATTCAAGTGCTGCTTCACTCGGTAGAACCAACGATTTTAGAGAAAGCCGCTCGGCATCCGGCTTTGGAAATTGATGCGATTGCCGACTTGAACCCTTCACCAATTCAACCGTTGAAAATCAACGCGGACGGGCTTTCTCCTTTACCGATCACTTTTGACCAGGCGGTAAACCGTATGCAATCCGCCGGCAACATTTATTGTGAAGGTGATGGATCGTTTGTTGTTTGCGGCAACCAAATCGCCGACGCAAAAAATCAACACACACTTTGGATCGGTCGCGATGCAAAGCGTGGCAAAATCCTACCCACTGCCGATTGGCGATTTACCGCCCCAGACAGTCCCCACGATTCTAATTCAAAAGTTGTCTGGCGAATCGAAGGCAACCTTGTCGATGGCAGTGAACACTTGAATCATGTACAAATGATTGGATTCGCTCCAGTGCCCGTTTGGAGAGAATTTTTGAAAATTTTCGCCAGCGAACGAGCTGAAAAAGATCTGCCCTGCGTCTTTCAGCTACAACAGTTCGGCATTTTCCTAGACGTCGACGACGTCCTAAACGCGGCCAGTTAGCCCTCGTTTTTCCAGCAGGGCTTCAAGGGACTGGTTGGCTAACCCTGAAAACACAAGATCTAGCCATTCTCCCGAATGGGCACTTATCGCCCTGGCTGAGCAGGAAAACTTACCCGTTGGCTGCCGAAATAAACGCAAATAAATCTTCGAAATATTTGGGATAAGTCTTTTGAGTGCAACTGGGATTCTGAATCACAATCCCTGACTGTCGAAGACCCACCAATGACAAACTCATGGCCATACGGTGATCGTTGTAAGTCTGCACCTGCGTTGGCTTCAATTGGCTTGGTGTAATCGAAAGCCCGTCGGCGAATGTTTCTACGGTCGCTCCCATTCGACGCAGTTCCGTTGCCAGATCTTCAATGCGGTCAGTTTCCTTGTGCCGATTGTGGGCCACACCGTGAATCGTTGTCGTTCCATCTGCAAATAGAGCGACCGCCGCTAAAGTCTGCACAGTGTCGCTAATTGAATTCATATTCACGTCGATACCATGAAGTCGTCCACCGACCACTCGAGTCGCTCTATCTTTATATTCGACCTGACAACCCATCGCTTTCAGGCATTCGACAAATCCAACATCGCCCTGCAAACTACTGGTATCCAAACCAGCGACCGTTACATCGCCACCCGTGATCGCCGCAATTGCCCAAAAATAACTGGCGGCCGACGCATCGGGTTCAACTTTGTAAGTCCGCCCTTGATACTTTTGCGGACGAATTTGAAATTCGCCGGGCGTCTGCAGAACGTCTACTCCGAACGACTTCATGACCTGGCAAGTCATGTCCACATAAGGTCGAGATACCAATTCTCCTGAAACACCCAGCGTAACCGGTTCTGCTGCAAGTGGAGCGGCCATCAAGAGGCCGCTGAGAAATTGACTTGACAGATCACCCGCCACTTCGGAAAAACCGCCGGTTAACCCATCGGAATCAATCATCACGGGTGGAAATAATTGATCACGACAAGTGACGTTCGCCCCAAGTTTCCTTAACGCTTGGCCAAGATCACCGATGGGACGTTGACGCATCCTGGGGATCCCATCCAAGCGAAATTTCCCACCACAGGCAGCAAGTGCTGCTGCCAAAAAACGAATGGACGTGCCACTGTTCTGGACAAAAATATCGAGCGGTGTCGCCACAGATGCTTTGGGCAGGGCCCCTAAACAGCCTTGAACTACCACTCGGGAAAAGTCCGATTCACACTGGATATCGATTCCAACTTTCTGCCATGCGTGAATCATGACCCGAGTGTCTTCGCTGTCCAATACATCCAACAAAGTGGTCTGGCCTTCAGCTAGCGCAGCGCATACCAACGCCCGGTTGGTAATACTTTTAGAACCTGGCGGAGTCATCGTCCCATGCACAGGACCGCTACAAACAGGAATTTCGATCGCATCCATATCGTTCATCTAATCTCATTCACCCATAATGAAGTTCGACACGGCATTCTCCGTGCCTACATCGCCTGCCACTTGTCACCTGTCCTTGACGCCGCTCTTTCGTCCCCAGTCGCCTACCAACAAAAAAACGGATCTCCAACCGTACAGGTCAGAGATCCGTTTCAACTATTATTCACTGCCAAACGTTTTGCTTATCAAAACTATCGACCGGACTATCGACCGGACTATCGACCGGACTATCGACCGGACTATCGACCGGACTATCGACCAGCGCGTGGGGCAACGTGATCGCCGCTTCCACTCGCGTTGGCGGGTTCTACAAAGTTTGACTTGGCTTCAGGAATCGCGCCACCGCCGCCTCCAGCCAAAGCAACTGGAACTGCGGTCACGTCATCTTTGTTCAATTCAAAAGCGGTACTCTTGAACTTCGCGTGTTCCTTGATCTGGTCAATCACTTTACGTTCGATAATCTGATTTCGCAACGTGTCCATCTGACCAGCCCGTTCCAAACGAGCACGAACTCGACGAGGTGAATCTTGCATCGACGCTGCAATCAACGCGATCTCTGCATCATAATCGCCAGCTTCATCTTCAATTTTCTCTTCTTCAGCGATCCGTTCCAAAATGAAGTGCTCTTTCAAAGCGACTTTCGTGCGCTCCATACTGTTTTGTCGCAAATCATTCTCAAACGCGCCGATGTAGTTTTCGTTAAATCCGTTTCGACGTAATTCCAAAATCGCCCGTTCCATCTCGCGACGGCTTTGGCGTTGCAACAATTCTGGTGGTAATTGCCAATTGGCTGATTCGGTCAGCAAAGCACTGATTTGTTCGCGAATCCGACGATTCTGAGAATACTCCAGTTGGCGAACCAATTCCGCCTTGATCGCATCCCGAACGTCGCCCACGTCCTTGAACTGTTCACCAAATTGATGGATCGAATCGTCGTTCAATTCAGTAAACTCAGCTCGCTTGACATCCAAAATTTCGAACGATGCCTTTGCAGTCTTGCCGCGGCATTCAAGATTGTCAGACGATTCAGAAATGGTGGCTTCCAGTTCAAACTTTTCGCCAACTTCCTTCCCAACAACCGCTGTATCAAAGCCTTCAATTTTGCAGTCGCGGAAGCTGATGGTTGGGCGAACATCCAATTCTAATTCCGCTAAGCTGTTGACCACCACGTCATCAATGGTTACCTCGACATTGACGATCACATAACCGTTCTCTGCAACCGGTTCTTCGACTGGGATCAATGACGACTGGCCGCGAAGATAACGAACCGCTTGGGTGTCGATCTCTTCGGCGTTGAATTCATGTTCAGGACGTTCAAGTTCCAGCCCCTTCCACTTGGGAAGATCAAATTCTGGGCGAACCTCAATGTTAAATTCGAATTGCAATGGCTTATCGCCATCCACTTCCACGGCATCAAAGTCAAAGTCTGGTTCGCCAATCGCCGAAAACAATTCTTCGTCGCTGATTTGCGTCAAGCTGTCCATCAACAGCGAACCTTTGACCTGTTCGGCAACCGATTTGCGGAACTTGCTTTCGATCAATTTTCGTGGAGCCTTGCCAGGGCGAAAGCCTGGAACTTCAGCACGAGGCACCAAGGTGTCGAATTGACGCTGAAAATAGCGATCCACATCTTCAACGGGAATCGTCACAATGACATGCCGTGAGCAATCACTGGTCTTTTCAACCTGTACGTCTAAATTCAACTTTTGGACTTCATCGCCGGCGGCGACTTCCACAGTTTCGTTTTCCTGACTTGCCATTACTTTGGCTTTCCCTCT
>Ga0209702_10006709_pt1 | contig 14597 bp, 14 predicted proteins | sample FRY01_FD_187210 | JGI IMG/M metagenome (GOLD analysis project Ga0209702, IMG submission 187210) | Freshwater microbial communities from Lake Fryxell liftoff mats and glacier meltwater in Antarctica - FRY-01 (SPAdes) (version 2) | ecosystem: Environmental > Aquatic > Freshwater > Ice > Glacier... | reverse complement strand
GAGTACGTTGCTGAAGATACTTTCCCGCATTACGGCCCCCACCAGCGGCCATGTGAAGGTGAAGGGGCGCATCGCCAGCCTGTTGGAAGTGGGCACGGGCTTCCACCCGGAGCTGACCGGGCGGGAGAACATCTACCTGAACGGGGCCATTCTGGGCATGGTACGGGCCGATATCGCCCGCAAGTTCGACGAGATTGTGGACTTCTCCGGGGTGGAGCAGTTTATCGACACGCCGGTCAAGCGCTACAGCAGCGGCATGTATGTGCGCCTGGCCTTTGCCGTGGCCGCCCACCTGGAGCCGGAGATTCTGCTGGTGGACGAGGTGCTGGCGGTGGGGGATGCCGAGTTTCAGAAGAAGTGTTTGGGAAAGATGAGTGATGTGGCGCACGAGGGAAGAACAGTGCTGTTTGTGAGCCATAATATGGGAGCAATACACAATCTTTGTGGAAGATGCATACTTTTGAACGATGGCAGAATAGATTGTACTGGAGTCACGGAAACAGTAATCGCAAGATATAACATGTTGAATACTGAAAAAGCCACAGTCTTGCTCTCGGATCGTACAGACAGGATGGGAACCGGAGAAATACGCTGCACACAAATTAGTTTTCTGAACTTGTCTCTGGAGGAAAGATCTGTATTGGACAACAATAATCCTTGCTACATCAGGTTAGGCTATGAAGCAAGTAACATTCGACCGAAAAATGTCAAGGTCGGGATTGGTCTTGACACGTTAGAGGGTGTCAGACTAATTACACTCTACAGTGATTTCACCGGTCAGATCTTTAGCATTGCTAAAGGCACCGGTTCTATTCTCTGCAAACTTGAGACTGGGTTAAATCTTCGACCCGATACTTATGTACTTCATACATTCATTGGGACAGAGCATGATACTGTTGACGCAGTATTAAACGCTACAACTATCCAAGTTGATGACTCTAATTTTTATGGGACCGGCAAATTACCGTACAGAGCGCAGGGAGCAGTTCTCGTAAAACACTGTTGGCAAAAATATTCGACGGCTACTGACTGATAACTAGGACTTACGCAGCTAGGCCTAATTCTTCTCCTGTAGAGACACACCACGGCGTGTCTCTACACCCTTTCGCTGCGTAAGTCCTAATAACAATACTTTTTCCTCTAAAGTGTTTCGGAGATCAAGGTGGAGAATACAAAAGAACTATATTTGGATCTGATCAAAAAATGTCTGACAGACGCTATCTACCAACAGGTTGCGCCACAATCATGGCGACCCAAATTATTATGGAATCGTGTATTGAATAAATTGGTGTCGCTCAATGGAATGCAAGTAATCGACCCAAAAATCCCAATATTTGATCTCAATTCACGAATAGAAGGTCGTGATTGGCCAAGCTCCGCACACACAATGATCGGAATGAAGCGTCTTGATATTCTGCAATTTTGCATCGAAGATGTAATTAAGAAATCGATTCCAGGAGACTTGATTGAAACCGGGGTGTGGCGAGGCGGAGCAGCTATATTTATGCGGGCTGTACTCAAAGCGAGTGGGATTACAGATCGTTTGGTCTGGGCTGCCGATTCTTTCGAAGGACTTCCTGCACCAAACAGTACGATCTATCCAGCCGATGCAAATGATCCACATCACAGATTTCCTCAGCTTGCAGTCTCAATAGAGACTGTAAAATCAAATTTTGAAAAATATGGACTTCTTGATGATCAGGTTCAATTCCTCAAAGGCTGGTTCAAAGATACCTTGCCAACCGCCCCCATCGAAAGATTAGCTGTGTTGCGTCTTGATGGTGACATGTATGAATCGACGATTGACGCACTTGTATCACTTTATCCTAAACTTTCAGTAGGCGGATATCTTATTGTTGATGATTATAGCTACCCAAGCTGTCGCCAAGCAATCTTGGATTACCGCAAGTCAAATGCAATTACGGAACAAATTGTTCAAATCGATTGGTCAGGTGTTTATTGGCAACGAACGAAAAATTAGGCATGGTTCATTTTCGACAAATTCTCCTTTACAAATTCCGGGCGCACCTGCTATCGGTCCACTGAAGTGAATTGACGAAATCATCCGCCATTGGCGCACCGAAATTGTAAAGATGATTCAGGTGTTTTTGAACCAAGCCCACAAAAGACTACAACCACCAGCCCAAACAGAAGCTTGCTCGCCACCAACCCGGACCATTTGGCACGATTCAGCAACCGGTGATAATTCTGAAATTGAGTGTTGTCCTGCAAACCTATCGTACGCAAAATCGCTGTCACTGTTCGTTTCCCTGGCGTCAGAATCGCATCTATCACCAGAATCTGTACCATAATCCAGATTCGATAACTGAAAGCTTTGTTGAGGTATAATTTATGCGATCAATGGATAAAAATTTTCCTTACGACCTAACGATTTCCATCGTTAATTACAATACCTTTTCCTTTTTAGAAAATTGTCTGGAATCCATTTATGCAAATACGCGCAGTCTGACACTGCAAGTGATTGTCATTGATAATGCTTCGCGAGAGGCTGAAATACATTTGCATACATTACGCGCATGCTTTCCAGGACTGCAAATTATTGCCAATCACGTAAACCGGTATTTTACTGGAGGGCACAATCAGTCGCTTGCGAAGTGCCGTGGCAAGTATTTTCTTATTTTGAATCCTGACACTGTGGTGTTGCCCCGGACGTTGGAAACGTTGTTTGGCTACATGGAGCAGCACACTGATGTTGGCGCGGTGACCTGCAAGGAATTGAACGAACGGGGCGAGACCGTAGTGACATGCACGCGGTTCCCGACACCTTTTATTAATATTCTAGAGTGGACCCGCCTGCGAGACGGGTTCCTGCACACATTCATGGACGGTTATCTCATGGCAGATTGGCAGCGTGATACGCCGCGCCAAGTTGATGTGGCGACAGGCTGTTTTCTGTTTACGCGCGCAGATATACTCGATCAATTTGGCGGATTTGATGAAGGCATTCGGTTGTACTTTTCCGAACATGACTTGTGTATGCAGCTAGCGCGGTTAGGGTATAGGATATTTTTTTTGCCGGATGGTACGTATTTGCATCACGGACAAAAGAGTTCTGTCCAAGAAAACCCCGGCACCATCCGTCAGATTCTTTTTGAGGACATGCGTTATTACTTTGCCAAGTATTTCAGTCCCGGAAAAGCCGCTTGGATGATGCGAGCGATTTACGCTGGGCGTTCTATTGAGCGAACGATAAAGAAGCTGTCTCCGATGCGCGTGATTGGCTATACAAAACGAAGAATGACCGGCGCTCCAGACAGCTCGGTTCAATAACAACACGCGCAGCACCAATCCGTTACATCAAATTACTTCGCTTTATCTTTAGTTTCGGCTATTTGAAGGTGTCAAACAGCGAGTTTTTGGCGACGATGGGCGTCAACGTCCAGAGTTAGATGCCCAGTCGGGGAGTTCTTTTTTCGGATTTCCAGTCCAAGACCTCCAAATCAGGAAAATCGACCTGTGCCAGAAGCCTGCGAAGGCGACTGGGAGTGGAGCGGGACTGGCGATCCCAGAAACCAGTTGGATAGCTGGTAAGACAGCGGCCACATAAGAAAGGATATTGCGGCATGGTTCATTTTCGACAAATTCTTCTTTACAAATTCCAGGTGCATCTGCTATCGGCCCACAGGAGTAAATCGACGAAATCATCCGCCATAGACGCATCGAAATTGTAACGATGATTCAGGCGTTTTTGAACCATGCCAATATTGCCAGCCAACAAGTGGAGAGTGTCGTTGAAGCGGTCAGAGTATTTGGGGGGAGAGTAGGCGCAGTGGAAACGGATCTTCTGGACAGGGCGGTAGAATGACTTCACATACAAGATTCATCTCCATGGGGTGGCTTTTCTCACGCCTGCTCCTGCTTGCCCTTGTCCTGCGCTTCCTTGTCGTTCGAATGGCAGTGAATTTGACGCACGGTTTCCGGCGAAAAATGGTCAACATTGAGAGCAAGTACAACCCTCAGCGATATTGGGAGCAACGCGGTCAAACTTTTATCCAAGAAGAATACCAGCGAGGTCTCTATTGGCAGCACGATTGGATGCTGGACAAACTCCGCACATGCCAACCTGAGCATGTCTTAGAAATTGGCTGTGGTTTCGGGCGTAACCTGCGCTTTCTTCAAAGCCATTTGGACGGGAAGACCCACTATTGCGGTGTTGATTTCAGCCTATCCATGCTTTTCCAGGCGCAGACGTATCTTGGCGAAAGCGCCCAACCCCTGGCTGCGGCAGATGCGCTGCACCTTCCCTTTGCGGATGGTTCATTTGACCTCGTCGTCATTCACGGTGTCTTTATGCATATCCCACCCGAGCAGGTTCTTGCCGCTACACGCGAGGCCAGGCGTGTAGCAAGGAAGCACATTATCCAATGCGAACAAAATTATAGTGGCTTGCAGCCCAATTCTCAGGGCGTTGTCAAGATCAATGACGTGACGTTTGCCTACGATTATGCCAGGTTGTTCGCCCAAAATGGCCTGATTGTCGCTGAACATCGGAGTGTAAAGGACTTGGACGCGTTTTTGCTGACGAAACGAGCCGCCAAGTATGACGTGCCTGAGCCAATACTTCTCGAAAAACTATTTCCTGAATTTTCACATGCGTTGATTCTGCCACTTGTGGTAGTGGGAAGCAGAGTCCTTGACGTTGGGTGTGCCACTGGATATTTGGGTCGTTATTTTGCTGAACAAAAAGCCTGTATTGTGGATGGCGTGGAACCCGATCCAGAAGCCGCCTCTGTTGCCAAACAGTTCTATAGAAACGTTTGGGTAGGCAACGTTGAGAACCAGGAACTTCTGGAAGGTATTTCTAACCCCTACGACGTTGTCCTCTGCGCCGCCGTGTTAGAGCATCTGGCGCGCCCGGACCTAGTTCTGAAACGTTTGCGGCGATTGATTTCACCTGATGGCCGGATTATTATCAGTCTGCCCAATATCGCACACTGGACAGTACGTTGGGCACTATTGCGGGGGCGGTTTGATTATGAGGAGTATGGATTGCTTGATCGCACTCATCTGCGATTCTTTACGATACGGACAGCGCGACAATTGATTGAAGACGCGGGTTATCACATAGACAGTTTTCAGTTTAGTACGCCGGGTGTGACAGAGTTAGAGAAGCCACTGTTGTCGTTACCCCGTGGAGGATATCGTTTGCGTCGTTTTCTTCTGGGCCGTTTTCCTGAGTTGTTTGGTTATGAGCTTATCTTCGTTGCGAGAAAACAGTGAACCTACACACATTTGATCTAACCATCTCGATTGTCAGCTACAATACATGCGAGTATTTGCGCAGTTGTTTGGACTCAATCTATCGCAACACGGACGCACTTAAATTCGAAGTGATTGTAGTAGACAATGCTTCGCACGACGACAGTGTGCAGATGGTGCAAAGCGAATTCCCGCAAGTGAAAATAATTAGTAACTCTGACAATCGCTTTTTTACCCGTGCACACAATCAATCACTTGCTATTGCCCAAGGTCGCCATTTCCTAATCCTCAATTCGGATACCGAAATACCATCAGAAACTTTAAGCAGATTAGTTGCGTCGCTGGATAACAACCCGGATATTGGTGCCATAGGATGCCGCGAATCAAATCCAGATGGCGGCACTGAATTTACCGGGTCCGCTTTTTCGACGCCCTGGATTGAAATGCTGGAACGCACTGCTTTGAGTTCTGTGTATCGCTTACGGCGTCCATTGTGGCGCTATCGGATGGTAGACTGGTCCCGGGATAGCAGTCGTGATGTGGATGTTCTGACAGATTGTTTCCTAATGGTACGCACCGAATTGCTGAAGAAGTTTGACGGTTATGACGAGCGTTTTTTACTCTATTACACGGAAAACGATCTCTGTTTGCGTATCTGGCAGGCAGGTTTTCGGGTGCATTTCGAAGCCGATTGCCAGTATATTCATCATAGCCATCGCAGCGTTGTGCAAATAGGCGCAAAAAAATACAATCGGTTCTATGAACAAGATATGCTTGCATACTACACTAAGCATTTTGGCAAAGCCCAAACCTGGTTGATGCGAACGGGTTTTGTGGTTGCACAGTGGATTGTCGCGCCAGGATTGAGATTGTATCGAACCTTTCGCTTTGGTTCTTCCACAAAGAAAAGTCGGTAATGCTCAAAGACCGGCTTGGGAGTATGCTCCCGATTTTGGCTTTAGTTGGGATATGCGTGATCAACTACGGCTGGGGGATGAACAGGCTGGGTGTTCACGCCGACGACTGGTTCTGGTTTGCTGAATATCACTTTGGCGGACTGCGGGGCGTTATCACCTATGGCGCAGTCGATCGGCTGCTGATTGGTGTGCCGTTTGGCCTTCTCGGCCAGCTTGTTGGATTACAGCCTGTGTTCTGGCATATGGCGGTGGTGGCGCTGCATATCTGTGCTGTCTTGCTTGTTTGGCGTTTGTTGCTGATCTGGACAGACGACGACCTGTTTAGTCTTGCCACTGCTGCTTTGTTTGCCATTCATCCCGCTGTGAGTGTTGTGGTCTGGATTTCCAGGCTTCCCTCCATCTTAAGTTTGACCCTCTTTTTGCTCTCTTTACTGCTTTCCGTTTCCGAGAGTACCCGTCCAGCTTTTCGCCGCATTTCCTGGATTCTGGCAATTCTCTTGTCGCCGATCTCACTCCTCATCTATGAATTGCCTCTGGCACTGGAACCAATACGTCTGCTTTTGATGCTGCATATAGCGAAGAACCGTTACACAACCACGCAGGAATGGCGCGTCAATGTGTTTCGGCGCTGGCTGCCTTTCGTGACTGTATATCTGTTGTTCTTCGTCTGGCGTTTTTGGTTAGCCCCCTATGTACTCCCTGAAAGCAGAGGTTTGGGCAATGGGTGGCCAGGGCTGACAGCATTCATTAACGGCGAAATCCGGGGTCTTTATCAGCTATTGGCCTATTCGTGGAGAGTCGCTCTAGGGCGCTTGATAAACGCAGGTTTTGCATGGCTGCCCTGGCTATTGGGCGCACTTGCCTCATTTCTTGTTTTATTCGTTGGTATAAGATTGAGCACAAAAACACTACCAAACAGAGCCGTAATCTACCTGCAGGCGATTATTGTTGGTAGTGCAATTACAGTTTTGGGTGTGAGCATTCCAATTGTCGCCGGCTATCCAGTTCCGACACCTACCAGTTTATTCTCGCGGGTGAATAGTGTAGCGGTGATTGGTGTTGCCATAGGTATGGTTGGTGCCATTTCATGGGGGATTCAATGGCTGCGGCTAAAATCCAATATTCTTCTGGTGTTGTGTGTGGCTGTACTGGTTGGATTGGGGACAGCCAACAATTACCTGGTCAATGAGAACTACATTCAATCGTGGGACCGCCAGCGCGACCTGTGGTGGCAGATCGCCTGGCGTGTACCGGATTTGAGACCTGGCACATTTTTGCTGATCGGTAGCCAAGAATCACTCTCTGATTTGGACAATAATTATCCGCCTCCATGGGGGATTAGTGATCCACTTGCCTTTATCTACGGCAAGCACAGCTATTGGGGAGAGTATCTTGACACAAACACAGAAATGCGTTTTGGCTCGGATGGGCTTATGCCTGTGTTGGGTAGTGAATTGATTCCGGCGGAGAAGTTGCTGGTCGCATATTATGGCGATGGCTGTCTAAAATTTGCCGATCCTGCCCGGCCTATACAGGACGTGGGATCCTTACCATTCATTACGATGGCATCCCAATCAAACCTGGATAACATTTTGCCCGGTGACTTTGACCTCGCCAACATCGCACTTCGTGAGATAGTAGAGGAACCTTCACGAGATTGGTGTTTTTATTACCAACGTGCTTCATATTTTGCTCAGCGCGATGAATGGCTGAAAGTTATCAAACTTTTTGAGGACGCAGAGTCCGCGGATCTTCATCCTACAAATGCAACCGAATGGTTGCCTTTCGTTGAAGGGTACTTACGCATCAGGGATTTCGTTGGAACAGATAATTTGGTCTCCAAAATTGTGTCCATGAATAGTTATCAAGCGCAAAGAGCCTTGAAATCCTTGTTCAGACGCATTCAAATCGAAGCAGCAAATCAACGCGATATCCAGTTGATCGAGCAGGCTAATATTCAGCTTTCCAAAGTACCGTAATTCTTTCCCGGATAATGATGCACATGACGAAGAACCTTAACCAAACTCATCGGTCTATATTGGTGATCATCATAATTATGTTAGCAGCCTTTTCGAGATTGGGCTATAACTTGGTACTCGAAACGGGTGATCACAATGTTCTGTATGGCGACGAACACAACTACAATGACATAGCTTGGAATTTGGTCTCTGGTCGGGGGTATTCGATGGATGGTGTTACGCCAACAGCGTATCGTCCTCCGACCGTCCCAATGATTATTGCTGGAATATATACTCTAGTGGGGAGCAGACTCTATTTGGCGGTTCGCATATTGTTTTCAATCATTGATGTTTTGACTGTAATTCTCTCATTTTTTCTCTGTCGAGACTTATTTGGTTGGCGAGCAGCTATACTGACAGGTTTCGCTATGGCATTACATCCGTATTTGATCATGAGTACAAGTAAATTGCTGACGGAAACAACACTGGCTTTTTTACTGGTCCTCACAGCTTATTGTATTCATAGATTACCAAACGGTCGATTCGTAATTTGGGGAACCCTGGCGGGTGTGAGCTTAGGACTAGCGATCTTAGCTCGAAGCGAAACCATCATTTTGCTGGGTTTTGTGGTCCTATACTTATTTCACCGATTCTATCGAGGCCGGGGAGATTTACTGAAATCTATCACTGCGATAACTTTAGGCATGCTCTTTGTCCTGCTTCCTTGGGCGTATCGCAACATGGCTGTGTTTGGCGAATTCATTCCGCTATCTACATCCGGTGGGCTGGCATTTTATGGTGCCCACAATATGCAAGAATTACTGAGTGATCCAGGCAATTGGAATTACTTTCCACCCAGCAAGGGCGAGATCGACGGATTATCGGAAGTAAGTACAGACAAGAAGCTATATCTTCTGGGGATATCCAGTCTTTTTGACTATTTAAGGCCAAGGCCCTGGCGATTGATCAGACTAGAGATTATGAAACTCTACTTTATGTTCATCGGTTATGGTGACTGGCGTAGCCTGGTATCTGTTCCTTTGGTCTTTTTTGCTTTCCTCGGTCTCACCTGGAGCATATCACAAAGAAAAATAGATGTTTGCTTTCCATTCGTAGCCACTATTCTAACCGTAACCATTATTTTCTACGGCTCTATTAGGTTTCGACTGCCATATGATCCGTTCTTCGTAATTCTAGCTTCAAACGGTGCCATCAATTACTTTCTAGTATTACGGCGAAATTGGCAGAAATCAGGAATACGGTCAACGGTTTGAATGTTCGGGAATGCCGCTATGCAATGCACTGAAAAACGTTTTGAATTGTGGCTGCCATTTACCGCAAGCGCAATTGGCGTTGCTGAAGATGACTTGCCGGCGGTGCATAACAGGCCGATGAAACAGGTACTTGAGAGGATTAACCGTTCATCATCGACTTGGGAATGCAGCACAATTTATTTCACGGAAAATCGTAAACCATTCACCCATGACCATAATGGTCTGACTACACAATTCTTTCCTACATCTTTTCGGAAACGAAGCCATAGCAAAACCTTTGGACGTCAATGGTCTTTTTCGGCATTTCAACACTTGCTGTTGAATCCACCAGATTTCGTGGGCTTCTACGGAGGCAGTGGGCATTTTACAACTACAGCCGCGCAGGTATGCCGATTACGCCGAATCCCCTATTATGTTCACTTTGGTGGCTGGCCAGTTCCATTGGGCAAGCAGTATCAACGCATGATGCACGATGCAAACTTTGTCATCACGTTTACCGAACGGCAGCGCTTGTGGATGATGAGGGAAGGGATATATATAGGCGGCAATATGGCGAGTTGGTCCATGGGCGTTGACACTCGGACTTTTCAACATTGCCATAAGGATAGGTCCCAAGAGAGAAAAGGCCCACGTCTACTTTATGTCGGTCGCATCACCCATAACAAAGGAGTGCTAGAGGCGGTTCAAGCCTTGCGAGCCATACGAACTGAGTTCCCAAATGCAATGCTTGACATAATTGGGTCGCTCCACGATGAACCGTTTATTCGGAAGATTCAGGGTTATCTGGAGGAGCATACATTGGAGGATGTGGTTAGTTTGCGGGGAGCAGTCCCCTATGAAGAATTACCCCAATGGTATGCGGCCGCCGATCTCTTTATCTTCCCCAGCCCACTGGAAAGCTTTGGCTTTGTGGTCGTCGAGAGTATGGCCTGCGGTACACCAGTCGTTGCCCTACGCGGTAGCGGCGGCCCAGAGGAGATTATTACCCATCGCGTTGACGGTATTCTCACTGACCTGCCTAACCTGGCGCTGGAAGCAATCGGTTTACTCAGTAATCCGGAACATATGAAGCAAATGGGCGACCGGGCTGTTGAAAAGATCAATGAGAAATACACGATGGAACAGACGGTTGCGAAGTTATTGTCTCTCCTGGACAAATCCCTGGAGGCAAGCTAGAAAGTGCGCATTGGCATTGTCAGCGTGCCCTACCACACCGGTGGAGGAGCCATCACCAGACCCCTGGATACCTTCTTGCGCGCGGCCGGCCACGAGGTACTTTTGTACAATGATTTTTATCTTGGCCCACACACAGCGCTGCAGGAGCGGATTCGACGGTTATTGGGTTGGCGTTGGGGACTACGTTATCGGAAGTGGTTGATTCAACGGGACTTCCAACTACTACTTGACAATGTACGCAAAGCCTCCTGCGACGTGATCATTGCTGTTGAACAGGGGCAAATTCTAATGCACGATTTGGGGAAGGCGCGCAAGATTTTTTATGCGAATGCTCCTACTGGTCACGAGGTATATTTCCAGTTCGCAACTTCCCCTCAGCCGTTTGACTTGGAAGCCTATCAAAAAGCGTGCGCAAAAGAGATTGACTATTATCGGGCATCGGATGTTGTCATTTTTTGTTGGAACACCCATGTCGATTATGTCGAAAAGCACGTATACCAGGGGCGTAATATCGTGCGCCACCCTGGGCTCGGGTGGTATGGCTGTGATCCGCAATCTCAACGCGCTCGGTACAATTATCCACCATTGATTGCTCACATTGGAGCAGTGACTGCTCATTGGAATAACGTTGAACTTCTGCAAAAACTAGCACGCGATATTCCTTATGCGGTCAATTTTTACGGTAAGTATCCCATTCCGACAGAGCTAAGGCTGCGCTATCAGGGATTTGCTAAATCACTTGATGTCCTAGACCAATATCAATTCGGGTTACATTCAGCCACCAAGGACCTTGTGCGCCGTTATGGGTTCGCCAGTAAGCTGATGACCTACTTGTCCTATGGATTACCTTCCTTCTCTCCAGAATGGCAGTTAGTATCGCATCAACTGGGAGGTGTCATACCATACAATGAGGGAAATTTCAGTGATCTGCTTGAGAATGCGGCTAAACCAGCGCACTGGCAAGAATTGGCAGATATGGCTTATGAACAGGCACAAGAATTGGAGTGGCGCAAAGTTTTGCAGCCACTACTCTCACTGTTAGCGTAGGGGAGGTTTGGGCAGATGCCAGATGCAGATGGGGTATATCAGCAAGCGGATATTAGAAAAATATTCCCTGAAGGTGTAACATGGCGAGATTGGCTCTGGGTTCGCGAACTGCTTGCTACCTGTATCCGCAAAGCTGAGCCTGGACAAATCCTTGATGTTGGATGTGGTCTGGGATTCTTTGTCGAATTGTGCCGGTTGTGGAACATCCCTTGCGAAGGGATCGAAGGTTCAGAATATGCAGTGTCGTCGGCAAAGGAACGAGGGGTGCATATTCATCAACATAATCTTGCCAATGAGAGACCCTTTCCTTTTGCCGATTCAAGCTTTACAGTAGCGATGATGAGCGAGGTCATCGAACACTTGCCGCACTCCGCTGCCCAGTCAACATTGCGCGAATGCTGGCGCTGTCTGATGCCTGGGGGGACGCTCATCATCCTCACTCCCTCGCGCTTCAATACGCAAGAAGCCCGCGAACCGGCGCACATCAACCTGTATGTACCAACTGAAATGAAAACAGAGATTGAACGTGCCGGGTTTATCTTCCGGGAATATCTGGATAGTAATTGGCCTCGTCCTGTCTTTTCAAACTGGCGAATCGAGCGCCGATTATGGCAGCAAATTTGCAAACTATATCGGCCGGATTGGTTGAGTATGGGCGCATCGGTGATTGCCCAGAAACCCCAACAATAATTTCGCAGGTTGGACTGTTTGTCGGCCAAACTACCGCGAGCAACAAATCTGCCCTACTAAACCCCAGTTCTTGCTATAGACAATTAAGGATTCAAATGTCACGAAAGTCTGGAAACCTTCCTTGGGTAGCCGCAATCTTCGGATTGGCTCTGTGTGTTCGCCTCATATTTATTCTGGCCGTTCCAGTAAATCCTATCGCTGGTGGAGATCCTCGCGTCTACGAACAGACTGCACTAAATATCTTGCACGAAGGAAAGATTTATTCCGAAGAAGGTCTTGCGTTTCGCTCACCTCTATATCCAATTTTCATCGCAGGTGTCTACCTGATTTTCGGTCCATATTACCAAAGTATTTTTCTTGTTCAAGCTTTACTGGGAGCAATTAGTGCAATCCTGATCTTTCAATCTCTGCGCCCCCTAAGCTTATTTGCAGCAGTTATCGGCGGAAGTTTGTTCGTATTCCATCCGCTTATGTTGTTCTATACAAAGCAGGTTCTCACCGAATCTCTTTATGTTTTTCTGCTCTCTTTGTTGATCTATTTTAACGCTGCAAATCCGAGATGGCGGAATAAAATCGGCCACTTCTTTGGGCATAGTTATGGGGTTAGCGACTTTGTGTCGCTCTGAGACACTTCTCCTCTGTATCTTCATTCTTATAGGATTGTGGGTTGTGGCTTTTCGGCGCGGTCGGTATTGGCGAAAGTTTGCCACTGTTCTTGTGGTTCTTTGCATCTATTTGTTGACAATAAGCCCCTGGGTGATCCGCAACTTTTTTGTGGTTGGTGCCCCGGTGTTGTCGACAAATGGCGGCATTACGTTTTATCAGGGTAATTCATCTGAAGCAACGGGGGGATATATTGCTTGGGAAGTTCCGGACGACATGCCAAACAACGAAGTTGCGCGGAGCGACTATTTCTTTCAAAGAGGTATAGAATATCTGCGGGCTAACTTAACGACTTATCCACTTTTGCTCGGGAAGAAAGTGACGGCACTTTGGTTGCCCAACGATAATTTGATCCTTGATCTGTCAGATATCCTATTGATCCCACTTTCAATCATTGGGCTGGCATTGGCATTGTGGGATCGGTCCAAATGGCATTTTTGCGCTATCGTAGCAAGCCCCATAGCTGCTATCACGATGAGTGCTTTAATCTTTCACGGCAACGGACGCTATCGCACACCGATGTACGGTTCTCTAATTATGTTTGCGGCAGTATTGCTTGCTGTTATCGTTCAACGAATGATTGATTGGCAAGTCAGCCGGCATCGAAATTTAACGCAAAACAGGCTGTTTTCGCCGAAAATGACTCAAAATCAGGCAAAATCGGGCCGTTTTGACTGCAATTCCAACGAGGTTTTACTCGAGTGAGGGGGGGGGCTGAACGATTACATGATTTTTGTATTTTCAAGGTGTCTTGGTGTCAGTTGGATAGGTATCGATTTTCTCTCTGCCGGAATGAATATTGGCGATTGTCCAGAAACCCAACAATAGTTTGGATTGGTTGAAACTATGAATGTATGTTTCGCCACACGTTTCTACCCACCAGACACTGGCGGTGGCGGCATAGCGGCCTACACCTGGTATGTCGCACGTGGATTGGTCCAGCGGGGTCATCGGGTCTGTGTCATATCACAGCTTGCCCCACATGTGCAGTCAAAACCGTTTCAAGAGATTGACGGTATAAACGTTTATCGAATTCCGGCTGCTTTTCGTTCACACCGATGGACACGGTTGCCAATCATAGGACGTCACGTTCGCTTTTTGCGTGATGTTGCCTATGCCTTACGTGTGAGAAAAACGCTGATATCGCTGGAATCTTCCTTTATTCCGGACATTGTGGAATATGCGGATATTGATGCTGAAGGATTATTCCATGTTTCACTGTTCCCATACGTGGTGAAATTGCATACATCGCATGCAATTCTGAAACATTTTTATACCAATAGGCAAGCTTCTTATGCGATGACTGGTATTGCTCAATTAGAAAAGCATGTTATACGTAGAGCAGATGGGGTTTCTTCCCCGAGTCGGTGGCTGGCGCAAGAAGCGACCCGACTGTATGGACTGGATGATTCAGGTATCTCCAGGGTCATCAATCCGATCGATACTGACTATTATTCACCGGACGTCATATCTGAAGATACAAATCCTGCCCTCGTTTTGTACGTAGGCCGGTTGGAATCACGCAAAGGTGCGATGGTATTTGCTCAAGCTATCCCAATTATTGCAAAAGCTTGTACCAATGTTCGATTTGTCTTTTTAGGTGCGGATCGCCCTAATCCATCGGGAACATCTCAGCAAGCTGTATTGGAAGC
>Ga0209702_10006708_pt1 | contig 14602 bp, 9 predicted proteins | sample FRY01_FD_187210 | JGI IMG/M metagenome (GOLD analysis project Ga0209702, IMG submission 187210) | Freshwater microbial communities from Lake Fryxell liftoff mats and glacier meltwater in Antarctica - FRY-01 (SPAdes) (version 2) | ecosystem: Environmental > Aquatic > Freshwater > Ice > Glacier... | reverse complement strand
TGTATTCTTTATTGTTAGTCGGTCTTATTTCACTTGTTTCAAGTATTTTAATGCTTTGGATTTCGGGTCGAATATATAAAAATGGAATCCTTCAGTTCGGACACCGATTGAAATTACGTCATTTCTTTAAATGGACAAAAAACGTTTAAATGAGAAAGGCGATTATCGATTTGGGGACCAATACTTTTAATTTACTTATTGCGGATCTACAAGGTACAAATTTTGAGATTGTACATACTGAAAAAGAAGGAGTTGCAATTGGTATGGGAGGAATAAATACCAATTTAATAACCACTGAATCAATGTTGAGAGGAGAAAAGGCGATTAAACATTTCCTTTCAGTTTGCTTGGTAAAAAAGGTCGATAAAATTCTTGCATTTGGAACTTCAGCATTGCGAGATGCTTCCAATACATCAGATTTTCTAGAGATGCTGAAAAATGATTGTGACTTAAATGTGCAGGTTATTTCTGGTAAATTGGAAGCAAAATTGATTTATAACGGTGTTCGACAAGTCTACAATTTTGATAAAAAAGCCGTTATCGTTGATATTGGTGGTGGAAGTACGGAAATCATTTTTACGAACACAAACGGCCCAACAGAACTAAAAAGTCTAAACATTGGTGTTTCGAGGATTTATCAAAAATTCAAATTTCAAGATCCTTTTTGCGATAATGATATTCGGTTAATTCGTGATTTTTTAGAAGTAGAATGTGATGGTTTTCTGGACGATAGAAACGAAGAAATTATGATTGGTTCATCAGGTAGTTTTGAAACCTTTTGGGAAATGACCCATGAAATAGAAATGCCAGAAGAAAAACGAAGTTTTGAAATGAATATAGATGACTTTAAAGTGACACTGAATCAAGTTGTTAAATCTACTTTAAAAGAAAGAGAAATCAACAAGTTCATTCTTCCGATTCGCAAAATAATGGCGCCGATTACCGCAGTAAAAACCTTGTGGTTGATGGAGAAATTACAAACTAAGCGCATACTGATTTCTCCATTTTCTTTGAAAGAAGGAGCTTTGGTTACGGAGGAATTTTAAGGAAATATTCTCAACTCTTCAATTTCATTATCTTTAACATCTAAACATAACAAACATGGGTAAAATTCTAATCGTTGATGATGAACGCAGTATAAGACGAGCTTTACGAGAAATTTTAGAATTTGAAGAATTTGAGATTGATGAGGCTGAAAATGGCAAAGAAGCCATAGAAAAAGCATCATCCGAAAGTTACGACATCATCTTTTGCGATATAAAAATGCCGATGATGGATGGTATGGAAGTTCTCGATGCTTTGCAAGAAAAGAAAATTGATGTCCCTGTTATTATGATCAGTGGACACGGAAATATAGAGACAGCTGTTCAAGCACTTAAAAAAGGTGCTTTCGATTTTATAGAAAAACCTTTGGATTTGAATCGTATCCTTGTAACGGTTAGAAATGCAAAAGATAAAACGGTTTTGGTTGAAGAGACTAAAGTTTTGAAAAAAACCGTAAATCGATTTAAAGGGAATAGTATTATTGGTGAAACATCTGAAATTCATCAAATTAAAGAAATGATTGAAAAAGTTGCCCCATCCGATGCACGCGTGCTTGTAACAGGTGAAAACGGAACGGGGAAAGAATTGGTTGCGCGATCTTTACACGATAACAGCAAGAGAAAATCAAATCCTTTTATTGAAGTAAACTGTGCGGCGATACCGTCTGAGTTAATTGAAAGTGAATTGTTTGGTCACGAAAAAGGTGCTTTTACTTCAGCTATAAAACAGAAAAAAGGAAAATTTGAATTGGCTTCAGGTGGTACATTGTTTCTAGATGAAATCGGCGATATGTCGCCTAGCGCTCAAGCAAAAGTTTTACGTGCTTTGCAAGAAAATGTAATCCAGCGTGTAGGAGGTGAAAAGGATATTAAAGTTGATGCAAGAATTATTGCTGCAACCAACAAAGACCTCCGTTTGGAAATTGCGGAAGGTCGATTCCGGGAAGATTTATTCCATCGTTTGGCCGTAATTTTAATCCATGTCCCGTCTTTGAATGATAGAAAAGAAGATATTCCATTGCTAGCAGAGCATTTCATGACGATTATTTGTTCTGATCACGGGATCCCAAGAAAAAGCTTTTCGGCTGGTGCATTAAAAGCATTGAAAGCATTAGATTGGACGGGTAACATTCGTGAGTTACGTAATATTATTGAACGTTTAATCATTTTGGGCGGCAAAGAAATTTCTGCCGATGAGGTGGAATTGTATGCGAACCCTAAAAAGAAGTAACCTTAAATTAAGGACTTAATCTCACCAATTATACGTTCAGCCAAAGCATTCGCAGATTCAGCTGTTTTGCTTTCTGCATAAATACGAATGATGGGTTCTGTATTGCTTTTACGCAAGTGAACCCATTCTTTTTCAATATAGATTTTCACACCATCAATCGTATCTACCTCGTATCCTTCGTATTTCGTCGCCATGTCGGCCAATATTTTGTCTACGTTGATTTCGGGCGTCAATTGAATCTTGTTTTTAGAAATCGTGTATTTTGGGAAACTGTCTCGCATTTGAGAAACAGTGATCTTTTTGTGCGCCAATGAAGACAAGAATAAAGCAATTCCAACCAATGAGTCACGACCGTAGTGCGATTCTGGATAAATGATTCCTCCATTTCCTTCGCCACCGATAATCGCATTGATTTCTTTCATCTTGGCAACAACGTTCACTTCGCCAACTGCTGCAGCGGCGTATGTTTGTCCTTTTGCTTCGGTTATATCGCGTAAAGCACGTGTAGAAGATAAGTTGGATACTGTTGCGCCTGGTGTGTGTGTGAGCACGTAATCCGCACATGCAACAAGCGTGTATTCTTCACCAAACATACTTCCGTCTTCGCAAACGATTGCTAAACGATCAACGTCTGGGTCTACTGTAATTCCTACATCTGCTTTTGATTCTACAATTTTAGCCGATAAATCCGTCAAATGTTCAGGTAAAGGCTCCGGATTATGCGGGAAATATCCAGTTGGTTCGCAATACATTTCTGTGATTTGTTTCACACCCAATGCACGTAACAAAGCAGGAACAAAAATTCCACCTGTTGAATTTACGGCATCAACAACAACATGAAAATTAGCCGAAGCGATTGCATCTTTGTCAACCAATGGCAAAGCCAAAACGGCGTCAATATGTTTTTTTAAGTAGGTGTCGTCTTGGATAATCGTTCCTAAATCGTCTACTTCTGCAAAATTAAAAGCTTCTCTTTTAGCGATATCCAAAACTTTTTCTCCGTCAGCTCCTGAAATGAATTCACCTTTTTGGTTCAATAATTTCAAAGCATTCCATTGCTTAGGGTTATGCGAAGCGGTTAAAATAATTCCGCCTTGCGCATTTTCCAAAGGAACAGCAATTTCGACTGTTGGGGTAGTGGAAAGCCCTAAATCTACAACATCAATTCCTAATCCAATAAGTGTTGAAACAACCAAATTCGAGATCATTTGACCTGAAATTCGAGCATCTCGACCAATTACAACTTTAAGTTTTTGATTTGGATTAGTATCTTTTAACCAAGTTCCGTAAGCTGCAGCAAATTTCACAGCATCTACGGGAGTTAATCCGTCGTTGACAGTTCCGCCAATCGTTCCACGAATGCCAGATATAGATTTGATTAATGTCATAAGTTAGTTTTTTAGAAAAGCGATTTTTTCAAATCAATCATTTTCATGCACGCAATGGCACATTCTACGCCTTTGTTTCCGTGTTTCCCTCCTGATCGATCTAGTGATTGTTGAAGTGTGTTGTCGGTTAATAAACAAAAAGAAACTGGGCGATTATATTTTAAATTCAATTCTGCAATTCCATTTGTTGCCGCTTGGCAAACAAAATCGAAATGCTTTGTTTCACCTTGAATTACACAACCAATGGCTACAATTCCGTCCAAGAATCCGCTTTCCAATAAAAATTGTGCACCTAATGGTAATTCAAAGGCTCCAGGAACCATGTGAACATGAATATTTTCTTCTTTCACACCATTATCCAATAGTGCTTTTTTTGCGCCTTTCAACAAGTTTAGTGTTACATTTTCATTCCATTCAGAAACAACAATGCCGATCTTATAATCGGCACCGTTTGGAACAAAATCCTTATTGTATTCAGACAAATTGCGTAAAGCGGTTGCCATTTATTTCACTTTTTTATTCTTAGCTCTGGCCAAGTATTTGTCAATCGTTTTTTGATTTCCGAATTGCAAATATTTGTCTTTAATTGTTTGGTAGTACTCGGTAGCAGTTTCAGGGTCTTTCAATTTCAACTCTGTTACTAAACCAGCTTTAAACAAATACATTGGTGTCGTATAATCGTTCTCGTTTTCTGTTGAAGCTTTTAAGTAATACGCAACGGCTTCGTCATAATCTTTTAATTCACTGTAGCAATCACCTTGCAAACCGATAGCATAAACACGAACGTAAGTATCTTCAACATTTACGCCTTCTAAGTTATCCAAAGCTTTTTTGTATTCACCTTTTGCCATCAATTGACGAGCCAAAACGAATTGCGCAACTTCACCACCAACTTTACCATCGTATTTTTTTACAATAGGTGTCAATTCCTCAATCGCTAAATCAGTAGAGTCCATTGCTGCGTAGTTCAATCCTGCATAACCAACTTCTGTTGATTTTACGTTTGCTGGTTTCCAAATGAATTGGTGGTAAGCGAAATAACCCAAAGCCAATACCAATATACCTCCAACGGCATATGTAACGATACGAACTTTAGAATTCGACTTGAATTCATTCTTTAAATTATCAGGTGAAAGATTTTCTAACATGTTTGCTTTTTTAACGATGCAAAAGTATATTTTTTTTATGAAAGAAAAAACCAAGTTTTGAACAACTCAAAAATTGCTTAATTCTTTGTGACTTAGTCTACGATGGTCATGGACAAAATATCGTCGTCTTGACGGATATCGTCGACAACATCTACTCCTTCAATTACTTTACCGAAACAAGTGTGAACACCATCCAAGTGAGAAGTGTTGTTGCGTGAATGACAAACGAAAAATTGAGATCCACCTGTGTTTTTCCCAGCATGTGCCATCGACAAAACTCCTCTTTCGTGGTGTTGGTTTCCACCTTTGGTCTCGCAATCGATTGAGTAACCAGGCCCACCAGTTCCAGGCATTCCTTTTGCACCTTCTTGTGTGTTTGGACAACCTCCTTGTATTACGAAATCAGGCAATACACGGTGAAATTTCAATCCATCGTAGTAACCTTTTTTTACCAATTTAACGAAGTTAGCTACTGTTTTTGGTGCGTCTTTGTCGTAAAATTCGACTTTCATATCACCTTTACTTGTCTTAATTATTGCGTGCATTTTGTTTTATTTTTAATGTATTATTGGAGTGCAAAAATAGCCATTTTTAGTTAATAGGTAATAGATTACCAACAAAACCAATTGAAGTTTGCTGAGAGACCTTATTTTTGTACCATGGCAAGTGTAAAAATTCACCGACAAAAAACGGGACTTTTCTCAGAGTTAGCGAATCAACTCGTTTACAATCAAGATAAATTGAAAGATTTCATTCAAGAACCATTTAGTTTGGATGCATTTGAAAATCAAATGAAGTTGAAATCGGAGCAGTATAGTTCAGAAAACAGAAAAGTGTTGCACGAGGTTCTGGTGTCGAAATATAATAAGTACACTTCAACATCAGAACAAAAACACAATCTTGAACAACTTTCGAAAGAAAACACGTTTACAATTACAACAGGTCACCAACTTTCGTTGTTAACAGGACCGTTGTATTTTGTGATTAAAATTCTTCACGCTGTCAAATTAGCTAAGGAATTGAGTGATAAATATCCAGAAGGAAACTTCGTTCCCTTATTTTGGATGGGAAGTGAAGATCACGATTTTAAAGAAATCAATCAGGTGAATTTGTTTAATCAAAAGTTTGCTTGGGAAACTGAACAAACTGGAGCTGTTGGACGATTCACTATGGAAAACTGGACGACATTCATTGACCAAATTAAAGGATTGTTCGCGAACCATCAAGATGCTGAAATTCACGATTTGTTGGATACTTACAAGGGTAATAACTTAACGGAAGCAACATTTAAATTGGTTAATACTTTGTTTGGCAAGGATGGTGTGATCGTATTAGATGGAGACGATGAACGTTTGAAATCCATTTTTGTACCGGTTATTAAAAAAGAGTTAACGGAAAACCTTTCATTTCACGCTGTAACGAAAACGAATGCTGAATTAGAAAAAGCTGGTTTGGAAACACAAGCGTTCGCTCGAGAAATCAATATTTTCCTCTTGAAAAAAGGTTCACGTGAAAGAATACAATATGAAAATGGAATTTACTTTACGGATGCGGGAACACGATATACCAAGGAGGAAATTCTTTCTTATTTAAGATCGAATCCAGGAGAATTTTCACCCAATGTGATTCTCCGACCGATGTACCAAGAAACTATTTTGCCCAATCTATGTTATATAGGCGGAGGTGGTGAAATGGCTTATTGGTTACAATTGAAGGGTGTTTTTGAAGCGTATGGAGTTCAATATCCGCTAATTCAAGTCCGAAATTCATTGCTGTTAATTGATACTGGAACAAGCAAGAAAATGGAGGCCGTTGGCTGGTTGGCGGAACAACTTTTCGAAGATGTGGATGCTTTGAAAAAGAAATATGTTCTGGAAAATGCCGAAGAATTGGATTTAACGGAAATGCGAAAAGCACAAAATGATTTGATTGAAACTTGTCGAAATCTGGTCAAAGCCGTAGATTCAAATTTATCAGCTTACGTAGAAGCTGAAATGACTAGGCTGACAAAACAGTTGGATAATTTGGAAGAGAAACTAATTCGAACGGAAAAAAGCAAGTATAAAAAACCGCTGAAACAAATGGATCAAATTCGAGATAAATTATTCCCAAACAATGGTTTACAGGAGAGAAATGTAAACTTTTTTAATTTTTGTTCAGATGGCGAAGTGCGGGCTCATTTAGATAAAATCAAATCAGTAATCGACCCTTTTGAAAAAGATTTTATCGTTTTATACCTTTAAATTGAATCAATAAAATATTTTTGTGCTTTTGGCGTTTGGCTATTAGTCTATGAAAAACTGGTTTTTCCTTCTTTTTTCTCTTCTTGCTTTTGGAGCACAGGCACAATTTTGCGGTGTAAATGGTCGATGTATTGATCGCCGAAAAAAAGGGGTAGAAGGGATATTAATAAAATGTCCGCAAGCCATTGAAACAGCTACTTACTCAGATGCCAATGGTCGATTCACACTACGAGTTCCTCAAGGTGATTCCATTCAAATTTATTTTGCTGTTGGCGATTCGCTAGGAACAAAAAAACAAGTAAACTACTATATTTCTGGAGGTGAAAACGAAAAAAATATCGGACTGATTACTTTCAATATTCAACAAGAAAGCACAATTGAAATCAATCAAAGAGTCTACGATCCCTTTGTTCTAGAGAAATTGAAATTCAATGATATTCAAAATATCCCTCTTGGAGGTGTTGAGCGTTTTCTAACGTATACAACTGCTGCGGTTTCAAACAATGAATTAACGAGCAATTACAACGTCCGAGGAGGGAATTACGATGAAAATCTAGTCTACGTTAATGGTTTTTTAATCTACCGACCTTTTCTTACTCGTTCTGGACAGCAGGAAGGAATGAGCTTTGTCAATACTGCTCTAGTCGATGAAATTTCTTTTTCAGCCGGTGGATTTGACGCACGTTATGGAGACAAATTGAGCTCTGTATTGGATATTCAGTACCGGAAACCCAAAGCTTTTCATGCATCGGCAATGGCGTCGCTTTTGGGCGTAGAAACACACGTTGAACAGGCATTGGGTCCTCGTTTTAATTATATTTTGGGAGCAAGATACCGCGCAAACGGATATTTATTGAATTCTCTTCCTGCGAAAGGTGCGTACAATCCGATTTTTGCCGACGGTCAGTTTGTGGCGAATTATGCCATTAATGAGAAATTAAATTGGTCGGTATTGGGTCATTTTTCTTCTAACGACTATCGCTTTGCGCCACAATCACAAAAAACAGATTTCGGTACGTATAACGAAGGTTTGTCTTTGAATATTTATTTTGAAGGACAGGAAAAAACGCGGTTTATAACTGCAATGGGAGGAACTTCCTTGAAATATAAACCGACGAAGAAAACAAATTTAGATTTTTACGCAACTGTTTTCCGTTCAGTAGAAAGAGAATACTTCGATATTTTAGGAGAATACTTTTTAAACGAATTGGAAACAGATCCATCTAAAGTGACATTCGGTGATTCTATTGGTAACGTTGGAGTTGGTGGTTTTTTAAATCATGCTAGAAATAAACTAAATGCAACAATAATCAATGTTTACCACGATGGTTCGCATTTATTGAAAGAAGGATTTAAAGATGAAGATCGTTTGGATTTCTTTAGTAATCGTCTGAATTGGGGCGTTAATTTTCAATATGATCAATTCGTTGATGTGCTGAGCGAATGGAAATTAATCGATTCTGCTGGATATAGTATTCCTCAGACAGACCCTAATAAAGTTCAACTTTACGAAACGGTAAAGGGAAATTTGCAGCTCAATACGTTTCGAACAACGGGTTATATGCAGTTGAACAGCCTTTGGTCTAAAAATAAACGCAATTTCGTAACAACAACATATTCTCGTGTTAGCAATTCGCTCGGTAAAAAATCACGTCAAGAATTTATTGATACTTTAAGTGAATCAGCATCTAGATTGGCGTTAAATAGCGGATTTAGAGTTGGATACACTGAGGTAAATCAAGAAATCTTCATTACACCAAGAGTTTCTTTGACTTACTTTCCTAGAATCTATATGCGAACAAATGGGAAATTATCCAGACGCGATGTTCGCTTAAGATTAGCGAGTGGATTGTATTATCAGCCACCAATCTATAGAGAATTTAGAACCTTTGATGGAAAATTGAACCTCGATGTGAAATCTCAAAAATCTTTCCACATCGTAGCTGGATCTGATATTTATGTGAATTTATGGGGTAGATCGCTACCGTTTAAAATCGGTTTAGATGCGTATTACAAATATTTGTGGGACGTGAATCCTTATGAGATTGATAATGTTCGAACGCGTTATTACGCCGAAAACAATGCAGTTGCTTATGCTTATGGCTTTGATTTTAATATGAATGGTCAATTTATTAAAGGCATAGAGTCTTACTTCAAATTTGGTTTAATGCAAACCAAAGAGGATATTTTGAACGACAAATACACGGAATATTTAAACTCGGAAGGGCAGAGAATTTACTTCGGCTACACGTTCAACGATACGATTGTTGATAGTAATGTCGTGAATCCGGGATACATCCGACGTCCAACGGATCAACTGTTTACGTTTGCAGCTTTGATTCAAGATCAAATGCCAGGTTACGAAAGCTTCTCGGTTCAACTAGGAATACAATTTGGAACAGGTTTGCCTTATGGTCCGCCAGATAGAGAACGCTACAAAGATACACTAACATTGAAGTCCTACTTTCGAACAGATATAGGCTTCTCTTACGATTTCTTGTACAAGAAAAAGCAGAAGATAAATAAACGGGAAAATTTCTTAACCAAAAACTTCAACGACGCCATACTTTCATTTGAAGTTTTCAACTTGCTTGGCATAAATAACGTGCTTTCTAAGCAATGGATTCAAGATACAAATGGGCAGTTTTATGCCATTCCGAATAATCTCACGCAACGAAGGTTTAATTTGAAGCTGATTTTGAGAATGTAAAGCCGATTTCCATATTTCCGAAATTTCAGACATAAAAAATCCCACCGAAGCGGGATTAAAGATTTTCATCTACGGCATATAGCCTTATTGTGATAAGAATAAAGATTGGAAAATTTTTTATTCTGAGTCAAATCTACAAAAAAATATTAAATTAGACTTTCGTTTTTTTAATAACTTACTGCTAATAAAACAAAACATGACATCTTCTCGAAAAATTTTAGGGCTAGACTTAGGAACCAACTCAATAGGGTGGGCAATTGTTGAACAAGATGGAGAAGATTTTTCACTAAATGATCAGGGAGCTCGAATCTTTTCGGAAGGTGTCAAATCCGAAAAGGGAATTGAAAGTTCGAGAGCAGCTGAAAGAACTGGCTATAGAAGTGCACGAAAAATAAAATTTAGAAGAAAACTTCGTAAATACGAGACGCTTAAAGTTTTGGCTAAAAATGACATGTGCCCATTGACATTAAAGGAAGTTGAAGATTATAGAAAATCTGGATTTAAGCATTACCCTGTGAATCCAGAATTCATTAATTGGTTGAGAACAAATGAGGAGGAAAATAAAAACCCTTATGCTTTCCGCGATAAAGCTAGTAGGGAGAAAACAAATCAATTAGAAGTCGGTCGTGCTTTATACCATTTGGCACAAAGAAGAGGTTTTTTGAGCAATCGTTTGGATCAATCTGATGAAGGTGTTTTAGAAGAAAATAGTCCGATTGTATTGAGTTTAATTGAAGATTTAGAAAATGTTCAAGAAATTAAAGAAACGATAAATAACTATTTTGAGGACAAAGGTATTTTTGATGAAACTCAAACAACGGGATATATTAAAGACCAAGATGAAGGTGACAAGGTCCTAATAAAATTATATAAAACCCTTTTTGCAATCCTTTCGAAGAGTCAGGAGAGTATCGAAATCACCAAGCAGGAATTGATCGCCAAACTTAGCCAAAAGGAAAATCTTGGAATAGTTAAAGGTGCAATTCATGACTTGACAGCTGAAATGAAAGATAAAGGTTTTGCAACTTTAGGACAGCTATTTCATGATAGATATAGTAAATCCAAGATTAGAAATAGCTATACTTCGAGGGAGGAGCATTATCTGGCTGAGTTGGAAATAATCTGTAAAATGCAAGGTTTTGGTAAAATCAATGAATTGGAAAAACTTCCTGAAAAAAGATTTGATGGTTTAGCAAAAGAATTTTATAAAGCAATTTTCTACCAGCGACCGCTAAAATCACAAAAAGGATTAATAGGTAAATGTTCATTCGAACCAAACCGCAGCCGATGTGCAATTTCTCATCCAGATTTTGAGGAATTCAGAATGTGGAATTATCTGAATACGATAAAAATGGCAGTGAATGGTGAAAGACTTCAATTTTTGTCTCAAGAACAAAAGGAAAGTATAATACCTAAGTTTTTTAGAAAAAAGGATAACTTTAATTTTGAAGATTTGGCCAAAGAATTGGTTCCTAATAAGAAAACGTTTGGATTTTACAAATCATCAAAAAAAGTAAACTTTGAGTATTGGTTTAATTATAATAGTTTTGATACGGTTGCGGGTTGTCCAATTTCAGCTGCATTGAAAGGTGTTTTTGGTGAGAATTGGCAGTCGGAGAAATTCAACTACCAAACACTAAATGCAAAAGGAGAAAATGTAAATAGAAACGTAGATTATCACGATTTATGGCATTTGTTGGCAACTTCTACATCAGATGAATATTTGATTGATTTTGCTGCTTCAAAATTGAAATTGGATTCAAAACAGGCAAAAGCTTTCAGTAAAATTCGATTAAAAAAGGATTTCGCAAGTTTAAGTTTGAACGCAATCAGAAAAATCTTGCCTTATACGCGAAATGGGCTTTTGTATTCACATGCCGTATTTATGGCAAATCTTGAAAAAATCGTTGATAAAGAATTGTGGAATAATTTAGAAAGTAGATTGGAAGTCCAACAGGGTATTGGAAATCTAATTGAAAATCACACTTTTGAAAATGCGCAATTAGAAATTATTAATGGAATTATTAAAAATCTAATTGAAGATGGAGGTTCTTTTTCAATTGAAGCCGAGCCAATTTTTAGAGATGAATTAAAACGAAAATTAGAGGATTTTGTCAAACGGTTTAAAATAGAGAATGAATTGGACAAGTTGGAGTTAGAAATGCTGCCAATTCTGCTAAAGCAATTGAAAGCTCTCGAGTTCGTAAAGATTAAACGGATTGATGACAAGGTAAAAGAGTTTTTACTAGGAGAGAACGCAGACGGACAAGTCTTTTGCTCGGATGAGAAGCAATTTTCGAAAATTTATCACCCTTCGGATTTGGAAAAATTCAAATTGAAAGAAGTAGTTGATGAAAATAAAAACTTCATCCGACATGAACTCGGAAGTCCGCTTTCGTCATCCATCAAGAATCCAATGGCGATGCGAGCAATTCACCAGTTGCGTAAAGTCCTGAATACATTAATTGCGGATGAAAAAATAGATAGAAATACACATTTGCACATCGAAATGGCTCGAGAGTTGAATGACGCAAATAAAAGAAAAGGAATTCAAGATTATCAAAACGAAATCAAGAAGAATCGATTAAGCTATATTGATGAAATTAAAAAGCTCTATCTTGATGAAACGAAAAAAGAAGTTGAACCGACAGAGGATGATATTCTGCGTTATCAATTGTGGATTGAACAAAATAAGAAAGAGATTTACGAACCATCAATTAATGGAGGTAAAGCCAGATCCATCGGGATTTCTCAAATTATAGGTTCTAACCCGGATTATGATATTGAACATACGATACCAAGAAGTCGTTCGCAGGATAATTCGCAAGCAAATAAAACACTTTGTGGCAAACATTTTAATCGAGAAATAAAGAAAAAATTAATGCCTTCCGAATTAGATAATCATGAATTGATTCTTCCTTTTGTAGCGCATTGGAGAAAAGAGGCAGAATTATTGCAAAAGGAAATTGATCAAATATCAAGACGAATAAAAGGTGCGACCACCAAAGATGCAAAAGACAAAAGCATAAGGAAAAGGCACTATCTGAATTTCAAGAAAAAATACTTGGAAGAAAAATATGAGAATTTTGTTCGTTTAGAACCTAAGGTTGGATTCAAGAATAGTCAAATTCCAGATACTGGAATAATAACGCGTTATGCTCAAGCCTATTTGAAATCTTATTTTAAAAGGGTTGTTTCCGTTAAAGGTGGAATGGTTGCAGAATTCCGCAAACAATGGGGAATTCAAAAATCATTTATCGATGAGCACGGTCAAAAACACTATGAGCAGAAAGACAGAAGCAAGCATACACATCATACCATAGATGCAATTACAATTGCGTGCATGACCAAAGAGAAATATGATGTTTTGGCTCACGCGTGGACATTGGAAGACGAAGCAAACAAAAAAGAAGCAAAAGCAATTATCGAAAAAGCAAAACCGTGGAAAACCTTTGCAGAAGATTTGGTGAAAATTGAAGAAGAGATTTTAGTTTCTCATTACACACCTGATAATTTGAAAGTTCAGGCCAAAAAAATAATGCGAATTCGTGGCAAAAAACAATTTGTTGCTGAAATGGAAAAAGATGCTAACGGGAAACTGAAACCAAAAACGAACGGAAATGGAAAGGTGATTTTCAAATTGGACGAAAAAGGAGAGAAAATCCCACGTTTGCAGCAAGGCGATACGGTGAGAGGATCATTACATCAGGATACAATTTATGGTAGAGTTTTGGATCCTGAAACGAAAGAAGTTCGTTCGGTAATCAGAAAATCGTTAGAAAGCTTAAAAGCAAGCGATATTGATAAAATTGTTGACCCAGAAGTAAAAGAAAGAGTTAGACAGGCCATCCAAGAGAAAGTCTTTGTTTTTTCAAGTAGCGCACAACAAGCCAATAAAATTGACAATGAAATTGGTGTTTGGATGAACAAAGAAAAAGGTGTTGCCATTCATAAAGTGCGCATTTATGCAGATAGTGTGAAAAACCCGCTTGAAATAAAGAAACACGTTGAGTTTTCAAAATCAAGACACCTGCACAAACAACATGTGTATGGGCAGAACGATGAGAATTTTGCAATTGCTGTTTATGAGGGTTTAGATAAAAAAGGTAATGTAAAAAGAGTTTTTGAAACGGTTAACAATCTTGATGCAGGTGAATATTATAAACTCAGTAATATAAAATCGAATACTAGTATCGTACCACTAATTGATTTCAGAACTAATTTTAAGTTTTCTTATTTAATTAAAAAAGGTGACATGGTACTTTTTTATGAGAAGGAGGGGGAGGAATTAAGAGATTTGTCTGATGAGGTTTTAGGAAATCGATTGTATAAACTGGCAAAATTTGATGCTCAGGGAAGATTAACATTTCGTTTTCATAAGGAGGCACGCCAAGCATCTGAATTAAGAGAAATTTACCAAGTGAATTTTGTAAAACCGTTTGAACAGATTAGACTTCAAGTCAGTAAACTAAATATTCTATTGCAGAATAAAGATTTTTTCTTTGATTCAACTGGAAAAATTAGTTTTAGATAGATTATTGTTAGAAAAATAAATTTTCTAATCTAAAAAATGAGGTAGATTATTTACATCACTAATATTTCGAGTTATTTCGAGACAGAGCATCACCTTAACCAAACAAAACGATGAATGGTTAAAAAGTCAAATAGCAGAACAAGAGAATAGTTGTAAAAACGAAGCTGTAAATTATTTGTATAAGAAAGAACGGGAAAGACAGGGATATCGCGATTATGTTCAGATGGAAATAAACAGAGGCGTTGGGAGTGGGCTTGCGGAAAAACAAACAAAAGTTGAAATGTTAGCCGAATTTCAGGAACGAT
>Ga0209702_10006707_pt1 | contig 14602 bp, 9 predicted proteins | sample FRY01_FD_187210 | JGI IMG/M metagenome (GOLD analysis project Ga0209702, IMG submission 187210) | Freshwater microbial communities from Lake Fryxell liftoff mats and glacier meltwater in Antarctica - FRY-01 (SPAdes) (version 2) | ecosystem: Environmental > Aquatic > Freshwater > Ice > Glacier... | reverse complement strand
GCGAGTAGCCGACTAGAAAAAATGGCGGAACAAGCGAGTAGCTATCTCAATCGTGTCGTTGAACAACATCCTCGTACGCCGTGGGCGATGTTGGCAAGCAGAGAACTGTCTACCCCGCTGGGCTGGCAATGGGAAGAATCGTTCACTCAGCCACCTCGACCACCAGAAATGCAACAGGCGAACAACAATAATAACATTCCGGCACCCAGCAATGATCGGGCCATGATGCTGGATCGTAAACCCCGCCGCGCACCTCCCAAGCTGTGATCTTATTGGGCGTGGCGCCAGCCAAGTGTCCCAACAACAAGCTACCGCAACCAAGTTTCAAACTTTTGACTTCTCCAAATTGATTCAGGCTCTGCCTTGGCACTCGTTCATACGAGTGCCTTTTTTTTCGACCGCGGACTGTGGCAAAATCAGCTGTCAGTTCCATCAAGATCCAGAGTCGGTCGCAACTTGCCAGCTTATTCAACCGCTAGCAAAGTATAGCAACCAAAGCTTCCACCAAAGTTCTCATTTGTTTAGCTATGAAAGTGGTTCACCCTGCGACCACCTGCGACACCTTGCGCCCATCCACGGCCTTCCCTGAAAAGCGGTTTTGTTAGGTTAGCCATTCACAGTTATCAAGCGATGATGAATTTCAAACGTGGGCAGTTGCAGCCAAGTCTGGGATAGCTTGGGGGAATTTTCTAATTAGGTTGATCATTTCTGGGCTTCCTTTGTGCAATTTATCGTGAACATTGACAAAATCGAAAAAAACCTACCACTTCGCAATCGGAATTACCGAAAACTAATTATGGATTCCGATTCCTTTTCATGGAAGTAATGACCATCCGTCGGATGTTCCTTAAGCACTACGATGCAATAGTCAATCTTTCGTATCCAAGCGGTTCACCAACCAATGCGGATGCGAACCAAGACAAACTAGCAAATTGGGCGTTTATCGCCGTTGAAGCGGTTTGATTGCAGGTAGGTCCGTTTCAACGGCATTGTGCAAACGTCCGTGGCAGTCTGAACGAATCCATTTTCATTAAAATTTACTGGCCCCAAAAAGCGTATTCACAGTCAAAATTAAGAGGCACTGGATCATTTAGCGTTGAACGTCAGTTTACTGAAATCATGCTGCTAAATGCTTACAACAACTCTAAAGCGATTGCGAATCGCAGACGGAATCGTGGGCCGAAAAAACTTACTCAGGAGGGTAAAGATGCGACGTTTATGTTTAGGCTTCGCGATTGCCACGATGCTCGTCATGATGCCACAGGCGGTCAACGCGGACGATCAACAGATTGCCGACAAGATCATGGAAGGCTTGCAATCAGCCAAGCAACAAGGCCAATTGAAGGGCTTTCAAGTTGACATGAGAGTACAAGACGGCACCGTTTGGTTCTCGGGATACGTCTCGGAAGAATCGCAAGAAGAAACCATCTTCAGTGTCGCTCAATCGGCAAAAGACCTTGGTTTGGTGCAAATTGTGGACAACATCGAAGTCCGTCAGGCATTACCAGCCGTCACACAGGCTACCTACGCTCCACAAGAGGTTCCAGCTCCAGCTCCGATGCAGGCAGCGCCCGCAATGGCTGCAATGCCTGAACCACAATGGCCAATGCCTCAGGGGCCAATGCCTCAGGGGCCAATGGCTCAGGGTCCAGTGCCAATGGGCGGTGGTGCTCCAATGGGTGGTGGTGGTGCTCCGATGATGGGTCAGCCAAACATGCCTAACCACGCATGGCCGGCCTACGCAGCCTACCCGAACTACGCTGGCGTGACTTACCCTGGCCAGTATTCGGCATCAGCTTGGCCTTACATTGGGCCTTTCCATCCTTACCCACAAGTCCCGCTGGGCTGGCGTAAGGTGCAATTGGAATGGAACGATGGCTGGTGGCACTTGGATTTCAAGAGCCACTAAGCAATGATCGCTGATCACTGAACTCACTTACGGGTCTGCATGCAAGCAATTGCATGCAGACCTTTTTTCGTTTCATGGCCATCGAAACGACTGAACAATGAACAAACCCCATTTTTTAGTTGATTTGCAATGGCAAACGGTCGGCTTCGTCTATTTCAATCGCCCTAAACCATTGCAACTGAGTTTAACGCCGCGATTTCCAATTGTTGACTATCAAAAAGCATAGCCGCCAGCTGAATCTACGATTCAAACATTTCCATAACCAAGCTCGCGCGTTCTTGCCTGTCCGATCTGGCGAAATTTCAAAAATACTCGCTCTACTCTGGCCTAGTGCTGCGTCGACTTCGCAAGAACCAATTCGTGCACTAGTGCAGCCTTGGGGGTAACGGCAGCTGGAGCATCCGACCTGCCTGTTCATCTGCCAAAAAAAGAGCAACGCAGACAGCGCCCAAAACCAACGAACCTGAGCGCCTTGGATCGGGAACCTCACACGCTTCGAACCCAGGTTCTCATTGGTCCTTTGGGAGTTAGCCGTTGAATTTTCAGGATTGCTTTGGCGTTTCCAAAGACTCTTAACGCCCGAAAGTGAAGATGGGCAAGATGTTTGGATTCTACAATCTCGGCGAAGTGATTGCTTTTTATGGAATAATCTGAAAAAGCCGAAAGAATCAACTCTTTTAGATCGATAACTGTTTGTAGGAACAACTATCCACGAAGGAAACCTTTCCTATGAACAAACGAATCATTACGACATTTCTTATGTTAGCTGTGGGCATGGTGTCCCTGGCATCTACCGGTTGCTTTACCGCAACTGGACCATCGTTGGGTCTGCTGACGATACCGATCCCGGTGACTCCGTACATGCAGAAAATCCGCGAAGACAAGTACGACATTCACGAGCGATATGCACGGGTACCTATTCTTGGACCTTTGTCCAACGGTGCTCCATCGGTCGCCTTGGATCCTCCAACGGATCATGAAGTCATGGCAGCGTTGGAACGAGCACGCCCGATTCAGGGAGGAATGCCTTTCCTTCATGAAGTTCAACGTAGTAACGTTCGCATCGTAAAAGAAAAAATCGCTGATTACGTTGATGAACCGCGAGTTCTTCCTTTGGTCGGCCCTGTTCAGTTGCACCATGCTCATTACAAGTGCACCGTTTACTTCACCGAACGGAAGATCGTTGGTTACCCAATTCCACACACGATCAACGATGACGAGGAAGTAGAAGTACTGTATATCGATCACAATCACTTGCATCAAGTTGGCGAAGTGGATTACGGTCCAAGCAGTAACTACTAAGTTTGATACACGAAGTTCGTTAGTGGATAACTGAATTGTTCAAATGGCCAACTTCCAACTCGAAGTTGTTCCTGCCATTGGAAAATATCTAAAAACAGCGGTCAGATCGGTCTGACCGCTGTTTTTTTTTATTTCTTGCAACCCAAACCGACATCAAAGAAATTTCAGGCAGCTTGGCGACCCTCAGTACTAGCCACTCGTAAACCGACCGTAGATTCGAATCCAAGAGTATGCCGAACAGCGTAGTGGTCCAACTTGGACGTCTTGAAGTAAACGCGAGAACAAACTTCGCCTAATAAACCCAAACTGAAAAACTGAATACTTGCCAAACCACCGATGGCAGACAGCAGGAACATTGGGTTGCCTGTGATATCAACACCGCCAAACAGTTTCATCGCAACTGCGGCCATCAGACATAAGCCGCTGGCAACTACAGTCCCCAAGCCCACTCCGCCAAACAACTTCATTGGCGAGGCAAAGAATTTAAGCATATACCATACGGTGATCAAATCCAGGAGGACGCGGAAAGTCCGATCGATCCCATACTTTGTCGTTCCATGGACGCGGGCACGATGATTGGTGACTACTTCGCAACACCGTGCACCACGCTGGTGGGCGATGATGGGGATAAAGCGATGCATCTCACCATACAGGTTCAATTCCGAAGCGATATCTCGACGAATTGCCTTTAGCGTACAGCCTAAATCGTGAATTGGAAAACCCGTGGTCTTCGAAATGATCCAGTTCGCAATTTTCGAAGGAAGTTTGCGACTGACCCACGCATCTTTTCGATCTTTACGCCAGCCGTGAATTAGATCGTAACCGTCATCAATCTTGCCTAGCATCATCGGCACATCTGCCGGATCGTTTTGCAAATCGCCATCCAATGTGACCACGACTTCGCCTGTGGCAAAGTCAATTCCCGCTTGCATTGCAGCAGTTTGGCCATAATTACGTCGCAATTCGACTAACTTGATTTTAGAGTCCGATGCTACCATCTGGCGAATGATTTCAATGGACCGATCTTTCGACCCATCATCCACCAGCAAGACTTCGTAGCTTCGGCCGGTCGCATCCATCGTCGACTGGATCTCTTGCTGCAAGCGTAACAGGTTGCCTTCTTCATTATGAATAGGCACAACAATCGAAACGTCCATGTTCCGCGGTTCCTTACTAAACGCTGCTCAACATTCAAAACGACATCAAGTTCAGCACGAATTTGTTCCCTCAGTTTCACAACAACACTCAATCCATTGAGCGATTTATCCTTGAGGTTCTAACCGAAACTGAAATTCCTTGGAAGCTTCATTTGAGTGCTATCACTGAAGAACTTGAGCCTAAACTGGCCTTTTGAGCAAAATTTGGAAAAATTTGGCAAAGTTTATTCCGTATTGTTGGGTTGCCATTTTGCTGCTAATTTCTGCCCTCATGACAACATCAACAGTTACGGACTCATCTGTTTGATTTTTACCTGGAAAATTCATCATGAAAGTTTGAAAATTGAAGCAACTTTGGCATTTACGATTCACCTGGCTGTGCTTATTGATTTTAACAATCTCAATTGGCTCAACAGCAACAACCGTTGGTGCTCAAGATGAGAGCGTTTTCCCTGGTGTTCCTCTGATTTCAAATCTTTACAACAGTGCCACGGGTCCCAGTGTCAGTATGTTCGAAGGTTGGTCAGCCTCTTACGAACTAGGCGTCAATGGCTCCGAAGGTAATGCAAAAAGTTTCAATCTTTCAACGGGTTTTGACTTGGAACGCACGGCCAACCGTCGCCTAAACAAAGTATCGTTCAAGTATGCAAATGCGTCTAACGACAGCATCCTGGTACGAGACTTTGCGCTGCTGCGTGGGCGAAGCGAATACTTGTTCGACGATTCACCTTGGTCATTGTTTACCGAAGGCTTGCTTGAATACGACAGATTTCAAGCGTTTGACTTCCGGATGACGTTTGCCTCGGGTGTTGGCTATCGATTAATTGAAAACGACACCACCTTGCTGAAGAGTCGAGTGGGCCTGGGTACTTCGCGAGAATTTGGCGGACCCAATGATGAATGGAAGCCCGAACTATTGTTGGGAATGGACTTCAAACATCAGCTAAACGACCGACAAAAATTGTACTGCACGGTCGACTACTATCCCAATTGGACGGATTTTGCAGATTTTCGTTTGATCGCTGACGCGGGTTGGGAATTTGTATTGGACGAAGCATCGCACACGAGCCTAAAAATTGGCCTCGTTGACCGCTACGACAGTACGCCAGAAGGTCGCAAGGCCAATGACTTGAACTATTCCGTTCTACTTTTGTGGAAGACCAAGTAATCGATGTCACTGACTTCGGCTTCAGAATTGGGTTCCACAACCCAGCGTCCACTTGCAGTGCGAATGCGGCCGGATTTGGTGTGTTCCAAACAAAATTTTCAGGGTGGCGATTATTGGATCATCAAAGATCCACTGACACTACGATATTATCGCTTTCAAGAGGAAGAATTTTGGCTGCTGCAATCTTTAGACGGAGAACGCAGCGCCGAAGAAATTCAAACTCAGTTCCAAGCGAATTACGCACCTCAAAAAATTTCGATGGGCGAGATTCACCAATTTGTCGGCATGCTTTTTCGCAGCTCACTGATCATTTCCAATGCACCCGATCAAGGACTGCGGCTGTTTCAAAGAAGTCAAAAGCAACAAAGCAGTGAAACTTGGAGCAAGCTGTCCAACATTCTTTCGTATCGATTCCCAGGCTTTGACCCGTCGCGGATTCTCGCTCGCCTAGCTCCTTGGACAAATTGGTGTTTCACCCAAACCGCTTTCCTGTTTTTCTGCGCGTTGGCATTGAGTGCTTTGGGCTTGGCGTTCACGCAATTTGATGAACTACAAAGTCGTTTACCGTCCTTCCAACAGTTTTTTGCCGCCAGAAATTGGCTTTGGCTGGCGGTTGCGTTAGCGTTGACCAAGGTGATACACGAATTTGGACACGGAATTGCTTGCAAACGGTTCGGTGGCGAATGCCATGAAATGGGCGTCATGCTTCTGGTTTTGACCCCGTGTTTGTATTGCAACGTATCTGATGCCTGGACCATTCCCTCCAAGTGGCGGCGGATCACGATTTCCGCCGCGGGTATGTATGTAGAATTGATCTTGGCGTCGATTTCAGTTTGGGTGTGGTGGTTCTCGCAACCAGGAATCATTCACTACCTGGCACTAAATATCATCTTCGTAAGCGGTGTTAGCACACTGTTATTTAACTTGAATCCGCTGCTACGCTACGATGGCTACTACATTCTTTCGGATTTACTGGAAATCCCAAATCTAAGGCAAAAGTCAACCAAACTGCTAGAACGTTCGGCCAGTCAGTGGATCCTTGGCCTGCCAGCGGCACCCGACCCATTCATTCCCAAGCATCACGTTTGGCTATTCATCGTTTACAGTATCGCGGCGTTGTGTTACCGCTGGTTATTGACCTTCACAATTTTTTGGTTCCTGTATCAACTACTGGAACCTTATGGCCTAAAAATCATTGGCCAGTTGTTGGCACTTTTTTCGATTTACGGGCTGATTGTTTCGCCAGTCATGAAAGTCTCAAGGTTCTTATCTATTCCTGGAAGGATTGATGCTGTGAAACCAATTCGACTTGCCATCACCGCCACGATTACCATGGCGGTCGTTGCAGGAATCCTCTTCCTGCGACTACCACACTATGTGGACATGCCGCTCTATCTTCAGCCGGCCAACTTAACCAATGTGTATGTTGAAGTGCCAGGCATTGTAAATGCAACAAACGCAAAGCCGCATCAATACATCTCCCAAGGCCAGACCATCACAGAATTAACCAACCCTGACTTGCAAGAACAAGCACTGGCAGCACAGGGCGATTATCAACAACGCGAAAGAATCCTAGAATCCGTAAAGAACTTGCGTGCCAACGGCGACACCGAAGCCCAGTTTGCAATCCAGACCGCCCAAGTGCAAAAAGAAAATAGCCTGTCGGTGCTAAACGACTATCAAGAACGAATTGAATCGTTACACATCAAAGCACCTATCTCCGGCTGGATTTTACCAGCGGAAAAGCAAAAAGAACCCAGTCCCGACGCCGACCGTTTGCCATCCTTGGTTGGCAACCCACTGGACAAACAAAACCGTCTTTGCACGTTGCCCGAGCAAACATTGGTGTGCCAAATTGCTCCGGACATGACCACATGGGAAGCCCTGATTCTAGTCGATCAAAAGGAAGTGGAATTCACCACAACTGGACAGGTGGCAAAAATTTGGTTAGCACAATTTCCAAGCCGAGTCTTCCACACCACACTGTCCGAAGTCTCTGTTGACCCGACAAAGTTCATCCCTGCCCAGATGGCTTCGCAGAATGCCGGGCCGATCGAAGCATCACCTTCGCTTTCTGGACAGTTCAAGCCAGAGTCCGCAAAATATTTAGTGGTTGCAAAACTAAACGACCCAAACGGTATTTTTGTGAAAGATGCGACAGGCGTTGCCAGAATTCACGTCGGCTACGAAACCGTTGGCAATCGTGTATGGCGATTCCTTTCACACACTTTCAGCTTCAAACTTTGATTCCTATCGAAGGGCCACGATGCCACGAATCGTAGTACAGTCGAAAATGCTCTGCTTCATCCATTGGCGTGTGCCTGCCACCATTTTGACCAGCGACAAAGCAACCTGCAAATCACCCTGCCCTTGTCCAATGCCGCGATCTGCAATCACGGTTGACTCTCGCGTCTGCCGGTTTCCCTAAATTTAGTACTTATTGGTAACCATCAATGCCAGTCCCAACGGGTCGCGGTGATGCAGTTTGGCAGCACTAATCCTTGCCACCGTTAAGCAGAACTAGGTTTCCTGTCTTGAACGTCGCAGCCAGACGTTATCGACTTGCTCCACCATTTCAACCCGACAATTGCACATGGCTTGGTCACAAGCAGCGGATGCCGCCAGTCCCTATACGTTCCGAGCAATAATTTGGGACCCCTGGCCAGTTAAGGGGCACGGCGATTTTAGGTGCACGGCCGTGACTTCAAGCACTTGATCTTTCTGCACTGGGGGAAAAAAATCATCGGCAGCAACCGTCGATGGGAGCTGTAAAAAACATATTCGCCTCAATCTGCGGTTTAAATTGTGCGGAAGGATTCTTCAACCACCCGCGTTTAACGCCAGAACCCGCGCAATTCCAGTACAATTGAGATGAATTCTGACAGTGGCGGCCACTTCGATGCAGACCTATAGTGAGAAACACCGATAAATTGACTAGACGTCCATGTTTTTCCACGGATTCTGGAAGCTTGGGCTACTTAGGCAAAAATGCCTTATTATGATAAAGAGTGGAATTTATTCGGTTGCAAACTTGGGCCTTCTAAGTAGCTTCGAGCAGCTTAGCTAGGCAATTACCGCCCAAGAGATCGACTTTTGGCGGTAGGATTCAGCGCCGTTTTCCGTTTGTCCAAGCGTATGACAATTCAATTTCTTATCCCTTGTGAACATTGGTCGATGTCCATGTTGCGAACGTTTGCACTTATTACCGCCAGTTTGATTGCGTCGGCGGTAACCACCAATGCCGTTTTAGCCCAGGGTTTGCTTTCAAACAAAGGCAATGACCAACGGAAATTGGCGATCGGCGTACTTACTGAGATCGCCCCAAACATTGGCATCAACGAAGGAGTGGTCTACCCTCGGCCGTTTCCGGGACTAACGATTGCCAACTATAAGCCTAATTTTACGCCAGATTCTAAGACTCTCAGGGGGCAAACCTCTGGCGTGGTCCGCTATCGCGACGTTTGGCAGCTAGATTTTGCGTTCAAAGATCTTCGGCACACGGAAGTAAGCCTGCCTCTACCAGGGGGGAAAAGTCAAATCGCAGAAGTGTGGTACTTGATTTACCGAGTTCGGAACTTGGACAAGCATCTGTCTTTTCCTAAGGATCCAGAAACCGGCGAGACCACCGCGAATTCCCAAACGCCGCTGGCTCAGTTGGATGAAAACACGCTTCCAGGACGCTTTTTCCCCTCGCTTTTGCTAGAAGGGTGGGTTGAGGACGCTGGAGGAAATTATTCGTTGAAGGCCTACCGCGACAGTATCCTGCCTGCCGCCGTCGAGCAAATCGCGGCCGAAGAACGCTTGGTGGGTCGTTTGAACGACGGATTTTCAATCGCAAAACAGAACCTGCCGACTGCGACATCGCAGTCTGAGGGTGTTTGGGGCGTTGCGACTTGGATTGATCTAGATCCTAGAATCAACTTTGCAACCATTTCAGTACAAGGCCTGTCGAACGCATTCCGTTCCGATCAAGACGGCGCTGCTGACGACAACAAGCACAGGGTCAAGACGTTACAGTTGAATTTCTGGCGACCCGGAGATTCAACCGTCTCGGGTGACAACTTCAAATTGGGAATTCCTTACGACGAAGAGGTCAAACGTCAAGTTAGCCTGCTGAAGCGTTACCGGTTGCCGGGCCCAGATTTAGTGATCGAACGAATTAACAGCGACACCGGGGCTCCAATTGAAATGGGCCGAGTTTCGGCCGAATATGACCTGGAAACGCTTAAATCAAGTTTGATTGGCCAATTAGATGGGCAGCAAACGCCTGAGCAGATCGCCCAATTCCTGGCTACTTTTGGATATACCGACGATCAAGGGCTGAATGTTTCCGTCGCCACGGCAGGGAAACGCTGGACTCTAGAAGATTCTAGCGGAAACCAGTTTATTGTTGTCACCCGACCCATCACTTGGAAAGTCAACGACGAGAAAATCGACTTCGTCGGACCTCTTGATTCTTTCTGGGATTTTCGCTACATATATTAACCAATCGGGAGCCAAGGTAACGGAAACGTTTCTTAATTTCCGTTCGCCAAATTGGCTCTCCAAGTACGGGGCTGGCTCTCCAAGTACGGGGCTGGCTCTCCAAGTACGGGGCTGGATTGGTTTTAGATTTTTGGACGCGGTTCGTGAAATCGGATGCCCAGCCTTGAGATTTCCGGCAATCCGAACCCCTGAATCCTAAATCGGTTGGCAGTAGCCCCGGTGCGGTTTTGGGTGCGGTGTTTTGGGTGCGGTGTTTTGGGTGCGGTGTTTTGGGTGCGGTGTTTTGGGTGCGGTGAACAGCCAAGTTCAATTGGATTTGCCAAACAAAGTAGCCAGTACCCGAAATTTAAGACGCAGAAGTTAACGACATAAATCACAAATTAAATAGTTTGTACCGACAGATAAAGGTTTGATCAAATGGCACATAAGAAGGGCCAAGGCTCGACTCGTAACGGTCGCGATTCCAACGGACAACGACGTGGCGTAAAGCGTTTTGGAGGTGAAGCAGTGACTGCTGGCAGCATCATCGTTCGCCAAGTAGGTAATTCGTTTCACCCAGGCAAGGGTGTTGGACAAGGCAAGGATTACACGCTGTTCGCACTGGTTGATGGAAAAGTGAAATTCGACCGAGAAGGTCGTCGCGTCAATGTATTCGCTGAAGTCAACTAGTTTCCGGTAAATTACCGGAGCGGTCTAGTTAACGCTCAACTAGTTAGCGCCCAACTAGTTAGCGCTCAGTGGAATACGTCGCCAATATTGAATTAGTAGAGATCATGAAAAAGCCCACCGAAATTTCTGTGGGCTTTTTTCGTGTGCAGACACTTATTTGCCAGAGCTTGCGGGGTTGCTAGGACTTGCGGAAAACTTACCTCGATCGTAGCTTCCAAATAGTAGCTTCCAAATCGACCAATACGGTCGGAAATTTATTAGGATGCTTGCTAGCCATGGTTCACTAATAAACCAACCAGACGGCCTTTTCTAAGCAAGGCCATCTGGATCGGCTTAAGCATCTTCTGATCGGCAATTTACCGCGGCAAAAATCAAAACCTGCGAACTAAACCTAACATCCCGTTCGCGAAACAATTAGTAACGGCGACGCCCACCATTCCCGCCGCTAGGTCGGGGTGGTGAATCTGGCCGGTTATCATATTGCTGCTGTGGCCCTGAATCGAATCGATCACCTTGCCCTTCATCTGAGGCCGGCCGACTGCGACTTCCTGGGTTTCTCGCCGGAGGTGCCTCCCGTTTCGGGCGAGACGAATACGAACCCGCTTCCTCTTGCTGCCGACTGGAGGGCTGGCTCTTACGCCGACCGCCGGTTGAACCACGGCGATTCCCCAGGTTCAGATCAACAATGAAGTCGACTGTTTTCCGCCAAGTCGGAACCACTCGCCTTCGCGGTGCCGCAACCGCCCCGTCAGCGTCTTCGCTTTTGGGAGGTCGGCGTTGCCCACCGCCTCGTGATCGCTCGGAAGCACTCGGACTTTCGTCACTTCCTTCATCCTCTGGACCCACCTGATACGGATTAAACGACTGTTGGCTTTCTTCGCCTGCAAACTCTTCGGAACCCTGGCTCGAACTTCGCCGGCGTCGACGCGGTGGTTCCCGATCATCTTCCCATGCAACATCGACAACCTGGTTTCGGCTACTATGTCCTGGGCCACGCCTGGTCGCTGGACGTTTTTCCTGAGCAGAGCTTGGGTGCACGTCTGAACGAGAATCCACATTTTGGACATCGTCATTGACGGGTCGGCGCCCTTGTGACGCCGCGGTGCGTGCTGGGGGCCGCTCTTCTCGTCCATCACGATCATCGCCACTTGATGGCCTATTTTGCGGCTGACCACCACTTCTTCCTCGCCCTCGCCCATCTTCAGCAAAGTCTGCTGAGGGCTTCTCAACCGAGCGTCCACGTCCACGAGGCCCACCAGAATCTTCAACGGGCTTTCGTTCAGCTTGCCTTGCAGGTTCAGCTTGTCTGGAAGGCTCAGGGCGCCTTGCAGGTTCGGCTTGTCTGGCAGGTTCGGCTTGTCTGGCAGGTTCGGCTTGTCTTGCAGGTTCAGGGCGTCTTGCAGGTTCAGGGCGTCTTGCAGGTTCAGGGCGTCTTGCAGAGCGACCTGGAGCATCGGACTTTGTTAAAGGCTCGGTTGGACCCGACCACAAATCAGAAATATCATCGCCATCTAAATCGACAACGTCAAACTCGATTTGGTTATCGTCTGCCTCCCCTTCAAAATCATCTTCGACAGGCACTGGCTTACTGCGTCCAGCGTCAGCTTTGGGGGCAACCTCGATTTTTTTGTCGCGTCGGGAAGAATCAGTTCTTGCTGAATCACGTCCGCCCGATCTACCCGCTCCACGCCGACTGGAAGAGGATTCCCTGGCGCCTTCCTCTCGTTCCTGCAACTCAGGCTCGGACTGGTGCCGGGAATCAACTTCGGCAACGGCTCGCCGCCCTGATTCGAATAAATCGTCCAGTGGATTGTTGTCTCGGCCATTGGCGGGTTTTTTTTGAAAAATCCCAAAACCGAATGCGTCCGATGGAATCTCATCGATCCCATTTTCCGAGGCGTCTGCTTCAAAAGACTCCGAATCCAGCTCTGCTTCAGAAAACTCAGGTTCATCAACGTTCATAGGTTCAGCCAAGTGATCAACCTGGGCCTCTGCTTCAAGTTCAACCCGTTGAGCCTCAACCGATTCGGCCTCAGCCTCAGCTTTTGCCTTTGCTCGGCTGGCGCGAGCTTTTCCACTGATACCAAGAGTATCAATCAGGCTATCCCAATGGGAACGAATGGCCTGACCCACCGTTCGTGATTCGTTTTGCTTCGCGTTGTCTTCGCTAGAAAACGCCTCCACAGCCGCAGGTGTGACCGCTTTGACAGTTGCAACGTCCTTGCTTTTTGGGGCAGTCCGCACCGTTTCCGAGGCAGCAATCTTCGTCGCAGCCGCAGAGACCGGCGATTCTGATCGAATCGGGCTCTCTACCGTCTCTTTTTTCGCATCAACAACTTCCGTGGTTTCAACGGTTTTATGCACCGCCTTGGCTCCGAACCCAGCAAACAAATCTTCATCCACCGAATCGCACGGCTGAACCTCAACCGGAGATTCTGGGACTGCCGGCGGCAGCTTGGCCAAATATTCCTGTTCCTCCTGCTCGGTCCACTTCACTTCGGTCTCAAGTTCTGGGGCATCTGAACCAAAAAAACTGGCGACATCTTGTGGTATTGCCGCTCCGAATGGCTTTGCCATACCACCCCATGGATTTTCTTTTTTTTCCGTCATATCTACTAAGTACTCTCAATCTATTTGACTGGGTTCTTTCCAAACCCAATAGTGCTTATTTTGCTTTAGCTTGACTTCGATCAAGTCACAAACCTTGCCAGCACGCTTGCCCACCAAACATTTCAACCATTGGTGGAACGGCTTTTCGCCACCCCGATAAATCATTAACCTTATTTCTTCAACAAGACGAACGAAATCGGATGCCTGGGCTACCCCCACCAAGCTTCACGCCTTCCATACTTCACAACAAAGCACCGGTTGCTAGTACAGCCACAGTTGCTAATACAGCCACTTTAGAACAATCGTTCGAAGTCCCGATTCAAAACACTTCCAGACGTATTTCGTCGTATTTTGAAGTATTTTTTTCACGTAAACATCGTTTTTGGCTATCGTCAAACCAAGCTAATTAACAATTGGACACGTGCCCCATTTACGCAACGCCCACTTCCGAGGGCAAATGTCGCGTGAAATGACCGGTCTCTGAAGCAGACGACTGCTGCCCAACTTCCTTCGCCAAGCGGGTGTAAGCCGCCTTTTTCACCAGGTTGAAATCGATTAAATGGTCAAGATTGACAAGAATCAGTCGCTGGCAAGGACTAATTCCGATATCAACTAACCTTTAGAGTCCTTCAATACGTAGTTTGCACCCGCTCAAATTCTAGCCATCATTCACCCGGGGGGCAAAGGCAACTACTATGGAAACGAAACAAATTACTGCCGTTTCGCAAATAACCACCGTCACATCGATTCGTTTTGTCGAGTTTCCCTTATGGCGATCAAAAAAATACTCGCGGAAGTCCTAAAAGTAGAAGTCTCAGAAAATCTCGCCGCTGATCCAACTCAATTGCTTGGCATTTCTAAATCAGAGGCAGACAAGGCGTCTATTGAAACGGCCGTTCGAAAACGAATGGCAATGCTCAATCAGGCAAAAACGCGATTCGATCACGGCGACCTCCAGGCTGTTGCTGCGCTCATCAGTCGGGCCGCCGACACCCTCCTGAAAGATCCGAGCCTGAAAGATCCGAGCCTGAAAGATCCGAGCCTGAAAGATCCGAGCCTGAAAGATCCGAGCCTGAAAGATCCCGGAATTGGGCAGATCCCCATCGATGCGCCGCCCCCTTCGTCCAGTGGCAAGCAATCGCCCGACACGCACAGTTCACCTACTCGGCTGACCGCGAAGCCAATTGCCAAGCCGCTGATCGCTAAAACTCTCCCTGAACAACCAGCAAAAAACCAACCCAACACGAGCTACAAGCGAGATGCGGTGGATTCGGGCTTGAAGATTGCCTCAAGTAAATCGAC
>Ga0209702_10006705_pt1 | contig 14612 bp, 6 predicted proteins | sample FRY01_FD_187210 | JGI IMG/M metagenome (GOLD analysis project Ga0209702, IMG submission 187210) | Freshwater microbial communities from Lake Fryxell liftoff mats and glacier meltwater in Antarctica - FRY-01 (SPAdes) (version 2) | ecosystem: Environmental > Aquatic > Freshwater > Ice > Glacier... | reverse complement strand
TCCTTCATCCAGACATTGGTCTCTTTGCATGGCTTCGCCGACTTCAATCCCGATTCCAGGCATGTCCAAATGGGCGCGAGATCCCGTAAATCCCTGCATCAAACCACCCTCGAATGCTTAAGTTGACGCGAATGGGATGGGGGATGAAAAGGAGGGATGGTCGATCAGGGGCCCGGGGAGCAAGGGACCGGCCTTCGGTCGGGGCGGGCCTTCGGTCGGGGCGCTAGGGTTTCCGGGGGGGGGGGTGATTGCTTTGCGTGGGAATCTGCGTATGTTGCGCGGCGAGCGCAACTGCTCTCAACACCTGCCCCGCCGCGAGTTCAATCCGCTATGACCATTCCACCTTCAACCCACAGTCAAAGCCTCGCCCTCGGGCAGGTGTGAGAGGACTTCGACGTTCTGCAAAGAAATGAGATCCTTTATCAGCATACTAGCATTAGCGGGATTTGTCTCTTTTTCAAATATTCGTGCCGAGAGCGATGCAGAGAAGGCGATATCTGACGCAGAATCGAAGTTCTACGATGCGAAGTCTAAGATCGAGTCAGACTATCGAGCAGACTTGGCTAAAGCAATTGCTAAAGGGGATCGAATCGACGTATATCTCCTCGACTTTGAGGTAGAGGATACGCCGTCTGACTTTCTCTTTTGGGACACGCGACTGGAAGAAGACGAGTTTCCAATTACACCATATGGAGGCAAGTCCAAGATACTCAAGCGTTCGGAACTAAACGAAGAGCAACGGAAGGAATTTCTCCCAAAGTTGCAGGCCGTCATTGGATTTGAGGGAGAAGATCATGGGGGGGCTTTTTGCCATTTTCCAATTCATGGTGTTAGGGTTTTCGCTGGAAAGCAGATCATCTTTCAGTCTAGTTTCTGCTGGAAGTGCAGTAACTTCTCGATCTCATACCCTGATGCACCTGCTTGGGTCGGCATCCGAGGGAGTGAGCTTTTTGATGCTTTTAACGGGATTCATAAGATCCCTCAGAGCGAGATTGATAGATTAGAAGCGAAGCTCGGAATCCGGAAGAGCGAAGAAAACAAATAAGCAGAATCGGGTCCCCGTGACTGACTAGGTTCGTCCCAGACAAAGGTTCGTCTGCGGAGGATTCGGTCTGTCCCGGAGGGACTTGGGACAGTAGCCGGTGGTACCACCACCGGGTCTCATCGCCGTCTGGAAGTGCACCCCGGAGGGGCGCGGCAGACCGTGGCAGACTGAGTGAACCAGTCTCGTTGTGTTCCACCCGCTCCCGCGCCCCTCCGGGGTGCCCATCAAATTCCTGACCAAAATCCGGTGGTGCTACCACCGGCTACCGTCTGCGGTCCCTCCGGGACGAAGAGAACTTAGCCGGAATTGACCTCTTGTCCTGCAGCCCGGAGCGGAGGGTGAGGCAAGGGAGTTGATCCCTCCTCATCGTATCGCCGCCGCCTACTCACTGACCCTGAGGCGGGCAAACCCCGCGGCTCCGAGGTCGGGAATGGCGACACTCACGTGATCGGACGGGCTGCCGGGCGTGATCGTCACGATTCCGGCACTGGTCAGCGGAATGGACACTGGTGTCCAGCCCACCAGATCGCTGCCGTATTCAACCACCTGGGTGGTGGCTGGGGGCTCCGACAGATTACTGCGCTCATAGTCAAAGACCCAGGCCTCACCGGAAGGACTCACGGTGGGCAGGGTCGCGGAGGCGGGCACCAGCGGATTGCCGCGGAGGACAAACTCCATGAGGTTGAGGAGGCCATCCAGATCGGGGTCATCCAGCGGCCCGTCGTTCACCCCGGCCGTGAGTCCCTGCGCGGGATCCTCCGCCCAACTGCGGAAGGGAGACACCGATTCCGATCCGATCTCCTCGAGTTGGAAGCCGCTGACCATCAGCTTCGGATTGCGCCCGCCGTCCGTGGCACGGGTCATGGTCAAATTGATCTCGCCGTCCTCGTCCGCCACGATGTGTCGGAAGACCACATGGTTTTCGCCCTCGACCCAGGTGGCGCTGTTGTAGTTGTTGGTCGTGACGGCCGACCATCCATTATCGACGCTCTGGGTTGCCCCGTTGCTCGTGGCGTTTGTCGTCACAAAATCGCCTTTGCTCCCCTGCTCGTTCTTGTAGTAGCTGGCGATGTAAAGGTGGTATGCGCCACCGGCGGCGAGGCCGGTGATCTTCCCCCAAGTGCCGTTATAGACGGAGTTGGCGAGCATCAGCAAGCCCCCGGGCGCACCCCAGTTGTCGAGGTTGCCGGGAGCGTCGAACTGATAGCCAATGCCGCTTGACTCACCTGCCGTGTCCAGCAAATCGACGGATTGGGACATCGATCCGCTTTTCCCAACCTGATTCCAGACCGTACCAAAGCCGCCGGCAGGACCAACGAGTCCGGTCCTCGTCACGGAATCGATGTTCACGCTGAGGACCAGCGTGACCAGCAGGGGCAGCGCCGTGGTTTCCTCCGAATCGGCGCTCTCCCCCGCGCTGTTCACCGCCGAGACCACGTAATAATACCGCAGCCCATTGACCACGTCGGAGTCCAGATAACTCGTCGCCGCCGGGCTGGCGATCAGACTGTAGGGACCGCCGGGATTGGTGGCCCGTTTCACCTGGTAGCTGGTCGCCAAGGCCGGGGCATCCCAGCTCAGCTCCACCACGGCGTCGCCCGCAGTGGCGGCAAGACCGTCCGGGGCGGCGGGTGCGACCAACTCCACCGGAGTGGCGGAGACCTCCGCCGAATCCGGGCCCTCGCCGTAAACATCCACGGTCGAAACCACGTAATACCAGGTCGTCCCGTTGCCCGCTGGCGCGTCGAGAAAATGGGTCGTGGCCGGGTTGGCGCGCATGCTGTACGGACCACCCGGGACGCTCGCCCGCTTGACGAGATAGCTGTTTGCCCCGGGGGCGGCGTTCCAGCTCAGCCCCACCTGCGCGTCGCCCGGCGCGGCCGCCAGACCACTTGGGGGCCCGGCGGCGTCGGCGGCACCGCCTGGAGTTGAAAGCCGCTCAAGTACGCCCTTCTCCTGTTGCCGGTGGTGGTGTCCCCATCAATGGTGAGGTCGATGTCGCCGGATTCGTCGGGTTCGACATTCAGGAAGCGCGCGTAGTTCACCCCCTGAACCCAGGTGGACGAGTTTCCATTCGCCCCGCCATTATCGACGATCTGGGGGGAACCGGTATCCGTCGTGTTGCCCGTCGAAAACAAGGCTTTGCCCCCGTCCTCGTTCGGATGGAAGCCGGCCAGCGACAGATCGTATTTCTGGCCCGTGGCAAGGCCGCTGATCCTCAGCGCATAGGCATCATTCGCACCCCAATTGAAGGCACCGCCCCTGAGCATTTTGAGCGGGGGGCTGCCCCACTGGCCGAGATTGCTGGCAGAGCAGCTGAAGTCCACCCCCGTGACAAGGCCGTCCGAATCCAGCAGGCCGCTCCCCGATTTCGCCAGCGGTTGGTTCCAGGTCTCACCGAGACCACCGCCGGGGCCGATCAGCCCGCTCGCGACGGAACTGTCCAGGGTCACATGGAGGCTCAGCAGATTCTGGACCGCAATCGAGACGGTTGCCGCCGCAGAGGATGCCCCCTTGCTGTCCATCACCTCGAAGGTGAACGAGTCACTGCCACCGTAGCCGGAGGCCGGCGTATAGGACACATCCGGCGCGGTGCCCGAGAGCGTTCCATGCGCCGGTGGGGTCACGATCGAAAAGCTCAGCGCGTCGCCATCATAATCAAAGCCGATGAGGGTCAACGCCCGGACCGCATCGACGGGCGTTACCACGTCCTGGGCGTACGCCACGGGCGGCCAATTGGCTCCGGGGTCGATGACGATGCTCTCCTCCGCGGACCACGCCTGCCCATAGTCGTGATCGTAGGTTTGGAAGTCATAATAGCCCAGCTGGCGGTGTGGCTTCCACCAGGTCACCTCGTCCATGATGGAACGGTCCGTGACCGCGGCCCGGACCACATACCTCCCGGGGGTGTCAAACGTCGCGACGGTGGTGGAACTGGCGGTGGTGCCGTTCGGGGAAAACGTGACGGTCCCCGGCCCGCTCACCTGGCTCCAGACATAGCCTGGCACCCCGTCGTCCAGATCCGTCGCCACGGCACTGAGTTGGACGCTGTCGAGGTCGATCTGTGTGGCGGATACAATGTCCACCGTCTTGAAATAGGTCAGCGCGGGTGGCGGCGTGGCGGCCTCGAGCGCCGCGATGGTCGAGGTGATGTTGGCCTCGATATTATCATACCGCGTGTCTGAAATCGACCCGTCGGCGGCAAACTCGGGCAAATTGTCCCGCCAGTCGTAGAGGGTGGGAAGGACCTCTTTGGCCGCCGTGCCGTAGGTGTTGCGCAGGATTTCAAACGGCTTCCAGTCATCGCCGTGCCAAGTCTGCTCCTTGACCATGAGGCACAGGGGAATGCCCTCTTCGATCTTGTATTTCGCCAGGGTTTCCAGCCCGGCGTAGCGGATCCCGTCACTGAACATCTGGTCCGCCGGGGAGCGTTCCGCGACGGCCCCCACGAGGCTCGGGGCCACCGCCTCAACATCCGCAAAGGTCAGGCGGTTCTTGATGAAGTTGCCCAGATACCCCCGCGCCCTCCCGTCCGGTTGCTTCAAGCCGGCCTCCACCGCCGGATAAAGGAGGTGCTTGCTGGCCGCGATGGTCTGGCTGCCCAGCGCCTGAAACAGGGTGTCGGCCAGATAACCGTTGGCGATCTGGATCGGATCATCCCACACGATGACGTCCGGGTCCGTGGCGTTGGCGGCGAAGGCGGTGAGCATGGCCGTCAATTCCGGGCCGGCTGCCGAGCCGAAATTCTTCAAGGCATTGGCCGCCTTGCCGCGGACCCACAAGTCGGCATCGGAAAGCCGCTGGCCCAGCGCGGTCAGGGCTCCGGTGGTCTTGCGGATTCCCAGCGTCTCGCACGCTCCCTGCCGCACATTGGCATCGGGACTCAGGGTGCTGTCGTCAATGAGGGCGATCAGGTCGTTGACCTCCCCGGTGGAAAGCGGGCGCGAAGCCAGCTCTGCGGCGGCATCGTGCCGCATCACCGGATCATACTCGCTCAAGGCCGCCATCAGGGTGGCCACCGGGTAGCCGGTGCAGTCCCGTTCGTAGGTCGCCGCGGCAATCGCGTTGGCCACCTTGCCCGCGTCGAGGGTGTGGGCCGGATTGGTGTTTCTTCCGGTGATGCGGAGGCGCTTCAGCGGCAGGGCATAGGTGAGGACATGGCAGGCCGTGGCATTCAATCCATAGTAACTACTAGATCCGAGGTAGGTGGAAGTGGAACTGCCGCCGTATTGTTCGCCGCCGTCGTAAACGAACGAGCCGTCCGTGCGGCGCTCCAGGTCGAGGTGCCAGAGCACCTGGTTGACATGGGCCGTGGCCGCCGCGTCGCCGCCCATGCCCGCTCCCAGGGCGGCCCATAGATAGCTGAAGCCCTGGCCGGTATGGCCGTATTCGCGGCCGACAAAGCCGGCGATGGACATCCGCGTGTAGTATTCGGATTCCTCCGCCCGGCTGTCCTGCAGGGCATACATCACCGCAGCCATGGCGTCCTTGCCGTTCGACGCGTGGCCGCCCGACCACGGCTCATGCTCGCCGTAGGGAACTCCGCCCTTGTTGACAAAGTAGGCGAAGAAGTTGGACCCCCGCTCGATGGCCGGATCGATTTCCGGATCCAGCGCGATGCCACCCGCCATCAAGGCCTCCTTGCCGAGGACGATCGCGATATTGGCAACCAGGCCGGCCGAGTTCACCGGGCCGTACCAGGAGATCGAGCCGTGCAAACTGCCATCGGCGAGCGGTGCCGCCCCCCCGTGGCCGAAGGTGCCATACTTGCTCTGTCCCTTGGCCAAGCCGACCGTGTATTCCTCGATCCCGTGCAGCACGTTCGCATCCGGACTGCCGTCCGCGACGGTGCGCAGATAATACTCGCTGAGAAACACGCCGAGGTATCCCCAGTTCCAGGTGTCACAACCGCTCAGGGACAGGTCCCCCGGAGCCTTCGCCCGGGCATAATTCCGCAACTTGGTCTGCACCGCCGCGTAATTCGCATCACCCGGCTTCACCGCCGCCAACAGGGCCAGCGCGCTGACCGCATCATTCCACCCGCCGGACAGGGATTGGGTATTAAGCTTGGTGATGGCATTGGCCAGAACCGCGGCGGATTTCGGGCAGTTATAAGGCGCGGTGGCCGTGTAATCTCCCAGCACGGTGAGGGCGATGTTCACATTGGCGGTGGCACCTGCGCGCCAGCGTTTCACTCGCAGGGTGCCCGCCCCCGTCTTCTCGGCCTCCCCGATGGCCAGTCCGAAGGCTTTGCGGCAATCGCTGCTGAAGAGCGGCACCGTCCCGCTGCTCCCCGCCTTCACCCCGAGGATCACGTCATCGACCGCCAACACCGCGCTCCCCGGCGCGCTCGCCACCGTGACCAGAATCTGCCGACTCGTTTCGGTGATCAGCCCCTCCTGTCCCTTGTTCGGTCGGTTGAGGTAAATCCAACCGCGCAATCCGGTGGGTCCGAGGTTGTAGGTCTCTCCATACAGCGGAGAGCTGTTGGAATCGACTTTCAGCGCGGCAATCGCACCCGCCGTCGTGAGATCCGGATTCGGGGAATAGGCCTCCACCCAACCGGCAACGGCGAGAAGGAGGGAGAGGCTGATGGCGAAGGGGATCAGCCGTGGCCGAGGGAGGGGATTCATCGGAGTTTGCTTGGGGGGGCTGGGGTAATTTTCAGGGCTAGTGTTCTGCGCGACAGGTCATTCGACACATTCTCTTTCCATGGACTTTGCGGACACCCCTCGCGCCATCTCCAGGTGCTTGAAAAGAAACGCGACGACATCGGCCTGTTCGGCGATCTGTGCGGTGAGGGCGGTGCCCATGCCGTGGCCGGAGTCTGCAGTGAGCCGCACCAGAATGGGATGCCCGGAGGCATTGGCCTCCTGCAAGCGGGCCGCCATTTTACGGGAATGAGCGGGATTGACCCGGCCATCCTTCTCGCCGGCAAGAAACAGGACCGCTGGATAGCGGGTCCCGTCCACCACTTTGTGATAGGGGGAATAGGCATGGAGGGCCCGGAACTGGTCAAGGTCTTTGACGGTGCCGAATTCAGTCACATTGAAGGCTCCGTTGGGATCGAGTTCCACCCGCAGCATATCATACATCCCGACGTGGGCAATGACGGCCCGCGCGAGGTCCGGATATTGGGTCAGAAAGGCGCCCATCAGGAGGCCGCCGTTGCTGCGACCTTCCACGGCGAGCTTCGCCGGGCGGGTGTAGCCCCTTTCCACCAGATGCCGGGCGCAGGCCGCGAAGTCGTCGAAGACGTTCTGCTTGCGCGTCAGATTGCCGTTCAGGTGCCACTCCTGCCCCAATTCGCCCCCCCCCCGGATATTGGCGGCGACAAAGATCCCCCCCCGGTCAAACCACAGCCGCCGCGTGCAATCGAACTGCGGCCTCATGCAGTGGCCGTATCCCCCGTAGCCGTAGAGGAGCGTGGGATTTCCGCCATTGCGTTGGGTGCCCTTGCGCAGGACGATGCTGATCGGAACCCGGGTGCCGTCCTTGCTCACCGCAAATTCCTGTCGCACTTCGATATCCCCGAAATCCACCGGAGAGGCATTCACCAGCGCGGTTCTCCGCAACTCCCCCACACCCCCGCCCCCCTCCGGATCATAAAGCCACCAGGCATCCGGCTCCGTAAAACTGGTCTGGCGGTAGAGGAGACGACCCGGCCCGCCGTTCCCCGTCAGGGCGACGAGATCAAGCGCTCCGGAACCCGCGGGTATCGGGAGGTCCTGCGCCTTGCCGTCCACAAGATCGATGCGCCGAATGCGCGACGGGCCGCCCACCACCTCCGCCACGTAGAGGGACGAGGCGGTGGGAGCGAGATCATCAATCACCGCGGTCCCCTCGGGGACAACAAGGGCGGCCTCCGCAAAATCCACCGTGCCGTCGAGTGGCAGGCTCAGGATTTTTCCCATCGGCGCGTCCTGCACCGAATGCAGGAAGATCGTCTTCCCGTCGCCGCCAAAGGCCACCCCTTTGACCCCGTCCTCAAAGCGGGTGACCTGACGCCAGGAAGCCGCCTCTCCGCCCCGCATATCGAGGAGATGGTGGGCATACTCGCCGCCATCCCCATTCGCCACGGTGGCCAGCATCCAGCACCCGTCCTGCGAGGTCTTCAAATCAATGTAGCCAATCCTGGGAAAGTCCCGGCCTAGCGAATAGCGGTCTTCGCTTTCGGGCCTGCCCACTTCATGCCGGTAAACCTGCTGGTAAAAATTGAGGTCCGCGTCCGCTCGCTCCCCGGCCTTCGGGTAACGGGTATAGTAGATTGCTTTGCCGTCCGGGGCCCAGGCCGCACTCCCGCCTCCGGTGGGACGCTGGACATTGGGGATGCGGTCCGGCAATCGCCGCCCGGTCGTGGTCTCATGCAAATGCAGGGTGCCTTCCTCGCTGCCATCTTCCGAGAGACTGACCGCCACCAGCGCTCCGTCCGGAGAGGGCACGAACCAATCCATGGCCACCTGCCCGCCGGGCTCCAACTCACTGGGGTCGAGCACGACCTGTTCCGATCCGGGGTCGTCGGCCGAAGCCAGGGTGACCAGCAGGTTCTGCTGCTTCGGCGGCTGGAACTTGAGCGCGAACAACCGGCCCGGACGCGAAACGATGCCGCGGTAGGAGGACGAGACTTGGCCAAACAATTTCACCAATCCGGCGTGCGCCTCGGCCCGGTCCGCAATCGCGTCGAGATGAGCCCGCGTCCTTCGGTTCTGCCGGTCCGTCCACGCCTTCACGGCGGGATCCCCCCCCATCTCCAACCACCGATGGGCATCCTCAACCACCACTCCATGATATTCGTCCAGCACAGGCTTCCCCCGATCATGGCCACGGTCGATGGCGCTTTGAGGAGTGGTTGGATCGGTCATCGTGAAAAGGAGGAATCAGGGGCTACTCGGTCACCTTGAGCCGGGCGAAGCCATGGGTTCCGAGATCTGGAAGCGCGACGCTCACGTGATCGGACGGGGTCCCGGGCGTGATCGTCACGGACCCGGCACTGGTGGCGGGAATGGTCACCGGCGTCCAACCCGTGAAGTCGCTTCCGTATTCAACCACCTGGGTGGTGGCCGGAGGAGCGGACAGGTTGCTGCGCTCATACTCAAAGGACCAGGTGCCGCCGCCGGACTGGATCACCGCAGGCAGGGTCGCGGAAGAAGATTGCACCGGGTGCCCGCCGAGGACGAATTCCAGCAGATTGACGATGCCGTTGAAGTTGGGGTCATCCAGCGCTCCGTCGTTCACCCCGGCCGTGAGTCCCTGAGCGGGGGCGGCGGCCCAGGAGCTGTAGGACGACGGGGGAAGCGCCGCAATGGGGACATCGGCGAAGGTCAGGGCGGCGATGCTGTTGGAACCATACACCAGGTCGGCCTGGACTCCGTTCCAACCGATGCCCTTCAGATAGGTGATCGTTCCAGCGGCGGAAGGCGCGCTCAACTGCAGGGTGACCACCTTGCCCGAAACGCTGCCCGAGCTCACCTGGCCCGCCGCGCCGTCGAGGAAGAACAGGCCGTTGGATCCACTGTCCCAGCTCGCCATGTTCTGGTCGAACTGCAGGGCAACCGCGTTCTGCGTCGGGGTGGTGAACCAGGCTTGGACCAGGTTGGGTGCGGTAATCGCCCCGGTCGGCACATACCCGTAGGTGTCCTCTTCGATCAGGGGACCGATCAGGTCCGCGAAGACCTGGTATCCAGTCGGCACATAGTGGCAGCTCGAGCCCGGCACGATGCCCACCGTGCTCATGATCTTCATGTTGGAATAGAGGAACGGCAGGGTCCGCTGCACCTCGCGCAGTTGGTCGTTGCGGGAAGTGTCGCCACAGGCCGCGGGCCAGATCTGGAACAGGTAGTAGTTCCGGATGTTCGGGAAGTCCTGTTTCCAGGCCGCCGACAGGTCCACGAAGTACTGCTGGTAGAACTTGTAGTCGTAGTCGCCGTCCGGTCCGCCGGACCCCTGGTCCTGTTCGCCCTGGTGCCACAGCACGCCGCGGATGCCGTGGGTCAGCTTGGCCCCGACCACCCGGTTGTAGAGGTTGGCGTAGATCGAATACAGACTGCCCGCCGTTCCGTGGCCGGCCGGATTGGGCATGTGCTGGTCGATGCGGGTCCCCCCCACCGCCGCGTTGATGATGCAGATCGGCATGTCGTAATCGGTCGACAACTGATTGGCCAGATACCAGCCCCACAGACCGAGCTGCATTTCCGAGCCCTTGCTGATTGCCCCGCCCCATCCCTGGGTGAGCCCATAGGTCCGGATCCACGGATCGGTGGTGGAGCTGTTCGGCGCGGAGTTGTCGGTGGCCAACGCATTCGACTGGCCTTCGATGATGTAGGCATCGCCGCAGAGCAGGTTGCTCACCGTGGCGAGCGGGGTATCGACCGCTCCGGTTCTTGTCCCATACACCACCTTGTAGGTCACCTTGCCCGCCGGGATCGGCACGCTGAAGGCGTAGGCGGTGCCCGTGAGGGCCTGCCGGTGGGTGGCATAGAGGGCGTCGCCGCCGTCAGTCGTGTAAACCTTCAGGAACACATCCGTGGGCGAGCCGCCCTGTGTGCCGTTGTAGTGGATGGTGCCCACGCCCGTGTCGTCGCGGGCGAAAAACTGGTTGTCCACCGGCTTTTCGGTGGCTCCCGGGGTCCGCTGCACCCAGGCATCGGTGGCGGGTTCCTGCACCGTGATGACCTTCGAGTTGCTGACCAGGGCCCCGCCGTTGTCCATCACCAGAGTCACGGTCATCGCCCCACTGCCCTGGGAACGCAAGAGCGTCAGGACTCCCGGGGTGACCTCCTTGATCACCGCCACACCATCCACCGTCCAGCGGTAGGTGAAACTGTCGGCCCCTGCCGCCTGCAGGGCGCCCAGGTTCGAGATGTTCGGTGTCACCACGATCGTATCCCGCCCGTTCCAGGTGGCGGGAGCGCTCAGCGTGAACTGCGGGTCCGGAACGGTCTCCGTGATCGTCACAGGAATGTCCACGGTCTGGTTGCCACCCGCATAGATCCCCTTGAACTGGATCACATAGTTCTGGTTGCCGGTCACCCGACCGGCGGAAATATCCAGCGAGAACTGGTCCGTCGCGAGCACCGTTTCCTGGCCGTCCTTCTTGTAGATCCAATAGACCTTCTGCGCGCCGCCGGCCTGGCCGGTGAGGGTGGCGCCGGCACCCTCGTCGATGGTCACCGAAGCCGGCGCGGCCGAGAAGGTGGCCCCCCCATCCTGCACCAGACTCCCCACCAGGCTTTGCAGCGGCTTCTGGTTCTCATACTCCAGCTTGATCCAGTTGGCCGAGCGGGCCACTTTGGACAACCCCCTTTTTCCCGCCCTCCGGTCCGTCCCGACCGCTGGCTCAGGGGCCTACCCCAAAAGCAAATTCCTAGCAGCGAACTGAACGGCGCGCTCGTTTTCGATCTCAAACCATCTTCCGCCCCAACGGGGCATCATGCAATAGGCCAGGGCATCGCCCTGGCAAAACACCAACCAAGTATCACCAGCCCTGAAAGGGCGATCTCATCCCTTCCCTCAGTCCCGAAGGGACGCAGGCATTTAGCCGCCAACCCCGCCCTCTGCCCTCCGAAGGTCCGCCCCTTCGGGGCTCCAAAGACAGTTCCTGGCAATCATGACACGCCCTGATATTTCTTAAAGTTTTCCGCCTGCTCAAAGATCTCCTTATACACCTCATCGCGATCCACCGGGGGATAGCCGTTCTCGGCGAGGAGGATGATGAGGTCCACTTTGAGTTCGGCCTTGATGTCGGCGCGTTGGCTCCAGTCGGTGTATTTGGCCTTGTCGTCGACGACCGTCTTCACCTCCTTGGCGAGATTGATGAGCTTATCCTCGGGGTAGTCGAAGTCGTATTTGTGGGCGAGGGTTTTGAGGATGTCGTAGAAGGACTTCTCTTCCAGATCGATCCCCATCTCGTTAAAGGATTCCTTCTCCTTCTGGAGCGCGTGGATGAGGTCGATCATCTCCTCGGAGAATCCCTCCAGCACTTCACTGCGCAGCACGTCCTTCTCATCGCGCTCGTTGTATTTGTTCACCAATGCCTGGAACTGCTTGGTGAAATCCACTCCCTTGATCTTGTTGATCTTCTTGAAGTCCTCGATGGCGCGTTTGAGCAGTTGCTGGAGCAGCTTGATCTTGGTGTTGGGCAGTTTGACCTTCTCGATCTTGGCGAGGTAGTCGTCACCGAAGATGTCGATCTCCGTCGCGCCGTCCTCACCGAGTTTGAAGATCTCCTCGATCCCGTCGCTCTTCAGGGCCTCTGAAATCATCTCGCGCACCTTGGCGTTCATCTGGGCGCTGTCGGGCGCTTCGCCCTTGGTCAGCTTGGCGACGATCGACCGCACCGCCAGGTAGAAGTGGATGTGATCGCGCTCAGTGTCGGTGAAGGCATCGCTGCCGCTACAGATGTCGTAGGCGGCTTTGAGGCGCTTCACGAGGAACATGACCCGCTTCTCGATCTTATCGGTGAGCTGCACGAACTCTGCCGCCCGGTTCAGGCACTGCAGCTGCTCGACCGGCGTTCCGCTGAAGTAGGGCGTGGTGTCAAACTGGTGGAAAATTCGCGCCAGCAGGTCGAGGTGGTCCCTCACCACGATGATGGAGGCCTCGATCTCTTCGATGTTGCTGCTGTCCGCCTTCGAGTAGTGCGCCAGCGCCAGGTTCATCTGCTTCTTGATGCCGATGTAATCGACGACCAGCCCCTTCTTCTTGTTCGCAAACTTCCGGTTCACCCGTGAGATCGTCTGGATCAGGTTGTGCCGCTGGACCGGCTTGTCGATGTAGATGGTATCGAGGAAAGGCACGTCAAAACCCGTCAGCCACATGTCCACCACGATGGCGATCTTGAAATTGGATTCCGCCTTCTTGAACTGGGTATCGAACTTCTTGCGCTCGTCCTTGTTGCCGAGCAAATCGTAGAGCGCCTTCTCGTCGTCCTTGCCACGCGTCATCACCATCTTGATGGTTTCCATCGACAGGATCTCCTTCTTCTGTTTCTCGCTCAGCTCCACGCCCTCTGCACAGACCCGCAGCTCCGCCCACTCCGGGCGCAGCGCGATCACCTGCTTGTAAAAGTCGTAGGCGATCTGGCGACTGCTGCTGACAAAGATCGCCTTGCCCGCCACCGTTGAGCCTTCGTCGACGCGCTTCTCATAGTGCGTCACGAAATCCGCCGCCAGCGCCTCGATACGTTGCGGATCGCCTAGGATCGCGCCCATGTTGGCCATCGTCTTCTTGCTGTCTTCGATCGCGTAGTCGCTCGCTCCTGCGTCGGCGCATTCGTCGTAGTAGCTCTCGATCTCCTGCAGCTTGCCATTGTCCAGCACCACCTTGGCGGCCCGGCCTTCGTAAACGATGGGCACCGTGATCTCGTCGGCCACCGATTCGGTCATCGTGTAGGCGTCCACCACCTCGCCAAAGACATCCAGCGTCGCGTCGATCGGCGTGCCGGTGAAACCCACGTAGGTCGCGTTCGGCAGCGAGTCGTGCAGGTACTTGGCAAAGCCAAAGGTCCGCTTCACTCCGTCTTCCGTGATCTTGAGCTTCTGATCCAGATTCACCTGACTGCGGTGCGCCTCGTCCGAGATGCAGATCACATTGGTGCGATTCGTCAGCAGCTCCGTGTCCTCGGTGAACTTGTGGATTGTGGTGAGAAAGACCCCGCCGCTGTTGCGCCCCTTCATCAGGTCACGCAGGTGATCGCGGCTCTCCACACTGATCACCGACTCATCGCCGATGTAGCCCTTGCCATTGGTGAACAAGCCCGAGAGCTGATCATCCAGATCCGTGCGGTCGGTGATCAGAACAATCGTCGGGCTCGCCAGATCCACGCTCCTCATCAACAGCCGCGCCAGGAACAACATGGTGTAGCTCTTGCCGCAGCCCGTCGCCCCAAAGTAGGTGCCGCCCTTGCCATCGCCTTCCGGCTTCATGTGCTCCAGAATGTTCCGATACAGCTTCGTCGCCGCGTAATATTGCGGATAGCGACAGAGGATCTTTTCGTCTCGTCTGGAAGTGTCAGGGAAGTAAACGAAGTTCCTAATGACGTCACATAGCGTTGTTTGGTGAAACAGGCCTTGGAGCATTGTGTAGAGCGATTCGATTCCGTCGGCCGGAACTTGATTTACCTCTTTGGAGCGAGACGAACCCTCACCCCCAGCCCCTCTCCCAGAGGTAGAGGGGAGCTTTTGGGCGGTTGAGACGATTTGGCGAAGAACCTTTTCGGTGTCCTCGAAGACTTCTTCATTAGGAAAACGAAGGACCTTGCAACCGAGAGCTTTCAGGTAGGCGTCTCGCTTCTTGTCGTGTTTTACTAATCTCTCTGTGCCGTGGATGGCCCCGTCAAACTCGACGACGATCTTGAATTCATGACAGTAGAAATCGACGATGTAGTCTCCGATCTGGTGCTGTCGGCGAAACTTGAGCCCGTTGATTTGTCGGTTCTTAGCAAGACCCTATTCGGAAAGCCATTTAGGCTGAACGATTTTCGGATTTTTGGGCTTGGGGACCGCGTTCCGGAGCAGGCCGAAGACGTAAGAAGGGGAGCCGGGTGCGTTTTGGCGATTCTATAACCTCA
>Ga0209702_10006704_pt1 | contig 14614 bp, 19 predicted proteins | sample FRY01_FD_187210 | JGI IMG/M metagenome (GOLD analysis project Ga0209702, IMG submission 187210) | Freshwater microbial communities from Lake Fryxell liftoff mats and glacier meltwater in Antarctica - FRY-01 (SPAdes) (version 2) | ecosystem: Environmental > Aquatic > Freshwater > Ice > Glacier... | reverse complement strand
CATTACTATGTACTTTAGGCACGTTTAACTATGATATCTTTCTGATCTTAACTATATCATTAGACTTGTTTTTCATAAACTCATCTACCTTATCTTTTTTAACACGAACTGTCTTTCGTGTTGGATCAAGCCGATCGAAACTCTTGGTGGGCAACAAAATTTCACAGCACAGGTTACTTTGATAAATTGTATGATACTCGGGATCAAACGGTCCTTGTTTCATGACATTGTCAATGAACACAAGGTAGATGCGGCCAGTGTCGGTGCGCTCTTTCAATATGCCTGACTTGAATACTTCTTCTGCTGCCATGGACTTTTTGCGAAGGCCTTCTTGCTGTTCGTATTTCACATACAGTTGTTCAAACAGTGCTGTGTTCTTATAAAAGGCTTCGTACAAGTCCGGAACTTCGTTTGGATCAAAGAATGTTATTTGTTCTTTGTTTTTAAATCGTCTCCAGAAGAAAGCAGACAATACCACCCCGTAGTCCATGTGTCTAACTCTGGTTTCGTCTGTGCCTTGATTATTTTTAAGTACAATAAGGTCATCAAACTGATAATGCCAAATTGGATAGAACACTGTAGCACTGGCATTCCTGATGCCACCTTGACTACAACTACGCAAATCACCAAACCACTTCTTTAGGAACGGGATCATGCCAGTGTGCATGATTTCACCACCACGTATAGGTGCGCCCAGGGGACGCAATCGACCAATCTCCAAACCAATGCCAGCGCGTTTGCTAGCATACTTGGCCATCATTTCGCCTGATGCAAAAATACTATCTAGATTGTCACCGGAGCGAATCAATACACAACTGCTGAATTGTTTAGTAGGAGTACCCAGTCCGGCAAGAACTGGTGTTGCCAAAGTAAAAAGGCCGTCGCTAGCACAATGGTAGTATTCTTTGATGAGTCGCATTCGTACTACGCTGGGTTCTTCTTTGTGAAACACAGTGGCGGCGGCAACCATGTATCTGATTTGCGGGGTTTCGTAGATTTCTTTTGTACTGCGATTCTTGACAAGATACTTTTCAATCAACTGTTCGATTGCAGCATAGCTGTACTGTTCGTCTTTGGAATGATCAACAAAATTGTCCATCTTGTCCCATTCTGCTTCAGTGTACCACTCAAGTAATTCAGCAGTGTATAGACCATGGCCTACATTGCGCTTTACAATATCATACAGGCGAGGAGGCTCGTAAGAACCATACACATCTTTTCTCAGCATACTAAGACGCTGTTTACCTGCTACATATTGATAGTTGGTATGACCCACATCTGGATTTGATTCAACGTCAATCAAATCCACTATGGCACGAAGGGTAATTCCGTCAATGTCTTGTGTGGTGATTCCGTCATAAAAATGCAATTGAGCTTTGATCTCAACCATGCTTTGACTAACATCTGCTATACCGCTACAAATTTTTGCTACTTGAGTTTGCCACTTTTCGATGGCCATTGGTTCGCGTCTACCGCTTCTCTTTACTACATTGATTTTTGACATGTACTTCTCTTGTTGTTGTTATTGTTACTACAGTAATAGGTTTGATTGATGTAAACTTTTGTTAACTGTTATTTCGGACTCGGTATTTAATACTAATGAGTTATCCCAATTCAGTATATATTTAGATTTGTCCACTAGGACTAAATTACGGGCATCTTTTGTCAAAACCAGCTCTGCAGAGGCTATATCTTCACGTTCTAGCAATGCTATAGTATACAGGATTCCGAGCCCTCTTGCAACCTCACAAAAAGTGTTGTCGCTTAAAAGTTGCCAAGGGTCAGGCCATTCAGTTTGATCATCCCAGTGTAAATGATACGCTGTCCATGGTGCCCGAAACCACCATGTATTAATGGTGTCAAGTGCAACATCAACAGGCAAGTGCTTGACTTGAGTACGCAGTTGATTCCAACTAGCAAGTCGTGGTTCAAACGCTGCGATCCAGTTCACTATTATATATGAGTTGTGCTATAGGTCAATGATCCGGCGCTGCCTGTGTTGGTACTGATGTATTTTACAAAAATTTCACTGCCACTTTGTGTCACAGTCAGCGTAATGCCAGTGGAGATATTTTCGGAAAAATCGTCTGTGTAGGTCAATGCACCTACACCATTTGCCAACACAATTGACAATCTGCCTGTTCTATATGTGGTGGCTCTGGATATGTTGTAATCAATTCCAAGTGACCAAATACCAAGTTCACTGTACGAAAACGCAGTTGTTGGAGAAGTGGTATTGTTGATTAATGTTGCTGTTAATCCAGAGTTACGAACATAAGGGCCCATGGCCAGTTGTTGACCATTGGTAAATCCAATACTGGCGGTGCCGTTTAGATTGATTCGCTTGTGAGTTGTGGCATATTGATCTGTACGATCAAATATATCTCCAACACTGATGTTGTTGGCAGAAATAAAATCAATAATAGAAGTAAACGGTTGTGTGATACCACCAAAGTGGTTGCCAACGTCACCGAACGTATTTTGTGCTGTTGCATTGCGTTCTACTTCAAACACAATTCCCCGTGCATAAATTGTGTCAAAGTCGCAACTGTGTATGCCCACGCCTCTTGGGTCGAACGCAGCGCCTGATGGGTTTTGTTCAACTACAACACCTTCAAACAATGTTGTAAAATGCGACCCAGAAAAACCAATGCCTCGAATTTGTTCGTTGGTCTTCATACCATATGTGCTGCCAGCAAATACACAATTATCAAATTTGATTTGGTGTGTGTCATTGGCAGCAGTGCCGGCAAATCTAATACAAGCAGTATCGTCGGCCGGAGTAGTTAAACCTGCTGTGGTCAACGGACCATTGAATTCAACTTGGTTAAAAACAAATTCGCTTGCTTGCTCAATAAGGGCAACGTCTATTATTTTCAAAGTATTAAAGCACATATTTTCACATGTGACACTTATTGGCGCAGTAGCGCCGTTGGTGCCAATATTGACACCGGTTTGTTGCAAACTGTCGCCTGTGCGCATCACATAACTTGCAGATGCAGTGGCCGACATTTGAATAATACTGTTCTTTGGTCCTTCACCTTGCAATGTAGCATATGGAGGAATAACAATTGTGTCTGTGACTTTGTAAACGCCAGCTGGAAAAAATAGTTTTCTACGAATTGCAGGGTTGACTTCTCTACAGTAAAGCTGATATAATGCACGGTTAATGGCCGCAGTATCATCAGTAACGCCGTCACCAACTGCACCAAAGTCCTTGACAGTGGCGAATTGATCCATCCAGTTTTGCAGGGTCAGTTCAACCGGTGTTCCAGTTGTTACTCCGGTTTGTACTGCATATCCTGTGGCTTGTTGCCCTGAGTATATGTAATCTTGAACCAATACAAGGATATCTGAAAATTCTGTTAAAAGTTCAGTGTTGCCAACTACCGGAGCACCATCTGCAAGTGTACCGTTGCCGATGAACAATCTGCGTTCGTCGACGCTCCAGCCCAATTCAGCACCAGCTAATTGTGGTAAGTCTTCTTGTAACCCTTTACGCTGGGTAATTCGCGAAATTTGTACGATAGCCAATTTGATTGTCCTCTGTAATCAACTATTTAGCAGATAATACTGTTCGACTCTTTTCCACCATTGGCTTTTCCAGTGGTCAAATTCTGCACCTTCAATAACAAATTCCTGGTATTGCGGTTCGCTAATAAGATTGCCCATGTCGTCTGTGGCAGGCTTGACGCACATAAGGATAACACCTTTGTTTATCTGTGTGTTGTACACTTCGTTGTGTGCTTCGGCATACGCGCATAGCTGTAGGAAATAGTCTTCAATCCACTCAAGTTTCTTGGGTTTATTGGTTTGCTTAAAGTCAATGATGCTTTGTTGATTTTCGTGTAATCCGCAGCAGTCGGTGGTGCCTGCGTATATCCCAGGAAAATACAACGGAACTTCTACACCCCAGTACTCGTCGACCTTTTTAAGACCTTGATCAATGACCACTTCGGCCATGGCGTGACTTGCCCACCCAAACGGATTGGTGCCCTTGTCCTTGATCTTGCCTGTCTTTACATAGTCTTCAAGATAGGTGTGCATGCGTGTGCCGCGATTGGCGGCTTCGGTTGTGATTTGTTGTGCTTTTGCTTCGCCCACTGCACGACGCCAATTTTGCAATGCAGCCACTTTGTCAGCAGGCTTTGTTTTGTCTAAGATAGTTGTTACACTAGGAACTCTGCTGCCGTCGGGGGTAGCATAGAGACGTTTACCGTCAACTTGCTCTCTAGTAAGCAAGTGATAGTTAAACTTTGGATTGTACATATTAAACTCTAAATGATTCTCCGCAACCACAGCGGTCACGTTCGTTGGGATTGTTAAATTCAAAGCCTTCGTTGAGTCCTTGGCGAACATAGTCAATTTCAATACCGTTCAAGTACGGTACATCTTTTTTATCTATTACTACAACGAACTGATCCTGCAAATAGTCAATTGTACTATCGTCAGGAACATGGTTGTCTATATATTCTAACACATAAGCCAGTCCAGAGCAACCGGTGGTTCTAACGCCAACGCGGATTCCCGCACCATGCCCTCGTTTGGTTATTGATTTTTGAACTTTTTCAGCAGCTGGTTTAGTTAATGTCAGCATGCTTGGCTCGGTAATCTGCCACTGCTGCTTTGATAGCGTCTTCTGCAAGAATACTACAGTGTATTTTGACAGGAGGCAGTGATAGCTCTTCGGCCAGTTCGCTGTTCTTGATCGCACCCGCCTGATCTAGTGTCATACCTTTGACCATCTCGGTAATTAAACTTGAACTTGCGATAGCACTGCCACAGCCATACGTTTTGAAACGCGCATCAACGATAACATCGTCTACGACTTTGATTTGCAACTTCATCACGTCACCACAGTTTTTGACTACGATGCCCGATTGAATATTTTTGGTATCTTCTGTAATTACAACATAATTGTTATTACCCTCTACTTGCAATGTGTAGCAGTCTGCAACTACTGAATCATCCGTGTGTATTAATCGGTGATTATACGCTAGTACTTGCTCTTTGAAACTAGAAAAATTACCAAACCGTGCCGACAGATTTTGGGGGTATTTTTTCGTCTTGGCGAAATCGCACCATAGTGTGTTTGTTAACTTTCCATTCTGATAGAATAAATCGCTGCCTGCTTTAAGTATATCATTAGTAGTAACATCCAACCAGCGGCTATTTGTATTTCCTGGATGTGATGCAAATGCTGTCTTCTGATCTGGGCTCAACGAATGATACGGATTTTTATCTCCTAGCATGCGTTGTTGTTTTTCATACAATAATACGTCGGAATCTTTAAATTCTTTTTGGGTGATTTTTTTTATTTTATAAAAACGACAAAGACCCCGTATCTCGTCTGTGTACAACTCTAACATATTTCCTGTTTGCGCAAGATTGTTATCCATTTTGGCAAGTGCAGTTTTTAATTGCTTTTCAGATATAATATTACTCAGGTTGACTATATGAGTTTGTAGAGATTTTGATTTTATTATATCATCTGTCTTATATCGATGGTCGGAAATGGTCATCAATTGTAGATTATCAAAGTTGTTGTTTCGCTTGTCAGAATCTACATGATCAATATTATATTTATGTACAAGTTTTTCTGTAATATCTTGTCTCGTTTTATAATATTCTATATGTTCTGCATTCCACTCCGTTCTTAGCACGCGCCAATATCCACGTCTACCCACGTTCTTGTGAAACGGCATTATGCTATCACCTGGAGTGATATCTTCATTTGCAACGTAGTCTCCAGATACCATAAGGAATTTATGATCAGGAGTTACCCATACTTCCGTGTTTTCGATTAGTATCTTATTCAACTGTTTTCTGCCAGAAAAAACTGGCCTAGCTAGTTTAATTTCGTATTTGTTGTTAGTTGTATTATACGACCAAACATACAAATCAGTGCCAGTCTTGTATGCGGCTGCCAATGTAATGTTCTTGCTTCCTGGAATAGATATTTGTGTATCGCCAGCAAAACACGCCGGAGCGCCAACCATTCCAGTACCAACGGTTTCGTCTATTTCAAACTTTCCCACATTGCGTGGATTTTCGTAGTGCTCAACTACTGCTGCTGAATATGCCATTATTTTTTTCTCCTGGTTATTCTAACTATTTTTACTGCTACAAGAATAGTCTACATATTATTTACCGGTTTAAAAGAGCTGGATCACCCCAGCTCTTTGTATTTACTCGGGAGTGATATTTGAGGCTTGTAGGCCTTTTTGTCCTTGCACAACATCATATGTCACACGTTGGTTTTCTTTGAGTACTTTAAATCCTTCTGTTTGGATTGCTGAATAATGAGCAAACAACTCTTCGCCACCTGCGTCTGGAGTAATAAACCCAAAACCTTTGGTCTCATTGAACCATTTTACTTTACCTGATGCCATGTTAAAACTTCTTTTCTATGTTAATTTTACTGATTGTTACAATTTACTGTATGTACATTGTTCTTTCCTTTAAACAATGTACAAGTTGTATTATACATTGTTCTTAGTGTATTTACTAATCTTTTGGTTCTTTTGTCCACCGTGGTTACTTAGTTTGTCCTGGATATTTGATTAGGTTTTTGATTCTTTTATCCAAGGTTTTTTTAGGTTGCTAAAAGTAATTGGTTTATAATCATAACTCTCAGGACAGAACTTGCATTGATCAATTTGGTTGTCTATGTTGTTTATAAACTCTCCGCCGCGGGTGTCAAACTCGTCGACCATGAGTGGTTTGTAGCTGTGCAACATAATTCTATCTTCGTCACTTATGTCAAAATGATTTTGATCATCAAACTCGGGCATCAATGCTGCTGGTCCACATTTGTAAATCTTACCATTGATCATATGATAATTTTTAAATCTACGGAAAGTGCAATTTTCGTGTGCTACAGCAGGGTCGCTTTGATACAATGTATATTTGCCGTCAACTACTGTGATATTGCTTTGAACAAATTTATCACTCATCCACGCATGTATCTTTAGTTTGTCATTGTTAATAAATTGATAATCACTACCAATGGGGTCATCAGTACGTTGAGTTTCGACCACTGTTGGTCCTAAAAAATTACGCACACGAGCAAATATTTCGTCACGGTCATTGGGATTGTGTATACTAATTCCCAACCAATTGCCAACCGCGGGATCCAATGCCTCGTGCAACCCTTTGACACAATCAATTCTGGTACCGTTGCTTTGTACTTGTGTTCCAGAATGGTCTGGCCATAACTTGTTGACACCATTGATCCATTTTACAATGTCAGGGTTCAGCAACGGTTCGCCGCCAAGGATCACAGGATGCCGAATGTCTATTTTTTCAGCCCATTTTGTAAGTATCGGCTCTGCTTCGTCCCAACTTTGCCAGCCACTGAATTTATAATTGTTGTATCGGTTACAGCCACTGCATGTCAAATTGCACACGTTGGTGATGTAGAATTCCAACTTGTCAATCAATATTCTTTTTGTCATGCAGATATTTAATGCCAAAACGGCAGGTAGTGTGTTATTGGCGGCGTTTCATTGCTGCCATGGCATTGCTGTTGACAACTTCTTGAGCTTGATCAACGCTCATACCAGTTGCGGCTTCTGTGTCGCCTTTAAAACTCACAATGTCAGCACCAGGGTCGATTGGATTAAGGATATTACTAAGCGGCTCAGCACTGACCATGTCGCTGATATTTTGATCTGTTACGTTGACACCCATTGACTGTGCCAGCTCAATGAATGCAGTTTTACTAATTTGTTTTGCTGCTGCTTCGTCGTCTGCACGGTCTGCAAGAAAAGTAGCCAATGCCGCAAGTGTTTGGGCATCAGCTCTTGGTTCAGCAAATTCGCGTAACCGCATTATCTGCGTCCGCGACCTAGGCTAGTCTTGACTTCTGGCTCTTCGGCATCGTCAATATCAATATCTGCATCAATATCCATGTCCATGTCTGCATCTGCCATTGGATCGGCTAGCGGATCAACTGGCAACTCAGCATCAACATCTGCTGAGCCAGGAACCACAGGAGCTTGGCCTGTAACTGTTCCCATTGCGGCTTCCAATGAGGCCTTGGAGCCTTGCAAGTTTTGTACCATTCCGCCTAGTGCAGTAGTAGCATCGGCATTGAATGATGTCGCTTGTTCGTATCCAATTTCGTTACGTATTTGGTCCACTAATGCGGGCAAATCTTTGAATTGCAAAGAAGTAATTTGTTCAATCATTTTCTGAACTTGGTCAACCATGTCTTGACTAGCAAGAATAACTTGAGCTTGTTGGACTTCGCTTTCACTCAAACGACGACCTAACCGACGACGGCTTTCTGCAGTCACTGCTTGTAATGCTGTGGCTTTTACTAATTCTTGTTCGTCTGGGCTAAGATTCTGACCGGCAGCTGTCTTGGTCATTGCAGCTTTGAGTTTGGGGTCTTGAATCTTGTTAATATCTTGCTTGGCTTTGTTGGCATCTACTGCACTAGTACTAGTACTGGCACTGCCAGTAGTAACACCACCGCCTGCTGTGGCAGGAAATTCTTCACGAATCTTCTTGGTCAGCACTTGTTCCATCATCACCAATTTCAAGTAAGCAGAACTTTTCTCACTACCGTGATATGCAGGTGTACTACGGTGCTCGCTGATCAATCCGCGAACTTTTCCTAGCATAGCGTTTGCTTGACGCTTTGAAACAGATTCAAAGGTGATACTTTTACCAAAGTAACTTTCAAATACCTTAGCGATTTGTTTTGTTTGTGGCAGTATGGCCAAGTCTTGCAGTTTCATTATTGAATCCTCGTTGTTGATAATATTTAGCCCAATTAACACAATCGGCTAACCTATTTTCTATTTGTTTTTTCTGTATAATCTTATTTTCTAACTTAGTAAGTATAATTTCATGTTGCTCGGCAGTTTTTGCACGATCACCTACCAACGCTCTTGTAGTGATATCTACTGTTAAAAAATGTAAGTTATTGTCTAAATTTAGTATATCCCGGGCTTTGTTGTACTGTTCAAATTTGTCAGCTATACACCAACTCAACGCTGCTCGGGAACTATGGAAAAGACCAATTTTGGTTAATGAGCAATAAACTGTGTAACCTTGTTGTTCCTTAACAATTATGTAACGGCCAAATACTTCGTATTCGCCATCTTTGTTTTTTAAAATACTGTTTGGTTGCAACGCAGCAAACTCACGTTTGAACAATGATTTGAGTTGGTCATCTAATATCATGTGATAACAAAACGTGATATCAAGTACCCAACAAGGGCAACCAATACACCAATGATACCAACACCCCATGTAATAAGTTGTTCGTTACGCTTGGAGTTCATTTGTTGAACCAAATCACGTACTTCGCAAATTACTTTGTCCAGTTTGGTAATTTTTGCATCCACATTATCAAGTCTTGATTCCAATGCATTGTAGCGTTCTGCACATAGTTCCACGTGGGCCTCCAAACTCTTTTTTTCTATATTGGTAGTATCAACCATTTAAGTCTCCGTTAAAGTATTTATGGAGACCGACGTAAACCATATATTATGGGCCGGTCCGGAGGTGGCCAGCATGGGTGTCAGTTCGGTCCTGTTGCCAAGTCCAATCAGCATAGGAACACCGTCTGCGTCGGATCTCAACACACGAGTCGGATCTGCATCGTCGCCGTATATGTGGTCTGTTTCGGTTTCGAACTCAAACATCCATACACGGTTTGTTGTGTCTGTCATTGGCGTTTGTAATCGGAACAGTTGTGTTCTTAGCCCAAGTATTTGTGTTATGGTTTCCCAATTGCGCTGTTGATTACGACCTCGGTTCCAGGATTCTTGATCTGTTATTGTATTTCCGGCATCATCGCGGAATGGAATCTTTGCCGGTTTAAAGTGGCCTGTAATTCCTGTTGCGGTTATGTCGAAGAGAGTTTGTACTGCATACTTCATGTGTTTTTCTTGCTTAATTCGTATAGCACTTCAATTTTATTGCATAGGTCTTCAAGTGCGGTGTTGCCGAGTCGTGACTCAAATATTTCTGCCCATTTTCTTTTTCTCTCTAACTCGGCCAACTCTTGTTGTAGTTTAGGGTCTTGATAATGCAATGAGCGGTTCTGGCTTCCTGATTGGCGAGCATATACTGTTCGGCCGCCATCGGGACTTTCAAATATTGTTACTTCGGTTATCTTGCTTACCATCATAGTATGGTATTTAACGCCAAAAGAAAACCCTGGGTTTTAATCCAGGGTTTTTGTACCAAAAACTAATTGATTAGTTTGTGAATGTTGCAGTAGCTGTTGTGGTTCCGCCTGTGGCAGTGTCTAGATCGCCAGTTGTCCATGCGCCTGTAGGGTACACGGCAATGGCCAATGTGTCTGTACCAGCATCTGTTACTTCGTAAATAGCAATGGTAGCTTTGGTCTGGATAGCAAGCATAGCTGCATTCAATACAGCAGGCACTGTGGCAACAGTTGCCAATGTGATTGTGAAGAAGTCTAGCTTTGGACCGGCCAAGTTAACTGTAGCAGCACTGGTTGCGCTGAACAATGGAGTAGGGTGACCAGCACCAGGTGAAGATGGTGTTGTGCCAGAGTCTACGTTGGATACTGGTTGGTACGTTCCGTTTGTTGCTGTTGTAATGTTTGCCATTTTTTATTCTCCTAATAGTTTGTGGTCTTGGTTGACCTACTTTTATTTATGTTTCTAAATGAAAATTACTGATTAGGTGCCCTGATCTGGGTTGTTTAGCGCTCTATTTCCGGCGCTGAATCCAAATCTGTTGACCAATTTGGCACGGCCTGCGGGTGTTGCTAGTACCCATCCTTCTTGACCCGGTTGTTGTAGGTCAAGTTGACGCAACATATCAGTTTTGATATCGTGCAACAACAAAAATGCTGAGAACGCTGCTGTGATGCCATCCATGTTGCTGCGCGGGCTTTGCAAATACTCTGCAATATTGTTGAACTTGCGCGGTGTTACGTTGGACTGCAACCAATCACCAAATCCATTCAACAAGTTGTCGTAGTTGCTGGTAATTCTAGAGTTGATGTAGCGTTTGCACAGTTGTGGCAAGTCAGTAATGCCTGCGGCGCGCAAGTCACTGGGATTGAACAATCCGTCAATTGCTTTGCCGTAAGTAGAAATGATCTGACTCAGTTGCTTGATCAGTTTGGCATTGAGTTCTACGTTTTGTATATCTTTGACACTGGGCTCGATCATCAACAACCCGGCAACAGGTTCAAGTGTGACTTTCTTGATTGCTTCTGGCGCGCTTTCGGGGTCTTTGAATCTTGTATGTATAGCAACGCCAACTTCACTGTTGCCGATGCGTTGTCCCAGCTTGCTGTTGGCAGGAATTTTGTATTCAACAAAGTTTGGCTTGAACACATATGCACCAGACACTTCTGATGGTGCGGTTGTATACAACAAGTCACCTTGTATATAACCACGCATGTTTTCCGGAGTTGCGGCACGCAATAAGGGAAATAACTTTTGGTAGATAGCAACAAGTTCTGTGCGATCACCTTTGCGCATGGCCATCATTCGCTGAATATGTTCCGGCGAAGTTGCTAGCCCGTCATAGCCTTTTGCTCCAAAGCCGCTTTTGTCTGTGAGTACAAATGTGCCGTCGGACTTGCGACCAAACATGATAGCAGGCTTGCCGTCCCATTTGACAGTGGTGGTTCCGCGAGTGTTTTCAGAAGCATGCTGCATAATCTCAACTGCTTCGCGGATGCCGCGTGTTCCTCTTTCAAACACCAAATCTTCCAAGTGTTCAATACGCGCATCTTTGGCGCCTTCAACAATTACACTCATGCCTTGGTTTACAATGCGGTCACGCAGGCGTGCAAGGAAGTCCACTTCTGTGTATTCTTTGTACACTGGCTCGTCGCTTTCCATAAAAGGAACACCCTTTTTAGCAAAGTGTTCTCTTGCATCTTTGAGTTTTGCATCGCGCTTGGGATCACGTTCAAGTGCTGCCACAATAGTTTCTACGCTGTGCAGGTTGTCGCGAGTTGATTGTTTGTTCAACAACAGTTTGGCAATCTTGTCTGGATCATCGCTGATGATTGCGTTGGTAGCACGGTCAGCAATACCGGAGTTTTGGTTCAACTTGTAGCCCATGCTTTTGGCAATGCTGTTCAACAACACATTACGATCTGATCCGCCGTAGTTGCTGTCGCCTGGTGCGCTGAGAATAAACTTGGAAAATGGCACGTTGGTCAAAAACATAAAGTCTGTTTGCACATAGCCCGAGTTGGGATTGCCGCCAATGGGTGTTTTGAAGTGTACAGAAATACCGGACTTTTTGACATACTCATCAGGTTTGAGTCCGTGACTGGTAGCCCATTGTGTTAGCCTGTTTGCCAACTGTTCTTTGCTGACTTGGCTAGCATCCACTGCAAGATCCAAATCACCAGATGTGGGTTTTTTACCTGTAGATCCCAGAGTATTGTTTTGCAAGTCCAGTCCTGGCAACATCATGTCAAGCCATGCCAGTGTCGGTGCAACGTCAGTTTGGTTAATGCGCTGAGTCAGTATTTGACCCTTCATGTCTTTAAAAACATTGCCGCCTTCTTTTAATATCATCTTACGTTGTATCCCATTGCTTGTAAAAATTTGTCAACTGCTGGATCACCTGTGTTGGTCAGTCTTGTGTTGCCTGTTTGTTGTAATATTTTTCCGATGCCCGCCAACTGGCGGTTAGTTATGCCAAGTTTGGCCAATTCTACAGTCATGTCAGGTGCAACAGTACCGGTGTTGCCACTGGGTGCAGTATTGCCACTGGGCTTGTTTGCAATAACTGTGCCACGAGTAGAATTAACGGCTGCATTCTTAACTGCTTTGCCAAAGCCTTTGATGTTGTCGCGCCAACTTGGCGCAGCTGGTGCTGTATTTGTTTTACTGACTGGAGTATTGGCCATTGTGACAGTACTAGCTGCTTGTTGTGCTGCTTGTTGTGCCCGAAACGCTTGAGCTTCTTTACTGCCGCCGGGTTTTACATTGAGGTTCACTGGTGTATTTTGAAGGCGGGTTGGTTGTGCTGGCGCTGGTTGTGTAGGGGCTGTCGCCGATGCTTGTTGTGCTTGTTGTGTTAATTTTGCTTGTGAGTCTGCTTCGGCTTTTTTAATTTGCGCTGCAATGTACGGAGACACTTTGCTAGTGTCTAGTCCCGTCACCGGCGCAGGCTTTCTTTGTTGTTCCTGTTGAACCGTACGCTTGTTTAATTCATGAATTTGCATCAGTTTTTCTCACGGTTCTAGTAAACTTGCCAGGATCTCGTAGGTTGATCGCATTGATCAATTTGCGTTGCAAATTCTTGGCCACGTCTGGATCATAGCTAGAGTCAATTTGCTCTAGCAACCGTATAGCACTGGCAATGATATTATTAGCACGAGTTTCAATAACATGACGCTGATCGCGATCGATGTACATTGAATCGAGTTCTTCTAATAAACTTCTAGTTTTCTTTTGCATAATAGCCCTGGACCTTTTTATTATTTATCGTATTTTAGAGGTTTAGATTATCTAAAATATTTCAATATATCTGGCATTGCCTGTTGTAAATCTGCGGGCCAGGTGACTATTTTGATATTGTTGTATTTTTCCAAATGGTTATTTTCTAACAATTGCCGATTTTTTAATAATCTTGGCATATTTTCTTTTCTTAGTTGAGCTACCCATTTCCTGTCAGTCAACAGACGCAAGTTTAATTCAACAGCATAATAACAGCGTTCAATCAAGGTGTTGTAGTGCTGATAGTCATGATTAACAATATCGTCAAACACATCAAACCCCAGTTGGTGCCACTCATCGGCTTGTTTATATCCTCCAATCCAGATTGGAAATGTTAACCCTAGTACCGAATACAACGTTTTTTCAGTAAATACCGAACCGCGTTGAAACGCCAAACTTTCTGTTATCAAAGAAACCGCTGTGCGTGTGATCAAATTACTCAATACGTGTTTCCAGACCCAAGGATTACCGCCATAATTTGTTATTGAAATACCATCACCGTTAACTAGTGCACCGATAGGCAACACGAATTTTTTAGGTACAGAGATTGGAGATAATAACTCTCCTTGTCGAGCAGCAACTATTGGACAGGCGTTACCTAATGTGTTCATTTCAACAATTATTTGACTCATGTCAAATGCAACATCGACGCCAGACCAGGTATAATCAAAATCTGTTAATTTAAAATATTCCACCAGTTTCATACATAAAAATCGGTTGATTTGTTTTTTATTGATTTGAAAATTAAAACAATGGTCGGTATCAACTTTTACAGAATTAGACGGGGCGGCTAATATTTTTTTTGTTTCTCGCTCAATCCATAATGGCAGACAATAGCAATCAGAAAAATTATTAAAGTGATCGCTCACAACATACCCAGGACGACCTTTGGTTGAAAATATTGTTTCTAGATAATCCATATCAAATACATCAGAAATGTGCAACACATCAGTTGAGCATAATTTTTCAATGTTGCCCAGAGACCGAGAGTGCTCAACAGTTGAGATAACTTTCATAATGTGGTTTTAATCTTGCCCAGCAGTTGCTTGAGCTTGGCACTCTGTACATCGCCGGATACCCGGCCTACATCTCCACCTGCAGATGCTGGTTTTTCCCAGGCAGGGATTCCTGATGTTTTATTACTGCCAAAG
>Ga0209702_10006702_pt1 | contig 14618 bp, 16 predicted proteins | sample FRY01_FD_187210 | JGI IMG/M metagenome (GOLD analysis project Ga0209702, IMG submission 187210) | Freshwater microbial communities from Lake Fryxell liftoff mats and glacier meltwater in Antarctica - FRY-01 (SPAdes) (version 2) | ecosystem: Environmental > Aquatic > Freshwater > Ice > Glacier... | reverse complement strand
ACTGTCACCCGCGGCCCATACGTCGGCGCTCGGCCACGCCTGGGCTTCACGATCTTCAGTCTCAACGCATCCCGCAGTCCCGCCCTGGCATAGTCGCGATGCCACCCGGTCAACTCGACCAACTCGTCCAAGATGCGGGACTTGCCCGCACGGTCAGCACCCCGATAGGTGAGTGCTTTCTTCTTCGTCACGGCCTGCCGCTGTCTCATTGTCAGCTCCATAGAAACGGGCGTAACCCATATCCGATGCTGATCCTGTGAAACCACGCCGAAGCGGAGGTTTTCCAATGAGGCAACGTATAGGGCTACGCGGAGGTTTCTTATGAGTCAACGCGGAGCGTCGACAGATAAAACCATATAAAGTAACATGTGGCTATCTTTTCTCAGACCTCCGCCGGTCTCTCTGCTGTCACTCCAAGATTGCGGTACCGGCCAGACATCGATGGTCTTCGTGCCATTGCTGTCTTGTCAGTTGTCCTATTCCACCTGGAAAACTGGAACCTATTGCCAGGCGGGTTCTTCGGCGTAGATATTTTTTTTGTGATTTCTGGCTTCTTGATAGGCACCTTGATCTTCCAAAGGCTCACCGTGAGCAGCTTTCGTTTTTCGAATTTCTATCTTGCGCGACTGCGACGCCTTTTTCCGGCCTTTGCAACGGTCCTGACCATTACCTCCGCGGTAGCAGCCATAGGTCTGATGAGCGAGCCGCTGAAGGAGTACTCTCGCGGACTCGCCGCCTCGCTGGCAGGGGTTTCAAACTACTACTTTGCCGAAACGAACGACTACTGGGGTGAGGGCGCGAGTCGGATGCCTCTTATTCATACCTGGTCGCTAAGCGTTGAGGAACAGTTCTATTTGCTTATTCCGATTACCCTATTTTTGCTATTCAAGCTCAAGAAGTCCCTCGTATTGCCTGTGCTGGTGGCATTAGGAGCAGTCTCCTTCGCCTTCGCGATTCATTTGTCAGGGACGAACCCTGATCTAAGTTTTTATTTACTTTTCTCCCGAGCCTGGGAATTGCTCACGGGGGTTGTTCTCGGGATAGGGCTCAGCAAGTACCAGGTCAAACTCTCCCGCACGTTTTCTACTGTTCTCGGAGCTGTCGGAATCGTCCTGATCGGCGTATCGGTGTTGTACTTGGGCGTCTTCACAAGAGCACCGAGTTTCCTGTACATGGTTCCGGTCGCGGGGACCGCCTTGCTGCTGCTCGCAGGAACAGAGGAAAACCCTGTAACGAAGCTCCTCAGCGGGAGGTTTTTGCAATTTCTAGGGAAGATTTCCTACAGTCTGTATCTCTGGCACTACCCTCTGTTGGCTCTTCCGCGTGCGATTTTCGGGGGACTGTCTCCATTCCAGGAGGCCGGGGCCGTATTGCTAGCCTTTTTTGCCTCGGTGGCTACATATTTTCTTATCGAGCAACCTGCCCGCCTAGTGTGGTCGAAGGCACAACTTTTGCGCTTCACCGCTGTCTTCGCTTCGCTGCTTGCAATGTTTGTAGGACTCATATTGGTGACAGACGGTTTCAGAATCCGCGAAACGGGTCTTACATACGGCTCAACGCCCGATGATAGTTCCCGCTTCGGCAACACCATCACCGACACTGGATTTGAGTCTCCGAACAACCTAATCCTCCTTGGAGACTCTCACATGCAATATTTGGGGCCACAACTGGAGCGAAGCGCATCGGCACGGGGTTATCGATTTGCTTCAAGCACCTTCAATTACTGTCCGTTTCTATTAGGGGCCAACCTTCTTGAAGAAAATACGGCTAGATCCAGCGGGTGCAGTGCTGATTTCCAAGAAGATCGACTTCAGTGGGTTAATAGCTTTGGTCCTTCGGTTGTCGTGGTCGGTGGACGGCTTCCGCGCTATCTCAACGGAACAGTTTTTAACAACCTAGAAGGCGGCATCGAACCCACTGTAAGCAAGAAGATGTTTCGGGCCAATGATTCTTCCCAACTTGCTGGGAGCAGCCAAGAAGAAATTGTAACTGACGGCTCTAGTCGGGCCATTACGGCCCTCTTGCACGCCGGCCATACTGTTGTTTTGATTTATCCCATCCCTGAAGTTGGATGGGATGTGAATCAAGAAATTTTTCTTAGAGGGGTATACGGACCAGGGCACTGGCCACTTAAGGAACCAGTATCGACATCTCAGCAGACTTACCTAGACCGTTCCGAATCGACAGTTGAAGTCTTCGACAGCTTTGTTTCCGATCGCATATTACGTTTTTATCCCGCGAACCTGTTTTGCAATGCGGAGCTTGGAGGCCGCTGTCTAAGCCACTCGAGCGAGGAGGTTTTCTACTCCGATTCTAATCATCCTTCAGAGGCTGGATCGAGGTTAATTGTAGAAGAGTTCTGGAGGGTAATTGGGAAAGAGTCCAGCGCATTGCTGTTGGCCACGGAAAAAGGGGCTGACATCACAAAGAGCGCCCAATCGTTCGGTCACGGCGAGCCCTAGCTGTATATGGCCCTGAGTGTTGGTAGTGCCGGACGAGGAGTTGGCCGTGGACTGACTGCCTCGAAGGCCTTACCCGCTGCTATTTCTCCCACGGCACTTTTTACTGCGATGACTGCGGGGATCAGCTAGCCCACCCCTCCTGGTAGCGCACCCACCCCCTCCCCCACAGCCCACCCGTTCGGAGAGATGCTGTAGCTCTCTGTGTGTGAAAAATGCGGGGGCTTGCCCTCTTTAGCCCTCAGAAATACCGCCATCAAGCCCTCTACAGGCACCCTGGCATCAAAAGGCAGTGGGGTAAAATCCCCCAGCGCCCAGACCCAACACCCATAGCCCAGCGCTTTGCGCAGATTGCCATAACTTCAGTGGTTCCGGTCTTTGCCATGCTTTCGCTCCATGAGCTCATCTAGTTTGGTTCGGGCCTTCACCTCTACTAGTCCCAGGCGCGACCTGTCCGAAGGTGAACCGCCTTGGGTTTGTTGGAGATTTTGATGTGCCCTGGGTTTCTCGGAGTCGAATACTTAGAATTCCGAGCGTGACAGTTTAGTTTCCTCGGATAGTTTCTCGTACTCGACAGGGCTACGCATCCCCAACATTGAGTGGCGCCGTCTTCGGTCGTGAAACACCTCGAGATACTCGAATATCGCGTTGGCTAAGTCGAGGCGGGTCCTCCATGCTTTCCTGTTCAGAAGCTCGGTGTGCATGCGGCCCCAAAATGATTCAATCATGCTGTTGTCGTAGCCAGACCCAACAGCGCCCATGGAGGGAGGAGCCCTGCATCTTTCGCGCGCTGTGTAAAAACCCAGCTGGTGAAGACGGTTCCATGGTCCGAATGAATGACGGTGCCAGGCTTCGGTGATCTCGTCTCGATTGCCATCGCTAACGCGTTGGTGACCAGAAGAGCGTTAGGCGCTGAATCAATTGCCCAGCCCACTACTTTCCTACTGAAGGTATCCAGCACGACAGCACAATAGATTTTGCCTTCTCTCGTGGGATGCTCCGTGATGTCGGTGACCCAAAGTTCGTTCAAGTTGAGGCGATGGAACTTCCGGTTGACGAGATCATCGGCGGTAGCCACGCCCTTCAGTCGTTTCACACGGGTAGGACCTGGAAGACCAACGATTCCCACTTTCGTCATCAGCACTGAGACCAGTCGGCTTGAGCATGGGATCTCCATGCCGATGGTCAGTTCGGCATGGATACGCCGGTATCCGTAGGTGCCACGGGAGGCAATATGGATCTCCCGGATGAGACCGGTGAGCCAGAGCCTGCGGAGCTGTGTCGAGCTGGTCGGGCGTTTTCGATACCGGTAGTAGCCCTGTCTGGATACTCCGAGAAGGCGGCAGCAAACCTGAACTGGTGCCCCGGCGTCGACAAGTCGATCGATCACCGGGTGGGCCCTTTTGGGTCGACGCGTTCCTCCTCTTCGAGCCATTTCGAGGCTCGTTTCAGGATCGAGAGTTCTTGTTCGAGTTGCCGAATCTGATGTCGTGCCGCTCGAAGTTCAGCCGCTTCCTGGGTACTATTCCCAGGCCGGCGTCCGTGATCGATGTCGTCTTGACGCAGCCAGGAATGCAGCGTGACCTCGTGGATACCGAGGTCCGCGGCGGTCTGTTTGACTTGCCGGCCTTCGCGGACGAGCGCGATTGCGCGCTGACGAAATTCTGGTGGGTAGGGGCGGGGCATAGGGGTGAGCCTTTCATGAAGGCCATCGACTAGCTACCCCGAGTGGAAACCAAACCGTAGCTCAGGTCAAAGAGTCAACCAAACCGACAGCAGTCCCCTCGATAATGACGCCAACTCGATATCTGTGCGCGTTCGACCGCCGCTACTCGGTCGACGCCCATCTCAGGATGAGTGGGTCTACTCGGCGAGCGGTCGCAAGAAACTCTTCTCTGTGTTCTTTGCGGGCAGGCGTCAGCGGGTGGCGAACGCAGTCACTCGCGATGATGCCGCCCTCCTTGAGAAGCACTTTGGTTGCCAAGAGTCCGAGCTGGCGGTTCTCATACTGAATCATAGGAAGGAGCCTTTCCCATTCCATTCGCGCCTCCTCGTGCCGCCCGGCACCGAAGGCGGTAACGACACGGCGAAGTTCGTAAGGAAGGGCACCACTCGACATCGAACCGATTACGCCGGCCTCGAGATCATGTATAAGCGTGACCGCCTCCTCACCGGTGAACAAGCCAGGAATAGACGAACCCACCGCGACAATCAGGTCACGTACCTTGTCTGCAGAGCGAGCGATTTCGATCTTGACGTACTTCAACTGAGGAACCTCGTGCGAGATGCGATCAAGCAGCGCGACCGAAACCGGTGTGGTGCTAAGAGGTGCATCTTGGATCATCAGGTCGATTTCGATGCCATCGAAGACACGTTTGAAGTACTCGAGAACTGTGCCCTCGTCGACACGCATTGTTGCGCCGAAGAATGGTGCCATCATCATGACGAGGGACGCCCCGCGGTCCTGAGCGGTGATGACTCGCTCGCGAGCGATGCGCGCGCTGAAATGGCTTGTCGTGACTATCACGGGAGTGCGCCCACTGGCTCGTTCCATGGTTGTGTCGATCACAGCGATGCGTTCGTCGTCGTTGAGCGAGAACTGTTCCGAGTAGTTGGCAAGAATGCAGATGCCGTCGCTTTCTGACTCGATCAAGAAGTCGGTGGTGTTGCGCTGGCCATCGAGATCCAACCCGCCGTCCTCGTGAAAGATGGTCGGAGCGACCGGCATCATGCCCGTCAGTATGGGAAGGTTCATTTCGTCCTGCTCTCAGTGTGGAGCACGCCGTTGATGCGGCGTGGAATCATTGTCTGGTCGTCGCGGAGCTCGAGGGGCGATAATGCTGCGGGCGCATCCTGCAAGGTGACGGGTCGCAGCAAACGGTTTATGGCATTAGCGCCTACGGAGGTGAAGTCGCTCGTGGTCGCGGGGAACTGACCACCGTGCGTCATTCCCCATCCGACCATGACTCCGGTCGGAAAGCCGTTGTAGATGATCCGGCCCGAGCGGCGAATCAGTTCCTTCGCAATCACTCTGCCGTCGTCGTCCTCGTCCTCGAAGTGCACTGCGCCCGTGAGTGCTGGAGGAAGGGTTCTTAACACACTGAGTACGTCTGACAGGTCCCGGTATCGGGCGACGACGGCGAAGGGGCCGAAGTGCTCTTCCAATACGGCCGAGTGATGCACACCTGTCAACTCGGCAGCATCCACGACGGCCAAGACTGCGGCGACCTGATCTGCGCTTTCGCTTGCTGGTGGGAAGACCTGTTTCACGCGTGGATCGCTCAGCACGTCACGAATCCCGTGTACGAAGCTGTCGCGGGTTCTGGAGTTCAACAGATGAGCTGGTGCAAATTTCTCAAGACCCTCTGCGGCAGCGGCCACCAGGGCATCGCCTTCCGGCCCCACCGGGACGAGGAGGACCCCTGGCTTGGTGCACATCTGCCCAGCTTGGATTGTCACTGACGTCGCGAAGTCGCGGCCGATCGATTCGCCGCGCACGGCTGCGGCCGAGGGAAGCACGACGACGGGGTTGACGCTACCGAGTTCGCCGTAAAACGGGATTGGCGTGGGCCGGGAGGCTGCGCGCTCAGCCAGAGCGAGTCCGCTCGACACCGATCCGGTAAAGCCAATTGCTGTGATCTCTGGCTGCTCGACGAGCAGGATCCCCGCCTCGCGTCCGTAAACCACCTGGAACACCCCGGGTGGCGCGTTTGCCTCCTCCAGCACTTGACGAAAGAGCCGCTCGACTAGCCGAGTAGTCGCCAGGTGGGATCCGTGAGCCTTGACCACAACCGGGCAACCTGCCGCGAGAGCCGACGCCGAGTCACCACCCGGTGCGCTGAAAGCGGGGGGGAAGTTGCTCGAACCGAAGATGGCGACCGGCCCGAGGGGCACGTTCCATCTGCGCAGGTCCGGGGTCCGCAGCGGAAGACTGGTGTTCTCGTGCTCTATCGATACGTCGAGATATGCGCCGTCGAGAATGACACGGCCGAAGAATCGAAGTTGTCCCACAGTCCGAGTCAACTCGCCACGTAACCGATCGACGCCAATGGCAGTTTCGCGGTCTGCGGTATTGATAATCTCCTGCTGATTGTCCTCGAGGGCTGTCGCGAGGTCGTTGAGGAGGTCAGCGCGGGCTCCCCTTGACTGCTCGGACAGCCAGCGAAAGCCGGTTTCAGCTTGTTGCGCCAGCGTGCTCACCTCTTCATGGCTTGAAGGCCCACGATCCAATGCGGTGCTCGCTCCGGAACGCGCGTCTACGGAATTTAGGTCCACCATCATGATTCTCCATCTGGTCAGTCCCATGATTCTAGGAACGCCTGAGGTGATGCACGGTCACGCGCACCGTCTCGCCTCTAGTGAGGCTCGTACATACGGTTTGAAATATGACTCATCACAAGCTCATTCACGCAAACTTCAGGAGGCAGGGATGCGATCATTGACACCATCGTGCCTACATCCTCTGGCTGGAGCATCTTGGATAGGTCCTCCTTGCTAGGTGGGGTGGGTCTCGACATAAGGATAGGAGTTACTACTTCCGAAGGGCACAAGTGCGTAGCACGTATCCCGCTTGATCCCTCTTCCATATTGATTGACTCGACTAATGCACCGAGCGCTGTCTTGCTGGCAGCGTAGGCAGGGCCTGCTATCTCGGAGTTGCGCCATGCAATCCAACTCGACACGACAATAATGGTCCCGCCTGTTCCGCCTCGCATGTTGTTAATGGCGAGGCTCGCGCACCTTGCGGTGCCAGTCAAGTTGGTTTCGACAATGGCTGCAAAATCGGTCATCGCGACGCTCCTCCAATGCCTCGACTGCACGTTGAAACCGGCGCTACAAACAATCGTATTCAGCAAAATTTCACTGTCACTTAACCACCTGCCAAACCCTTGCACGTCATCCTCGTTAGAAACATCAAGCACCCGAAGAGTTGCTTTTCCACCCGCCGCCGTAACGAGATCTTCAGTCTTCTCCAACGACTCACGTTGCCGACCAGAAAGTATCAGGTCAAAGCCTGTGCTTGCAAGACTAATGGCGGCTGCTTGTCCGAGCCCCGACCCAGCTCCGGTCACCCAGGCGACGGAGCTACTGTTTGTATTCATGAATAAAAGCCTCTCTTCTATGATTTGATGTTGCAAGTAAAATCAAGATAAAAACTCTGTTTCGCTAACGCGCGGCTACTTTTCTTGGCATGATACGTAGGCGTCGCTTTGTATCATGCTAACTTTCCATTTCCCAATCCACCATCTCGGGCATTGCAGTGGAGTTGACCCTGATACCAATGCCGGGCTGGCTGGGGGTTTGTGGAATCCCATTCTCGATTGCTGGTTCGCCAGTGAACAACGGAGCCAGTCTTTCACCGGTCGCCCAATAAGATGGGGTTGTGAGGTGCTCAATCCAGTGGCAGTTCGGTTGGGAGAGTACTCCGTGAAGGGTCGCGGCGGAATATACGTGAGGGACCACTTCGATGGAAGAACCGCTAGCCATGTTGCAGATTCGGCGAAACTCTGTCAGCCCACCGACACGATGAATGTCAGGTTGTAAGTAATCTGCAGCTCCGGCGTCGATCAGAGCTTGAAATCCATAACGAGTGAACTCGTGCTCACCTGTAGCGATTGGGACGATACCTTGACCACGTAGCCAGGCATGCCCGGCTATATCGTCGGGGATTAGGGGCTCCTCAAGCCACGTCAGTCTAAAATCCCCCAAAGATTTGAGCATCATGCTCGCGAAGGCGCGATCCCAGCCCATGTATGCGTCCACCATCAGATCGATTTCATCGCCAATTTCGTCGCGAATGGCCTCAAGGTAGCGCAGGTTCATCAAAATGCCTGAGCGCCCATCGCTTGGGCCGTAAGGCGCGTTTGCCTTAACCCCAAGGTATCCCCTGTCCACGTAATCTCGGGCCATTCGGCGCACTTCTTGGAGGTCGTCGTCAGGGTGGATCTTGCTGGCGTAAGCGCGAACCGTGCCGCGGTCGTGTCCTCCAAGGAGCCGGTAAACAGGCATCTCGAGCGATTTCCCAATCGTGTCCCAAAGGGCAATGTCAATCGCACTGATGGCCTCGATGGCGGCACCTTTGCGTCCGTAGACGATTGAAGCGCGGTAGAGCAGCTCCCAGATGGACTCTGTTGCCATTGCGTCCATACCGACGCATAGCCTCGAAAGATGACCGTTGATCATCTGCGTCGCCGATCCGACCCCGTCCTCTGCGTAACCAATCCCTGTGACACCGTTGCTGAGCTTGATCCGGACAATGACAATTCCTTGTGGCCACGTGTACCAAGACCACCCGCTACCCCGCTGTGGAAAGCGCGACACCGGGTTCGGCGCGCGGACGCTCTGTTGCTGCTGCCAGAAGTCGCCCCACATACTCCTTGGGAAGTGTCTAGCCTCAACCTCAATGATTTCCATGCTGAACATCCTCTCTAAACGTAACTGCAGTCTCTCACGATGATTCGGGGTCGCTATCTAAAAATGCCCGAGTTTTGCTGGCGTCAGCAATTCCCGTGGCCAACTTCACCCATTGAGCGCCTTCAGCAGGGATTAATCCGCAGATTTCTGAGCCGACGCGGGTGAAAAAAAATGGTAAACCCGCGAAAATATGACACGGCTCATCCCCACTTCTACGACGAACCTCGGAATCGCAGCGAAAAGTAACCGCATCGATTGGATACTGAGTTGACAAGCTTGGGCCGTTGACTTTGCACTAGGGGATGTTCCGTATCCAATACCGCTGTCTAAACTCACTTTCCAATCCATCCCATTGCCCGAGAGATGTCGGTGGCAGTCTGTTTGAAGAGTGGGAGCTGTTTTCTCAGCGAGTCGAGGTTCGCGATTGCCTTGAGCGCTGTTACTGACATTCCGTGAGTGACGGACCCCGTGGCGTCGAAAATTGGAAGAGCGATGCAATTGAGGAAGTCCTCATATTCACCATCATCTTCAGCCCACCCGCGTTTTCGCGCGACCTCTAACTGTTCTCTGAACGAGCTTGGAGTGACGATAGTGTTCGCTGTATAGGACTGAAAAATCACGTTATCCAGGATCTTGAGGATGGTGGGTTCTGGCTGGTAAGCGAGGATGACCTTAGAAACGGCGGCTGTGTGGAGCGGGGCAGGGATGCCGATTTTTGTTCCGGCAGCAATCGGGCCATGACCCTCCACCTTGTCGATGTAGATGACGGAAGTTTCGCTCAGCTGCGCGAAGTGAACCGTTTGTGCACAGCGGAAAGCTAAGCGCTCCAAGTAGGGATGGGCGATAGTTGGTGCGTCCATTTTCTCCAACGCTCTATGACCAATCGAGATTAATCCGAAGCCGATGTCAAAGGTTCCTTTGGCGGGCCGCCGCACAAAGCCGGCGGTTTCAAGACTCTGTAAGCTGCGCAACGCAGTGGATTTGTGAACTTGCAGGTAACTTGCAACTTCTCCGAGGCTGCGGGGCTTTTCGGAGACAAACCTGAGTATCTCCATAGCCCTATCTACAGTTTGAGTCATTCAAACCCCCTGGGATGAATAGTGTCGTCAGATCAGAAGTTCGGAGTTAGCCGTGTTCGACTCCAGCCGAGGCATTTATCATTGATGATGTCGCCGACGCGAGCATAGCCACGACCGGCGCACAGAGGTGTGCTCCGATACCAACGATATTTGCACATTGATATCGACCTGTGCAACAGGGATGGCTGGAGTCGCTGGAGATGGAAACTGCCGACACTAATTAGCAACCGCCTAAGATTCATAGCGCCATCTTGACGTCCGAACATATGCAGTCCTAAACTTTCCAATATCCGCAACATTGTTGCACTATACGCTGAGGAGCTCATCATGGCCATTATCAACACTCACAGGTTGGCGGAGCATTTCGCCGGTCCCGTAAGTGAATTGGATGCCGAACTGGTGGAGCAGCGTTACGAATCCCGGGCTGCTCGATCATGAACGCATCTCTGCGCGGTGGCATAGTAAGTCGCTTTGGCGGCCTAAAAGGACGAGTCGCGGTCGTCGCTGGTTCGTCCGGAGGCATCGGTAGCGAGATCGCCGAAATCCTAGTCAAACATGGTGCCCGCGTCGCGGCGATAGATCGAGCGTCAAGTGTTGGGGTAAGCATGAAGGGTGCGCTGAATCTGACTTGCGACGTGGCGGATGAGCGGTCTGTTGATGAAGCGTTCTCTGCCGCAGAGAACGAGTTCGGGCCTGTAGAAATCGTCATCAATAGTGCCGGTGCGTTTGTTGAAGGCAATATCACCGATTTGCCGACCAGCGAGTGGGATCGGATTCTCAGCATTAACGCTCGTGGAACCTATCTGCTATTCCGACGAGCGATCCCAAATATGCGCGAGCGCCGGTTTGGTCGGCTGATCCACATATCTTCTAACGCGTCAAAGATGGGTGGGGTGACGAGTTTCCCCGCTTATGGTGCTTCAAAAGCAGCCGCGGACACACTGGTGCGAAGTCTTGCCGTTAGCGAGGCCCCCAACGGTATTACTGCGAATTCCGTCGCTCCCGCGCTGATCGACACGCCGATGTTGCGGTCCGGATCACTGGCAGATCGTGCCAAGGCAATGATTCCTGTAGGAAGGCTCGGGCAACCTAGCGACGTTGCCTATGCGGCGCTCTTCTTTGCATCCGATGACGCAAGTTTCATTACTGGTGAAGTCCTCGACGTGAACGGTGGTTTTTATATTGACTAACCAGCGCTCACGGAAGCAATAACAAACCATCACCGGGGGTTATGAGGAACTTTCGGCGGTTGTCGAGCTTTGGTGTGCCGAGGAGACCAGTATTCCCATGCCCTCGGTGGCTCCCTCCTCCAAGGTCGTTTACTGTCGGGAAGGAGGCCGGAACAATGCCAGCATCCAGCGCCGCTGAGACTGCCAAGTTGATTGTTGACGCTCACCAGCACTTCTGGGATACATCTAGGAGCGCGGGTCAGTAGCGGGGATGCCCTCGTTGGATGAGTGGCTGCCGCAGAATCATCCGTCATGTTTCATCGCGGGCATCCTGGAAAGTCCACTCGGCTTGCAGAAGTTCTATGCGTCGTTTGCGAAGACGAAATGTCAGCCGCCGTGTGGCCCGCGGCTGACGGTTCGTGTCCTCCGCTGCAGTTACTGTTGAGCGAGAAACAGAAAGTCCTCGCGGGCGAGGTGTGCGCACTGCTCAAGGGTGCGGATATGACCGACAGCGCGGGATACACTCGCTTCGGGAAAGACAAGCGTGGCGACGAACAACCCCCGAAACTTGCCCGACGCGAACCTCGCCTGGTCAAGCTCGCCGAAGCGAGAACCGCGTTAGAGGCTGAGGCCGCTCCACGGGCGATGAAACATGCGGAGAAGCAGGACCGCGAGGAAGACGCTGATGACACCGAAGTCGCCCAAAAGGGTGAGGAGACGGAGGGCAACGCGGTCGGCGTCCCGACAGCGCAAGGCAACTTCACCGACCCGGATGCCCGGATTACAAAGACCGCCGACGGATTGTTTCACTAGGCATATAGAGCGCACGCCGTGGTTGATCAAGATCACCAAGCCTTCGTTGCAACGACACTGACCTACCTTGGGGTGAATGTTGAACAGGTCGTGCCGCTGATCAAAAAAATCCACCAAACTCTCGGTGTTCGGCCGGGGCAGTCCCTCGCTGATTCCTGGTATCGTCCAGCAGCGAACCTGGATTACGCAAAGACCCTCCGCACGGACCCAACGGCAATTCCGGGTTTATCATCGCGACCGGGCGAGTCAAGCACAGTGAACATGTGCCCGATGTTCCACGGGCTCGGATCCCGGCGAATGCGACGTTGCGAAAACGCATGGCTCGGAAGCTCAAGACCAAGGAAGGCCTCGCTGTATAGGCGTGGTGCTAAGCAGTCGTGGAGTGCGTGTTTGGTCAGATTCACACCCAGTAAGGATGATTCGTTCTGAAGGACGAGATGGAACAAGCCGGCCACGAGTGGGACCTCATCGCCGCCTGCCACAAACTGATGAAGCTGCACAGCATCCAAACCCGAGCCATCCTGGCCACGAAAACCGCGCTGAAACCCCGACCGACAAACTAAAGGACAGGCCCAACCGGCCTGCGGGCAACCCAGCTCGACAGCGTTTGGCGGCTCTGGCCCTCTTTTCGATCGGCGGAACAACCGGCCGGCCAGAATCCCATGAACTAACACGACGCGGCTCAGGTCATTTCTGCGCCTTAGGGTCACTTCGAACCAGCCCCCAATGCCAATCATGCGGCGGCTGGACTGCGCTCCCAGAGGAGACTACGGATGGTTGTAGCCGGGCTCGGAAAGTGACCGGCCCTTTCTTCCTCAGAATCTCCTGACTGAACTCGAGGCTTGCCGCTACTCGTTCCCATTGCTGCTCAGGCGGCGCTGACAAGAGGTAAAAAGGAGTTTCTCTTGAACCTCTCCCTGAAACCATCGTCGCCCGTGGGGGATGTCGTCTTTTGGATTGACCTCACAACGCTGGATGCGGCCACAGTAATTGAGCGTTACGCGGCTACGCCCAAGGCCCTCGGTATTCGGCCGGTACTAGAATGGGGGTTAGTTTCAAGCTGGGCCGATGAACCCGTGGCCCTGTCAAATTTGAGTGCATGCCAAGATCAAGGTTTAGCCGTCGATCTCTTTTCTAGCCCAGAACACTTTAGCCTCACCTTAGATATTTGAAGGTGGGATCGGGTCGTTGGTCACGTCCCGCTGGTTCGTGTAATTTTCCGTCACCGTAGGGGTCAATCTCTTTTAGTTGAGACGGTCCTGAGTTGGGGCAGTGTGTTTACTTCCTCGAGTGTGTCGACGGCGGTGTTCATGATCCTCAGTTCGAGCATGGATGCTTCGGATAAGTAGCAGCGGTCACCGGCTTCCCATTCGTCATGTTGCTCGACGAGGGCCGACTCCGGGAAGACTCCAGCAACGTCGATGTGGCGTTTGATGTTGTTGTCAGCCCTTTCGACCGGGCTCCTCGATTAGATTTGGAGCCGGTGCTGGCACGGAAACGCGGCAAAGGCGATGAGGTCGGCATCGGCGTAGGGGAGCATCGTGGTGAATTTATCGAACTGGGTCAGGACGTACTCCTTATCGGGTTGGGCGAATATTGTGCGGATGATCGAGGCCACCATCTTTTGCGATCCCTTCACCACCACCGCGAGGACGTTTCGCATGGAGTGGAAGCGGTAGCGTTGCCAGCCGGCGCCCTGGCACAAGGTGCTAGTGGCTTTCTTCATCCCAGTGCGGGCGTCGGACATGACCAACTTCACCCCTTCAAGTCCTCGGGTCTTCAACGACCACAGAAGATCGGTCCAGAAGCCCTCGTTCTCACTGGCTCCGAAGTCGAAACCGAGCCTGGCTTTTTTTCAGTAGGTCGCACCGAGGGACACGGAGGGGTAGCCCTCGGCGGCGCCGCTCCAGAAGGGCCGGGAAGAACGACCCCTGCCGTAACTTCAGGATCCTCAACCCCAGGTCTCCCGCGCCAGTAGTCAACGTCCGGGGCCTCGTGCCATTGCGTCGGGGGTCCGCTCCATAGAACGCCCGAAGGAGGAAGCGTCGGTGATTTCGGTCGCGTCCACATCGATCAGCTCTTGATAGAGAGTCTCGGTCGCCAACCGTATCCGGCGGGTAACGTCGCTGATTTTCAGTTGGGCAAGCAGGTCAGACTGGTCTAAAGCCCTCGTGGTTTGTGTCCTTCATGAGTGGTTCAGTCATTACAACTGACCATCCCCCGGCGGCTCCCCGCGTCGACGGTCCGACCCTCGAAAATCGGGAAATTAAACCACTGCCCGGGACGCAACCGGGTCGTGGATGCCGGCCATCGTGTGGGTGCTGCGGTGTGCTTGGCGGATGGGTCAAACATTGTCGATGAGTGCACGCCGGGAGATCACGAAGAAGCTTGCTGGCGAATATGGGAAAGCATCCAAGAAAGCTAAAGGGGTGATGTTGGATCCGCGTGCGCCGACGTATGGGTATGACACGGTGAAACTGTTGATTCAGGTGTGGAACCTGGCTGGCAGGCCTTCTGGGAAGTATTTGGCTGCGACGATGGGGATCTGGTTGCCCAAACTCGAGCAACATGGTGAGCTTGATATGAAGCGCCTGAGCGATCACACGAGGGCGCAACTGTTGACGGTGTCCGGGGCAACGATCGACCGGATACTGAAACCCACCCGGGATGGTGGCAAGCTTATT
>Ga0209702_10006701_pt1 | contig 14619 bp, 24 predicted proteins | sample FRY01_FD_187210 | JGI IMG/M metagenome (GOLD analysis project Ga0209702, IMG submission 187210) | Freshwater microbial communities from Lake Fryxell liftoff mats and glacier meltwater in Antarctica - FRY-01 (SPAdes) (version 2) | ecosystem: Environmental > Aquatic > Freshwater > Ice > Glacier... | reverse complement strand
AATCTCCTCCTGTTGAACTTCCTCCACAACTTGCATTAAATGTTAATATTACATCTCCTGTTGCTTGATTAATAGTTATACAATTAGTAGATGAAGTTAATGATGTTACATTGCCTCCTCCTGTTGTTGTAGTTATTGTTACAGAATCTAAATTAACAACTTTAGAATTATTCTTACCTCCAAATATACCTAATTGTGCAGAAACTAATCCTATTAACATTATAGTTATTAAAACTAAACTTATCTTTTTCATTAAATCCCCAAAACATCAAAGCGTTGTGGTTTTAAATTATTTTGTGTTACTGGAACTCTAACTCTTTTAGTTATATTTCTATTTTGTTGTTGTTGTGGTTGTCCCATTCCCATTCCTTGTCCAAAATTTCCAAAAGGATTCCCTAAATTACTTCTTAGTCCAGAACTTAACCCAGAAGATGGTCTTTGTCTAAAACTATCTCTTAATCTTCTTTCTCTTTCTTCTCTTAATATTCTTTGTTTAGATTGTGCGAATTTAATACCTTCTTCTCTTTTAGCTATAAACATAGCTTGTCTTTCCCTTCCTCTAATAATTTGTTCTGCTGTTCTTCTTTCTAATCTTTCTCTTTCATTTTCTCCAGTAACTGCTGTTCTTATTTTGGAAAAGAATTTGACCATGTTAATTTATACTTTGTCTATTTAAATAAACTTCATAAATTAAAAAATAAAAAATAAAATTAGAATCTACTTAGATTCTCCTTGCTCTAACTGACAAGAATACACTCATCAAGACAGTTAATACAATTCCAACTAAGGAGATTGTAAGAACAATTCCAGCTATTGATGTGTTATTAGATATTTCTGTTTGAAGGTCTCTAGTAGTATTATATGCTACTGAAGTATGAGCTTCAAAGTCATAGGTAATATTTACTGCACTCCAAACTCTAGCTGTGGCATTTGTTACTACTCCTGTTACTGAATTAATAGTATAATTAGGTGGTGAAATTATTTGACCACTTGAACCATTTATTGCAGTAACTACTGAGAAACTTCTTGCATCTTGTAAGGATTTACCATTTAAAGTATCTCCTGTGCTATTAAAATATGAGGATTCATTAACATTTCTTATATCTGTATAAGTAAATGAATCTCCATATTTCTGTCCAATGAATGCAATAGTTGCCATAACTAGAAAGACTAGTCCAACTAACAAAACAACAGTAGGAGCGTCTCCTAAAGTGAGTTGTCCCTTTCTAGATTTAATCTTTAAAATAGATTTCATCTCTAAAAAGTTTTAAACTCCTCTGGTTCTAACTGACAAGAATACGCCCATTAATACTGTTAATACAATTCCAACTAAGGAGATTGTAAGAACAATTCCAGCTATTGATGTGTTGTTAGATATTTCTGTGTTAAGGTCTTTTGTTACATTTTGTGCAACAGAACCTGCTGTCAAAGCATCACCATATTTCTCACCGATGAATGCAATGGTAGCCATAACCAAGAATACCAAACCAACTAACAAAACAACAGTAGGAGCATCCCCTAAGGTAAGCTGTCCTCTTTTGTTTTGCATCATAGCCTTTCTTTTAGCATAAGCTATTACGTTTTCCATAAAGATTTTATAACCTCCTTATAATTAATCATGAGATTATCTTAATTAGAACCATATATAATAAACTAATGTCTTATCGTTACTTTGCGTTACTTTGAGTTACGCTAAACCTTTACTGATAAAGAGCTTAGCAATATAGTCTGTAACTGCTGGATTTGTTAAGTCATATCTCATTAAGTTCTTTTCATTATATGTTGCCATCTTCTTCCTAAGATTTATAATTAAATCCTCCATTGTTTTTCCAACTTTAATGGTTATGTTGGAATTATTGTTTATGAGCTTGGGCTTTCTAATTTCATCCATAGAACTCCTGAAGCTAACATAAATAAGAATAGATACATTATCTTCGGTGATATTAAATCTATTACTGATAAAACCATAGATAAAATAAAGCTAACAAAACTTGCCATTGTAAATGCTCTACTTGTTGAATAATTTTTAGTAGCTACAAATATAATTATCCATAATAAAAACATAAAAGAAACTGAAAGTAATCCCTCTGAAAGAGTATTTGTATATCTAAAAATCTCATAGATTCCTAGTGTATCATTGTTTGTTGGTGGTGCATATATTTGTGTTGCCATTTACAAGTCCCTCCTGCTTACTGAACTTATTATTATAAATACTATTAATAGTGTAAGCCCAGATAATAATATTGTAAAGAATGTTTTACTTACTGTTGATGGTATACCAAAGTATTCCCCGAAACTAGCTACTTGAGAACCAACAGCAGATACTCCTCCAAATACTAAACTAATTATTGTAAATGTAGAACCAAATAATATATCAAATGTTCCAACTAAACTTAATCCTTCTTTACTTGTTGCAGAATTAAACATCTTTCCCACTCTATCTGTTTCATTACTAAACCTATCAAAGTTATCTTGGAAGCCTGAATCTACAACATTAGGATTATCATAATCATCTGCTAAACTTGCAACTCCTAAAACTGCTAAGGCAATTATTCCACTAAATAGAAGCATGGCTAATACGAAGTCCCTTGCTATAAATCCTCTTTTGTTTAATGTCATGTTCTAAATAATATCAATAAGATTATTGATATTCCTATTAGTGAGAAGTAGGCTATTGGACTAAATACTAATAATCCAATAACTCCTAAGAATATTATTGCTACATTAATTAATACTACACCTACACTAGGATTCCAAAGAACACTCATTGCAACAGTTATTAATATTAGCCACCCCATGAATGCACCAGTCTTATCAAATATTGCTCTTGCTGTTTCTACTATAAATGAAATAACTTTTTGTAGGTTAGTTGATGTAGTTACATACCCCTTAGCAACAAATGTTCCACTTTGCCCAGACATATTACAGTTTATTGTAGCCGAACTTCCAGTTGTAGGAGTATCACATATAGTTGTTACAGTATTATTAGATAAACTATCTTGATAAACATGAAGTCTTCCTAAATTAGCTGAACCTGTTGGGTCTATATAACTGAAAGTAACTAATTCTGATGTTTTATTATAACTTAAACTAGTTAATATTGTGCTGTTTGCATTAAGATAAGTCCATGGAGCTACCAATGAATCTCCTACTGTAAAGGTTAGAGTAAATGGAATTGATTGTCCAACAACTATTCCACCTTGCCCAGTATCTAATAATACCACCCCATTCTTAGTTATAATATGTTTATAGGTAACTGTTTCTGCCTCATAGAATCCTACTGTTTGTCCAGTGCTATCTGTCTTAGCTATTTGAACTGTTCTAAATATACCCTCTCCAGGATAATATCTTAAAATACTTATTAAAGCATCTGCAACTGGTTGAACAGAATTATCTAAAACTTTTAATATAAATGTAGTTGCATCTTCAGAATCTAATAATAATAATGTTATATTTTGAGTTGAATTAGTTATTACAGCATCTTGGAAGAAGTATTTTCTACTTACTAAAGATAAATTAACTCCCTCAAATCCATAAGATATTTCTGCATCTAAATTAATATTTTTAGATATATCTGATACACATAAACTTACTTCTGCTATTGATGTATTAGAAATAGATACACTCTTAACAGTAGAACCATCACCTATAAAGTAATCAAATGTTCCTTCAAATGAATAAGGATTAACTCTTGTTAAGTTAGTTTCTAATGCTGATGTAAAGTTAAATACTCTAACATTAGTAGAACCACTACATACCCCTAAGTTTAGAGTATTAACTATTTGATTATTATTAGTAGTATTAAATAAAGTTCCATCTAAGTTAAGTTCCCAAAAGAATGTTTTATTTACTTGCGATGTTGTGCTTGGAATAGATAAAATATTATCAAATAAAGTATTTAATCCTGAAGTAGTTTTTGTTGAAGGATAATAAGTATTATTATAAAATAATCTTGCAGAAATTAGACTAACCGAACTTGAAATACTTACATTTAATCTAAATCCCTCTGAAGATGTTTCTATTGTTGAAGCATTAAAGGTAATTGAATTTTCATTATAACCCCCTGTAAAAGTAATATTTGGAGTTATAGAGTTTAAACAAATTATTGAATTGGTTGTATTTCTTCCACAAGCAAAAACATCCCAATAATATTGAGATGGAATACTAAATCCAGTAATATTTAATACACTATTGTTATTAACTAAAGTTGTATTAGTTTGATATTTGAATAACGAATTATTACTATAATAAATATAATATGAAGCATTAATAAAATTTGAAATGGTTGGAGCGCCTATTATTGTTGAATTAAATATAAAAGAACTTGAAGTTAAAAATTGATTTGGTGCTGGAGAATTTAAAACAACTTTTTCTTGTCTTAACTCTACTCCAAATCCAGAGTTCCAATCAGCAGATACATCTCCAACTGTCCAAGCATAATTATTATATATTCTTAAATCATCTATATTAATTCCAGTTGAAGCTCCATTTGTAGTTCCCATTTTTAATTGGTTAGAATTATCTGAAAAATTATTTGCTAGAGTTTTATTAGCATAATTAATATTATTTACATAAACTTTAAATTGATTAGTTCCTGAACCTTCTCTTACAAATACAACTCTATTAAAACTCCCATTCATTGTGATATTTGGTGCAGATATTTGTATTATATTATTGGAATTAAATGTTACATTATTTACTCCACTCGTAGTTCCTATACTCCATTGATTAACTGTATTTCCTGATCTACCAATTATTTCATATCCTGTTCCACCATCTCCATTACTCCCATTTATCCAAAATGCTATTGTAAAAGTATTATTGTCTAAGATTAAAGAGTTAGGAATTGCCGAAGAATTTAAAGCAAAATTAATATTTGAATTGTTTATTCTTATAGAATTTCCTAATTTACCTATTTGCATCCTTATTACTGTATTGTTTAAAGTAAAATTAGAAATACCTTGACTATCATTTGCTATTGTCGGAAAACCAGCTTCATTAAATTTCCAATATGCTGTTGGAATGTTTATATTAGCAGAAGCAAAACTAAATAAGAATATGCTTAATACTAATATTAATAATAGCTTTTTCATAGTTCACCCCCCATTGATTGTGATTGTGCTAATTTAGAGAATGTTATTATCATTGATAAAGCTCCAACGGCAACTAATATTTTAATAGCGTGTTGCATAATATAAGTTATCATTGTGTAATTAGCAAGTAAGGCATTAAACTGAGCATTTTCTATTATTGCTTGATAGAGATTACTTAGATAGACTGCATTTATTATTGTCATTATTAATGTAAAGAGATAAACAAATATAAATATTGGGTGGATTCTAACTAAGAAAGAACTTACCATTAACCCTATTATAAGTATAGAAAACATTAAGACAAATCCTCTTTGGGTTACAGTAAGATTAATCTTATCAAAAGAATTTAAAATACTTGCAGATGCAACAGTTTGATTTAATACTGTATTTCCTATAACATCTCTAATTTGAACATTAACAAATATAACTACTACCATTGATACAGCTAAAAAGAATATAACTACTCCAAAGAATATTATATCTGTTGCATCTCCCTTTCTATTAAATTGCATAAAATCTTCTCCTCTTTAATTTAGGTGGTTTAGCCTTAGAAACTTTCTTTGCTAATAGTTTTGTAGCTAAAGAATTATTGATATAAGCACCATTCATCTTCATATATTCTGTTCTAAATCTTTCTATTGCTTGGTGCAAATCTGGATGCATTGTAGTTCTAACTAAAGATATTCTATTTATTATTCTTCTTGCCATTATTCAAATCTCCCTTGTTTTATTTTCCATGCTTTTACCATAAATATAAATATAAATATACCAAACGATAGGAATGAAACTGTAACCACACTTTTAACTACAAATACAAAAGTATCATAACCTGAAAGGATATTATCAAATCCTCCTAGATTCTGCTGGATTAAAACTGTTGAGAATAAGATAGTCATTAAAATAAATATACCTGCAATAGATATGAATGTAATCTTACCTGCAAAACTATCTGATTTTAAGAATAATAATAGACCAAAGATTCCAATAGAAAACATAATCAATAACCCTCCAAAAGTTATAATACCTTCTCCTGTGCTTATCCTTGAGAACCCAGAAGGAGTGATCTCAAAGTTAAAACATTCTGTATTGTTTAATCCTGAACCTGTTGCTGTAATACAATAAGGGTATATTCCTACTTTAGTTGTATTACCCCCAGCTAATAAAAACTCATTTTCTTGAGTAGAAGCATTAAATCCCATCCCTTGAGAATTAATTAAGAATGAACCTATTGGGTCTCTAATAGATATATTTACTTCGGCAATAGAACTTACAGCTCCATTAATCCTAATTGGATGGCTTACTAAAACATCTGAATGTTGTGGATATGTTTCTGCAAATACAAAGGGAATAATAAATAATGTGGCTATTAGTATTAGAGCTAGTTTATTCATAATAATTTTAACATTGTCTATATTTAAATAAACTTCATTAATTATCTTGCTATTCTTTTAATATTTTGTGGCTTAACAACTACATACCTTACACTACCAGTTTTACGATGTGTTTCTCTAAAGACTGAAGGTTTATATCCAAACCTTCTTTTAATAGAACTTTGTCTTTTTTCAGCTTGGGCTTTAGTCCTAAACCCAAATGCTCGATACTTTATCATAATTTATTAAGAATATTGGAGTTTAAATAAACTTCTTTTTTTATTGAAGCCTAGTAATAACTATTGCTTGTCCAACTAATATAATCATTATAATTAATCCCCAAATAAGTTTATCTCCATGCTGTTGTAAGAAACTCATTATAGAATAAGTTGCCTTAGAATCCCTTTCAAATTGATTTCTCCAACTCCTACTCCCTGATATATCTGTTTTGATTTTAAGTAATACTGCTTCTTCTCCAGTTACATCATCTACAAGTTCTAAATAACTTTCATCTAATACTGGGCGATAATCTTCTAATCCTACTTGTATAACATCTAATTCACTACTAGCAGATAAATACCTTTTAATATCAAATGGTTTCATAGGTATTGGTTTCTTACCTTTTCTTTTAATATAAACAACTCCTTGTCTTGGATTATAATATCCCTTACCCCTTTCTTTATTTATAGTTCCAATTATATGTCCATCTTTTAATTGCCTAATATCTCTTGGAATTTTGATATTAACTTTAATATTCCAGTTCTTTCTTTTAACTGCAAAGAACCATATAAAACCTACAATAACTCCTAAAGCTGTAAGTCCTATAACAATAGCTCCAATAACATTAATTATACCACTACCTCCAAATCCTATCCCTCCAAATAACTCTCCTAATGATGCCATTAAGTATATGCTAATTCTGCCTTTGAAAGCAATTTAGTTGTCCTTTCTATTAATTGATTAACATTATTATTAGTCATAAACTTCTCCCTGAAGCATTGAATATGGTATGTCCCAGTATTGGTAAGGGTATTATCTCTCTTGTATTGGGCTAATATACAGTATTCTTCTCCAGGAATAACAATAATTTTCTTACAAATGCCACACATCTCTTTATTTACTTTAATTTTAACCATCACATCTTAAAGTAATCCAAAAAGGATTTCTTCTTCTGCCCTCCAATTTCTCCTGAATTATATTCGGATAAACTAATAGCTTTGAATATCCTTTGGCTTTCCCTTCCATTAATAGCTCTGGTTAATGAAGTAAATGCAGAATCACACATTATCTTTCCTATTCTTGTTCTTTCTGTAAAGTCTGTATCTAATCCATAGAGTTCTGAATTATTATCTAGGTCATCTGTAATCCATTCTATTAAACCTCTCATCATCATATTAACTTGCTTCTCTGATAGGAACGAAAGAGTTGCAGATTGAGATACAATAGGTGCTAAGATTCCAATATATCTTTCTATTAATTCTGGGCATGGCTCTGGTTTATTTGGATTAATCTTAACCCATTGCCCAGTCATTGTATCTTTTCTAAAACCTCTTAACCTCATCTCTATATTATGTAATTGATTCTCTGGGTCTAATTGTGCTACAATATTTTTAACAACTTCTCTTTGTATTTCAGAGGCATATATTTCATCTGAAGTAACAGGCATAGATATTGGTTGTTGTTGTTGAGGATAATAAACATCTTGAGGATTCATAAATGATTATTAATATTTTTCTTTAAATAAACTAATGTATCTACTCTAAAACTCCTCTAATAACTGGTAATCCTCTAATGCTTCTTGCTTTCTTCTTAGTAATCCTTTCTCCCAATACATTAAATCTAACTGCACCAACAACAGAAGGAATAAACTTAGTTGGTTGTCCAATTCCAAATATTCTACTACTAGCTCCCCTTTTAAGATTAAATTGTCCCTTAATTGGAAATATACCTCCACCTCTTGTTATCCTAGGATTTCTTGGTGGTCTTGGAGTTCTAAAGAATCTACCTCTATTAGTTGTAATAGGTGGTTGTCTAAATGTATTTCTTGGTGGTTGGATAAAAGATTGTGCTTCTATTATAAAACTTCTAGAAACAGAACGAGGAATAGTTACAGATTTAGGAACTTGAATATTAGCTAAACGATTAAATTGTAATGAAGAAGTTATTACTCCTTGAGAAGTTGCTGATGTTAGTATTGAAGTTTCTCTTGGAAAACTTAATGTTTTAAATCCAACATTTCTATTTCTCAATTCTGGGGGAAAAGCATTACTTCCTAAAAAATCAAACTCTTGTGTTCTAAATCCTGAACCGATACCCATTGAAATTATACTTGTTCTTCCAAGATTTGCAGACCTAGAAGCAGTAGTTACCTTTGGTGCAATTTGAGAAGCATAACTTTTACTTTTATCTAAAATCTTTAATGTTCTTGTTGCCTTAGGAATAAATTTAGGTAATATTGGAGTTACTTGTTTTAGTATTTGTTCTTGCTTTCCAAATGTAACACTAAATGGAGTTTTCTTGCTACCTGAACTTCTTATTAAATTAGATGATGTAGTTACTTCATCTACATTTCTTAAAGGTATCTTAAACTTAGTAATAAACCCTTTAATTCTTGATAGATTTCCTGAAGCTCTTGCAGTAGATTTGGTTACATCTTTAGTTAATAATTCTAGTTCAAATCTTTCAATAGTTGGAGTATCTAAAATCTTTCTAGTCCTTGCCACTTGCTCAAATCTTTTAATAGATTTACCCCTTACACTAAGACTTAATGCTTGGTCTGATATATCTTCTAAACTTACTTTTCCCCTTCTAAGCCCTTTAGCAGTTTTAGTTTGTTCTATAAAACCAATAGAAAACTCATCTGACTTTAGAAGTCCATCTTTAGATTCTCTTAATTTCTTAAATAAAAACTTCTGAGTTTTAGTTAATTCTTTTATATTCTTTAAATCTATTTTTCCTGATTGCCCTGTTAAAATATCTAATTTTGCAGTCTTACCAGTCTTACTTGTAAATGCTAATGTTGGAGATTCAGAAAACTGTAATGGTGTTTGAGTAAATTCAAACTTCGGTTTTATAAAATTAATAGATTGTTCACTATCTAAGAATCCTTTGTTTCCTTGAAGAATATTTATTTTAACTTTAGGTGGTGCAACTTCTTGTTTAACTGAAAAGATACCAACTTGTTGTGGTTCTCCTTTAACAATTTTAGTTCCTGTCATTACATTTATTTCTGGAGGTGCTACTTGCCTTAAATTAAATGTGGCTGACTTAGGTATCTTAGGAACACCTGCAAGAGATAATGCTCCAGCAATTCCTATTGCCCTAACATCTGTTGCTATTCTCTCAGCTTTTTCTTGCCCAAATATATCTATTGATTGACGAGTAGGTTCTGCTTCGGGAAATGATTTAGTAAAAAATTGTCCTAGCTTCTCTTTTGTTTTAGGACTTTTATCTATTAAATTACTAAATATACTTGCTCCAGCAATTCCTATTACCCTAAAATCTATTGATTGACGAGTAGGTTCTGCTTCGGGAAATAATTTAGTAAAAAATTGTTCTATCTTCTCTTTTGTTTTAGGACTTTTATCTACTAAATTACTAACAATAATTCCACCAGCATTAAGATTAAAGTTATTTTTAAATGATTTAGTAAAAAATTGTTCTATCTTCTCTTTTGTTCTAGGACTTTTATCTATTAAATTACTAACTATACTTGCTCCAACATTAAGATTAAAGTTATTTTTTTGTGGGGAAAGTCCAGCAGATTTTAAACTTAATTGTTGAAATTCAAACTTAGGAGTATCTTTTATTTTAGGAGCATTAAATTGTCCAACATTAGATACAAATAAAGTATCTCCAGTTTTTAATGATTGAACTGGAACAAACTCTTGAAGTCCTGTTGGTGTTGGAAATAGAAAACCTCCACCCTTACCTGAACCAAAAGCTCCTTCTGGTGTAGATGCATTTCCTCTAAGAGTTATTGAAAGAGGACTTACATTTATACCCCTTAATGCTTGTTGTTTTTGACCAGCTATTACAGATGCTTGTGATTCTAATCCTATCCGTTGAGATTCTAATTCCTTTTCTGCTTGTGTTAATTGTCCACCAGCAAAAGAGATTTGGCTTAATGCTTGTCCTCTTTGCATTTTTACTCTTTCAACTTGCCTCTCTATTCCAAAAGCACTAGAACCTAAACTAAATTGTTGTGCAATGGTTCTTTGTGGTAATCTAAAAGCTTGTGCTTGTTGTTGTGCTTCTAATAAATCAATACGACGCTGTTGTATTAATTCTTGTTGAGAACTTATCTGTCCTCTTGCTTGTCCTAATTGAGATTCTACACTTCCAAACTGTTGAGATACTAGATTTCTTTGTCTTGCTTCTTCTTCCCTTCTCTTATTTGCTAATGATATTCCAACAGACATGAGATAATTAATATCTTGTTATTTAAATAAACTACATTAGTTTATTTAAGCAATTTTTAATATCTATAAATATGGTAGAAGTTACTTCTAAGTTTGATACTGATTTTGAAATAGGAGATGTAGAAGGATTCTCTCATAAAGATAATAGCTTCTCACATTCTATTTTAGTAATGGTTGCTATGCGTAAGGTATTAGATACTGGAAGTAAGGAGATGAGAAGTGGTTGGTTTAATGAAAAGTTTGATAAGAAAGGTGGAGTTATTAAAACTTATATAGAAGATACTCGTAAAGCATTTATAGAATCTGTTAAAACTTGTGAGATGATTATGGCTTGTGATTTAGATAAACAAGGAGAAGATAAACTAAAAGAAATTAAATTAAGTCTTAATGAATATTTATCGGAATTAAAAAAACTTAATACAAATAGTTGGGATACATTACCAGATTATAAGAAGTTGGAATATCAAAAAGATGGAGTTAAACATATAAAGGGATTTTTAACAAGTCCATTATTAAAAGAAGAATATATTAAATATGAAATAGATATGTATAGGGAAATCTTCTCGGAGCTTAATAGATTAACAAGACGCTTAGACTTTTACAGAGAGGAAACATTTGAGGGTTAAGTGGGGATAATAGAATCTGATTTATTAGAAGAAGGAGAATTTATTTGTAAGTTTAGGAAGAATAGATTATTAAAAAACAAGAATATTATATGTGTTACAACTGGTGCAACTGGTTCTGGTAAAAGTTATAGTAATTTAAGACAAGCAGAACTATGGTATGAATATAATTTTAAAAAAGAGTTCCCCATAGATAATGTTTGTTTTAGTATTACAGAATTGATGAAATTATTATCTTCTGGAGAATTAAAAAAGGGTGAGGAAATAATTTTAGAGGAAGCTGGAACAAATGTAGGCAGTCAAGATTGGCAAAATAAAACAGTTAAAATGTTTAATTATTTATTACAGTCTTTTAGAAGTATGAATATAATTCTTACTATGAATTTGCCTGTGTTCTCTATGTTGTCTAAGCAACCTCGCCAATTAGTCCACATGCAAATCAATACAGAGAAAATAGACTTTGAATTAAACAGAGTTAAAGTTAAACCATTAATGCATCAGTTAAACCAGCAAAGTGGAAAATCTTACTGGAAATATCCACGAGTTAAAGTGAGGGGTAAGATAAGAGCATTGAAAAGATTGAGTTTTGGTTTACCCTCTAATAGAATAACTAGATTATATGAACTAAAGAAGAAAAGATTTTTATTAGAAATGACTAATGAGTTCACAGAAGAATTAATGAAGATAGAGAGGGATAAGATGGATAAGATGTCACGTAGCGACTTAACTGATAAACAATTAGAATTAGTCAAACTAATACAAGAGGGCTTATCTGTTGTTGATATCGCTTTGAAGGTAAAAAAGACCAAAACAAGTGTTTATGAAATGATAAATAGCATCAAAAAGAAGGGATATGAGATAAATCCTAGAGAAAACAAGGTAATTCAGCTTAAAAGGAGACAAATCTAGCCAAGTAACTTAATTTTTAAAGTCCAATGATAAAAAAAGGTAGAAAAGGAAGGGATTTATTCGGTATACCGAACAAAAAGATAGTAATATCAATAGGATTTATGCTAGAAGTAAGTTTATTTGTTACATCTGGGTGGTTATTTGGGAGAAGTTACCATATAATAGGTATAGTTTTGTTACTACTTGGGCTTAGTGTTGCTCTTTTTGTTGGGGAACTTATTAAGAGCAGAGTATAAATTCATTCTTCTTTTACAATTATATTTTTCTCTTGCAGTTAATCTATCTATTTCTTCAAAGACAATTTCGTTCCACTTGATTAACTTATTTAATAGGAATGAAATCTTTTGAGGACTTTCATTTAATTGAATTGCTATCTCTGAACGAGATAATGGTTTATCTGAACCTTCTAATAATTCTATTATGTCTGATTGACCCATAATTCTGAAAGATTGATAGAAAAGTTTTTAAAGAATGATTGGTTCTTACTTTCTCCCCAAATTTTATTTTGATTAAAATAAAATATTTTACCAGAAAATGTTTCTACTTTGGCTTCTTTAATATCATATTTCTTTGCACCAAATAATAAAGGGTTCTCATCAAATGCTTCATAATGTTCTTTTACTTTTTGCCTTACTTCAATTAAAGAATAAGCAATAAATAATAAAATTAATATAAGACATATCTTAAATGGCAAATCTTTATAATTCTTTTTTATGTAAATATGTTCCATATTATTTTTATGATAGCAAATACAGCTAAGATTACTAATGAGTTATGCCAGTTTTGAGTTCCATAGCCCACAGCAATAGCAATAAAAAATATAATTACAAAAACTTTGCTAAAGCCGAACCCACCTCTTTTATTCATATTAGATATTTTTTAATCTAAACAACAAAGATTCTATGTTTCTCATCCTATCTTCGTGATTGACTAAAATATCATTAACACTTACTTTTATTTTAGGTTCTTCTGATTCTTCAGGTTCTTCTTCTTTGATTTCTTTCCTTTTAGAATTTTCTTGGGTAACTGCTTGTTTGATAGTTTCTTCTTCAGAATCTTCTTCGTTTTCATTTTCTCCATCATCTTCAATTTCAATATTCTTTTTTGTTTTGAATACCATTTTCTTTACCCCCTTTCATTTTTTGAGTATTCATATAAGGCGTCTGTTGTGTCATTTATTTCTTTCTCCCCATTCATCTTTATAATAATAGTTAAACATCTTTATTATTCCCCTGTGTAGAACCTTCATTTATCTGTTGAGATAGTTTATCTTTAAGATGGTTTTCATCATACATTCTTAAAAAATAAAAAGAGATGGCAAACTGTTGTCTTATTACAAAAAGTTCAAAGGGAGAATATTCTTTTCCAAGAGTTTCCAATATACTGAATATATCCATTTCTAATTTATTTAAATCCATAAACATCTCCTAAGATTTTAACCATAAGTAATTTATCCCTTCTATCAAATATGTTAGGGGAACCATAATGTTTTAAGTAAGTATTAAAGTCATGCCCTAATCTTAAACAAATTTCGTCTGCTGGAATCTCCAAAGCTTTAAGCCAGTTACCTTGAGTTTTTCTTATATTATGTAATCCAAAGTTCCATGCATCTTTTATTCCAGCAGATTTTAGATTTCTCCTCATCATTTGATAGACTGCTTGTTTAGTAACTGGAAATAAAAATGAATCATCTTTAATATTATTCTCTTTGATGTGAGCTTTAACCTTTCTAATAAATTGAGAACTAACTGGGAGTGTTCTAGCTTTTCCAACTTTTTCTCCTTTCCTTGCTTTTATTTTAGTAACCCTAAGAGTTAGATTATTTCTTTCCCAATCAAAATCTCTTGGTTTAATATTTAATGATTCTTCTATTCTTGCACCAGTTTGTATTAAAGTTTCAAAGACAATTCTTTTTTCAGATTTTACTTTATTAATAAAAATTTCCCATTCATTTGGGTAAAAGAATCTACTCCTATCATCCCTTACAGAATATTTCCTTCCATCTTTTCTAATTCCTTGTTTCAATCCTTCATGAACTGGTGTCAAAGATAAACGCTTAATCTTATTTCCTTGTGTATCAATCACCATATTATTGTTCTTTATCTTAAAAGATAAACCTTATTTATATATGTTTCTATTATAATACATTGTTACCTTAAAGGGTGTTATTGCTCCTAAAAAAATTTAAGTTTTCTTTCTTTTT
>Ga0209702_10006699_pt1 | contig 14620 bp, 12 predicted proteins | sample FRY01_FD_187210 | JGI IMG/M metagenome (GOLD analysis project Ga0209702, IMG submission 187210) | Freshwater microbial communities from Lake Fryxell liftoff mats and glacier meltwater in Antarctica - FRY-01 (SPAdes) (version 2) | ecosystem: Environmental > Aquatic > Freshwater > Ice > Glacier... | reverse complement strand
CCAGCTCGCAAGGCTGGGTGTCAGCACAAAACACGGCGATGTATTCAATCACCGCGTCTTCAATCTCAGCGTTGTTAGGCAGCTCAGCCCGCGCAGGCAGCCCCATTTGCTTGACCGCCCGCCGCTTGGCCGGGCCATATTCAAGGCCTTCTTCAACCACCATGGCGGCGGCGGTAGCGGCTATTTCAGATTGGAGGGTGTGCACGACGAAAGAAAGGTTAGTTACCAGCAAAGCGAGAGTTTAGGCCAGAGCGCTGTTTGGGCGGGTCATTCCACTTCTAAAATACCCCCCATGCACATACACATACTCGGCATTTGCGGCACCTTCATGGGTGGCCTGGCGGCGCTGGCGCGGGAAGCCGGCCACAAAGTCACGGGTTGCGACACCGGTGTCTACCCGCCCATGAGCAACCAGTTGCGCGCCCTCGGCATTGAACTGATCGAAGGCTACAGCGCCGACCAGATGGCGTTTGAGCCGGATGTGTTCGTGATTGGCAATGTCGTCTCGCGGCCCCGCTTGCCCGATGGCACTGCCAAGGTACGCAGCGCCGGGCCGCCCCAAGCAAGTCCAGCCCCTGTTCTCAGGGAAAGGGGCAGCGCAACGCCGGAGGCCCACGAAGTGGCAAGCGTGGGGGCCAAATACCCTTTAATGGAAGCCATACTCAATAGCGGCAAGCCTTACACCAGCGGCCCGCAATGGTTGTCCGGCCATGTGCTGCACCACCCCACGCACCACACGACCGGCCCACGCCATGTGCTGGCGGTGGCTGGCACCCACGGCAAAACGACGACGACGGCGATGCTGACATGGATACTTGAAAGCGCAGGTTTGCAGCCCGGCTTTCTCATCGGCGGTGTGCCGCTTAACTTTGGCGTATCGGCGCGGCTCGGCGAAGGCAATACTTTCGTCATTGAGGCCGACGAATACGATACGGCGTTTTTCGACAAGCGCAGCAAATTCGTCCACTACCGGCCACGCACCGCCATACTTAATAACCTTGAATTCGATCACGCCGATATTTTTGATGACCTGGCAGCGATTGAAAAGCAGTTCCACCACCTGATCCGCAGCGTGCCATCAACAGGCCGCGTCGTCGTCAACGCACAAGAAGCCAGCCTGCAGCGCGTACTTGGCAAAGGCTGCTGGAGTGAGCAGGTACTTTTCGGCAACAGCACTCCGCACCACAACGGTTTTACGGCTGAGGGGGAGCCGCATGACTTTGCAGTGCTCAAGGCAGGCAAGGTTGTAAGCCAGGTGACATGGGCGGTTAACGGTATGCACAACCAGCTCAACGCACTCGCGGCGATTGCAGCCGCAGAACACGTAGGCGTTGCGCCTATGGTTGCTGCCAACGCGCTGGGCAGCTTTCAAAACGTCAAGCGCCGCATGGAAGTTGTGGGTGTTGTCAAAGCAGCGGGCGGCGACATCACCGTCTACGACGACTTCGCGCACCACCCCACCGCCATCCACACCACGCTAGACGGCCTGCGCCGCCAGCTCAAAAGCGCAGGCAAAGGCGGCGAACGAATACTCGCCGTCTTCGAGCCGCGCAGCAACACCATGAAGCTGGGCAGCATGACAGCGCAACTGCCCTGGAGCCTGGAGGCAGCAGACCTGGCCTTTTGCCATGCCGGCGGACTCGACTGGGACGCCCGCGCCGCGCTAGCCCCCATGGGTACACGCGCCCAGGTAGCTGGCAACATCGACGAGTTGGTCGCGCAGGTCAAAGCGCTAGCCAAGGGCGGCGACCATTTGCTGTGCATGAGCAACGGCGGTTTTGGCGGTGTTCACGCCAGGCTGCTGGAAGCGCTGAAATCGTGACGGGGCTGGCCGCGCAAAATTGCTATCAATTAAGTAGCTGTTTGCTCCAGTGAATTGATTTCACTGCGCATGGTGTGCGCCTTACCGGGTTGATGCTGTTAACCAGATAATCCGCTACTTGCAAGACTATGGGCCTTCGCAGAAACCCGGGAAAGCGGCTACTTTTTGACCCTGCGGGCCACAACGGCTTGCGACAGGGTGTCCAGCACAGCCAGCGAGTCGCCCCACGACAGGCAGGCATCGGTGATGCTCTTGCCGTACTCGAGCTTGCTTGAATCGTCTTTGCCTGGCGTGAATTTTTGTGCGCCGGCGTTGAGGTGGCTTTCAACCATCAGGCCGAACACCTGGTGCGAGCCGCCTGATACCTGGCCTGCAATGTCGCGCGCCACATCGACCTGCTTTTCATGCTGCTTGGAGCTGTTGGCGTGGCTGCAATCGACCATCAGCGTAGTCGGCAGTTTGGCTGCAGCCAGTTCTTTGCAGGCCGCGGCTACGCTGGCCGCGTCGTAGTTAGGCGCTTTACCGCCGCGCAAAATCACGTGGCAATCCGGGTTACCGTTGGTCTGCACCACGGCGACCTGGCCGTTTTTATGCACCGACAAAAAGTGGTGGCCGCGCGCTGCCGCCTGGATGGCGTCGGTGGCGATGCGGATGTTGCCGTCGGTGCCGTTCTTGAAGCCTATGGGTGCAGACAGGCCCGATGCCAGCTCACGGTGTACCTGGCTTTCGGTGGTGCGCGCACCAATCGCGCCCCAGGCAATCAAATCGCCAAGGTATTGAGGTGAGATCACGTCCAGAAACTCACTCCCCGCCGGCAGGCCCAGGCGGTTGATCTCGATCAGCAACTGGCGCGCGATGCGCAGGCCTTCGTCAATGCGAAAGGTTTCATCAAGGTAGGGGTCGTTGATAAGCCCTTTCCAGCCCACCGTGGTGCGCGGTTTTTCGAAGTAAACGCGCATCACGATTTCCAGCGTGCCAGCGTATTTTTTGCGCTGCTCCATCAAGCGCTTGGCATATTCAAGCGCGGCTATCGGGTCATGAATCGAGCAGGGCCCCATCACCACCAGCAGGCGGTCGTCAGTGCCGGCCATGATGTTGCGGATGTTCTGGCGGGTGTGGGTGATGAGCGACTCGACGGCGGTGCCACGAATCGGGAAGAAACGAATCAAATGCTCGGGCGGGGGTAACACAGTGATGTCCTTGATACGTTCGTCGTCGGTCTGGCTGGTGCGGTCGATGGGGTTGGCTCCGGGTGGATACCAAGCATCGGTGGCATTAGCTGCGCGGGCAGACGAAGGGGCGTTCGCATGGGTGGACGGTGTAGTCATCGTGGGTTCCTGAAGAAAACAAAAATCAAAACATCAAAAAAAAACCGCCGGGATTTGAGTCCGGCGGTTCGAGTGAGGTTGCGGTTTACTTACGCGCTTGCCTCTCGTCCACCGGGGACTGAGAAATAAAAGCTAAAGTAAAACCAAGCGCGTTGCATACGGCTGAATGTAGCACAGGTTCTACAAGTGCCCTTGACACGCTGGTAGACCAGTCAGGTTTAGGCGGTGCCGCCCACCGTCAGGCCGTCGATGCGCAGCGTCGGCTGGCCGACACCCACGGGCACGCTCTGACCCTCTTTGCCGCAGGTGCCGACACCACTGTCGAGTTGCATGTCGTTGCCGATCATGCTCACGCGCTTGAGGCACTCCGGCCCACTGCCGACAATGGTGGCGCCCTTAACTGGGTACAAAATTTTGCCGTTCTCGACCCAGAAGGCTTCACTGGCCGAGAATACAAACTTGCCCGAAGTGATGTCCACCTGACCGCCGCCGAAGTTGGTCGCGTACAAGCCCTTCTTGATGCTGGCGACGATCTCTTCAGGCGCTTTGTCGCCAGCCAACATGTAGGTGTTGGTCATGCGCGGCATCGGCACATGGGCGTAGCTTTCGCGGCGGCCGTTGCCGGTGGGCTTGACCTTCATCAGGCGGGCATTCAGCGAGTCCTGGATGTAGCCCTTAAGGATGCCGTCTTCGATCAGTACATTGCGCTGGCTGGCGCTGCCTTCATCGTCTACGTTCAATGATCCACGGCGGTCGGCAATCGTGCCGTCGTCCAGCACGGTCACGCCCTTGGCTGCGACACGTTGACCGATTTTGCCGGCAAAGGCACTCGAGCCCTTGCGGTTGAAGTCACCTTCCAGGCCGTGGCCAATCGCTTCATGCAGCAAAATGCCGGGCCAGCCAGAGCCAAGCACTACCGTCATCTCACCAGCCGGTGCAGGGCGTGCTTCCAGGTTGGTCAGCGCGGCCTTGACCGCATCGCCCACGTACTGCGCAATCTGCGCATCGTCAAAATAAGCCAGACCAAAACGACCACCACCGCCGGCAGAGCCAACTTCACGGCGGACTTTGCCAGCCACTTTTTTCTCGGCAATCACCGTCACACTCAGGCGCACCAGCGGGCGCACATCGGCGGCTAGCGTGCCATCGGCGCGCGCGACCAGCACCACGTCGTACTCACTGGCCAGGCTTGCCATCACCTGCACAATGCGCGGATCTTTGGCTTTGGCGAGTTTGTCAACCTTTTCAAGCAGCTTGATCTTGGCCGTGCTACCCAGCGTTGCGATAGGGTCAAGATCGGTGTAGAGCGAGCGGCTGCTGGCAACTTTACGGCTGGGGGTTTTAACGCGGCCCGATTTGGCAGCGGCGGAGATGCTGCGCACCGTGCGCGCGGCATCCAGCAGCGAGGCTTCAGAAATATCGTCAGAGTAGGCAAAGGCGGTTTTTTCACCGCTCACAGCACGCACGCCCACACCTTGGTCAATGCTGAAGGAGCCGGTTTTAACAATGCCCTCCTCAAGGCTCCAGCCTTCGCTGCGGGTGTACTGGAAGTACAAGTCAGCGTCGTCAGCGCCGTGAGATGTGATTTCACCAAGGGCGCGACTCAGGTGTGCTTCGGTCAAACCAAACGGCGAAAGCAGCAGTTTTTGCGCAATCTCCAGTCGCTCCAAGGTCGATGCTGCCGTTGGCCGAACGGTAGAGGACGTGATGGAAGCGTTAAGGGCTGTAGCAGAGGCGGCGCGAAGTGAGTTCATCAGGCCATTGTAGGCAGTCTGCAGAGTTATTGGGGTCAGACACTAATTTCGCAGCGGTGCGAAGCACCGCCCCCGAAGGCTCAGCGAATTTGGGCTCTGACCCCAAAAACTCTCAGGATTGCACCAGCCGCTTGGCTTTGGCGATCGACATCAGTATCCCGACCGCCAGCCCCAGGGTGACCATCGCCGTGCCGCCGTAGCTGATGAAAGGCAGCGGCACCCCAACCACGGGCAAGATGCCGCTGACCATACTCATATTGACGAAGGCATAGGTGAAAAAAATCATCGTCACGCTACCGGCCAACAAGCGTGAAAACAGCGTCGGCGCTTCCATCGCAATGGCCAAGCCGCGCAGGATCAAAAAGATAAAGCCAACGATCAGCAGCAGGTTGCCAGCCAAGCCAAACTCTTCAGAGAACGCCGCAAAAATAAAGTCAGTCGTGCGTTCGGGAATAAATTCAAGATGCGTCTGTGTACCGGCCATAAAGCCTTTGCCGAACACGCCGCCAGAGCCAATCGCGATCATGCCCTGAATGATGTGAAAGCCCTTGCCCAGCGGGTCGCGCGACGGGTCGAGTAGCGTGCAAATACGCTGCTGCTGGTAGTTGTGCAGCACAGGCCAGCGCATGCCGTCGGCACACAGCTGCGGCTCAAACCAGAGCAGCAGACAAATACCGAGCAAACCGAGCAGAAGCGGCGGCACAATCAGCTTCCAACTCAGTCCGGCAAAAAAAATCACCGCCACACCTGCTGCCAGCACCAGCAGCGAGGTGCCCAGATCGGGCTGCCGCATGATCAGGCCAACCGGCACGATCAGCAGCAAACCAGCGACCAGAAAATCCAGCGGCCGCAACTGGCCTTCACGCTTTTGGAACCACCAGGCCAGCATCAGCGGTATGGCAATTTTGAGGATCTCGCTGGGCTGTATCACCACACCCACATTGAGCCAGCGTCGCGCACCCTTTTTGGTGATGCCAAACACGGCAACGGCAATCAACAAAGCCACACCCGCGATGTACAGCGGCACGGCCAGCGTCATCAGGCGCTGCGGCGGAATCTGCGCCACTATGAACATGATGAAGCCGGCAATCAGCATGTTGCGGCCATGGTCCACAAAGCGGCTGCCATGGTCGTAACCCGACGAATACATGATGAGCAGGCCGGCGCTGGCCAACAGAAAAACCGCAAACGCCAGCGGGCCGTCGAATCCCTGAAATATCGGGGCGGCGCGTCTGAAAAAAGAGGGTTTGTCAAAAACGGCGGCCATGGGCCTGATTATGGGCGCTTCTAGAAATTCAGATTTTAGTTACGACGTAACTTGGGTACAAGTTAGTCTTCTCTGCAACTGCGTTGTCGGGATGAAGTGCAAGGCGCCCGGAGCACAGGAACCGAAACGTACTTCAGGTATGTGAGGATTTCGAGCACCGCGCAACGCCGCAATTCGCCCGAAAAATGAATTTATAGAAGTGCCCTTGACTACACTGGGTACGCATCCCCCCATCATTATTGAAAAGGCCTCCGTTTTGTTTGTATTGTTTGAAGAAACCGGCAAGTTCCTGGCTGGCCGCATTTTGTCTGAGGCAGACAGCTCACTGCAAGTCGAGCTTGACTCGGGCAAGCGCGTCAAGGTCAAGGCCGCCTATGCCCTGCTGAAGTTTGAAAAACCCACACCCACCGAGCTGATAGCCGCCGCGCAAAAGCTGAAAGAAGACATCGAGCTTGAACTGGCCTGGGAGTTCGCCAGCGAGGAGGAGTTTGGTTTTGCCGATCTGGCGCGCGACTACTTCAGCGCCGACCCAGCCAAACCGGCCACGCTGGAGCAGCAGGCTGCCGCACTTTTCAGATTGTTTGACGCGCCGCATTACTTCAGACGCGCGGGCAAGGGGCGGTTTAAAAAAGCACCGCTTGAAATACTGCAACAGGCATTGGTCGCAATTGAAAAGAAAAAGCAGGTCGCACTGCAAATCACCTCCTGGGCTGAAGCACTTGGCCAAGGCGAATGCCCAGAGCCGATTCGTGATCAGCTCTACAAAATTCTCTTCAAGCCCGACAAAAACAGCGCCGAATACAAAGCCGTGGTCGAGGCATCACGTAGCAGCCACACCGCGCCGCTTGACCTGCTGCAAAAGTCTGGCGCTATTGCGTCGCCCTACCAATTTCATTACAAACGCTTTTTGTTTGAGAACTTCCCCAAAGGTACGGGCTTTCCCGCACTGCAAGCGCCATCGCACACCGAAGAACTGCCGCTGGCCGATGTACGGGCGTTTTCAATCGACGATTCAAGCACCACAGAAATTGACGATGCGTTGTCAGTCACGGGGTTCGGCTCGGGCACTATCACATTGGGCATTCACATCGCAGCACCCGGCTTGGCCGTGCTGCCCGGCAGCGCGATTGACAACCTTGGCCGCACGCGGCTTTCAACCGTGTACATGCCGGGCTACAAGCTCACCATGCTGCCCGACGACGTGGTGCAAAGCTACACGCTACAAGCCGGGCGTAACTGCCCCGCACTGTCGCTGTACGTCACGCTCGACGAAGCCACACTGAAGATCAAAGAATCCGTCAGCAAAATCGAGATGGTAGCCATTGCCAGCAACCTGCGCCACGATGTGCTCGACAGCACTTTCACCGAAGATTTTTTTGAAGCAGCGCAGATTGCAGCGCCGCCTGCAAGCATCGAATGGGCCGTCGAGCTGGTGTTTTTGCACCGCTTTGCCAGACACCTCAAAGCGCAGCGTGAGGTGGCGCGTGGCAAGCCTGAAAACTTCAACCGCCCTGACTACAACTTCAAGCTCGACAACGCGCCCGGCACTGAGCCGACAGGCGCCGAGCGGGTGAGCATCACAACCCGCCAGCGCGGCGCACCGCTGGACTTGATCGTCGCCGAAGCGATGATTCTGGCCAACAGCACCTGGGGCCAGTGGCTTGCCGAGCACAGCGTGCCGGGCATCTACCGCAGCCAGGCCAGCCTGGCCCCCGGCGTGAAGGTGCGCATGGGCACCAAGGCCTTGCCACATGCTGGGTTGGGTGTAAAAAGCTATGCTTGGTCTACCTCACCGCTGCGTCGCTACACCGACTTGGTCAACCAGTGGCAAATCATCGCCTGCGTTAAAAATGGCCGCACCGCCGCGCTGGTTGCGCCCTTCAAACCCAAAGATACCGAGCTGTTTGCCATCATCTCGGGCTTTGATGCGGCCTACAGCGCCTACAACGGTTATCAAGCAGGTATTGAGCGTTACTGGACGCTTAAATACCTGGAGCAAAACAACATCACCGAGCTGACCGCCACCTTCTTCAAAGACAACATGGTGCGGGCTGACGACTTGCCGCTGGTGCTGTCTGCTGCTGGCGCACAAGGCTTGCCGCGTGGCGCCAGGGTGCGCGTGCGGCTGGGTCGGATTGACGAGATCACGCTGGACATATCCGGCACCGTGGTTGAGCGACTGGATGTGGTTCAAGAGATAGCCGAGTTTGACACCGCTGGCGACGCTGAAGACGGTGACGACGACGTCAGCGCTGGGCCCATTTCAATCGCCGTGGATATAAACGAGCCTGCGGCGGGTGCTGCCGCCTAGCCCCGATAATTCACCATCGTGAAATCCTTCAGCACACTGCAAATCGCCCTGGGCGCGTCCGCCCTGGTTCACGCGGCGGTGCTGACGACGCGCTTTGTTGACCCGGAAAGTTTTAACCGCGTGTTTCATGACACGCCGCTTGAGGTGATTTTGGTCAACGCCAAGTCAAACGAAAAACCTGATGCAGCAAAAGCCATTGCGCAGGTATCGCTGGCAGGCGGTGGTGAGCTTGAAAAAGGCCGAGCCACCTCCCCACTGCCGCCATCGGCTTTTACCAATTTTGGGAAGGCCGCAGAAGACGCGCAGCGCAAAACCGAGGCGTTGCAAGAGCAGCAAACCCAGCTGCTGGCGCAAATCAAAAAACAGCTGACCAGCATGCCGCCGCCCGACCCCAAGCTGCCCGCCAATGACCCGACGCAGGCCGAGCGTGAAGAAAAACGCAGGCAGCTCATCAAAATTTTGGCTGAGATTGAAAAGCGCATCAACGAAGAAAATGCGCGTCCCAAAAAACGCTACATCAGCCCCGCCACACGCGAAGAGATTTACGCGGTTTACTATGACAGCCTGCGGCGGAAAATTGAAGACAAAGGCACCAGCAACTTCCCTGAACTGGCGGGCCGCAAGCTGTATGGCGAGCTGACCATGATCGTTACCGTCAACTTTGATGGCCGCATACTGGCTACCGAAGTGGTTGAAACATCAGGCAACCTGACGCTGGACCGTCGGGCGCAAAGCATTGTCAGAAGCACCGGGCCGTTTGCAAGATTTACCGAAGGCATGCGCCGCAAGGCCGACCAGCTTGTGGTGGTGTCGCGCTTCAAGTTCAACCGTGATGAAACGCTTGAAACCAAGCTCACGAATCGCAGTACTAGCGGCAGATGAAAACCGTATGAAAGGTTTATTACGTTTTTTGGGTTTGGTGCTGATCTCTAGCCTGGCCTTGCAGCTTTATTTTGTCGGCCGCATTGCCTTGATGGCGGTGCTGAACCCCGAGTCAACCGCCTTCCAGCGCTCTGAAGTCTTGCGCGTGGCGACGGCCACAGGCAGCCTCAAATGGCGACAGCAGTGGGTACCCTACGCGCAAATCTCAAGCAACCTCAAAAGCGCGGTGATTGCGTCTGAAGATGCCAGCTTTGTAGAACACGATGGCGTGGACGTTGAGGCACTGGAAAGAGCTTGGGACAAAAATGCAAAAGCCGAGCAACGCGTGCAGCAGTTGGCCAGCAAACCCAGCGTCAGTAAATCCGCTGCGACGCAAGCCGTCAAAAAAGCGCCAAAAATTGTGGGCGGATCCACCATCACGCAGCAGCTGGCGAAAAATCTTTTTCTCTCTAGCGAACGCACGCTGCTGCGCAAAGGCCAGGAACTGGTGCTGACCCTGATGCTCGAAGCCTTGTTAAGCAAAGAGCGCATTCTGGAGATTTATCTCAACAATGTGGAATGGGGCGAAGGCGTGTTTGGCGCAGAGGCCGCCGCGCAGCACTATTACCGTAAACCCGCTGCCAAGTTAAGCGCCTACGAGGCCGCGCACCTGGCCGTGATGCTGCCGCGCCCCAAATATTTTGAAACCCGGCCCAACTCGGGCTATTTGGCATCACGCGCCAACACCATCGCTGGGCGCATGGGGGATGTGAGTTTGCCTTAACAGCTACAAATTTAATAGCGTATGAGGGCACTTCTAGAAATTCAGATTTTCAGGATAAAGTGCAAGGCGCACGGAGCGGAGCAACCGGAATGTACTTAAGGTACATGAGGATTGCGAGCACCGCGCAACGCAGCAATTTGCCTGAAAAATGAATTTATAGAGGTGCCCATGAGAATCCTCGGAATCGATCCCGCCTTACAAACCGCCGGCTTCGGCGTGATTGACGTGGACGGCCACGCGCTCACCTACGTGGCCAGCGGCACCATCACCACCACGCACCTGGAAACCAAAAATCTACCCGCTCGCCTGAAGGTTTTGTACGACGGCATACGCGAAATCGCCGAGCGCTATAAGCCCGACTGCGCATCGGTCGAAATCATTTTCGTCAACGTCAACCCGCAAGCCACCTTGATGCTCGGCCAGGCACGCGGCGCCTGCGTGACGGCACTGGTGTCGTGCGATTTGCCAGTGACTGAATACACCGCACTACAAATGAAAAAGGCAGTCGCAGGCTACGGCAAAGCCGGCAAACCCGAAGTGCAGCAGATGGTGATGCGCCTGCTAAAACTGCCCGGCCTGCCTGGCAAGGACGCGGCAGATGCCTTGGGCCTGGCGATCACCCATGCGCATGTGGGGGCGGCGACGCAGCGGCTGGCGTTGGCGGCTGGCAATGCGTCCACTGGGTCCACTGGGTATAGGGATGGGCGGAGTCGGTGAGGGTTGCAAGCCGTCCATCTCAACCTGTCGCAGTCGCTACTCAACCGATAAGCTTGTCATATTCGCCATCACTACCAACCCAGAACCAATGAATACGGCGTGGTTCAAAAAGTAACGTTTTTGGGTAACACGGACAATGTGAAGCTAGCCCGCCTTGAGGCGCAGCGGTTTATACATCAGCGTCGCCACCAGCGCGATCAGACTTGCGACAAACATCACTGTGAACGCCGCTGTGTAATTGCCATCGCGATCAAATATCGCAGCGCCCAGCCAAGCACCCAAACCACCGAAGATGTGATGCACCATCACAATGATCCCGCCTATTGCGCCCATGTTCTTGAGGCCAAAGGAATCGCGGATGAACAGCACGGTCAATGGCGCAGTCATTAAAAACGTCACTCCAAACACCAGTGAGAAAATCGCAACAGACAGATGCGACTGATCGATCATGGCAAGAAGAAAGACCGCGATGCGCGCGATAAAGGCCGTCGCTGTGACGATAACCGGGCCTGTCCAGTCGCCCCACATCCCCGAAGCGATAACGCCGACCAGTCCGGCAATGCCCATCACCGCCAGCAGATTACCGGCGAGAAATGGGCTGACGCCGCGATCCAGCGCGAAGGCGACAACATGCGTGGAGACAAAAAAATCATCCAGACCGCAAATCGCAAAAATCAATATCAGCAGCCAGAACTGGCGCGTTCGCATGGCTTGGCGCAGGCTCATCCCTTCGCGCACCGGACCGGCCGCCTGCCTTGCGGTGGCCTCCTTGCCGGGCACGGCATAAAATATGAGCGGCAGGAACAGCAGATGCGCGAGCCCGACCCAAACGAAAACCGAGCGCCAGCCGATCGTCACGAGCACCGCTGCAAGCACCGCGATGATGACAAGTTGTCCCACACTCATGCCCGCGTTCGCCACGCCATTGGCAAAGCCGACCCGGTCGGGAAATGCGCGCGTCACCATGACGCCGACGGGTGAAACCGAAATCAGTCCATTGGCGAATCCATAGACAACTCCAAACAGCACAATGGCGTGCCAGGGCTGGGTCACCAGACTCATCGCGCCAATGCTCGCTCCGCTGATCACCATGCCCCAGCCGAGCATCGCGCGCAGGCTCGCTTTGTCCGCCAGCCGACCCGAGTAAAACATGGCGAATGCGGTGATCGTCTGGAACACCAGAACGGCGACGCCGATATCGCTACGGGACCAGTTCAATTCCTCGACCATGGGTTTCAGGGTCAAGCCAATGGCGAATCTTGCCCCGCCGCCTATGAAAAGAATGAGAAAGCCGGTCGCCAAGACAATCCACGCGGCCCGGCTGGTCGTGATTTTCGGCATGCGTGGTGTTTCCTTGAAATTGAAAGAATCGTGAAAGAATCGGGGTCAGACTCCAATTTTTCACTTTTCACGACAGCACCAGGGTGCGATACTTGAACCGGGTTTCCTGTCTGTTATCCGTCGCTGACCTGGCCAGCCAAAAAACAAAAGGAGAAGACCATGAAAATATGCACTATAGCGGGCGCCATCTTGGCATTGGCGCTGGGCGCGTCAGCCTTCGCCGACACCATCGAGATGAGCAAGACCACGATCAAGGCTGCCGACGGCTCCGAAGTGCCGGTCGAAGTCGCCAAACCCGCAGGCAAGGGCCCCTTCCCGCCGGTGCTGTTCATCCATGCCAAGCGCGGCTACGAAGGCGACGAACGCGCCCACGTGCGCGAACTCGCCACTCAGGGCTTTCTCGTCGTCGCGCCCGACTGGCAGAGCGGGCGCTTCATCGAACGCTGGCCCTCGGCACACAACCCCGAAACCGAACTCGACGTCGAAGCCGGGCTGGATTACCTGAAGTCGCTGCCGAATGCCTGCAAGCAACCGGTCGGCATTGTCGGCCTGTCGCGCGGGCCCTATTACGCCATCCGCCTCGCCGCCAAACGCGGCCAGGACATCGCCGCCATCGTCAGCTATTACGGCCACATGCAGAACCCCAACGCGTCCGAGCCGGACCAACTGTTCCGCGTCGCACCCGAAGTGATGCAACTCACCACGCCGGTGCTCTACCTCATCGGCGAGCAGGATTTTGAGCTGCGCCGCATCAACGGCGGCCGCGCGTTCTACGCGCTGTGGGAACGCGGCGTGCCGGTGGAATACCAGGTCTACCCGCTGGCGCGGCGCGCGTTCGATTTCCGTACGGACCAGACGCCGGAGGAGAAGATTGCCACGCGGCATGCGCGGGAGCGGACGAAGAACTGGTTGATGAGGTGGATGAAGCTGACGCCGCAGATACGCTGTCAGTAATGTCGTTGAAGGAGGCGGGGCTCGACGGGCACATCATCCAGCCAACCAGGCTGCAAGACATTGCGAATAAGTAGACGCTCGCCAGCGCGGTGTGTAGCGCGTCCAGAAATTGGACATATAACCTGACGTCGTTTGTATATAAGGAAATATTCGAACCAGGTTTGTTTTCTTCTGCCTACAATGCAGGCCAAGGAGAACGCCAATGGAACATCTGCACCCGAAAAAAGCGCACGAAATCCTCCAGGAGAGCCCGAACACGCTGCTGATCGACTGCCGCACCGAGGCCGAGTTCTTCTACGTCGGCCACCCGGTCGAAGCGATCAACATCGAATGGAACACGGAACCCGACTTCGAGATCAATCCGCACTTCGCCGACGAGGTGCTGCGCATGGCCGGACGCAAGGACCGGTCTATCATCCTCATTTGCCGCAGCGGCAAGCGTTCGGTCGACGCCGGGGTCGAGCTCGAAAAGCACGGCTTCACCAGCATTGCCAACGTGCTCGAGGGCTTTGAGGGCGAGCTGGATGCGGAGCACCATCGCGGTATGCTCGGTGGCTGGCGCAAGCGCGGGCTACCGTGGCGTCAGGTGTAATTCCATGGCTGCCGCACTGTCTGTGGCGTCGCTTCGCGTCACCCATTGAATTGGAAACAGATCAGGCAGGCAGCCTGCTACAACCCGGAATACTTGCGCGCGTTGCCACGCGCCTTGTCGACGGGGTATTTCTCGGCATTGCGGCGCAGCTTGGAGACAGCCGCTTCGTCCAGGTCGACCTCCAGCACCGTCGCCAGCCGGACCAAGTAGAACAGCACGTCGGCGAGCTCGTCGCGTACCGGGCGTGATGTTGCCGCGTCGCGTCCGACCTCGCGCGAGGCGTCCTCACTCAACCACTGAAACAGCTCAGTGAGCTCGCCGACCTCACCGGCGAGCGCCATGACCAGGTTCTTCGGCGAATGGAACTGCTCCCAGTCGCGCTCTTGCGCGAAGCGCGCGAGTTCCCCCTGCAGCTTGCCAACGTCGACCAGGAGCTTATTCGCCGCCACCGCATCGGCCCGGTTTTCTTCAGATGTTCCCATGGCCACCGTCGTCGTCGTGTGCCAGACGCTCGGCGGCCTCGTGCTCTAGGCGCGCGCGTTGCACGGTCAGATGGCCCCGCCGTTTTTCGGAACTTTCGGCACGCAGCTTGATTGACATCTCGCCGAACAGCACCTGCCGCAGAAGGATAGGAAATTCAACCGCATGGGGCCAAGTATGACACCGAAAAGCGTCCTCAAGAAGCGTGCTTTTCATGATGTGGTGGTCTGAATTCCCAAGGTTTCTCCGCTACCAACTTAATAGCAGAAAACCTTTGTGTAAATTGGTAGGGCGTGTAGGACTTGAACCTACGACCAAAGGATTATGAGTCCTCTGCTCTAACCAACTGAGCTAACGCCCCGAACCAGCACATATTGTAGGGTGCCCTGTAGATGGCTACTTGCTGTGG